>Ga0181516_10000560_pt1 | contig 33298 bp, 21 predicted proteins | sample PEATcosm2014_Bin_25_FD_121104 | JGI IMG/M metagenome (GOLD analysis project Ga0181516, IMG submission 121104) | Peatland microbial communities from MTU Mesocosm Facility, Houghton, MI, USA - PEATcosm2014_Bin01_10_metaG | ecosystem: Environmental > Terrestrial > Soil > Wetlands > Peat | place... | reverse complement strand
TCCATCATGCCTGCTCGAGAATTGAATTCGGCGAAGTTTGGCGAAGTTCGGCGACGTTCGATAAATATCGAAACATTACCCTCTGTAAGATATTGATAATGAACTAGATGGTGGACGCGGTAGGAATCGAACCTACAACCTGTCGGTTAAGAGCCGAATGCTCTGCCAGTTGAGCTACGCGTCCATGCTTTGGAAGTAAACCGCGCAGCGAGGGGATTTGCGAGCGGTTTGAGCGGGGGAAAATAATCCCGCACCTTCAAAAATATAGCACAAATGCCGTAGAGACCCAAAGACGCCAGCCTGTGCAAAGGGCAGATGCATTCCAAGTCGTTTTTCAGTTCTCCAGGTTGCCATGTCAAAGTGCCCCACAGGGATCACCGACAGCAAACCATTGATTTCCAATGATCAATCCGCCGTCGAACAATTGCATTAAATTATGCCTCCAACGTCTATTCTTAATTCGGGAGCAAAGTAGTTGCGATGGGCCTGAAGGGGTTCCTCTCCCCCGCGACTTCCAAAAGTCTGCAACCAGGGGTTCAAACGATTGTTAAACGATTTGGAATGACGACTCTGGGGAAAAGTTCTTTATTGAGACGACTTTCCGGTGAGAGCGGGCCCGAATCCCTTGGATACGAACGAACTTCTTTGCAGAGTCCGAAGAGGCGGGGGGGTGCCTTTCACGGAGATGCCCTTTCCGCCTGAATCGTCAAAAATTCATCTTCGAGCATGGCCCGGCGCAAGCTCAATGGCCAGGCGCATCGCTTCCAGCATGCTGCGCTCATCGGCCGTTCCTGTCCCCGCAATATCGAATGCGGTTCCATGGTCGACCGAGGTGCGGATGACGGGAAGTCCGAAGGTGATGTTCACGCCCGACGCCAATCCCATCGCCTTCACCGGCCCGTGGCCCTGGTCGCGATACATGGCGACCACGAGCTCTAAGTCGCCGCGCTGGGCGCGGAAAAACAGAGTGCCGGCCGGCAAAGGGCCCTCGACGCTCCAACCCTTCTTTCGACAGGCCTCGATGGCGGGAGCGATCTTTGTCTCCTCCTCGCCGAAATCGAACAATACAATGAATCTCGAGTGCAATCTTCGTGCCAGGCGAATCATGCTGGTTGAAGTGCCTGCTCCGAGCGGGTTTGCTGCTCTTGCGCGGCCATCCGGAACGCGACATGGTTCACGATAATCAGGTCTTCCGCCGGAGGGATAACGCGCACGGTGACCGGCGAGTTCTCGGCAGAGATGACCGCTTCTCCACGAATATTGTTTCGTTCGGTGTCGAGCACGATGCCCAGAGCACTGAGGCCGGCACAGATCTCCGCGCGCACGGTAATATCGTTCTCGCCTATGCCGCCGGTAAAGACGAGCATGTCGAGTCCTCCCAATTCGGCATAAAAGCTGCCGATCCATCGGGCGATGCTCCAGTTGAACTTGTCCACGGCCAGCCGCGCCTTGCGGTTGCCGGCGTTGATTGCGTTGCGCAGGTCGCGCATATCGTTGGAGAGCTCGCTCATGCCTAGCAGGCCAGCCTTTTTGTTGGCAATTGCCTCCAGTTGATCTGCTGCCTCTGCCGCGTTTCCGGCCTTCTCCGCGATCTTACGGAGGATGAACAGGAGGATGCCAGGGTCGATGTCTCCAGTGCGTGTGCCGCTGATGATGCCGCCGGTTGGCGTGAGGCCCATCGATGTATCAAGACACTCGCCGTTGCGGATTGCGGAAATGGAGGCGCCGTTGCCCAGGTGAGCGACGATGAGCTTTTTCGGCACGTTGGGCTGCAACTGGTAAAGGATGGACTCGTAAGAAATGCCATGGAAGCCGATGCGACGCACGCCCGTGTCGGAATACTCGGCGGGAATCGGCAAGTGGGTCACCACTTCCGGCATGGTGCGGTGAAAGTATGAGTCCGAGCAGGCGAAGTTGGGAATGCCAGGGAAAAGATCCAGCGCCTGACGCATGATGTAGGCGCCGATGGGCGTGTGGAGCGGTGCAAAATCCTTGTAGCGCTCCATTTCGTCAATCATCTCGGACGTAACACGCTGGTTGCTTTGCAATGAGGGCGCAGCGCAAACCATGCGGTGGCCGATGGCCGCCGGTGAAGGAAATCCGCCGGAGTAGAGCAAGTCCGCAACCATCTTGAAGGCGACAGAGCGATTGGGCAAGGCGGGAGCTTGATCGACCAGCTTGTTGCCGGCACCGTCTTTAATCCAGAACTTGCCCTGCTCGGTGCCGATGCCGTCAACCGCGCCCTCGTACAATTTGCGGTGTTCACTTTCGCCGGCCTCATAGATTGAAAACTTGATGGAAGAAGACCCGCTGTTCAGGACCAGAATTGGCAATGAAGACATGAATGAATACCTTCGAAGTTTGTGGCTAAAAAGAATCAGCGGGTTAGCGGAGCTGGCACGTTAGCCGTGCTTAGCGCGTGTGGGCGGAGTCAGCCGCCTCCTAGCTTTGCGTCGGAGTAAGTTTCCAGGAGTTCGCGCGCGGCGCGAAAAGAAGTCGTGCGTCCTTCAAGTACTTCATGCTCAAGCGACTCCATGCGCCTTTTGATGGCCGGATGCGACTCAAACCGTTGCTTCAAACCATCCCGTATTATTTCCTGCATCCATTTCTGTGTCTGATTGCGGCGCGCAAGGTTGAGCCAGCCATTGTCCTTTGTCATGGCCGTGTACTCGAGAACGCAGTTCCAAAGCTCAGCGATGCCCTTGCCGGTCTGTGCCGAGCAAGAGAGAGCGTGCGGCGTCCATCCGGAAGGAGAGCTGGGAAAGTAGTGCAATGCATTCTGGGCTTCAGCACGAGTCTTTTCCGCAGCTTTGAGATTTGTTCCGTCTGCTTTGTTCACTGCCACGACGTCCGCCAGCTCCATCACGCCGCGCTTCATGCCTTGCAGCTCGTCGCCGGCTCCAGCCAACGTGATGAGCACGAAGAAGTCCACCATATCGTGCACGGCGGTCTCCGATTGCCCAACCCCAACGGTTTCGACCAGGATGTTCTGGTATCCTGCCGCCTCGCACAGGAGCATTGCTTCACGCGTACGCTGAGCGACGCCGCCAAGGGATCCGCGCGACGGAGATGGCCGGATGAAGGCCATGTCGCTTGAGGCGAGAGAGCCCATCCGGGTCTTGTCGCCAAGAATGCTTCCGCCGGAGATCTGGCTGCTTGGATCGATTGCAAGCACGGCGACCTTCTGCCGGTATTCGCGAATCAGATGGGTCCCGAGCACTTCAATCACACTGCTCTTCCCTGCGCCGGGAACTCCGGTAATTCCAACACGGATCGAATTGCCGCTATAAGGAAGGCAGTCTTCCACGATTCTCTCGGCCAAGAGCCGGTCCGCCTCGCGGGAACTCTCGATCAGAGTGATGGCCTGGGCCAGAAGGCTGCGATCACAGCGCAGAATGCCATCCATATATTGTTGCGGCAAGAGTCGGCGTTGCCTGCCGGATGCGGGCACTGTCAGCTCCAGCGGAGGTTCCGGCGCGATACAGCCGGGGAGAACATGCAACGCACTGTGCCTCGAGTCTGCCAATTTAGGAACATCCTCCAACCAGGCAGCCATTTAGGGCTTCGATAATCCGCTGTGCCGCCACAGGAATCACCGTGCCGGGGCCGTAGATACCGGACACGCCGGCGTTGTAAAGGAACTCGTAGTCCTGGGGCGGAATCACGCCGCCAACAACCACCAGGATATCGTCACGAGTGAGCTTGCGCAATTCTTCTATCAACTGCGGGACCAGAGTCTTGTGGCCCGCGGCCAGGGAGGAGACTCCGACCACATGCACATCGCTTTCGACCGCATGGCGCGCCACTTCGCGTGGAGTTTGAAAGAGCGGGCCAATATCGACGTCGAAGCCGATATCCGCAAAGGCAGTGGCAATCACCTTGGCGCCGCGGTCGTGGCCATCCTGTCCCATTTTCGCAACGAGGATGCGCGGGCGCCGGCCCTCGGCCTTTTCAAACTCCGCCACCATCTGCTCAGCCTTCTGGAACTCCGCGCTTTTGCTGCCCTCAGCCGAGTAGACTCCGGCGATGGTACGCGTTGTGGCCTGGTACCGGCCCCATACTTTTTCAAGAGCGGCAGAAATCTCGCCCAGTGTCGCGCGCTTTCGGGCAGCGTCCACTGCGCACTCCAGCAAATTGCCATCCCCGCTGACGGCGCACCGCTCGAGCTGTTCGAGCGATTGGAGTGCTGCATCGCTATCGCGCTCACGCTTCAATTGGGCCAGCCGACTCAACTGCGATTCACGGACCACGTCATTATCAATATCGAGCACTGGAACCAGAGTCTCCGCCGGCGAGGGATAAGCGTTGAGGCCAACGATCACATCGGCGCCGGAGTCGATGCGCGCCTGCCTGCGCGCCGCTGCCTCCTCAATGCGCATCTTGGGGACGCCGGTTTCAATGGCCTTCGCCATGCCGCCGAGGCCTTCCACTTCTTCAATCAGCTCCCATGCTCCGTGCATCAGTTCGTGCGTCAGGCGCTCAACATAATAGGAGCCTGCCCAGGGGTCGACAATATGCGTGATGCCGGTTTCTTCCTGAAGATAGATTTGCGTGTTGCGTGCAATGCGCGCGGAGAAATCGGTAGGCAGCGCCAGAGCTTCATCCAAGGCATTGGTGTGGAGAGACTGCGTGTGTCCGAATGCCGCGGCCAGTGCCTCGATGCACGTGCGCACAACGTTGTTAAATGGGTCCTGTGCCGTCAGACTCCATCCGGATGTCTGCGAGTGCGTGCGTAGCGCGAGCGATTTGGGATTGTTCGGATTGAATGTTTTTACCAGCTTTGCCCACAACATTCGCGCGGCTCGCATTTTGGCAATCTCCATAAAGTGGTTCATGCCAATGCCCCAGAAGAAGGAGATTCGCGGGGCAAAGCTGTCAATATCGAGACCCGCCTTCACCCCGGTGCGCAGATACTCCAGGCCGTCGGCGAGCGTGTAAGCCAATTCGATATCCGCAGTGGCTCCTGCTTCCTGCATGTGATAGCCGCTCACACTAATACAATTGAACTTCGGCATATTGGCCGCGCAGTAGCGAAAGATATCGCCGACAATGCGCATGGAACCGTCGGGAGGATAGATATAGGTATTGCGAACCATGAACTCTTTCAGGATGTCGTTCTGAATGGTTCCGCTCAACCTCTCCGGCGCAACTCCCTGCTCTTCAGCAGCAACAATATAGAAGGCCATGATGGGAAGCACTGCGCCATTCATGGTCATCGAAACCGACATCTGATCGAGAGGAATATGGTCGAACAGGATCTTCATGTCGAGAACTGAGTCGATAGCTACGCCCGCCTTGCCCACATCTCCGGTTACGCGTTCGTGGTCCGAGTCGTAACCGCGGTGCGTGGCAAGATCGAATGCAACCGAAAGCCCCCGCTGGCCGGCAGCAAGATTACGGCGGTAAAACGCGTTGGATTCTTCGGCGGTGGAAAACCCGGCGTATTGGCGAATCGTCCAGGGTTGCATCACATACATCGTGCTATAAGGTCCGCGGAGGTAGGGCGGAATTCCAGCGGCGTACTCGAGGTGCTCGAGTCCGTCAAGGTCGTCGGGCGTGTAGAAATTCTTGATGGCAATGTGTTCCGGGGAGAGCCATTCTACGGTCTCTCTTGCCTCCGCTTCGGCCGCCGCGGCCCTGTAATCGATTCTTGAAAAATCTGGGCGCATCACTAAGCCTTGATCCCCAGCTGCCGCTGCCAGTTCGTAAGAACTTCAATTGGCTTGCTTCGGATATGAATGAAATCGGCGACTCCCACTGCTCGCAGTTGCGCGGCGCCTTCGGGATTGCCTGCAACGATCAGCGGGGTCGTACGTCCGAATGCCTTCAGCCGGAGGACAAGTTCTGTTGCCAGCTCCAGGTATTCCGGATCCGAACTGCAAAGCACGATCAGATCTGCATCGCAGGCCGCGATTTCGTCGGCGCAGTGGAATCGCTGAGTAAGAATGTTGAATCCCGCACACGCAAAGAAGCTGGCGGCGAATGTGGATCGCGCGGACCGCATCTTGACGTCGCCGAATTCGGCAAGCAAGACGCGCGGTGCGAAGCCGGTCATTGTGGCGTGGCGTTCGGTTCGCAAACGGAGCGATTCGTAACTCCGTGCGCCGCGCCGATCACCCGCGAGACACAGGGGTTCAACGCTATCCAATGCCCTTTCAGTTGGATCGGCGAATTGATTGGTCCCGGTAAAAATGCGGCGCCGCGAGGCGACTGCTTTTTCCCTTTTGGCCAACGAATGCCGAAGGGCTTCGGCGATTTGCCCATCAGCCGAGGCTTTCCGATAGCCGCCGGCCGATTCGATCGTCTGCATCAGTTTCCAGCTTTCGCGAGCAATGAAGTCCGTGAGGACCTCAAGGCAGTACGACCCGGCACCGGGGTCCGCGACATGGGCCAGCAGCGCCTCCTGCTTGAGGATGATTTGAGTATTCCTGGCAAGACGGCGGCTTGCTTCATCCGGGGTTTTGTAGCATTCGTCGAAGGGCGCGACGGCAATTGAATCTGCGCCACCGAGAACAGCGGACATGGCCTCCGTTGTGGCGCGCAGTATATTGACGTGGGGATCGTAGATGGTTTTGTTCCAGCTCGAGGTGCGCGCATGCATGCGAGCCCTAGCGCCTTCAGGCTTTCCCCCGAAGCTCTCGACCACCCTCGCCCACAACATGCGGAAGGCGCGAAACTTGGCGATCTGGAAGAAGTAGTTTGCGCCAATCGCAAATGAGAATTCGATTGCGGCTGCCGCGCGATCGATCTCGACGCCGCGCGACTGCATCTCGGCGAAAAAGTCGATCGCGGCTGCAAGGGTGAAACCAGCCTCTTCGACGGAGGTCGCGCCGTTCACTTCAAATTCCGAACCATCAACAGTGAAGGGAATAAGCGTGGGAGGGGCGGAGCTGAGGACCTCCGCCGCAAAATCGGGATCGGTAAGAGGATTCCATCCGGTCGAAAGCGGCTGGGGATTCTTCCGTCCCTTGAATCGTTCAATCAAAAGTCTCAGAAGCGGCTCGCCGGCATTCTGAATATGCACGGGAGTCCGCTGCAGATTGCCTAGAAGCATTCCGAGGTCTAAGGCATTCCGGACCACAACGTTCAGGAAAGCGATCTGCTCCGCGCCGGCGGCCACCGCGCACATCGCCTCGTGATTTGCCTGCTCGGGGCCGGCCGCATTGATTTCTTCACGAATACGCCATTCACCAGTGAGACGGGAGCCTTTAGCGTAAGGAGGGGCGCCCGGTGCCGCATTTAGACCTTCTAGTCCGGCGATGTCTTCCGCGCGGTAGTAGGGTTTTACGGCGAGCCCTTCTTCCGTCTGCCAAATCAGTCTCCTGGCGTAGTCTGCTCCCTTGAGATCCCTGGCGATCGCGTCTTCCCACGACTGCGTGCTTACCGGAGGAAACTCATGGAGCAGATTGTCAGTGGTCATCTTTCTTCACTTGCTTTCAGGGGCTTCAACAATTTCGATAAGAAACCCAAATGGATTGTCGGCTCTCGATTTGGGGTGGACGAAGAAGACCGTGGTCCCTCTTGAACCTTTTCGCGGAGCTTTGTCAATGAGTTGAAACCCGCCAGTTTGCATAGCATCGAACGCTTGCTGCACACTCTCCACACGAAAGGCCACATGGGCCAGCCCGCCGCGTCCGCCATTTTTGTCGATCATCCTTTGCACGGGAGAATCCGGAGTCAAAGGCTCGAGCAGCTGGATGAGATTGGGTCCCTCTCCAATCTGCAGCAACGCTTCGCGCACCTGGTCGTTTCCCAGTACATCTTCGCGATGAATCTCGCTGAAGCCCAGCATCTCGTAGGCCTTAACCTGGCTGTCGAGTTCTCCCTGCTTGACTGCGATTGCGACATGATCGACAAACTTGATCCCTGGCACTGCCTTCAAATCATTATGAATACTGCTCACTTGCTTCCCTTTCAACAGAACTGCGGGGGCCTCAATTGATCTGACAGCGACGTTCATTCCATCTCAATAAGGATTTTGTGCTGCTTCACCGGGTCCCCTGGCGCTACATTCACGGTCTTCACTCTTCCCGCGTGGTGCGCGATGATGCTGGTTTCCATCTTCATGGCTTCGAGCACCATGATCACGACGCCCGGCTGGATCTGCTGGTCTGCCTTTACGTTCACCTTGATGACCAGACCTGTCACAGGGCTGCGATATTGCTTCTCATCCGCAGCATGCGCTTCCGTCGCATGGGCTGGAACATAGGCTCCTGGAGCGGGGATCCTATGACCCGGTTCGCCTTCAGGCGCATACGGCGCATAGCTTGGGATCGCCTCCTCTTCCAGAACTTCGACTTCAGCCTCGTAAGTTTTTCCATCGATCTTTATCTGAAGCTTCAAGTTTCCGGTTCCTTTCCGTGATCCGTGAGACAGATCGGCCTATCGCTTTGTTCGCAAGTTATGGGAGCCCTGAACCGATGCTCGTCCCTGGCGCGTCCACTTGCTCACCGATTCATGGGGCAGTTGCTGCATGTGTGCTGACAGTATGCGCAGATTGGGGCCCATGAATGCAGTGGCCGCGGCTGCAATCACCGCCAGGATTTCAGGAGGGATCTTCTCATTTTCCGCTTCAACTGTTCCTGTCGCAGACGCGGCTTTCATGCTCAATACCACGCGCAGTTCCTCTTCATAGCGGAATCAATCCATGCTTCTTTTGCGGGCGCAGTTCGCGCTTTGTATGGAGCGATTCAAGTGCTTCGGCCAGGTACTTCCGAGTTTCCGCGGGCTCAATGATGTCATCCACGAGCCGCCGGCCCGCGGCAACGTAGGGATTGGAGAAGGTCTCCCGATATTCATTGACCAGTTCGCTGCGGCGGCCTTCCTTGTCTTGCGCAGTGTCAATCTCGCGGCGAAAGACGATTTCAGCAGCGCCCTCGGCTCCCATCACAGCGATCTCGGCGGTGGGCCAGGCGACGACACGGTCCGCTCCCAGGCCCTTGGAACACATGGCGATATACGCTCCGCCATAAGCCTTTCGCAACACGACAGTGATCTTGGGGACCGTGGACGCCGAGTAGGCAAACAGCAACTTGGCGCCATGACGGATAATTCCGCCGCGCTCCTGCTCCACTCCAGGCAGGAAGCCCGGCACATCTACAAAGGTGAGAAGCGGAATGCTGAAGGCGTTGCAGAACCGGACGAAGCGCGCGGACTTGTCTGAAGCGTCGATGTCCAGCGCCCCGGCGAGAACACAGGGCTGGTTGGCCACGATGCCAACGGGCCGGCCTTGAAGACGGCCGAAGCCGATGACGATGTTTGCGGCGAACCCCGGCTGAATCTCGAGAAAATCCTGATTGTCGACGGCACGCGAGATAACGTCGCGGACGTCATAGGCAATTTTGGGGTCGGCGGGAACCGTGCTGTTCATCTCCGAGTTGATTTTGATTTTTGAGTTGAAGGCCATGCGGGGCGGATCTTCAAGGTTGTTGGACGGCATAAAGCTGAGCAGCCGGCGGCAAAGTTGAAGCGCCTCCTCGTCGTCGCGGGCGATCAAATGCACTACACCGGAGTTGTTCATCTGCGACTGAGGGCCGCCAAGTTCCTGAGCACTGACCACTTCGCCGGTGACTTGCTTGATGACCTGAGGCCCGGTGATGAACATGCGGCCCTGCTGAGTTTGAATCACGAAGTCTGTCAACGCGGGACTGTAGGCGGCGCCTCCCGCGCATGGGCCGCAGATGAGTGAGATCTGGGGCACCGTTCCAGAAAGCATGACGTTGTTGTAAAAGACACGGGCATAGCCGGCCAGGCTGTCAATGCCCTCCTGGACACGCGCGCCGCCCGAGTCGTTGATGAAGATGAATGGGCTCCCAGTTTTGAGAGACATGCCCATCATATCGGCGACCTTGTTGCTGTGGGTCTCGCCGGCCGCTCCGCCCGCCACGGTGAAATCCTGGCTGGCAAGGTGGACCAGCCGCCCGTCTATCGTTGCGCATCCGGTTACGACGCCGTCGGCCGGCAGTTCTTTGTCGGCCATTCCGAAATAGGTAGCACGATGGCGGGCAAACAGCCCAATCTCTTCGAAGCTTTCCTTATCTACGAGCTTTGTTACGCGTTCACGCGCCGACAGTTTGCCTGAGTCGTGCTGTTTGCCGATGCGATCTTTGCCGCCGCCGAGTTCGAGCTCGGCCCGCTTTGCGCGAAGTTCGGCGACCTTTTCCGCCATCGTCGCAATCTTCGGCTTTTCTGCTAGACTTGCCATCCAAGCTCCTCGGTTAGTCGATTCCTGAAGGGATTTGGCGCCATCTTACGGGACATGGCTAGATGAACACTCCCTCATCGTTCGGATTCTATGCCTCGAAAAGCAGGCTAGGATGTGACGAGATTCACTCACCACCGGAAAGGGAACCGGCAAGGGACGGAGCGGTCGCCAGGGCTCGCGCCTCCACTGCGACGATTCGCTTAAATATTGTAAACAAACTGGTTAGCCAACGAACGGAAGAAGATTTGGCCTCGAAGGACTTCGGGATTCCAATCGTTGCCAGCTCAACGGCTGACGAGCACGAACGCGCCCCAGTAGAAGGGAAGATCTTTGCCATACCGCTGGCGCACGGTTTCGCGTTCCTGCAGCTGTGCCTGCCGGAGCGCTTCAGGCTTGTCGAGGCCCCCGAGCCATCTCGCGTAAAAGAGTGTCATCAGCTCTTGCGTCTCACGATCGGGAACCGACCACATGCTCATCATCACGGCGTTCGCGCCAGCCTCCTGTAATCCGCGCCGCAATCCAAACACCCCTTCGCTATTGCTCTGCTGGCCCAAGCCGGTCTCGCATGCGCTAAGCACTACAAGTTCCGTTCCTTCAAGATCGAGCTGGCTGGCTTCGTATGCAGTGAGCACACCGTCATCGAGACCGGGCATTGGCGCCGCGCCAGACCTGATCCGGTCAGCGCCTGCAAAGAAGAGACCTGAACGCAGCATGGGGTCCTCTAATGACGCGTGCTTGCCGCCCGACGCGGCGGACTGTTGCGCGATCTCCTGGTCAGAGAGAAAGAATCCGTGCGTTGCGATATGCACAACGCCCGGGTTGCGTTGCTTGTTCATAACTTCTTTGAGCGCACGATCGCCGGTAAACGAAGCCACCTTCCAGCCGGAGTCTTTCAGCTGTTTGTCAATTGCATCCACTTCTGCCTGAGTGCCTGGGAGCGGGTTGAGAGCGCCGCCAGCGAGATCGACTGCGCGCTGACCAGATTGGACGGGATTGTTGGATGGTTCGGGAACCGAAGATTGCCGCAGGCTTCCATTATTCAACTCCGCCAATGCCGCGCGCTGTTGAGCTTCAGTCAAATCGAACCTGGGATTGCCGAGGAGCACGGCGGTCTTCGAGGCCGTGGCCGGCAGCGACCGTAGCAGATCTTTGGTGCTGTTGACATAGCGCAACTGATATTTCTCGAGCAGCAGTTTGCCGTTGTCATCTGCGAACAGGCCGATTGGAATCTGGTTGAGAACGCCATCAGGCGAAACGTAGACACGCTTTGCGCTTGCGAGAGATGGCTCGAGCGGCTTCCAAAAGGCGCTGTACGCGGCGCTGGTGTCAGCGTTCGCTGTGGCGGCCGCCGTTGACGCTCCGGGCGCCGGTTCCGCCTCGAAGCCGCGTGTCTGGCCAACATGAGCGCGATAGTCGATGACTGGAGCCGCTTCAAGCTTCTGTGCTTCGCCGAGCACGATAAAGGCCGGGTTCTTCGAATCTGGAGTTACAACAAGGGCGATATACTCGATCGTCCCGGTAAATTTCTTTCCGTTGTTAAAAGGAAACCGGGCAATCTCGACCGCCGCTTCTCCGGGCTTGAGGGCCTTTTGGACGTCGCGCCACGTCACCGCAGAGAGCGTCTTTTCCTGGGCCAATGCTGAAGAGCGCTTTACTATTTCCTGCTCAAGCTGGTTCGTCTCCTGCGCAAGTTGCGCAATCCTTTTTTGCCGGTCTGCCAAATCGCCCTGTGCTGACGAAACAAGCCCGGCCAACTGGGTCTTCTCCGCCGTAAGTTTGTCGAGAAGCGCCAGAGTATCCTTATCGCCACTGGCCAGAATCTTGGCGCGCTGGGCTGCGGCACTTGACGCGATGAAACCTTTTTCCTGAAGCAGAACGTCGTACACTTTGCCGGCCAGGGCGGGATCGTGTTCGTGGTTCCTTAGGGCAAAACTGAAGAAGAGCGGGAATGCCCCGGGGACCGTGGCAAGGAAAACCAGCCTGTCCTTTTCGCTCATGTATGTGGCGTTGGCTCTGAATTGGTCGGTCAGATTCGTCAGGCGTTTGTCGAAATAGGCCTCTGCCAGATCGGGCTTACCCCAGGCGTCGTAAAAGGTAGCCATGCTCATCTGAACCTCGCCGGTGGTCGGATGATCCGGTCCGAGGGTTCCCTCGTCGATGGCCAGGGCGCGCTTGAGCAGAGGCTCGGCCTCAGGGTATTTGCCTTGATCCATGTAAGCCGAGGCGAGCCCATCGAGCACCGCGGCAACCTGGGGGTGATTCGGTCCAAGTGATTTCTCGGTAACGGCGAGCGAACGTTGGTAGAGCGGCTCCGCATCGGCGGCCTTGCCTTCGTTCTCGTACACTTCGGCCAGATTGTTCAGGTTCTGGGCGGTGATGGGATGGTCCGGGCCGTAGGCCTTTTCGTCAATCGCCGCCGCTCCTCGCAGCAGGCGCTCGGCGTCGGCAAGCATGCCTTCATCCGTGTACAGGTTGGCCATATTGTTCAACACCACCGCGACCTGCGGGTTCTCCTGCCCGAGTGTTTTCAGGTCGATCGCCATTGCCTGGCGATACAGTCCCTCGGCCTGGCCCCACTTGCCCTCTTCCTCGTACAGCAGCGCAAGATTGCTCAAGCTCAACGCCAACTGTGGGTGCGACGGTCCGAGTGTCTTCGAGCGAATATCGATGGCTTGGTGATAGAAAGATTCCGCCTCGGCGTATTTGCCCTCTTGCTGACAAAGCCCGCCAAGATTGTCCAACGTCGAAGCTACTTGAGGGTGACCGGCACCAAGGACTTTTTCGTCGATGGCGAGCGAATACCGGAAAAGAGTTTCGGCTTCGGCATTCCGACTCTCTCTGCGATAAAGAGCCGCCAACCCCTCCGTGATCCAGGCCACGGTCGAATTGTCCGGGCCAAGCGCCTTCTGGTCAATTGCCAGCGCCCGGAGAAAAATGGGCTCAGCACTGGAGTATTTCCCGAGCTCGACATATACCTGTCCCAGATTGCCAAGGTCGGTTGCGACGATGGGATGCTCGTTGCCGTGGGCCTTCAGATCGATCGCCGTCGCCTGGAGAAAGAGCGATTGCGCATCCGCGTACTTGCCTTGCTTCTCATAGAGGTCGGCCAGGTTGCCGAAGTCAATGGCCAGGCCGCTGTCATCTGGTCCCTTCGCCTTTTGATCGATGGCTATTACGCGGCGATAGAGCGGCTCGGCGTCCGCGTACTTTCCTTCCGCCACGTAGACAAGCGCCAGGTTGCTTGCATTCACCCCTACTTCAGGATCATTTGGCCCGAGCACTTTCTCCTGGATTGACATGGCCTGTTGGAAGAGCTTTTCTGCGTCACTATAGCGGCCCTCAATTCTGTAAAGATCTGCGATATTATTGATTACTGTAGCAACCTGGCTACTGCTGTCGCCATACGCCTTTTCGCTGATGCTGAAGGCGCGGCGATATGCTGTTTCGGCGTCGCCAAACTTCTCCTGATCTTTTAAAAGGAGGCCTAGCTCGTTGAGCGAAAGAGCGACGTGCGGGTTATCGGGACCATAGGTTGCCTGTGCGACGCTTACCGCCTGCTGAGCCAACGGAGTGGCCTCGGCGGCTTTCCCTTGCTGACGCAGGTGCAGAACCTGCTCGCTCAACTGATACCAACGTGATTCCTGAGCTTCGACTGGGAAGCGCGAACCGCCAAGGAACAGCGCGAATACAAGCCAAGCGGCCGCATGGCTAACAAGCGATAAAGCAAATCTGTGCCGGCAGAATGAGCGCACATGGGAAGCGCCAGAGAATGCGCCAGTGGAAGTGAGTGCTTCCAACATCATCGGCCTCGCTGGAGTTCAATTGGAAGGCCGGCGGCTGAAGCAAACTTCAAGGCAGTTTGAAGCAGGGGTTTTAGAGTTCTGCGAGGGGCTTAATTGGGAGCCCTGCTTAACCGTTCCATGAGTCAATTGGCTGCAAGCTGACCGACCTGTGCAAGGAGTATTCCACGTCCTCGCAGACATTTCCAGCGCTTTTTCTTATTCTTCGAAAACGTTGTCAGTTTTCGGCGCGACTGAATGGACATATCGATCATGCCCGTACCGCGACGAAGCCGGAGGCTCGCACAATGCGTTCCGCTAGAACTGCAACCGAAGTGAGAACTGCACAACGCGCGCATCATCAGCCGTGACGGCCGACGATGAAGGATTCGCATTTGTCGATGTGATCTGGCCGAAGTTGGAAGCGTTCGTCACGATGTTCAGGGCCGGAGATCCGAAGTTCGGATGGTTAAACAGGTTGAATGCATCTGCGCGAAACTGCAGAGTGAAGTCGTCCCGCATGACTGAAAAGGTCTTCGCAAAGCCTGCGTCAAAGAAGAACGCGCCAGGACCTCTCACCAGGTTCCGCTGTCCGTACTCCAAACCAATCGGTCCCCTGAATTCCGCCAGCGCTTTGGATGCGCCGGCAGCTCCGCCGGCAAAGCCATAAACTGTCTTCGAATTGCGATCCAGATTGACGTTAGTCTTCAAGTCAGCTTTGCTGCCCGAAAAGATGGCAGGCACATTGTTGTCAAACGACGCCAGGAAAGCGTCGGAATATGGAGTAATGGCCAGGCCCGTCCGATAACTGGGCAGTCCTGAAAAACTCCAGCCTCCAACCGCTTCGTCCACCCACATGGGCGGTGTGCTCAGGAACGCTCTGCCTCGTCCAAACGGCAGATTATAGATGAAATTCCCTGAAATTTCCTGCCTCACGTCGAAGTCCGAGCTACCTCGACAAGCGCGCGGCCGGAGAATGTCACAGATGTAGCCGGTGCCGCTGTAAAGAGAATTGTTGTTGGCGCTCAGCGACGTGTTATCAATTGAATGCGACCACGTATAGTTGAATTCGCCCCTAAGTCCACCGGAAATATTCTTATCCAGGGTCAGCAGAAGTCCGTGGTAGTTTGAGGAGCCCATGTTCGTAAGATATGCGTTGGTCGCGAATTGCGAAGGGATTCCAATATTTGTCGGAAGGAAACCTGTGTACCCAAAGTAGTACGTATATGTGGCGATCGCGGCCAAGCTGTCCGAGATATCCCCCTTGATTGCATATTGGCCTGCCATGGCGGCGACCAGGTTTGTGTTATTGCCCAGGCCAATCGATGCACCTGTCCCTGGGGCCAGGACGTTCTCAAACCAGGGCTCCGGAGCGAGTTTAGCCCCCGACCGCAACTGAGTGGTAAGGCCTGCAAAGGCGCCCGCCATCGATTGAGTGGATTTTCCCGTGTAATCGGGAACATCGATCACCTGCGAAGCGTCGGCATCCGCAAGCAGGCGGCGTGCAAGGCGGCCGACGTAACTCACTTTCAGCACCATGTGCCCCGGAAGCTCCTGCTGAAGACCGGCGTTCAAGGCGATCGAATAGGGGTCTTTCAGTGCCGGGTCGACTTCAAAACTGAACGAGCCTGCCGCCAGGCCAAACGGCGTTCCAGTGCTGTCCACGTTCGGCGTGTAGGGCGTCGTAATTGGTGCAGGCGCAGGATTCAGAGACGCAGGGTAGACGAGATTGGCTCCGAGGCGGGAATTCGTCGCTAGAGTCGCATTAACACTGCTCGCTCCGAACTGATTGGTCTGTTGATTGAAGAACAGGAACGAGGTTTGATCCTGAAGGAAGTTAACGGCATTGATCACAGTTCGGTCAAAGACAATGCCTGCACTGCCATTGATCACGGTTCCTCGGGATCTGTAGGGGCTGTAAGCGAACGTAACACGGGGTGCAAAGTCTTTGTAAGACATTGCATACATATCCAGTCCATGATTGGCTTTCCCGCCAAGCACGTCAGTATATAGAGGGAGTCCGGTATTGCTGGTGTTCCCGGCCTTGCCCTGTGCGAGGCGATCGACGATAAATGAGGTTAGGGGAATCTGGCTCTGGACTGATTCATCTCCATGAACCTCGTATGGGACGGAATACAGCTGGTAGCGCACGCCATAAGAGAGAGTCAGCTTGCTCGTCGCCTTCCAGGAGTCTCCCACGTATGCTTCGGTTTCGAAGAAGCGATATGCCTTTGGACCTCCACTCCCCGCGGGCCGCGCTTCGCCTTTGTTGTCGTAAGTAAAGTTGGTTGCGATTTCACCGATGATTCCGAGGGCTGAGGGGAAGAGCAGGTCGTAGTCATTCACCGCCACATTGCTTGCGTTCGCGGCACCGCCCTGGGCGATATCCGCAGGACGTACTGACGGATTGAGGCCACCGGACAAACCGAAGCCAGTTAGCCCCGCAGAGACAAAATTGAAATTGCTGACGTGGTTCGTGTTTGTCTTGACAAACTTGAATGTTCCACCCAGTGTGAGGCTATGCGCGCCATGCTGCCAGTTAAAATCGTCGCGGACCACCGGCACCGGCGTGCGGCGCTTCTGACCATTGAACGTTGTATAAGGACCACTCAATCCTGTGAAACTGAACTGATCGGCACCAGTCGGATTGTAAGTATCAGGGAAATCATACTTGCTGATGGTGTCCCCATAGTAGAACTGGTTGACTTTGTTTGGTCCAATTGTCCACACGTGACTTATGACGTAGCCGTAACTGTCGTCGGTGAAAGGGTGAGTAACTGGGTCGGTTTTGAACTCCGGCAATTCGTTGATTGCGTTTCTGCGATTGATGGTCACACGCCCGAACAAGCGCTGCGCCGGAGTCAGGTTGTAATCTACCCTGCCGACGTAGTTTATCTGGCTGTCCGGCGTCGGTGTCGTGAAACGATAGCCCCCCGTATTGATACCGTCCCCCTGAGTCAGGTCGTTGGCCTGAGGATACCGGGCGTTAATGAATGACAGTACTCCCTGATCGAAGCCGGTGCCTGCTGGATCAAGGCTGGCTACCTGGGCCGGGCTCAACGTGCTAATGCAGTTCGGCTGGGTGTTCAGGCGGCTGCTGTCTCCGCAACCCGAGCTGTTGTTGATGTAATTGAGATTTCCATTGCGAAACGCGGCCAGCGGGACGATTGGTTCAGAGGAGGCGGACTCAACAATCCGCGAGGCTGCTAGATCGAAGAAGAAGAACATCTTGTTTTGCCTGATGGGGCCACCGATGCTTCCGCCGAACTGATTGCGGATCAGGGGAGTTCGCGGGATGCCGTTGAGGTTATCAAACCAGTCATTTGCTACCGTTGTTGTATCCCGATGGTATTCATTCAGATTGCCGTGGAATGAATTGCCGCCGCTCCTGGTTACGAGTTGAAACTGTCCTCCACTACCGGTACCGGCCGACGGGACAAGGCCTGCCACAGCGCCGCTGAACTGCTCGACGGAGTCAACCGGTGTATTGGCAACAATTAGAAAAGTCTGTGCTGTCGCCAGGTCGTTTACATCCAACCCATCCACTGTGACCGCGGTCTGATCGATGCGAGCGCCAGTTACAGCACCTTGAAAGGACTCAACGCCTGGTTGCTGCGTGAATAATGTAGAAATCCCGGCGGTCCGATCGTAGATAGGAAGCTCATTGAGCTGGTCAACTGACATATTGTTGCCAACTGAGGCGTCCGAGGTATCCAGCGTAACCGCCGCGTCTCCGGCCGAGACTTCAATGGTCTCAACGGTCCCTGGTTTTAGAGTTGCGTTCTGAGTGCGCGTCCTTGAAACGGCCAGCGTAATGTCTGACACCTGCGTCACAGAAAACCCCTCGTGGCTGAAGGTCGCTTTATAGCCCGAATTCGGAGGCAGGTTCGCGAAGCGGTAAGAACCCCAATTATCGGTTTTTTGCGCGGAAGTCACGCCAGTCGATGGGTTAGAGAGTGTAACAACAGTGCCCGGGAGCAGGGCCCCAGTCGAATCCGTGACAACCCCAGTCATTGAGGAAGCATCCTGAGCTGGTGTCGCGGGAGCTATGGTTAGGACTATCAGCAACAACGCAATCTTCACCGATTGACTTCGCATGTTTTTAGGAAGTTCCTCCGATACTCGGAAGCTGGTTCGACGCCGAGTCAGCATTTGAGCACTCGATTCATTTGCGGCCGAGTTCGATCTGCATGGCTTCGATCGGGACATGACTTCTGTCTGCCAAGCGCGATCTGTTTTGGAGTAGAAACCGCAGAATAGAGCGGTCCGTTTGAATCGCAGATTACCGTGCATGATTGCGGCCATGGGAAGGGCGATCTTGTGATTTGTGACGAGATGCCGTTTCAAGTGTCGAATTACCCAGGCCAGGGGCGAGCGTTTCCAGCGCGCATGGCGCACGGGTCACGCGGTGGCAAGGCAGAAAGTGTGTATCCGCTTTCTGGTAGAACTAGCGGGCGATTCTACAATCCGTTGAATAGGTTTCTAAGTAGCCGGGCAGACTTCGGTTGATGTTTGAATTGCAGATGAGTTCTTATGCGGACATTTTGATGTGTCCGAATTCGGACATGGATTCTCACAATCGACCAATCGCCGGCAAATCGCAGTCCTTCCCTTTGAAGAAAACATCCTCATAATCAGAGAGATGGGGCCGTCGTCTTTTGGCCTTATTCTTGCTCGGCACAAGGTGTGGACTTTGTGCACTACTGGCTGGGTATCCTGCGCTTCTCAGGTCTGATAAGCGGGAGATCAGGGTGAGTAACCGCCTTCGATTTGTGACGAATTGCGCTCCCAAAGGGACGGACGGAAGTTGTGTGGGGTTGAAGTCATGTTTCGGCGATCCGGAGCCAAGGTTATTCCGCAAGATAGCTGATAACGTGACGTTGTGGGCCCCGTCCAATACGAAACATAAGTGGCTTCACGGAATTCGAAGTAAACCCGAGATCACCGCAAAGAACTCGCTGGCGTCGATTCACTCCGCGACATCTGAGACTCCCTTTTTTGTGCGTTCGATGAAGCTCTAATAAGTTTCGCGCGATGTTATTCCGCAGCTAAGACCTTTTAAGTGGCCTCTCAGCCTGATCACGGGGCGTCCCGGCAACCAAAGGTTGCTCATCATAACGGCCTCATATTCAAGTGTCATCAGTCAACGCCAGCGTTGGTGAAGTCGCATTCGAACCAAGGGACACATCGGATGAAAGTGAGTTCTCTTCTTTCAGCTGCGACGCAGGAGAGTGCGCAGGATTGGGTGCGGCCCGTGCTCATGCACCCGTTTGTATTTATCGGCACGTGGGTGTTATTGGGGACCTTGTTTGCGCTGCAGGAATGGTTGAATCTTCGACGGTGGAGCTATCACATTGGACTTGGTATCGAGCTTGAATCCTGGGACACGGAGTTCCTTATCTGGGGCATTCTGACCTGGTGCATTTGGCGAACACTGGGATTCTTCATCCAGAAAGCCAGTATCGGGGCTGTGTTGAGCAGAATTTTCCCAATGAGCTTCGCGGTATGCGTAGTGAAGCAGATGATATGGGTGCTTTGTTTTCCCGGTCTTCCTCTTAACAAGCCGCACATGCCGTACTGGACGCGGTTTCTATTTCACTTTAACGCGGAGATCGTTGATGACCTTGTGATCTTTTGGTGCACTTTCTTTCTCTTTCGCGGCCTGGGTTATTATCAAAGGTCGCGCGAAAGTGAAAACGTAGCGGCGCAGCTCGAGGTGCAGCTTGCCAATGCGCGATTGGCCGCGTTACGGATGCAGTTGAATCCGCATTTTCTGTTCAACGCCATGAACAGCATTTCAAGCCTGATGAGAACGGACGTCGAAGCCGCCGATGAAATGCTTGAACAACTGAGTAGTTTATTGCGTATAAGCCTCGAACGGGGATCCGTGCAAATGATTCCGCTGCGTGATGAAATTGATTTCCTGGAGGTCTACCTTTCCATGCAGGATAAACGGTATTCCGATCGCGTAAAGCGAACTATCCAGGTCGATCCTGAGCTGCACGATGCACTTATTCCCGCAATGATCCTCCAGCCGATTGTTGAAAACGCCTACGTACACGGTCTATCGAAGATAGAGAAAGATGGAGACTTGTCCATTGAGGCACGCAAGCTCCGGAATAACGTGGTCTTCACGGTCGTAAACAGCGGTGTAGGGTTGTCTAGAAGCACTGAGAGCCAAACCGGCCATGGAGTTGGAATCTCAAATCTCAGGGGCCGGCTTCAACTTCATTACGGGGAAGACTGCTCGTTCGAAATGCTCGAAATTGACAGAACTCATGTCAGGGTCAGAATCGAGCTTCCAGTTCAGTTTTCGAATATGCAAAAGGCCCAAATCACAAGGTTCGGTGTGGAATGATCCAGGCTATCTTGGCAGATGACGAAATCCTGGCCCGGCAAAAGCTTCGCCAACTTCTTCGCGAGGAGCGCGGAATCGAAATTGTCGGCGAATGCGCATCCGCTTGCGAAACGGTCGAATTGGTCCGGCTTGCAAAGCCTCAACTCCTCTTTCTCGATATCCGAATGCCCGGAATGGACGGCTTCGACGTGATCGGAGCGCTCTCGAGCGAGAGGGACCTGCCAATGCCGGCGATCGTCTTTACGACCGCGTACGACCAGTACGCACTACGTGCGTTTGAAGTCCATGCGGTTGATTATCTGCTTAAGCCATTTACCTCCGTGAGACTGCACTCGGCAATCGAGCGTGTTCGAGAACGAGCTCTTGCGAAGGCGTCGGCTTCAGATGGGCAAAATGGAAATGGTGCGGGTAGTGCTACGCGCATCGTCTTCAAGTCCCGAGGGCGCATTCTCTTTCTTCCGGTCGCCGACATACGATGGGTGGGGGCTGAAGAGAATTATGTCCGCCTGTGCATTGGCCCGGAGACCCACTTACTCCGAGAGACCATGTCTCATCTGGAAGCAAGACTGGATCCGCAAGCGTTCTTGCGTGTGCACCGCTCCTTTATTGTCAACCTTAATTATGTAAAGGAAGTCAGAACCGATCAGGATGGAGAATCAATCGTGGTCATGACTGACGGCCAGAAGGTTGCCATGAGCCGCGGGTATAGATCGAGAATCATGGAATCACTCCACCGCTAGCAAGATACTGTTTCTGAAATACGCCCTGCGGCAACAGAAGTGTCGCCGGCCTCCTGTTCCTCTTTTCATCCGCCAGGTATGTCGATTCATCGAGATATTATGCAATTTGCCCCAAAGTATGGATATCGGGATAGCCTGGCAGTAGTTATTCAAATTAATGCTAACTAAGAACTATTGTCATCCATACAAGGTCGAGCATTCCTACCCGGTTATCCCGACTCCGAGGACGAATGCCATCGAATCCCTACCTTTCGTCACAGTTGCTGGTGATTGCCGCCGAATGGAGGTCCGTTTGCAACTCAAGACGTAGCATGAGACCCTCCTACAAGTATTCGCATCTGCCAAGCCAGAGACGGGATGGAAGGAGCGGACGAGAAATCGCCGGCGGAGCCGGGGCGCCGACATGGACTGTCAACATAGAGTCGAGCCTGGCGGCCGACACCCAACGTATATTCCATGCGCTGACCGTTCCCGAATACATTGAGGCATGGATATGTGTGCCCGGGTATCATCCTGAATGCCGCAATATATCGTGCCGCTTTGCTCATGGGTTCCAGATTGAGCACCGTTGCAACTCCGGTGTGTCGACCAGCATCACAGGGACCTATTGTTCATTCCTCAAACGCAAACTTAGTTTCACGTGGCGCTCCGCTGGAGTGCCCGACGCCCATTATAGCTTTGTGGACATTCGCCTGCACGGGGACTTCGAGAGGAGCATTCTCCGTTTACGGCATTTCGGGCTTCCGTCAGAAGATGAATTCAATTGGCACTCCGCGCTCTGGTCCGCATCGCTTGCTCGGCTCCGCAGACTGTTTGACAGACCTGCGACAGGCGCTGAATACCGCAGGCCACGGACCCGCAGGAGGCAAGCCGAAATCTACTGTGAGCGATGAACAGCCCCCGGGTGCATGTCGTTAGCAGTCATGCGGGCGGACGTGGAAGTAGCCGCCCCGCATGCATACCTCTTTCATCGATTGCGCGTCTCGACGCTGGATGCCCCTTCGAATCCTTAGTGTCGATGCGGACGAAGTCAAGGGAAACCGGGCGCTGATGAAACCACGCATCTGCATTGGCTGCAAGCTCACGTGTCTGCTTGTCAGTGAGCTTCGCCGAGAGCATTTGCAGCTCGTTTGCGAGAAGCTTCTTAGCGCGTGTTTGAAGAACAGGGTCGGCCTCAAGTCAGGTACTTACGCTTGAGGTGGTTTAGCTGTTGAGCTTTTTCCAAGAAGAAGCGGCAGAAGCTGTTGACGGACGAGCAGTGGAAGTTGATTGAACCCTTGTTTCCAAAGCCGAAGCGGCGGCGGGATAGGCGAGGACGGCCACAGGCACCGAATCGAGCCGGTTTGGAAGGCATACTTCGGGTTTTGCAAACCGGCGCGGCATGGCGATTTCTGCCCGATGAGTTTGCTTCGCCCTCGACCTGCCGGCGGCGATTGCAGCGGTGGCAGGAGCGAGGCGTCTGGCTGAATGCAAGGTGTGCGCTGCTGGGGACACTGGATGCGCGAGGTCTGCTCAAGTGGGACGAGGCCTTCCTTGACGGCAGCTTCGCCCCGGTGAAAAAGGGGGCTCCGCAGTCGGCAAAACCAAGCGTGGCAAGGGGACAACGTGGATGGTATTGGCCGACGGTAACGGTCTTCCGATGGGAGTTCGCCTGGAAAGTGCATCCCCGAGGGAAGTTAAGTTCGCGTTCGAACCAAACGTTCACTAGAATGCGGCGGTTCAGACCCAGGTTCGCGACCAGGCGCTTCAGCTTGCCATTCTCCTCACTGGTTTGGCGCAGTTTGCTCTGTCACGCTAAGCCGATCAGTCAAATGTGCCTGCTCCGCCTTGATGGGGGCAAACTCCTTTTCCATAGCTTCGAGAGCGGCATTGCGGGCCGGTAATTCGTTGAGCAGCAACTCGGTCGACTGGACCAGAGGGTTGGCGTGAAACCACCGCTGCACGATGTTGCCGTGGAGCAAATTGAGAATGGCGAGCAAGGACATGCCCAGGTGGTGGGCCATCCACTCGCGAACGATTACTGGTCTTTCAGGTGAGTTTGCGTAGTCAGCGGCCTCGTAGAAGCCGTAGGCGCCAACCCATCCGGCGTCCGCCATACGGCGGAGGTTACGGAGGGCCTCGAGCGAATCAACGCTGAGGGCCAGGAATGTAGAGTAGGGCGACACTGTTGGACCGGCGTCGGCGTCGAATTTAAGCGCTGTTTGAGGGATGCCGAAAGCGTGGTATTGGTAGTGGCCGGATTCGTCCTTGCGGGCGAAGCCCGATTCCGAAATGCCCCAAGGGATGTTGAGTGAATGTGCGAAGGCCCTTTGCACCCGGACGCACGCCGTTAAGGTGCGCGCGATAAGGGTGTCTGGATAGCTACGCATCCATAGCGCCGGCATCAGGTATTCGAACATTGTGCCCGTCCAGGAGAGAAGCAGGAAGTTGTTAAAGGCGCGGGTATGACCCCGGCCAAGGTTCAGCCAACTCAGTTGGGGCAGGTCACCACGCGCGACAGAGAGGAACGTGGCAAGGCGCGCCTCGGAAGCAAGCATGTCGTAGCATGCCGGATGGAGTTTTTGTTCTGTCACATCGAAGCCAACAGAGAGCATCCGGCGGTCGGGATCTACGAGAAAGTTGAATTCAGTTTCTTCAGCAAAGTTCTCTGCTTGAGAAGCGATGGCGTGAAGCCCAGCTTCGAGGGCACGCAGACTACGAGTGGCATTCGGAAGGGAGACTCGGAGTTGGTCGCAGAGAACAAGCAGCGGCGAGTCCTTGGCAAGTGTGACCGAGGTTTGGGCCAGGCGCGCTTCCAGCACCTCAGAAAAAGCAGCGGCACGATCAATGGGAAGAGTATCGGCTTCCCGAAGAAGATCGAGCACGGGCAGCTCGCGAAGCGGCTTGTATTGAGGCAAGAGCCAAGGAGCGTATTCGCAAATCAGCGCAAGGACCGCGGTGATACGCAGCCGCGTCTCCGTGAGCCACCACTGCTCTTTCCTATCGGCACCGTGAGATGCTGCAGCCCCGGAGATTGCGGCATCTGCGGGGATGAGCCAGTCAATCCAATCTGCAACCGCCGCGGCGGGGCTGGGCAGTGGGAACCGCACTGTTGGAGCGAGCAACCCATCTTGTAACTGACTCATTTGCCAATGTGCGCGCAGACCTGCGAAAAGCTGGCGCGCAAGCAGCGGTTGCCGGCACAGCGCGAGTGCTCCCGCTCGGACGGTGTAGAGCGACGCGACGAAATTCCCGCTGTCGACGGAAGAGACGGTCAGCGGAGGCAGGGGTTCGAGCGATTGAGTATCGTACCAGTTGTAGAGATGGCCGCGGTGCGTTTCGAGCTTTGCAATGGTTGCAAGAGTGTGACCTGTGAGCGCAAGGAATTCGGGCGCAGTCAGGAATCCGAGTTGGCATGCTGCCTGCCGCGCGTTGAGCAGAAGGCCAAGGTTTGTGGGCGAAACCCGCGCGGCTTCAAAAAGTCCTTCTTCCTCCACGTTGTCGGGTATGAGGTAGTTGTGGCGCTCGCCTCCGAACTGGTGAAAGTAGCGCCAGATGCGGAGGGCGTGAGCGAGCAGAAAGACCTCGTCTGCGTGGCCCAGCAACTGGCGAGGATCGCGTGGAGGCTTGTTGAGCCACATGGTGACAACGTAAGAAATGGCCCAGAGCAGAAGAGTGGGCGCGGCGATCACGATGGCGTCTCTTTGTGGCGCAAAGAGGTAGACCAGGATGCCCAAAACAAAAGCAATGTACGGCATCAAGGCGAGATAGTGGTCAACCGGAGTGCGGCTGGAAACTTCGGACTCAGTCTGGGCCGCGGTTTCCCACTCAAGAAGGCGCTTGCCGGTGACGAACCGCCGGACAAGCGAGCGAACAATGGCATCGAGTGAAAGCAGTGTCTGGTGCGGGAGGAAGATGAGGTTAAGGAAGGCCACGAGCAATGCCTTCCAAAAGCCGGCGAGTGCCTCGCTGACGCCGCCGCCCTTTTCGCTGAAGAGCGCGCCACCTAGACCGAAGCCGAGGACGACAAAGGCAGGGAAAGTGAGCATGAGAAGCAAAACAACGGTCCAGTAGCGAGGACCGCCCGGCAGTCCCAGCCAACCGGCAATGAATAGGATAAATATGAATGGCTCAACGAGTGACCGGCGCAGGTTGTCGAAGATCTTCCAGCGGGAGATCACTGAGATTGGGTTGGATACCCAGCGGCAAGACTCTTCCGGAACAGGGGAAAACATCCACTGCACGATCTGCCAGTCACCGCGCACCCAGCGATGCTTGCGACGGATGTAGGCACTGTAATGCGAGGGGTAATCATCAATGAGTTCGATATCCGTGGCTAGTCCTGCTCGCGTGTAGGCGCCCTCGATGAGGTCATGGCTAAGCAAGGCGTTGCGCGGAAAACGGCGGTCGAGAACGGCATGGAAGACCGCGACCTCATAGATACCTTTGCCAGTGAAACTGCCCTCGCCAAACAGATCCTGGTAGGCATCGGAAACAGCGCGTGTGTAGATGTCGAATCCGCTCTGGCCAGAGTAAATCGCCGCCAGGCGTGAACGCGATGCAGACTGAACCGTGATCCCTACGCGGGGTTGCAGGATGCCGTAGCCTTCAGTGACAATGCGCAGTTTCGGGTCAATGACCGCCTGGTTCAGCGGGTGGGCGATGGCACCGACAAGTTGCGCTGCGGTACCTCGAGGAAGCTGCGTGTCGGAGTCCAGGGTTAAGACGTAGCGAATCCGGCCGAGAGCCTCGATATGCCCGGCCTTCATGGGGAATGCGTCGTGTTCGCCAAGGAGAAACTTATTCAGATCGAGAAGCTTGCCACGCTTTCGTTCCCAGCCCATCCACACGCCTTGCCGCACGTTGAAAATGCGATGGCGATGGAGCAAGAGGAAGGAACCGCATTTTGGCGAGGTGTACCTGGCATTGAGTTCATTAATGAGTTGGATGGCGAGTTCGACAAGCGGGTGCGCATCGTTCTCGTGCGGCTTGCTGAGAGAATCCGGCAGGTCAGTGAGTAGAGCAAAATGCAAGTGCGGGTCGTGGTTGGCGAGAAAGCGGACTTCGAGATCGACAACCAGCTTGCGCACCTGCTCTTCGTTCAAAAGCAGCGCGGGCACGGCAACCATGGTGGCGTATTCAGGAGGGATGCTCTTGCTGAAGTCGAGTTTGGGTAATGGCTGTGGGCCAAAAACTGCAGTCACTGCGCTGTTAACGAGTTCGACCGCGTCCTGCATTACGGGCAGCAACAAGAGGACGGCGGCGATGGCTAAAGTGCCAAGGGAATACCTGGACAAAAGTGGAAAGAGCACTGCAGCTATAACGAGAACAGTGATGACTTCGATGCTAACGATGTAGAAGTCCTCGGCCATAGCGCGAATGAAACTGCGTGCGCGGTCAAAGAGTGGAGGGTGAAAGCCGACCCGAGCAGACAGTTCGTGAAGTCCCTTGTCCAAGAGGTAATAGCCGACATGGATATGGCGGCGATAGATCCGCGGATCGTCGCAGGGATGATGGGCGCCTTCTCGCGCAAGTTCGAGGACCTCTTGAGCTACCTGGGTCTCGGTGTAATCGGAGTGCAGCGCCATAAAAGCGACGCGCTTGCGGTAGGACTCGCGGCTTTCGAAGTCCATGCAAGTGTAGGACTGCGCGGGATCTTCACGGAGCAAGGCATCGAAAGCGATAAGCGGCTCGATGATGGAAACCCAATCGGCATTGTTGATTAAGCGGAGACTTCCGATAAGGACTGCTATCCGGGACCGCTGATCGGATGCTGATGAACTCAGCAGAGTGTTTGCTTCGGCCAGTAGCCATTCGAGCAGCGCGAACTTGAGGAACCCCGGAATGCTCCATAGTTCCCCGACAATGAGAGATTCGTGCGCTTGCAACTGTTCAATGAACGCGCGAAAGGTCGGTGTGGAAAAGTCTCCATCGACGGCACGGAGATAGGTCGCGGCAGACGCGGCAGCGCGTGGCTCGTCTTGATTCCCATGAAGGAGGATGCGAGGAAGCTTGGCCACGACCCGAAGGCTATCAGCCACTCCACTAATGGCTGATCGAAGCAAACGATAGTTCTCACGTAGGTCGTTCATGGCGGAACTGCGGGACGCCGGCTGCGTCTCTCCGGTCGCCGTGTCTGCGATGTGCGGAGAGGCGAGTTCCTTCTCCATCTGCCTGAGTGCATTTTGGGTGGCGCGGACGCGTGTTGGGAAAGTGCTTGCCGAGGTGGGCCTGTGCACCACATCCCACGATGCCGCGGCGCGTGCCGCCTGGTAAAGATGATCGATTGCGTGGCTGGCGAGCGGCTTGTGCGGATTCGGAATTGTGGCGGAATCAATCATCGTGCCTCATCGGTAACTTGCGGCTTGCATCTCAAACATGGCGGCATATCGGGCACCAAGCGCAACGAGTTCAGTGTGGGTACCCTCTTCCACTAGGCGGCCAGCTTCCAGCACGACGATGCGGTCTGCCATGCGGACAGTGGAAAAGCGATGGGAGATAAGCAGCGCCATTTTGCCGAAGGTGAGTTCGGCAAAGCGCTGGAAGACTTCAAATTCACTGCGGGCATCGAGTGCGGCGGTGGGTTCATCGAGAATGAGCAACTGAGCGTCGCGGAGATAAGCTCGCGCCAGGGCCAGCTTTTGCCATTCCCCGCCTGACAGGTCAACGCCGCCATCAAACCGGCGGCCAAGCATCTGATCGTATCCTCCCTGCAGAGTGGCAATAACTCCGGCGGCCATACTCTTTTCCGCCGCGTATTCAATCTCTTCTTGTGAGTGCTGGATTTCGATGCGGCCGACGGCAATATTTTCACGGGCGGTCATCTCATAGCGCATGAAGTCCTGAAAGATCACGCCGATTTCGGAGTGCAGGGCGGCCAGGTCATACTCACGAAGATCGACGCCATCCAGCAGAATCTGACCCTCGGTTGGGTCGTATAGCCGCGTGATGAGCTTGACGATGGTTGTCTTGCCCTGACCATTTTCGCCAATCAGAGCCACGCGTTCTCCGGGGCAGAGCGTGAAATTGAAGTCGCTTAGAATGCGCCGGTTGGTTCCGGGATAGACAAAAGAGACATTGCGGAATTCAAAGCCGCGCGTCACGGGGTTTGGGGCAGGGATGCCTCCAGACTTGGATTCGACACGCGGTTTCATCTCGAAAAAGGCGATCAGGTCGGTAAGAAAGAGCGCCTGGTCCGCCACGCCGGACGCGGTGGAAAACGCCTGTTGGATATTGGCCATGGACTGCATGATGGCGGTGGTGATGAGCGTCAGGTCGCCAACGCTGTATTGGCCCTGAATGGTGCAATAAATGCTGTAAGCATAAGCGCCGTAGTAGCCGAGCTGGCCGAGAATTGCCAAGAGGCCGCCCCAGAAAAGACGGCGGCGGTTGAGGGCGACGTTTTCTTCGCAGATCTTTTGCGAGAGTTCCGTAAAGCGGCCGGTTAGGTAGTTGCTCAAGTTGAAGAGCTTTAGCTCCTTGGCAGCCTCTTTGCTCCCGCCCACTTGACGCAGATAATCCATTTGGCGGCGCCACGGTGTCTGGTGGAAGTTCTTGGCGTAGATTAGAAAGGCAAAGTGACTTTCACCGAGGAATGCGGGGATGATACCGGCAATCAACAACAATAGCAGGAAGGGGGAGTACCGGATGAGCACGGCGGAGAATGCAAAGGCGGTCACGGTCTGCTGGATGAGCCTGCCCATCTGCTGGATCATTGCCAGCCGGTCAGTGGCTTGTACGCGGGCACGTTCGAGGCGATCGTAGAAGACAGGATCCTCATAGGCGGTGACATCGAGAGAGGCAGCCTTTCTCATGACCTCGACGCTCACGTGATGAGTGTAGCGGTCCGCGAGCAGATTATCGAAGTAGTCCACTGCACGCGAGAAGATGCCGGTGAGCACTGCCAGCGCCATCTCCGCGGTGACCAGCCACCAGAAGTGTTGGGGCAATGGGCGGTGCAAGCGAATGTTGTTGACCCCATCGATGATGAAGCGGCCGATAATGCCGATTCCCACTGGCAGGAAGGCCACGAGAACGCGGAGCGCGATGTTCCAGAAGACTACCCTGGGCCCTGACTCCCAAACGAAGTGCAGAACAGCAGGCACGTTCTTGAGCGCGCGCACGCGGTCGCCCCAGGCGCTGTTGGGACTTTGCGCTTGATCGGCTTGCTGCTCACCGGACTCGTTGATGGGCTTCGGGTGACTCACGGTTGGGGACATGCACCTCCGGGCGTTCCTCAAAAAAGCTCTGGTCTCAGAAAAGCGGCAGATCCCTGAATTGCAAATCAAGGGTTCCGGCCGTCCCGCTCAACTTCTATTGTTCGTGCATTGGAAGGTGTGATTAACTCCCTATTTGTTCTCCATGTGCAGCCTGTTCGCTGGTCAAAATTGACCGTTTGAGCACCGCTCATTGGCTCTTAGAGACAGAGTGGTTGTAGGCCTTGAAACCTGCGATCTCCATTCCCCGTTGTGCCTCGGCGTTCTTCATGAAGGTGTCCCATACAAACCCGGTACGCGCATTTTCTGCCATCAGCATGGTAATTCCGGTGTCAATGCCGATCACGTCTGTGTCATACCAGTCCTCCAACGGATTGAAGGCGTCCACAAAGCCATAGCGGCTCCATGCCTTCGGATAGTGGTCATGAATGGTTCTCAATACACGCATCGTTGCCTCTGGAAGGAATGGCAATGAGCCGCCCGTGGCGGCTGGGACAACAGTTCCATCGATGGGCCCCATGGCCGGAGGGCCGCCCCAGATCACATAGCCTTTCATTGAGTCCGAGGCGGTAATGCCCCAAAGTGCGTTACTGTAGTCGGGAAATCGCTCATTCAGTTCGACGCAGAACCGTCGGTGTACATCGGTGGCGATCACTGAGTTTTCGAAGTAGTCCGCGTAGCGGTCCTTCTTGTGGCGGAAGTCGAACCATGCCTGGGAATACTGGTGCACAAAAAGCGGCGCATACGAGCCCACGTAACGCAACCCATCATATTCAAAAACAGCCCTTTTCCAGGAAGACCATGCCTCAATGTTGAGGGGGTGCGATGAGGATCCCAACCCTAATAGATACATCATCATCAGTTCGCTGTAGAAGTCCCACTTGGAAGGCAGAAATCCGAGCTCAGGTGTCCAGCCCTGGGGCAGCAAGCTCGTGTCCTCCGACAGCCAGGTCCAGTCCACCCGGTCAAAGATTGAATGCGCCAACTGCGTGATCTCTTCATCCTGAAAATGCTGGCAGCAGGTCAGAATGCCACAAAGCAATATAGCTGTATCGACAGAGGAGACCTCCGAATCCCAAACCCTCTCACCCGAATTGATATTGGCAAAGTGATAGAAGAATCCACGATGCGTAGGCAACTTCTTCCAAAAGAACGATAGCGAAGCGATCACACGCGAGCGAGCATCGGAGCGGCTAACAAAGCCCCGCTTTTCTCCGATACAGATTGCCGTCAAGCCGAAACCGGTAGACGCAACGCTCGATACGAAGCTCGTTTCCTTGGTGCGGACATTGCAACGGTCCCGGACCAATCCAGTTTGCGGATTGGCCTGCTCCCAAAAGTAAAGGAAGTTACAGTGCTCAAGCTCATTCAGGAATTGCTCATCCTGGGGCGCCAACGAGGTTGGCGCGGGAGGTGCGGCAGGGTGAGTATGCGTCGGCGTTTTGTCGGATTGTGCCAAGGCCTCGTCAAGAAAAGGCAGAGCTTTCGAATGTGCAAGCGGCAGACACATCGAGATGCAGGCCATCTGGCGCAGCAATTTGCGGCGTGTGCTTCCACCGTCTCCTCGGTGTTCGATTCTGTGACTCGGCAGCAGTATCATTTTGTACACTCGAAGGAGCCCGTCGATCTTCCCGCTTGCATTTGTCTTCTCCGCATGTTCATGTTGAGAAAGGACCTGCTTTCGGGTTGAAACAGGCTCAAGATGCTAATGACTTGGATGCAGGAAGAGATGGAGAGGAACGAGCGTCGGACGGCAAATTGAGCCAAAGACGCATCAAAACGATTTGCAGGAAGTGGCATTTGTGAAACCGAAGTGAAGCGGAGAATGGTGCTTTTCTGGACTATCATCGCAGTCGTTGCGGGAGCAACGGCGATTACGCTCGCATTTCGCATGCATCGCTGGAGCGCAGGAACGACGCGAATAAAGGGCGCGGTCATTATCCGTGACGACGATAGCCGGAAGGAATTGCCGATCGCCGACGTTGCGGTAACGGCGTCGGATGGCGCAACGAGCGCCACTACACAGTCGAATGTTTCGGGGTACTTCAACCTCCCGTTTCAAGGCGGCGTTTGGCCGGGTCAGACCGTGACTCTGAGTTTTCGACATCCGGACTACGAACCGCTCGATATCAAACTGCAATCCAGTCTCCGACTGTCGGCCAGACAGTTGTGGGTCGTCAGGATGGCACCCACGCATGAACAATCGGGTGCAGGTCTGAGCAAACCCCCGGTCGTTGTGTCAAACATCAGGGTGAGATACACGGTTAACTCCCCCACGGAAGTAAATATTGGCAGCGCGGTCAAGACCTTTCAGGTTGTCAATCAAGCAAATGTTCCCTGCGTCCGCGGCTCCCCCTGCTCCCCGGATGGAACTTGGAAGGCCTCGGCCAGCTCCGAAACGCTGGACGCAGGCGTCGGCAATGAATTCAGAAATGTGCGAGCTTCGTGCATTGCAGGACCATGCCCATTTACGCGAATTGATTCAAGCGGCTTCGTGAATGGTGGCCGCAACATCAGCGTCTCTGTCTTGAATTGGTCAGACACCGCGACATTCTTGCTGGAAGCTGAAGTCTTTCATACCGCAATCAGTTCAAATGTGCGTGAGTCTTATCCTGTCGTATTTGGGCGCGCGCTTAGCTTTACCCTGCCGACAACCGAGGAGGGCGTAAGCCTCGAAGCTGAAGTCGACGGCACCCATATGGTCTTTCCGCTTGGGCCGGCGCTCTTCTTAAGCTGGGCTAACTGCACGGCTGGCACCAACAGCGAGGAAGAGAAGTCCACAGTCTATCGCTGCGAGCTCAAGCCAGGATTCCGGTTTTGATCCGTCCTTGAATGGATTTCTTCACGTCGTACGGAATAGAGAAGCCCGATATAGTAACAAGCCAATTAAGCCAGCCACAATGCCCTCGGCCTGAACGTCGCAATCTGCAGTTTGATGCGTGCTCATTTCTTTTGATTGATGGGATTACAAGTTTCGTGTCATTGGAGCGCCATTCACTGTATATTCGAGCCGATCAGAATGTGGCCGATGATGCGAATGGACGAGGTAGCCATTCTTATTCTCAGTGTTAGGTCCGCACAAGCCGTCCCGAGTTTCGCGCGCCAGACGGGGCTTCTGCTGCAAAGTTTGTCACGGCAATCCACAGCAGCTCACGGCATTTAGGTGCAACTTCATGCCGAAGCGCTATGTACTTGCCGGCATCCTCGCAGCCGACAAAGTTGGAAACAATAACGACCTGCTGCTTTCCAAAGCAATCCCGCTCTCAGAAATTCTTCTGCTGTCAAACACCCCTTCCCAGGCCACGCAGCCGGACACGCAGAACAACACGGCTGGCTTCCTGCGAAAGTTGAGAATATTTTCTTTTAGGTGGGTACGCGTCTCACTTGGGCTGACTGGCGCAGGTCACATACACGCATTCAGGTGACCAATTCAGTATGGACAATACTGACTTGCGCTACGCCGATCAGGGGAAGCTAGGCGGGAAGGATTGGGGATACGGAATTCCTTTGAACAACAACTCGAAGAAAGAGGGTGTGTGGAACGGCGCCCCTGCCTGGGGATTTCAATGGATATCAACACAATCTGGCGTTTCTCCGCCTGCTTCTCCAACCATCCAAGGCGCGCCTGGTCACGGTGTTGCCGGCGTTGGTGCCTATAGATCGCTGCGTCAAAGGTCTGAACTTTGAGTTTGCGCGGTCCGTCGGAGTCCGTATAATCGTATCGGAACCCCCACGCAAATCCGTGGGCGCGAGGTACCTTACGCACACCTCCAGTTTGACACCGCTGGCGACGGATTCTCATCACACCTTTACTTTTGCTGGTGCCGATGAGTTCATTTGGCTTCAATGGTGTTCACGGATCTTTGCGAATGGCGCACATTATTGTGGATAAATAGGTTGCGGGAGTAGTTCAGTGGTAGAACGTCAGCTTCCCAAGCTGAATGTCGCCGGTTCGATCCCGGTCTCCCGCTCCATAAGAATCAGCAGTTTACAGTTATCGGCTTCAATCTGTGTTCCGTTTG
>Ga0181516_10000559_pt1 | contig 33476 bp, 24 predicted proteins | sample PEATcosm2014_Bin_25_FD_121104 | JGI IMG/M metagenome (GOLD analysis project Ga0181516, IMG submission 121104) | Peatland microbial communities from MTU Mesocosm Facility, Houghton, MI, USA - PEATcosm2014_Bin01_10_metaG | ecosystem: Environmental > Terrestrial > Soil > Wetlands > Peat | place... | reverse complement strand
CTTCCTGCTCCCCATGAAGACCTACTCCGAGGCGTTCACCGACTTCTACGTCGTGCCGCTGGTCGTCATCATCTTCGTCTTCCTAGGCATTACGTGCTGGGCCGCGCTCAAGAAGCACCAAGACGGTCTGATCGTGTTTTTCGGCATGCTGTTCCTGTTCTCGGGAGCGCTGAACGATATCGTCTACCAGTTCTTCCCCCTGCCCCAGGGCTACGTGCTGGGTCCTTTCCTTTTCATCTTCCTGATCTTGAACACGTTCATCCTGAGCCGGCAGCTGGCCAAGGACTACAACCTGACCCAGAAGCAGTCGATCGAGCTGCGCAAGCTCGACAAGATGAAGGACGACTTCCTAGCCCGTGTGACCCACGAGCTGAGGACGCCGCTCCACGGCATGGTGGGCATCCTCGACGCGTTCAGGATGGGCGACTTCGGGTCCCTCGCCGACCGCCAAAGGTATCACCTGGGCCTGCTGGAGGCCTCCAGCAAACGTCTGGTGTCGATGGTCAACAGCATCCTTGATTTCAACAACCTCAAGAACCACCCTGAAAGTTCGACCGCGCGGCCCATTCTGCTGAAGCAGGTGGTCGACTTCCTCCTGCCGGCGTTTTACCCCGACCTGACACCCGGGGTGGCCCTTGTCAACCGCCTCAGCGACAGGCTTCCGGCGGCTCTGGGGGACGAGGTCCGCCTTGAGCAGGTGCTGCATCACGTGGTTAGGAACGCCCTTCAGCACACCAGGGCCGGCACGATCTCTATCGAGGCCGAGGTCAAGGACCATCTGATCCTGCTCACGGTCCGAGATACCGGCACGGGTATCCCCGCCGAGAAGCTGGCCCAGGTGTTCACGCCGTTCCATCAGCTCGAGGAGCTCGACACGCGGCCCACCGGGGGCCTGGGCCTGGGCCTGGCCATCAGCCGTCACCTGACGCTGCAGATGGGAGGGCGCCTCGACGTTCAGTCAAAAGAGGGCGTGGGGACGACGGTGCTGATCGAGCTGCCCGTTTGTCCGCCGGCCAAGCTCCAGTATTTTGTCGCCCAACGCCTGGACAACCGCTTCCAGAACGCAGCTCCCCCGGTGTCGGTGCTGGAGGCCCCGGTGCCGGCAGCGCCTGCGGACACGGCCGCGCCGGGCCCCGTGGTGCTCATCGTCGATGACGAGCCGGTCAACCGGCTGGTCCTGCGAACCTTCCTCAACCGTGTCGGGTACACAATTGTGGAAGCAGGCAGCGGGCCCCAGGCCCTCGAATGCGTTCAAAACCAAACCGTCGACCTGGTCATCCTCGACATCATGATGCCGGGCATGTCGGGCTACGAAGTGTGCGCCAAGCTGCGCGAGAGCTTCTCGCCGGCCCGGCTCCCAATTTTGCTGCTCACCGCGAAGAATGGCGTGCAAGACCTGCTCCAAGGCTACCGCTGCGGGGCCAGCGACTTCCTCACCAAGCCCTTCCAGCGGGAGGAGCTTCAGGCCAGGATGGAGCTTCACCTGAACGTCTCGAAGGCAGCCCGGGCCGGCGCGGCGGTTGCAAACAACGCCTGAATCGGTTCAGGGTTTGGACCCATTTGCCGATACCCTTGGTATGGAACGTGGACTATACATCAGTGCAACAGGGATGACGGCTCAGCAGTGGCGGATGGACGCGGTCAGCAACAACCTGGCCAACGTCGACGTCAACGGGTACAAGCGCGACGAGGCCGTCCACAAGGCCTTCCCCGAAATGCTCATGCGCCGCTTCGACGACGACGGGGTCTACAAGATGCCCTTCGGTTCCATCGACACGGCCCCCATCGTCGGCAAGATCGGCATGGGCGTCGAGCAGAACGAGTTCTTTACCGAGTTCAGCCAGGGCGCCCTGAAGCAAACGGAAAACCCCTTCGACATGGCCATGGAGGACAAGGGCTTCTTCGCCGTCCAGACCCCCCAAGGCGAACGCTACACCCGCAACGGCGCCTTCGTGCTGGGCAAGGAAGGCTACATCGAGACCCAGGATGGCTTTCCGGTGCTGGGGGAACACGGCCCCATTCAGGTGAAGGCCAACAACTTCACTGTCGACGAGGCGGGCCGGGTGTGGGTCAACGAAGAGTTCCAAAACGATCCGAACCGCTTGGTCAGCATGGAGGAAAACTCCTGGAAGAAGACCACGCTGCTGGACACCCTCAAGGTTGTCAATTTCGACCAGCCCCGGTACCTGGCCAAGCAGGGTAACAGCCAGTGGAAGGACACCGAGGACTCGGGCCCCGCTGTCGACATCGACCCGAACAAGCGCCCCAAGGTGCGCCAGGGGTTCGTCGAGGGCTCCAACGTGAATCCGGTGACCGAAATGGTGCAGATGATCGAAATCAACCGGGCGTACGAAAACAACTCGAAGATGATCCAGACCCACGACTCCCTGATGGGAAGATTGATCAACGAAGCGGCGGCGTTCCGATGAACCCGTTCCCCCTGATCGGAGGTAGACCATGATGCGATCCTTGTGGACGGCGGCCTCGGGCATGACCGGCCAGCAATTCAACATCGACACCATCGCGAACAACTTGTCCAACGTCAACACGACGGGGTTCAAGCTCAACCGCGCCGAGTTCGAAGATCTCCTGTACCAGACCCAGAAGATTGCCGGAACCCCGGCCACCGAACTGACAGTGGTCCCGACGCCCACCCAGGTCGGCCACGGCGTCAAGGTCGCTGCGACCCAGAAGATCTACACCCAGGGCGCCTTGCAGGCCACAGGCAACGTGAGCGACATCGCCATCGCCGGCGAGGGCTTCTTCCGGGTCCAGACCCTCGACGGAACCTACGGCTACAGCCGGGACGGCTCCTTCAAGATCGACTCGAACGGACAGCTGCTCACCAGCCAGGGCTACCGCGTCATGCCCGAGGTGACCATGCCGGCCAACTGGGTGCAGGACAGTGTTTCAGTCAGCCAGGACGGCCGGGTGTCGGTGAGGCTCCCCGGGCAGGACGACCCCATCCAGGTCGCCCAAATGGAGATCTTCAGGTTTCCCAACCCCGCCGGCCTCAACGCCATCGGCGAGAACCTGCTCAAACCCACCAACGCCTCGGGAGACCCCATTGCCGGCCGCCCCGGCTTCGACGGAATGGGCAAGCTGCAGCAGCGCTTCCTCGAAATGTCGAACGTGTCGGTGGTGCAGGAAATGGTCAACATGATCGTCGCCCAGCGCGCCTACGAGCTTTCCAGCAAGGCCATCCAGACCAGCGACACGATGCTTGGCATCGCCGCCAACCTGAAACGGTAAGGACTGACCCATGACGCCCCTCGCTTCGGCCACCCAGAACCTCGACAACCAGCGCTACTCCCTCCCCAACCTCCCCTCGGCCAAGGGACTGTCGGCCACCAAGATCGACAAAGGGTCGAAACTCTACCAAGCCTGCGAAGACTTTCAGGCGGTCTTCATCAAGCAGATGCTCGACACCATGCGCAAGACCGTGGACAAGTCGGGCAGCCTGATGCAGGACAACGAGGGCGGCAAGATCTTCGAAGACATGCTCTACGACGAGTATGCGAAAAAGATGTCCAAGAGCGCGGGCTTCGACCTGGCCGACAACCTCTACAAGCAGATGGCCTTCCTCCAGAACCTTCCCAAGGCGCCCTGACCCGCCCCCTTGCCCGAGCAAGGGGAACGGATTACATTGTTGTCATGTCTGACCCTCCCCGCCCTTCCGCCCGCCGGAAGTGGCTGCTTCCCGCCGTCGTCCTTCTGGGCGTCGCAGGGTTGCTTGCCTGGAGCGCCCCGCAGTTGTGGTCGCTGTTCAGCGACCCCCAAGCCATCCGCCAGACCGTCGAGGGATGGGGAGCCCTGGCGCCGCTGGGCTTCATCGCGGTCCAAATCACCCAGGTGGTCATCTTTGCCCTCCCCGGCGAGGTCTCTCAGGTTGCGGGCGGGTACCTGTTCGGGTTCGGCTTCGGGTCGTTTCTGTCGGTGGTCGGCATCGGTCTGGGCTCGGCGATCGCCTTCGGCCTGAGCCGGTGGCTGGGTGTGGCCTTTGTCCACCACATCGCCGGTCCTGCCACAGTGGCGAAATTCGACAGGCTAATGGCCTCGCCCAAGTTCATCAGCTCGCTGTTTCTCTTGTTTCTGATCCCCGGAATTCCCAAAGACATCCTTTGTTACGTGGCAGGCCTGTCGCAAGTGAAGGTCTTGCCCTTCCTCGGCCTTAGTGTTGTGGCCCGGTTGCCGGGTATCTTCGGCTCGAGCCTTATCGGCAAGGCGCTCTTCCAAGGCGATTGGTGGATGCTGGCCGCCGTCGCCGGCGCGGCCGTCGTGCTCTTTTCGGTCGGGTGGTGGTTCCGGGAACCGATCTTTGGCTGGGTCGAGCGGTTTGCCGTCGCCCGGCCCCCAAGGAAGGACCTCACCGAATGAATCCGATTGACTTTCAAGACGTCACCTTTGCCTACGACACCGAGCCGGTGCTTAGGGGCATCTCGATCACTTTGCCCCCGGGCGTCACCTCACTCACGGGACCCAACGGAGCAGGCAAGACCACCTTTTTGCTCCTCGCCTCGGGCCGCGTGCTTCCCGCGTCGGGGACCGTGCTCCTCGAAGGCCAAGACACGGCGGCGCTCGACGAGGTCGACAAGAACAGGCTGTGCAGCCTCGTCTACCAGAACATGGAGTTCGAGACCGAGGAGCCCTTGGGCGAGCTGCTGGGCTTCGTGTTTTCCAACGGGTTTCTTCCTCCCGCTAACCGGACGATCCTCAAAGACGTCGTTGCCGCCTTCGAGCTTGAGGCGCTCCAGACGCGCAAGACCCAGACCCTGAGCAAGGGCGAAATGCAGCGCGCCGTGATGGCCTTCTCGCTGCTGTACGGCAGCCGTGTGGTCGTGATGGACGAACCCGTCTTTGCCCTCGAAGAGGCTCAAAAGCACCGGGCGCTGGGTTTCCTGACCGAATACGCGCATTCCGCGGGCATCAGCTTTCTCTACAGCGCCCACGAGCTCGATTTGACCCGCAAGTTCTCGGACCAAGTGCTCCTGTTCCCCAAAGAGGGGCACCCCATGCTGGGAACGGCCGACGAGCTTTTGACCCGGGAGACGCTGGAATCGGCGTACCAGGTGCCCTATGCGCTGCTCCATCACAAGGAGAAGCTCCACCGCTCGGCGCTCATGGAGATCCCCACGCCGCGGGAAGCCCTCGAACGCAAGGGGTGAGGAGCACCCCGGCGGGGTCTACTTCCCCAGCCACCAGCTCGTGTCGGGTGTTCCCTCCGAGGGCAGGTCTTGGTTCTTCAGCACGAACAAGGTCCGGCTGGACATCCTGGCCTTTTGGAGGACTTTGCCGTACCAGCGCAAAAACAGCTCCTTGAGACTGCCGTCGGCCAGGGCCCTGTCCAGTCCCAGACGCACCCTGGCCGCAAGCTCGGTGTTGTTCCTGGCCACGACAAAACACTGAACCAGGGGGTAGTACAAAGCCAGGTGGGGTTCAATCGCCATGTCGGGAGCGTCGTCATGGTGCTGCACGACGTTGTCCCAGATCTCGTTGATCCCTCGGGGAAAGTAGTCGAACCGCTTGTGTTCCAGCATGCGGTAGAGCATGGCGGTTTCGGGTGCCGTGGTGACCTGAAACCCGTTCCGTTCGAGGATGGGGAGGTCGGACCATTGAGAGCCGAACCCGCACGCCAGCGACGTCAATTGATCGAGGGTTTTGATCCGGCTGAATTGCTCGAGGTTGTCTTTGTGGACGAGGAGCAAGCGGTACCCCTGGACGCCACGGGTGAGGTCCACGGGAATGACCAGCATCCGCCTCTCCCGCTCAGGTGTGATCACCATGAACGTGATGTCGAAGCCACCGTCGTTCAGGATGGCGATGGCCCGCTCTTCTGTGACGTCCTGCCCCCACTCCTTCAATTGGAACGCGCCGAAGTCAGAAACCGTATGCCGCAGGGCCAGTCCGAGAACCTCGATTTCGTACTCGCCGGTTCCCTTCTCGAAGATGATCACCCGCTGGGCCGAAAGCGTGGTCACCGTCGCGAGAAAAAGGACCCACCCAAGGAACGCTTTCATGACCGCCTCCTCCAGCCGAAGAGCGCCGCGCCGAACCCATTTTCGTCGCTGCGATCACCTCACAGTTTAGCCTGAACGGCGGAGAAACGCGCACTTTTCTTCGAGTCCTCTCATGACCTCGTTGACGAACGGAAAGGCGGTACCGGGGCGCCCGACCCCAGCGGGGCCGGAGCGGCGGCGCAAAAAAGGCATACTCGGCAAAACGGTAAGTCTTGCTTTTGTATGCCTTTAATTGTATCGTGCTTGTGGTGGCAGAGGGATTTGAACCCCCGACCGAGCGGATATGAGCCGCTTGCTCTACCGACTGAGCTATGCCACCATCGCCGAAGCCCGGTCAACATAGCAAATCCGACCTTGTTCGTCAACCGAAAGGAGCCCAGTGTGCACACGATCCGATTCCGCGTCCGAACCTACGAGTGCGACGCCTACGGCCACGTCAACAACGCGGTGTATCTGAACTACCTGGAGTACGCCCGGGACCAGTACATCGAGGCCCACGGCCTCGACTATCAGTCCCTGGTCGCCTCGGGGAGCGGCATCTTCGTGGCCGAGGCCAAACTCAGCTACCTGTCGCCAGCCCTTCCGGGCGAGGAGCTGGCGCTGACCACCGAGCCCTGCGAGTGGGGAGCTGCCTTCCTCGTCCTGGGCCAAAAGCTTTGGGGACCGGGCGAGCGTGCCGTGCTGGGAGCGCACATGAAGCTGGTGTGGGTAGGACCCGCCGGCAGGCCCACGCGCATTCCGGCCCTGTGGCGACAGAGTTTGTCTACAGAAGCTTGAGCTTCCGCGCCTCGGTGGCGAACAGGGCGTTCCAATGGGGCTTGGTGAGGTAATCCTGGCGCCGGGCGGGGTCTTCGATGCGGCTGGCGCGGGTTTGGACGTCCTTCAAGGCGCGCCCCAGCAAAGTGAGCCGCAGCGCCTCCTGGCTGCTGTCGGTCTTGGATACGGTCAAGTAGTACCAGAAATAGAACTGGGCCGAGGCGGGGTCGAGCTCAAGCAGGGCCTTGCGCAGCACAAGCTGGGAGAACTTGCGCGACGCCTCGCCGGGGTCGGAGGTCCGGCCCTCGAGGAGGAGCTGGAAGCCTTCAACCTGGTTCTGCAGCACACCGATATCGCCCGGGCCCGCGAGGGCCCTGTCTTCGACGGCGGCGAACCCGGTGGTCCACGAGACCCGTTCACCGCAGCCGAAGGGCTGGGTAGGCAACATCAGGGGACGAGCCTGCCCGACGAGAGACAGGGCCTGGACAAAGTCGTGTTCCAGGTAGCAAGCCTCGGCGAGGAAGTAGTTCCTCTCGGCGGACGCCGGCAGGGCTCCCAGAACGGTGCGCGACTCGGCCAGGTTCCCGGCGTAGGCCTCGACCCGGCCCGCCCAAGCGGCCAGCACGGGTTCGGCTTCGGTGAAATGGTACCGCGACGCGACGGAGGCGGCGGTTGCCAGCGACGCCCGGGCACTCAGGTAGTCGCCGCGGTCGAACTCGATCCGGGCGCGGAGGAAGGCAAGGAACACCTTGCCGCGCTGCAGGCCGCCTCGCTCCGCGGCCCCCAGCCCCCGGGCCAGGGCGTTTTCGGCGGCGCTCAGGTGACCCATGAGGAACAGCGCCACGGCGTCGAGGCCGGCGGTCAAGGTCACCAGGTAGGGCGACCCTGTCTTGTCTGCCAGGCGCGACGCGATGTCGAAGTACTCGCGGCCCTCTTCCAGCCGGCGCCGGCGCACGAGGGTGAGGCCGATTTCGGTCTCGGCCCTGACCTCGAGGGCTCGGTCGTCCCTGGCCTGGGCCTCAAGCAGGGCCTTCTTGAGCAGGGAGAAGCCCGAGGGGAGGTCCCCGGCCCTCAGATGGTAACGGCCCTGCTGAAGCTGCCATTCCCCCCGGTCGTTGGACTCGGTCTGCTTTGTGAACGACCGGCGGAACCTTTCGAGGGATGGGGCCGATTTGAGGCCTACGGGCAGGTTGAGGGCAAACCTCAGTTTGGCGCCCGCGGCGGCGAGCCGAAGGGTTTCCTTGATCTGGTCGGTGGGCGCGGCCTCCCACAGTTCCCTCGACAGCAGGGGCAGAAAGTCGCCTTGCCCCTGGTTGATCTTGTTGGTCAGGTACGAGGTGAGCACCTCGACGGAGGCCTCGTGCAGGCCCCAGTCCCTCAAGAAGCCGAAGAGGACCTCTGAAAGCCGGTGGTCCCTTGTCCACTTCCGGTGGAGAAACTTCCCGAGGCCGGCCAGGAGGGTCCTGCCCTCCTCGCCCAGCCTGGCGGCCAAGCGGGGACCGAAGTCGGGACGAAGCGGCCGCGCGAGCCCGCCGAGGATGAACCCCAGCTCGGCCAGGTTGCGCACCTTGTCCTGGATGACGGCGGCGTCCTCTCCCCAGTGCTGAAAGAACTCGACGAGGGCCGATTCCTCGATCAGCCCGCGGCTGGCCCACAGCACGTAGTACACCTTGTGGTGCGAGGGCCCCAGCGACTCGAACAGCGTCCACGAGGGGTCTTCGGCGGCACCGGCGTGGGGAAGGTTCTCCTGGAGGCTCCACAGGTGGTGCACCCAGGCCATGCCTCGGCCATCGCAGGCCTGAAGCGCCTCGGGGCCGAGGGTGGGGAAGCGCTCCTGCCAACCCCTCGAATCGCGTTCCTTCAGGATTCGCTCAAGCGAGAGGGCCGGAAAACTCCACGAAAGGCTGGGCTGGCGCGAGAGGAAGTCGAGCGCGGTTTCCTGGTGCTCGAGGACGAGGAGGCACAGGCCCTCCTTGGCGACAAGATCGGTGAGGATGGCCTCGAGCACGCGCTGGGCTTCGGGTTCGTAGCGGTGGGGAAGCAGGAACACAAACACAGGGGGCAGACCCTCGGACACCAGGTGCGCCGCCATGGACCTGAAGTAGTGGGTGAGCGCGCCTACCACGTCGTCGCGGCCCGAGTCGCCGGGGTAGTCGCCACCGCCCCGGCTGGCCAGCAGCGTTGTCCACGAGGGGTCCTCGGGCGTTGGGGCCTCGTGGACGAACTTCGGGTCGATCCTGGCCAGAAGCTGCGACAGGAAGTCGCGGCTGTCCTCGAGGGGAAAGAGCACGGGAAAGTCGTCGTGACGGCCGTAGATCTGGTGGAGCACGGTCTTGAGGACAAAGTACTTCTCGGTCAGGTGGGTGCCCTTGAGGCGGAGAATCTTGCCCGTGAGGCCCTCGCCCGGGTCGGTCAGCTGGCGGCTGAGGGGAGTCTTGAGGGCCTCGACCCAGCCCGTCATCTCTAGCAGGAGCGGCACAGGCAGGGGCGGAAGCTCGACCCGGCGCGGCGGGCCGAGAATTTCGGCAAGGGGCTGCTCGTTGGAAACGGGCAGAAGGTTGGACAAGGCGTCGAGAACCCCGGGCCCGGCCCAGATCCGATTTTCCCTGGGCGCGGTGAACAGCAACGCCTTGAGGCGGTTGAAGACACCGGTTTCGTCGCTCTGGTCGTGGTCGAGGACGAGGCTGAAGCCGAACAGCTCTTCTTTTTTTCTGATCAAAGACTCGGCCGTGAGAAACAGAAAGTCGGAAACCTGGTCGAGGACCTTCTCTCGGAGCGGGTGGAAGGCAAACAGAAAGAATCCGTTCTGTTCCTTGACGAGCCTGCCGCCCCGGTTTTGGCCCAGGTGCTCGAGCATGCCGTGCACTTCGGCGGCCTCGGCGGCCTGAAGGCGGACCATTTGGCGGTAATTGGAAATCTCGACCATGACGAAGAACATGCTCTCAATCTCGGATAAAAAAAAAGCGAGCTTGACGGATTTCCCGACAGGGGGGTAGACTGCTCGCGGTACCCAAATGCCCGACTTCTTCCAATACTTTGTCAACAACTCGTTTTGGGCCAAGGGACTCTCGGCCCTGGTTCTCCTCATGTACCTCCGTAAGATCGGAAAGCGGCCGCAGATCCCTGGCCTTGCCGATTTTCAGCGGCTGGCGCTGTTGCTTCTGATCACCGATCTTGCGCTTTTCATCCTGCCCCAGTGGTGGGTGTTCCCCGTGCTCCAGGGCCTGATCGTCGTGTTCCTCCACCACCGCATCGCCTCGACCGAGGCCGACCCGGTGAACGTGTCGGCGTGGTTCTGGGTGCTTGGGGCGGCCGTCGTCGGTGTCGGAATCGCGGCGCCGCTGCTGGGCTGGCCTGCGTGGGTGGGCGTCGCTGGCCCCGCCGTCATGCTGGTCCTCTGGATAGCTTTAGCGGTGCGCCTGTACGCGATCTCAGAGTACAACACCGAGGGGCCGTCCTTGGTCCTCGTCTACCGCCGTACCCTCGCCCAGGTCATGATCAGCTTTCAGATCTTGGCCCTCGTCCTAGGGCCCTGGGGCGCCTACCTCAACCCGTTTGTACAGATGCTGCTGTTCCCCCTGGCGAACCTGGTCCACACCTGGGTGCTCACCTACTGGGAGCGCTCGGCCGAGAACGACAGAAACCGCCAGCTGGAGACTCTTGAGAAGAACTTGGCGTCGCTGTTTGAGTTTATGGTCGCCATCGGCAGCGCAATCACCGAAAAGCTCGAGCTCGACAAGGTCCTCGACTTCGTGGTGCGTTCGGCCGTCAAGGCCACGGGCGCCGACGGCGGAGCGGTGTTCCTCGTCGACGAGTTCGAAGACGTACTGAGGGTCAAAGCCGTCGAAGGCGACTTTCCGCCCCCCTACCAGGTTCCGCCCAAAGTGAAGCTCAAGATCAAGGACCTGGCGAACTACTTCCAGTCGACGCCCATCCCCCTCAACTCCACCATCGTGGGCGAGTGCGCTCTCAGCCGCCAGGGCATCCACATCCGCGACACCCGCGACGACCCCCGGATGGCGACCAACTCGCAGTTCGACCAGGTTTACATCTCGTCGATCATTCTGGTCCCCCTGATGCAGGGGACCAAGGTGTTCGGGGTGCTTGCCGTGGTCAGCCGCCGGGGCGGCTACCTTTTCAACGCCGACCACTACTCGCAGGTCCGCACCTTCGCCGATTACACCTCGCTGACCATCAACAGCCTCTTCACCTATATCCAGCTGCTTGAAAAGCAGGAAATGGAGAAGGAAGTGGGCATCGCCGCCGAGATCCAAGGGCAGCTTCTGCCCAGCCACCTTCCCCGGGTGACCAGCGTGAGCCTGGCGGCGTTCTCGCAGCCGGCCAAGGGCGTCTCGGGCGACTACTACGACATCATCAACCTGCGCAAGGGCCAGCTGCTGCTCGCGGTTTGCGACGTGGCCGGCAAGGGCATCCCCGCGTCGCTGGTCATGGTGATGATCCGGACCATCATCCACTTGGTCGCCCACCAGCCGGGAATGACGGTGAGCCGGATCCTCGACATCGTGAACTGGGGCATCGCAGGCAAGGTGAGCCTCGACAGATTCGCCACGCTGGCGCTGATCTCGTACGACTTTGCCGAGAGGCGCCTTGAGTACTCGAACGCCGCCCACCACCCTCTGCTGATCTTCAGGGCCGCGACCAAGACCTTTGAGTCCCTCGATACGGAAGGAATTCCCATCGGCCTTGAAAAGAAAACCAAGTACGCACAGCTTCAGACGGTGTTGCACCCCCACGACGTCGTGGTACTCTATACAGACGGCATCATCGAGGCTATGAACGAGTCGGGAGTCCAGTACTCCCTGGAGTCTCTGGAACGGGTCATCCAGGCCCACGGCGACTTCCCCCCCGAGAAGCTCAAGCGGGCTATCATCGAGGACATGAACGGTTTCGTCGGCAAGGCGAAACAGCACGACGACCAGACCTTCCTTCTTATGAAGGTCGACGGCTAGAAAAGGGGTTGACCATGGATCTGAAGATCAGGAAGCACGCCGAGACGTACATCATCGACGTCAACGGCGAAATGGACCTGTATAACTCCTACAAGCTCAAGGAATTGGTTATGAAGATGCTTGAGAAGAAGGTGGAGAAATACGTCATCAACATGGAAAATGTTGAGTACATCGACTCCTCGGGCATCGGCGCCTTGATCTACATCTGTTCCACGATCAAGAAGATGAACCTGCGGCTGCTGATCTGCAACGTGCACGGCTCCGTGAAGAAAGTCATTGAGCTGACCAAGCTGATGGGCTACTTCCCCATCGCCGGCACGGTCGACGACGCCCTACTCAAAATCGCCAATCCCTGAACGAGGAACCAATGCAGCACGACGTCAAAGAACTGATTGTCAACGAGAACCACCCCCTGTTCGACAGGACGGGCATGTTCTACAAGGAATTTCCGTCAGACTTCCGCCAGATTCGCTACTTCACCCTGCTGATCGTCCAGAAGGCTCCGCCCGAGATCAAGGAGATCAACCTCCTGGAGCAGCAGATCAGCGAGATCATCAAGAACGCCGTCAAGCACGGGAACCGCAACAACCCCGAGCGAAAGATCCGCGTGTGGTACTCGTTTTCCACGGGCCACGCCCACCTGATCGTCGAGGACGAGGGCGAGGGCTTCCAGGGAATCGAGGAGTGGAACCAGTTCAACCGCAAGCGCGTCGAGGCGTTTCAGGCGCAGAACTTCGACGAACTGGGCAACTTCGTGTCGTACAGGACCACGCGCAGCGACGAGCACGACGGCGGCAACGCCATGTTTGCGGCGGTGGAGTACTGGGACGACGGCGTGGTGTACAACAACCGGCACAACAGCGTCGCCGTGGGCAAGACCTTCCTTCAGCGAAGGCTGGGCCTCGAGGTCAACTGATCGGGTGACTCGGGGTCGATGGGGCCGGTTCGGGCCGGAGCCTCGATGACCTGCACGTCGCTCACGAGAAGGCCGGTGCCGTCGCGGACGAGGACCACCCACCCCGAGTATTCCTTGACGCCGCCGAAGATGCGAAACGGCACCATCAGGGCTCCGTCGGATTCCTTGAGCGTGCGGCCGACGTGGACGGTGCCCTTGCCCACTCGTCCCTGTATGCCCTTGGCCCACGCCTGGAGGTACTCGGCCCACCGGGGCACGAGCAACGCGGGGTCGAGGGCGCCGGCGTCTGCCGCCTTGAACAGCGATTTCATTGCGTCCGTCACCGCTTTTTCGTCGGCCAAGGGGCCGATCGCGGGGTCCTGCGGCTCGGGAGGGGACGCCGCGGCCTCGAGCAGAAACTCCTTGCCCTTGAGCAGCGACTCGTCGAAAACGCGGGCAGCCGGCTTGGCGGGTGCGGCCGGGGCGGGGACGGCTGCGGGCGCCTCCTTGGGCTGGGCGGCGGGGGGCGGGGACGCGGGCCTGGGCGCCGAGCAGGCGAACACCCCCAGGGCGAGCAGGACCAGAGTGAAGAGCTTCACGGCCCCAGCGTAGCCGAAGTCTGGACACGCTGTCGAGGAGCCCCTACAATCGCCGACATGAGCGCCCACGAGGACATTCTGAGGCACCTGGAGCGGGATTACACCAACCCCATCCGCGACCCGCTGTGGAAGCACATCTACCTGACCCCGGCCCTTGAAAAGGCCGTCAGGACGCCGCCGTTCGTGCGCCTGGGCCGGCTCAAGCAGCTTGGCCTGGCCGTTCTGGTGTACCCCGGGGCCGTCCACACCAGGGCCAACCACAGCCTTGGTGTGTTCCATCTGGCCCGGCGCATCATCCACTCGCTCACGCTGTCGCCCGCCTACCCCGACCACCTGACCGTCGAGGGTGTGAAGGCGTTTTTGTGCGCAGCGCTGTTCCACGACCTGGGGCACTTTCCGTACGCCCACGTGCTCGAGGACGGCTTGGACCTTCTGGATCACGAGGAGCTCACAGCGCGGGCCGTGACCGGAGGCGAGCTGGCGCCCCTGATCCGCCATGAGGTGGGCACCGACCCCGGCTTTGTGGCGGCCATCGTCGACCACCACGTCGACTACGCCCCGGGGAAGGAGCAGGTGAGGTTCTTTCGCAGGCTGCTTTCCGGCGTTCTCGACCCCGACAAGCTCGACTATCTCAACCGTGACGCGTACTTCTGCGGAATCCCGTACGGCATCCAGGACCCGGACTTCATCATCAGCCAGATCCTTCCGCACCGGGAACTGGGCATAGGCCTTTCGCCCAAGGGAATCCAGTCGGTGGAGCACCTGCTGTTCTCGAAATACCTGATGTACAAGTCCGTGTACTGGCACAAAGGGGTGCGGGCGCCCTCGGCCGTGATCAAGAAAGCGCTCGGGCTGGCGCTGAAGGCGGGGGCGCTGAAACCCGAGGACCTGTACGGCGAGGACGACGTGAGTTTCGCCGCCAAGATGGCGCGCTTTGACCATCCTACGCTCAAGAAGATCGCCTTGGCCGAGACGCCGGGCTCTTACGTTTCGCTCCACGAGCAGCAGTTCGACGAGCACGGCCTGTTCACGCTCAGGATCCGGGACCCCCAGGACAAGCTTGACACCGAAGAAGAGATCCGGCGCGAGCTTGAGAAGGAGTCGGGGCAGACCCTTGACCCCGAGGACGTCACCATCGACGTGCCGCACTCGGTGTCCTTCGAAGTCGACCTCCCCATCATCCGCGACGGCCGCCAGAGCGAGTTCATGGACTCGGGGTCGGTGTTTGACCGCAACGTCGTCCAGGGGTTCACCACAAACCTGAAGCGGCTGCGGCTTGTGACCCCGCGGTCTCTCAAGGGCAAGATCCGGCACCCTGAACGCTTCTTTTTGTGAGCTTGTGTTCGACGTCGGGGCGTCGTACACTGGACGCAGGGGGAAGCCCATGCGTGTACACAACTTGGTGAAGGATTTGGTGGTGCAGAAGGTCGAGGAACTGTACGCCGACGCTTCGAAACTTCGGGACCTGGCGCTCGACCAAGACCCCGGCAGCAAGTTCGACGTCATCTGCTATGTGCTCAACCGCACGCCCCCCATGTACGCGGTCTCGGGGCGGGGAATCGCCCACCACGAGTCGTCGGACTACCAGCAGAAGGTCCAGCAGCTGGCCGACATCACCCGCCTAGTCAAAGAGGGGATGGAATCGGTGGGGCGCAACCGGCGCAGCCGGACCGAAGGCAGCTACGGGCCCGAAAAGGTCGGGCCGTTCTTCAACTTCCCGTCCATCATCGGCCGGATGTTCAACGGCGTGAACTTTGCCCCCGTCCACGACGTGACGGTGGGTCTGTACCACGGGGGGGATCTGGTGAAAGTCATCGACCCGAACTGGCAGAACCCCTACCGTTTGGTGCTCAACACTGCGGGCACGTATCTGTTCTGGCCGCATCCCCAGCCCGCGGCCCCTGGAGAACTCAGCCGCACCCTCGAGCTGGAACTGCGCGTCGATGACCCGAGCTACGAGCCCCTGCACTACTTTTTTTCGCTCACGGTGACGGCCGACCCCGAGTTTGTCGATTTCGTGAACACCACGGCGTCGACCCGGCTGAAGGATCTCTACCTTTTCCCTCGTGACTGACCGTCTCCGCTTCGTCCTCTGCTTGGCTTTTCTCGCGGCGGCGCTGGGCTTGCAGGCCCAGACGCTGGGCCCCGACCAGGCCGAGGCCCCCGAATCCCTGTTCGACTCCAAGGTGGGAGACGTCGGAGTGGTCCTTGAGGCCAACGGCACGTGGACCACACGGCTGGCCGCCGGCTGGGGAGCCGGATTTTCGCCCCAGGGCATGCTTCCGGGGCTGGGCTACCCCGGGTACGACAACGGTCCTGTCTTCACTCAGGTCCCCGACTTCACCCTCACGCTCCGGCTCATGGAACGCTACTACCTCGATGTCAACTTTGCGGGGACGCTCGACGACCGCACCTTTGAGGCCGGCTATATTGGCCAGCCGGGGGAGTTCCTGCAATGGGTCAAGATAGGCGACGCGCCGTTCGCCATGCCCACCCGGGCCGAACAGACCCTGTCGGAGGGCCGTCGCGGCGATCCGGCCATCGGCTTCGTGTTCGCGTCGGGCCCGACCACGTGGGAAACCGCGATCAAGTACCAGGACGGTCTGCGGGAGGTCCGAGATTTTCAGGGCTACGTGGACCTGGCCACCTCGAGGGTGGGCCCCCAATCGTGGATCACCAACCGGTTCTTCCGCGTGCCGGGGACGAGCTGGTCAGGGGTGCAAATCCTGGTGGCCGACCCGGCGGGCACCCTGGGTGCCTCGGGCGGGTACCGCGTCGCGCTGTCCACCGAAGCCTCGTTCGACCCGAACACGGGCGAGATCGACCTGCCCGCCATGGCGACCAAGCAGTTCCTGGTGACCTGGTCGGGGGCGGGCTCAACGTACACCTCACCGCTGCTGAAACTGACGGCAACCGGGTTCCTCGACTCCACCCTGGGCTCGGGAGGGTACTGGTACGTCCTCACCCAGCCCGGCTACTCGTCCCCCTTCGAGATCCGCAACCGCTACCCCATGGCCACGGGCACTTCGGGTTCTATCTTGCTCTACGACGACAAGGCGGCCTCACCCACTCCGCTTTCAGGGTGGACCGTGGGCTACTCGCCCCTTCAGAACTGGTTCCAGGTCGGCGGCAGCGCCAGCGCTGGTGAAGAGGCGCCGTTCCTGGATTCCCCCGCCCCCGGCCTTCCCGGAATCTACCCCACCGGACTGGCAGGGTCGCCACCCCAGGTGCCGGCGACCATCGACTGGTCCTTCCACCTCCCGGCCACCTCGACGGCGACCTCGTACTCCCTCGGCACCGACGTCGTCGGCTCCAGCATCGTGGTCACCCGGAACGGGGTGCCGACCACCGCGTTCACCTTCGATGCCAAGTCCGGCAGCCTTGTCTTTGCGGTGCCCATCTACGACACCGACCTGGTGGAGATCAGTTATGAGCGGTCCCAGACCGGGGACCCGGCGACCAACCTTGTGTTGTGGCACGGCGGCCGCTGGGATCTGTCCGACGACCAGAACCTTGAGTGGGCCCTCCAGGGCCAGTGGAACATGAGCCAGCAGACTTCGACCACCGAGAACCTGCAGTCTCCTGGACAGGTCACATTGACCACGGCCTGGTCGGGCAAGGCCGACGAGTGGACCTGGAAGCTGCTGGCCACGGGCGGGGCGAGGCTCACCGACAGCACGGGCACTCGGATGCTGTACGGCCAGGCCGATTCGGGCAGCCAGGCCACCCTCGACGGAGACGCCCTGAGGCCCTCGGCGGCGCCCGACCCCTTCGGCAGCGTGTTGAGCCTGGGTCAGCTTTCCGAAAGCACCCGGGCCCCCGAGTACTTCAGGGACTACTGGTCGACGGACCCGGTGACGGGCAACCCCACGGTGGGCGCCTACGGGTCCCCGGGGGTGGGCGACCAGCCTTGGACGCCGGGAGGGTGGGTGGGGCCCTACTACGTGATGGGAGACGGGCAGAGGACCGACATGCTGGCGGTGGCCGAGGCCATGCTTGCCACCGGCCAGTGGACGGGAATGCAGATGTTCATCAACAAGGGAAAAGTGCAGGACCTGTCGGGGACCACGGCCATCTCGGTGACCTTCCGCGTGGCCGAGACCCTTGTGGATTCGGGCGGCACGCAGCCCGTGCAGCTGGTGCTGGAGGCGGGCAACCTGTCGCGGAACTTTGACGGCACCGGGGCGGTGAGGTCGGTCACCTACCTCTCGCACCCGGCCCTGCCCTTCTACAACCAGGCCGGCGGGTACAGCCAGAACTTTCCCATCCCCCAGAACAGCGCCTGGGGCAACGACGCCGACGGGTCGGGGTCGGCGGGGCTCGACGCGCCCCTGGTGGCCTACAACCTGAACACCGTCGCGGCCAGCCAGATCGTGACCTCGTCGTCGGGCTGGCAGACGGTCACAGTCAACCTCACCGCAGCCGACCGCCAGAAGCTGACCAACGCCACCGGCTGGCGCCTGGTCATGGTAGCGCCTCAGGCCGGGTGGTCGGGGCCCCAGTCCAAGACGCTGCTGGTCGGGCCCGTGATTTTTGAGGGGTCCACGTGGTCGGTGGTTCCCGACTCGTCCACCTCGGGCTCGGTGAACCCCGTCGAGTACGCCGATGCCTCGCGGGCCGACGGCCACGACCTCAACGTGACCTGGAGCAGCAGGTCCATGTGGCAGGTGCAGGGCAGCAACCCCCTGCTTGACCCCTTCGCCTACCACACGCTGACCTTCCAGTACCAGATGCTGGGCACCGACGCCACCAACACCCCCAAGAGCGTGCCGCTGACGCTGTACCTGGGCGACGCCCAGGGGCACGGCGTGACCGCCACGTGGTATGCCACGCTCACCTCGGGCTGGGCCACGGCCAGGATCGGCCTCGACGGGGGGTCGTTCACCGTCAACGGCCAGCCGGCACCGGGCGGGACGGTGAGCTACAACCCAGGAGCCGCCGGCTGGGACAGGATGATCCTCACCAAGGGGTCGTCGACAGGCGACCAAAACGGCACCCTGGTGCTCACCGAGATCGAAGCGGTCGACGCCGCGTGGGAGGCGATCGGGAGCACCAAGGCCCAGGCCACCTGGACCCAGGCCAAGAGCTGGCCCTCGTCGGACGTCCCCTTGGTCTCGGGGGTGAAACTCGACCTGATGACCACCCAGGACGGCCTCAACAGCAACGCGTTCAGCTGGAGCGGCCAAAGCAACGTGAGCGGGACCTTTGGTCCCGTCCGCGCCACGGCCGAGGCGCTGTTCCTCCACACCCCGCTCAACGACACGGCGCACGGTGCCTACCTGGCCACCCTTCCCCTGGGCTGGACGGGAGGGCCGTCGCTCGAGCTGTCGGACCAGTTCAGCGACCAGGGGCTGCGCGCCGAAAAAGTCACCCTGGGGCTGCCGTGGGTGGGGTCGTTCCTGGCCTCGGCCAAGGCCACGGGTCCGCCGACAACCCTCAACCAGGAGTACAGGCTGGGCTGGACCTCGGGGGCCGACTGGCCGGCAGGTTTGAAGGCCTCGACCCTGCAGTCGTGGGACCAGTCTCTGAACCTGACCAACCCCCTCAACGGCTTCGGGCAGACGTGGGTGGACAGCTGGTCCTGGCTGCCGCCGCCGTCGGAGACCGCCACCTACTACCTGCTCCAAAGCGTGTCGGGTTTTTCCGTCGCCCCAGCGCCAGTAGGGTTCAGTCTCGATACCACGCTCAAGTCCACCCAGTCGGTGGGCTCGTCGACCGTATGGACCCCCACGGGCAACTGGGTGGTCAAGTTTCCGTTCAGGCTGTCGCCCGACGCAGGGTGGTCGGTCACCCCCTCGCTTTCCCGCGAGGTGGACGCAGTCTACAACCTCGAGGCGCCCGAGGACCCTCAGGACTCGGTCAACCAGACGATGGCCGAACTGTCGGCCCGGACCCTGGCGGGGATACCGTTCCAGGAGCAGTTCACTCAGGACTCGCCCTGGGACAGCGCCCCCTCGACGCTCTTCTCGGGTTCTCTGATTTCGACCGCCGAGGTGGACTGGGACAGGTCGCCGGCTTCCGATTGGACCGACCTCGCGCTGCCGTCGGCTGGCAAGGTCGGCTACGCCACGAACCGGGGCTGGGACTCGGGGGCCGACTACGGCACCTGGACGACCACCACCAGCCTAGCGGCCAAGGGGGTGAACTTGTTCGGCACCCTGGGCAGCCAGCCCGTCTTCACTTGGTACAGGACCGACGTGTGGGAGTGGTCCCTGGACGGCAGCTGGCAGACGGGCACACGCACGGCCGACAACGTGACCACCCTGGCGCTCACCACCCGGGGCGACTTGGTCCTTTCGCCCGTCGAGTCGGTGGGGCTGCCGGTGATCTACAAGGGCATCTGGGGTCCCCCGGTATCGCAGACGGTAACGGCCAACAACGGCTCGGACTGGACGCAGACGCTCACGCTCAAGCCCGTCTGGAGCTTCAGGGGGCCCGCCAACCTGCCCTTCGAGGTGCCGGCGTGGGTCAGCGCCAGGGAGTACCGGCGGATGTTTGTCCAACAAATCTCGTCGACCATGGACTTCGGGTGGCCCGTGGCGCCGCAGGTGCGCAACCTTGAATTGATCTGGAAGGGGCGGATTCTGCTGTCGGACAAGAGCGAGTTCGACGTCACGGCCTCGTGGGGCCAGCAGTGGCAGGTCAACCTCTACCAGATCGGCCTCGAGCTTGCCATTGACGTCATCCTTTCGTTTTAGGACCTGCGGCGTGCTATATAGTCAAGCGAAGGAGTGCCGCATGAACCGATCCCTTACCCACCTTCGGATGCTCAAGGCCTGGGGCCTCCTGGTTCTCCTCCTTCAGGCCCCTTTGGTGATGGCGCGGGAGGCTGCGGACAACCCCGGACCCAAGTTCAGCTTCGGAATGGGCGCTGTCCTGGGCACAGAGACGATTGACAATTCAACTTACAACAAGTTCGGATTCCTGCCCGATTTTGGCTACGGTCAGCTTGGCGTGGGGCTGGACCTAACGTTCCACTTTCAGTTCTACCAGTCGCCGGGGGGCCCCTTCGGCGTCTACCCCCGGTCGCAGGACTGGTGGGACCCGAGCCTGACCACCCGCCAGAACATCGACAAGTACCTGGCGCGCCTGCTCTACGTGCGCTGGGGCCACAAGGGCGACCCCCTTTACGCACAGCTGGGCCTTTTGCCCGACACCACCCTGGGCACGGGGTTCCTCGTGGGCGGCTACAACAACGGCGTGCTGAGGCCCGACTTCAACTACGTGGGACTCGAGGTCGACGCCAGCGGCGAGCTGATCGGGCTGCCTTACGGGGGTTTTGAGTCGTTCGTGGGCAACGTTTCGGCCTTCGACGTGCTCGGCGGCCGCCTCTACGCCAAACCCTTCGGCCTGCTGATGCCCGACAACGCCTTCCTGAAGGAGGTGCAGTTCGGGTACACCTTCGCCGCCGACACCAACCCGTACGCGGAAAGCACGGGCACCTACACCGCTGCGGCCGGGTCGGTGTTCACCACAGGCCTCGACACTCTGGTGCCGCTGTACAGCTCCGAGCTGTTCACCGCCGCCGCTACGGGCGACGCGGCGCTGGAGGGCGCCCACGTGGGCGGGGCGGTCGGCGTGGGCGGCAGGGCCTTCTCGTTCCTGACCTGGGGACTGCAAAACAGGTTCCTGGGCGACAACTTCATCCCCGACTACTTTGACCAAAGCTACGAAATCAACCGCGTGGACAAGTTCATGATCTACAACGGCACCGTGTCGGTGCCCGGAACCATCGGGTGGCAGGTCAGCCTGGGCACCAGCCTCCTCGACGACGCGGTCACCGCCGGCGTGACGCTGTCGGGCCCCTGGACAAGCCAGGCCAGCGTGTACGCCCAGCCCGAGCTTCAGGCGCTGGCCCAGGTCAAACCGGGACTGCTCCCGGTGGACCTGAGCGCCTACTACGTGAAAAAGGGCCTGACATCGTTTGGCGACCTGGGGAGCGCCGAGAACGCCTTGGTCGGCGCCAAGCTCGGGTACACAGTGGGCGTCGTGACCGTGAACCTTGTGTACAACCTGCGCTACCTCAGCGCCGCCGAGATCGCCTCCGACGGCGGCCAGCCGCCCAACGGCAACCCCTGGGTCTCGACCTCGACGATCGAGACCACGGTGAAGATGTTCTAGGAGGACAGGAATGAAAAAACCCTTTGCCCTGCTGGCCCTGACCCTCGCCCTCCTGCCCGGCGCCCTGCTGGCCCAGACTGCCAAGTCGCCCGCCAAAGCGTACGCGTCGCTTGAATACTCCGACGACGAGACCCAGCTCATCATCACCGATGCCTCCGGCAACCCCCTGGTACCCGCCGACGGCCTCATCCTCCCCGCCGGCACGGTCATCAAGACGCTCAAGACCACCGCCGAGCTCAAGCTCAACCCCAACGGAACCATCATCAAGCTTTCAGCCTCGACCACGTTCAAGATCGAGAACCTCAGGGATCCCAACGGCGCCGGGAGCAACGACTTCGCGCTGGCGGCGGGAAAGTTCCGCGCGGTGGCCGCCAAACTCGCGGGGGCCGCCCAGGGCCCCGGTTACAACGTGAGGACGGCCACCGCCAATTGCGGGGTCCGCGGCACCGACTTCGCCATGAGCTACGACCCGGCCAGCAGCAATGACTGGGTGTGCGTTCAGGAAGGCCAGGTGGACTTCACAGACATCGCCACAGGGGCGACCGTGCCCGTCGCCGCCGGCCAGTTCGCCAACACCTTCGACGCGGTCTTTCAGGCCACCCCGGTGGACGCCACGCGTCTGGCCCAGCTGTTCTCGGACCTGGACTTCGTCAAGCTCAACCCCCTCGACGTCCCCACCAAGGGGACCGAAGCCGCTCCCCAGCCGCAGGCGCAGACCGCGGCCCCCGCCGAGGAGGCGGCGCCCCCGGCGGTCCCCGCCCCCGTCAAGAATGACGCGCTGATGGAGTTCATCAGAAAGTACTTCGGCCTCGAGGTCGGTTCGGTGACCATCAACGGCACCACCTACTCAAAGGCCATCCTGTCGCCAGTCATCACGGCCGACAACTTCAAGCTGGGCCTGTACCTGCCCGTGATCTACACAAGCGACCTGTTCAACGCCGGCGACTGGTACAAGCCGGCCGGCAACAACGAGTGGTCGTTCGGCACCGATCAGTCGGGGCTGGCCAACCAGGCCTCCGACTTTGCGGCCGACCTCGTCCTCAAGATCAAGTTCCTCGAGTGGGGCACCCAGGGCACCGACCCGTTCTACCTCAAGGTCGGCAACCTCGAGACCATGACGCTGGGCCACGGCTCGGTGGTGCGAGACTTCGCCAACGACCAGGATTTTCCTGCGGTCAGGAAGGTCGGCCTCAACGCGGGCGGCCAGTTCGGTGCCTTCGGAGTCGAGGGGCTGGTCGACAATCTGGCCAACCCCTCGGTGATGGGAGGGAGGGTCGCCATCAACCTGATCGGTGATCAGGTGGCCCTGGGCCTGCAGACCATGGTGGACCTGCACCTGGCCAACGACGCCGACCTGCAGAACGCCCCCGGGGGCCACAGTTCCGCCTACTACGGCGACCCCATGCTCCTGGTGGGGGGCGTGGACGCCCAGCTGTTCAAACTCGACCTCGGCGATGCGTTCCGCACCCTCGCCTTTGTCGATGTGAACACCCTGGTTCCGTATTTCCGCGCCGGCAGCCTCCCCATGAACGCGGTGCAGGGCTTTGACACCACAACCGTTTGGCACAACGGTCTGGGAAGCGGCGGCGGTGAAGCCGGGCTGCTGGGCAACCTGGCCATCGTGAACTACAGGCTGTCGTTCCAGGCCAGCCGTGGCCTGTACTCCAACGCCCTCTTCCAGGGGGACTATTACAGGAACCGTTACGCCCTGCTCCAGTCGCTTCAGAGCTACCTCAACACGCCTTCGGATTCCAACCTCGACCTGGGGCTGTTCGGCAGCGCGGGGTTCGACGTGTTCGGGTTCCTGACCCTGGAGACCGCGTACCGCTACCCCTTGGTCTTGGCTCCCGACGGCTCGGTGAGCTACGACCAGTACGGCGACTACTTCAAACTGGCCCTTAACGTCCCCAAGGACAAGCTTCCCTTCGTCCCCCTGTCGGGCGGACTCTCGTACGAGCGGACGGGGCTGGCGGGCACCCTGATCCACGGCGGCAACCTGTTCGACGCCGAAACCATTTTCCGCTGCGAGGTGGTGTACGGCCTGGCCCAGGGCCTCGACCTCGCCGTCGGGGTGGCCACTTCTGCGGTGCTCGACGCCAACGGCAACACGGTGTACCAGAACGGCGTCCCCGAGGTGGCCCCGACCATCACCCTCGACACCAGGATCTCGTTCTAGCATGGTCGAGAATCCGGCGCGCCGGATCAAGGTCCTGAGGGACTCCGTGGCCCGCAAGATCGCCGCCGGCGAGGTCATCGACAGGCCTCTGGCCGTGCTGAGGGAACTTCTTGACAACGCCCTCGACTCGGGCGCGAACCGGATCGAGGTCCGGTGGGAGGCCGGCGGCCTGAAGTCGATGGAAGTCACCGACGACGGGCACGGCATGAGCCGCGAAGACCTTGAGCTTTGCTGGCTGCCCCACGCCACGAGCAAGATTGAAACCGAAGAGGACCTCGACACCCTCACCAGCCTGGGTTTCCGGGGCGAGGCACTGGCCAGCATCGCCGCGTGCAGCCGCCTCACGGTGACCAGCAGCGAGAGCGAGGGCGGTCCGGCCCACCGGCTGACCGTGGAGGAGGGGCATTCGCCCCTGCTCAAGGCTCTGCCCGGGGTGAAGGGGACGAGGGTGCTGGTGGAAGACCTGTTCGCCACCCTCCCCGCCCGGCGCAAGTTCATGAAGTCGTCGGCCGCGGAAGGTACGCTGTGCCGGCGGGTGCTCGACGAAAAGGCCCTGGGCGCCCCCGGGGTCGGGTTCACCCTGTGGATCGACGGCGTGCGCAAGCAGGACTACGCCCCGCAGACCGAGGCCCAGCGGGTCGTGGCAGTGCTGGGAAGCCCGTGGACCGCCGAACGCGTGATCGCCTGGACGGCCGAGGGCGAGGGCTACCGGATCCGCGGGTACGCGCTGCGGCCCCCCGAGTCACGGTCAGACCGCAAAGGGCTGAGGGTGTACGCCAACCGCAGGCCGCTGCAGGAGTTTTCGCTGGTGCAGGCGCTGTGTTACGCCTTCGAGGGCTACCTCCCCGGGGGCGCGTACCCCAACGCGGTGCTCTTCCTCGACGTCGACCCGGCGCTTGTGGATTTCAACATCCACCCGGCCAAGCGCGAGGCGCGGTTCCGCACCCTCCCGGCCATCCACCAGAGCGTGGTAGCCAGCCTTAGGGCGGTGCTGGAGGGCGAGAAGCTGCGCTTCTCGGCTCCAGCCCCGGAACCGTTTCAGGAGCCGCTGGGGTTCTCGTCCCCGGCCGCCCAACACCACGCGCCCCCCGTGCTGCGCGGCCGGGGGCAGCTGCCCTCTGTAGCCGAGTGGGATTCCGTCGGAATCGACCGGGCCTCCGAGGTCAGGGAGGCCGCGCTCGAAGACTTCAGGTACCTGGGTCAGGTGCTGGGAGTCTTCCTGGTGGCCGAGGTGGGCGACAAACTCTACCTTGTCGACCAGCACGCCGCCCACGAGCGCATCCTGTTCGACGCCTTCCGGGACCACGGGGGCCGGGTGCAGACTCTGCTGTTCCCCCGTCGCTTCACCCCTGAGGAGGACGTGCTCCCGCTGTTGAGCGCCCAGTGGAAGGACTATGCGGCGCTGGGGGTCGGCGTGACGCCGGCAGGCGGCGGCGAGTTCGAGCTGGTCTCGCTTCCCCAGACCGTGGTGGGGCTCGAGAAGGTGGTCATCGACTTTTTGAGGACGAACACCAAACCCGTGGGCGACCTCGAGAAGGAGCTGTACGCCAGCCTCTCGTGCCGGGCGGCCGTTATGGACGGCGACCCCCTCGACCCGACGGCGGCGCGCGAGCTGCTGCGCAAGGCCTTCTCGCTCCAGCACGCCAGGTGTCCCCATGGGCGCCCGATCTGGACGGTGCTCACCCGCGAGGACCTGTTCGCCAGGGTCGGGCGCCTGGTTTAGTCCGGGCTGACCGCTACTTGGCGAGGATGGCTTGGACCTCTGCTTTGCGGGAGTAGTCGGGGTTCTTGGCCAGCAGATCCTGATAGACTTTCTTGCCGCCGTCGGAGTCGCCCAGGTCGTAGAGCACGCCGCCCAGGCGGTAGTACGCGTCCCAGTACTTGGGGTCGAGCTTGATCAGGTCCTGGAGCACCGTCTTGGCCAGGTCTTTCTGGTTGGTGGCGATGTAGGCCAAGCCCAGGTTGAAGCGGATGACGGGCGTATCTGTCTTCTTGTCGAGAGCCTTGCGGAAGAAGTCGATGGCCTGGGTGTAGAGCTCCTTGGTCATGTACAGCTGGCCCAGGTTGTTGTTCACTTCCAGGTTGGCCGGCTGCAAGTCGTAGGCGTCCTTGAGCAGGGCCATGGCGCCGTCGAGGTCGCCCTTGTCCTGGAGGATGGTCGCCAGGTTCACCCGGGCATCGACGCGCTTGGAGTCGAGTTTGAGCGCGTTCTTGTAGGACGCGGCCGCCAGGTCGGTGCTCCCCGTGTTTTGGAGGACGAAGCCCAGGTTGTACGCGTAGTCGGCGTCGGTGGCATCGAGGGTTGCGGCCTTTTGCGCGTAGTCGAGGGCCTGGGTGGTCTTGCCCAGCTTGAACGAGGTGAGCGAGAGGTTGTACGACACTTCGGCGTTCTTGTTGTCGGCGGCTAGGGCCCGCTGGAGCGCCGCCTCGGCCTCGGGGTAACGGCCCGCCTGGTAGTAGGCGCTTCCCACCCCTGCCTGGTAGGCGGCCTTGGACGGGTCAAGCTTGACCGCCGATTCGTAGGACTTGAGGGCCAAATCGTCCTTCCCCTGGTTGGCCAGGGCCCGGCCCGCCCAGTAGTGGTAGACCGCCGCGTCGGGCTTGAGCTTGAGGGCGGCGCTGTAAGCGTCGTAGGCCCTCTTGTCGTCCTTCATGTTGAAATACGAGCCGCCCATCAGGTAGTACGCCAACGGGTTGGTCGCGTCAAGCTTCACCGACGACTGGAGCGCGTCGACGGCTTGAGTGTACTGCTTGTTGAGGAAGTAGATCTTGCCAAGCTCGTACCAGTAGGCCGCGTTGCCCGGGTCGGTTTTGAGGGCGCTGCGGTAGCTGTTCACGGCCTCGGGCCAGTTGCGCGCCTCTTCGTACACGTCGCCTTGGAGGGCAAAGCCGGGGGCGTTCTTGGGGTCCTTGGCAAGGGCCCGGCCCAGCAGGTCCAGCGCTTCGTTGCGGGCGTCGCTTGACGAGCGGTTCTCCTTGAACACGGCCTCGGCCTTGCGGACCAGGGCGTCGACGTACCCGGGGTCCTTGTCGAGGACCTCGTTGAACTTCTCTTTGGCGTCGGGGAACTTGGCCGCGTTGAGCAGGCTCATGCCCTGGTTGAACAGTTCGCGCTTGACCTTCTCGTCGGCCGTCAGCTTGTCCTGGTCGGCCTTCTGCTTGGCCAGACGGTCCGCCTCCTCCTTGTCCCGCTGGGCCTTCTTCTGCGCTTCCTCGTCGGCGGCCACGGCGGCCGCCGCGTCGCTGGCGGCCCTGGACTTGGCAGCCTGCTGGGACTGGGCGGCACCGGTGAGCTTGCTCGATAGGTCCTGCAACCCCTGCTTGAGCTTGTCGTTGGCCGACTTGAGCGCGTCGAGCTGGGCCTGCTTGTCGCTGGCCTCGCGTTCGCGCTTCTGGTTGACCACCGACTCCCTGAGCGCCTGGGCCTGGGCGTCGTTGCTGTTGGCGATCAGAAGCTGGTCCAGCAGATCGAGGGCCCGCTGGTCCTCGCCCTGGCTTGCGTACTCCTGGGCGAGCTTGAGGATGTTGTCGCGCTTGGAGTCGCTCCCAGGTTTGGCCAGCAGGAGGAAGGCGCCTCCGGCGACCAAAAGGACGAGCAGGGCCGCACCGGCGGCCATCAGGATCTTCTTGTTCATCGTGCACCTCTTGGGTTTATTGATCGAGTGAGAAATCACCGTCGTCGGACTTGACCCCTGACTGTCCCGTGGAAAGCGCCTTCGAGTCGTCAGTTGCTGCGGCCAGGGACTCCCTGATCTTGGCAAGGATGGCGTCTTGCTTGGCCTTCTCTTCGGCGGCGGCGGCCTCGGCCTTCTGCTTCTCGGCTTCGGCTGCGGCGGCGGCGGCGGCAGCAGCGTCGGCGGCCTGCTTCTGGCGGGTTTCCTCGGCAAGACGTGCGGCCTCGGCCTCGCCAACGGCCTGGTCGAGGAGGGCGAGAAGCTGGTCGATCTTGTCCTTTTGCGGGTTTGCCGGGGCGGCGGCCTGGTAGGCGCGGTAGTCCTCGGCGGCCCCGGCCAGGTTCTTGGCGTTCACGCGGCTGTTGGCGCGGTTGAGCAGCGCCTCGGCGAACTTCGGGTCCTCGGCCAGCGCGGCGGTGTACGCCTCCTCGGCGCCCGCCCAATCCTGCGTCAGGTAGTCGGCGATGCCCCAGTTGAGCAGAAAGACCTTCTTCTGGGGTCCGCCAAGCTCGGCGCCCTGGCGGAAGGTCCGTTTAGCGTCGAGGGGCTGCCCCAACCTCTGGTAGGCAAGACCCAGGTCCATCAGCAGTCGCTCGTCGGGGACCCCCTGGGCCATGGCGGCCTCCAGGTAGGTGACCGCCTTGGCGGGGTCGTTGAGGCTCAGCTGCTTTTCACCCTCGGCGACGAAGTCAAGGCCCCACGCGGCGGAGGCTCCCGCCAGGAACACCGCCAGGAGCAAGGCGGTCCGCCAGTTTGACAAGGGAGGGTCGATGCAATAACATGAGTTTGGGGTTTTCATGGTCATCCTTGTCGCAGTCCTTTTCATTCTCGGCCTGGTGATCGCCGGCGTGATCTTTTTCGCCGTCAAGTCGGCGTTGGCCCCCAAGAAGATTTCTACTCTCAGTGATCTTGTCAAGGCGGGAAAGGCCGTTGCTGCCATCAAGATGGCCAAGGCCATCCTGACCCGGGACCCCCGCAACCCCGAGGCCCACTACTTTTTGGGCCTCGCCTACCTGGCCGACGGGAAGGCCGAACTGGCCCTCATGGAATTCAAGACAGTCAACCAGATCGGCCTGTTCCAGGGCCGCCTGATCGAAAAGGACTTCCGCAAGCAGATCGCCGACCTGTTCGACCGCTTCGATCAGGGCGAAGAGGCTCTCAAAGAGTATATCCTCCTGGTGAAGCTCGATCCGGCTGATCCGCAGAATTATTTCAAGGCAGGGTTCTACTTCGAGGAGCGCGGCAAGGCCGACAACGCGCTCAAGTACTACCGCAAGACGCTGGAGCTCGACCCCAACCATTCCGACGCCCATTTGCGCCTGGGCATGCTCTTCTTGCGGGCAAACCGCCCCACCGAGGCCCGGCAGGAGCTCGAGCAGGCGCTGAGGCTCAAACCCGAGAACTACCACGCCTGGTTCTCCATGGGCCGCCTCCTCAAGGAAGGCCACGATCTGGGTGGCGCCCTGGCTGCCTTTGAGAAGGCGCAGAAGGACCCCGACCTCAAGGTCAAGGCGCTGGTGGAGCGCGGCAGCTGCTTCATGACGCAGAAGAACTATGACAGGGCCACAGTCGAGCTCGAGAGGGCGCTGAAACTCGCCACCCCCGACTCGGAAAAGGACATTTTGTACGCCCGGTACTTCTTGGCCCACTGCTACGAAAAGAACCGCATGATCGACAAGGCCATCGGTGAGTGGGAGAGGATCTACTCCAAGAAGCCGACCTTCAAGGACGTCGCCGAGAAGCTGTCGGCTTACCAGGACCTGAGGGTGGACGACAGGATCAAGGACTACGTCACCAGCGCCAAGCCGCAGTTTCTGGCTCTCTGCCAGGCCTTGGTGGGTACGCTGGGCTTCTCCGTTCAAGACAGCACCGAGATGCCCGACGGCAGCGTCAAGATCATCGCCATCGAGAACGAGTCCGAGAAGTGGCGGAACGTAAAGAAGATGCCCAAGGTCCTGCTCTTCCACCGCACCAGCGAGCCCATCGACGACGCCCCCCTGCGCAACGCCTCCGAGGAGATCCGCAAGCTCGGCGCCAACAAGTGCTACGTGGTCACCAACACCGCCTTCACCCGGGCGGCCGTGTCGTTCGCCGAGACACGCCCGTACGAGCTGGTGGGCAAGGATCAACTGCAGAACCTGTTGAAACGGACCGGGGCCTGAAGGGCATGAAGGTCCTGTGCGTCGCTGACCATATCGACCCGCTGGTTTACAGCACGCAGGCCAAAAAACGGTTTCACGACGTCCAGCTGGTTCTGGGCGCCGGCGACCTCCCCCTCGAGTACTACAGCTTCATCGTCAGCAGCCTCAACGTCCCCCTCCTGTTCATCTTCGGTAATCACAACCTCTCCGAGCTCGACCGCTACATGGGGCGCAGCGCCGAGATGCAGGCCACGTCGATCGAGGAGACCCTTAAGGGCAGGAGCGCCGTGGGTGCGACCTTCCTTGAGGACCGCCACCACCGCCACGGCAAGCTCCTCATAGCGGGCCTTGGCGGATCGATTCGCTACAACGACGGGGAGCACCAGTTTTCGGAGTTTCAGATGATGGTCCGGATCCTCAAGATGGTGCCTCACCTGTGGTGGAACAAGCTGGTCCACGGGCGCTACCTCGACATCCTGCTCACCCACGCCCCTCCCAGAGGCATCCACGATCGGCAGGACAAGCCCCACTGGGGGTTTAAGGCCTTCCTCACGTTCATGAAGTGGTTCTCGCCGCGCTACCTGATCCACGGGCACATCCACCTGTACGAACTCAACGAGACCCGCCGTACCACCTACCTCAAGACCGAGGTTGTGAACTGCTACGACCACCTGGTACTGGATATTGAAAATGGCAAATGACTACGGCCAAGCCAACGTGCAGGCCCAATCGGACTTCAATAAGGCCAGGACCAAGGAGTTCTTCAGCCGCGTGGTCCACATCCTGAGGCCGCAGAAAAACCGCCTGCTCAACTTCCACGAGATCAAGTCCCTCCTTCGTCCCCAGGGCGAGATCTACCGAGGCATGCAGGTGGTCGACCTCGACAAGATCATAGGCAGCGAGGGGCGCTACCGCGACTTCAACTCGGCCTTCCTCCCCAAGTCCGACCACTCGCGAAGCCGGTGGGAGTCGGTGGACAAGGCGCATATCCAAGACGTCATCCTGCCGCCCATCAAACTCTACAAGGTGGGCAACTTCTACTTTGTCCGGGACGGCAACCACAGGGTGTCGGTGGCCAGGCTCCAGGGCGTGATCGCCATCGACGCCGAGGTGACCGAACTCAAGACCCAGTACAAGCTCGACGGCCAGCAGACCCGCGAGGAGCTTGCCGAACGCCTGATCGGCTACGAGCGTGAAAGGTTCATCGACCAGACCCACCTCGACGAGGTCATCCCCATGGAGAACCTCGAGTTCACCGACGCGGGCCGCTACGACGAGATCGTTCAGCACATCGAGGGGCACAAGTACTACATCAACCAGGGCATCGATGAAGAGATCAGCTTTTCCGACGCGGCGCTGTCGTGGTACTACAACGTGTTTTCGCCCATCATCCACCAGATCACCGCCGACGGCGTGCTCTCGCGCTTCCCCGGGCGGACCAAGGCCGACCTTTACCTGTGGATCGTGAAGCACTGGGACGAGCTCAAGCGCCAGTACGGCGAGAAGATCTCGCTGAAAGACGCGGCCCGCGACTACTCAAGCCGCAAGGGCCAGAGCCCGTGGAAGCAGTTCCTGAGGTGGCTGGGGCGCGCGTAGGGGGCTGCAACACGGGCGCTAACACGTTCTTAACCACGGGTCGCTTCGCGACAACGGCAAACCGTCCGGTGGACGGGCTGCACCCCCTGTCAGGCGAGCGACGGCACGCCGGTGGCCGCAGGCCAGACAGGGGTGATTGGGGCTTTCCTTCGTGGTCCAGGGCGCCAACAGGCTCTTCAACCACGGTGCATAGCACGACTGGGAAGGAACAACGTGGCCGACTACGGGAACGGCCGCAGGCCACGTTCCCTTCTTCCTCGCCCTACTCTTCCTCCGTTCCTCCGTTCCTCCGTGGTTAAGAAACAAGTACACGCTCTTCAACCACGGGTCGCTTCGCGACAACGGAGGAACGGAGAAGACCAGGAACCGGAGAAAAGGATGTGGTGGACTATGGGAACGGCCGCAGGCCGCTATGCCTGATTCCTGGGCCTTGCTCTTCCTTCGTTTCTTCGTTCCTTCGTGGTTTATGACTCGTGAGGGGGGTTGCCGCCTCTAGCTCATCCCCGGGTCGAGGAACACCGTGTCCTCGGGCCGCGCGATGACGTCCTTTCGTCCCATGATCTGGGCCACCTGAAGACTGTCTTTGCCGGCCAGCAGCCGCAGCTCCTCCGAGGAGAATTTGCTCACCAGCTTCACCTTGCCGTTGACCAGCACGACGGCGCCTTTGTCGAACTCGCCGTTCACGCCCGTGACACCCCGGGGGAGCAGACTCTTGCGGTGGTAAAGGGCCTCGAGGGCTCCGTCGTCCACGGTCAGCTCGCCCTGGGGGAGGCTGTTGAGGATCCACCGCAGCCGGTTCTTCATCCGCGGTTTGGCCAGGAAGACGGTGCCGAGGGCCTCGCCGGCCAGCAACCGGGTCACGACGTTGGGCTCGCGGCCGTGGGCCAACACGGTGGTGCAGCCGCCCTTCTCGGCGATGAGGACGGCGCGGATCTTGGTACGCATGCCCCCGGTGCTGAAGGCCGACCCGGCGGCGCCGGCGCCTTCGACGATCTCGGGGGTGATCTTCTCGACCACGGGAATGACCTTGGCGTCGGGAAACTTGCGCGGGTCCTTGTCGTAAAGCGCGTCGATATCGCTGAGGATAATGAGCAGGTCTGCGTCGACCTTGCTGGCCACCAGCGCCGACAGACGGTCGTTGTCGCCGAAGGCGCGGCTGATCTCGGCAATGCTGATGGTGTCGTTTTCGTTGAAGACGGGAATGCCGCCCAGGTTCAGCAGGGTCTCGACGGTGGAGCGAAGGTTGAGGTAGCTTTGGCGGTCCGACAGCACGTCGTTGGTGAGCAGGATCTGCCCTACGGGCACCTGGAAAGCGCCGAAGGCCCGCTTGTACTCGTTCATAAGGGTGGGCTGGCCGATGGCGGCGCAGGCCTGGCGCATCCTCACGTCGGTCGGCCTCTCCTTGAGCCCGAGTTCCCCCGCGCCCAGGCCGATGGCGCCCGAAGTGACCAGCAGCACCTGGCGCCCATCGGCCTGCAGTGCCACCAACTGGGCGGCGATGTCGTCTACATACTCGCGGTCGATGCCGGCGCCCTTGGAGACAGTGGCGGTCCCGACCTTGACGACGACGCGCTTGACTTTTGAAAAGTCGCGGGTCACCGGGGCACCCCGGTCACGGGCAGCTCCCTGTGGGTGAACGGCTTGGGGTTGGAGCCAGCGTAGTGGGCGACCACCTGGCCGTGGCCGTAAAGCTTCCACTTGTAGATGACAAGACCGTCGAGACCCACGGGACCGCGGGCGTGGATCTTGGCGGTGCTCACGCCCACCTCGGCGCCCAAGCCGTACCGGAACCCATCGGCGAACCGCGTCGACGCGTTCCAGAACACGTTGGCGCTGTCGACCTCGTTCATGAACTTCTCGGCCGTCGCCCTGTCTTCGGTCACGATGGCGTCCGTGTGCTTGCTGCCGTAGGTGTTGATGTGGGTGACGGCCTCGTCGAGGCTGCCCACCACCTTGATCGACAGGATCAGGTCGAGGTACTCGGTCTCCCAGTCCTGCTCGACGGCCTCCTCGATCTTGGGGAGGTAGCGGCGGGTCTCCTCGTCGCCCCGCAGCACCACGGCGCGGCTTTCGAGGGCCATGCGCAGGGGGGGGAGGAGGAAGGGCGCGATGTCCCGGTGGACCAGCAGGGTCTCAACCGCGTTGCACACGGCCACGTACTGCGTCTTGGAATCGACAATGACGGGGATGGCCTTCTCCACGTCGGCGTTGCCGTCCACGTAGATGTGGCAGATGCCGTCGGCGTGGCCCAGCACGGGAATCGTGGTGTTGCGCATGATGTACTGGACGAACTCGTTGCTTCCCCGGGGGATGATGAGGTCCACCGAGTCGTTGAGCCCCAGCAGGGTCTTCACGTCCTCGCGGGTCTCGGCCAGGAACATCCAGCCCTTGGGCAGCCCCGCCTTGACCCCCGTGGAGTGGAGGAGGTCTGCCAGCGCCCGGTTGGAGTGCTTGGCCTCGCTCCCGCCCTTGAGGATGACGGCGTTGCCGCTCTTGAGCGCCAGACCCGCCATCTGGACCAGGGCGTCGGG
>Ga0181516_10000557_pt1 | contig 33522 bp, 31 predicted proteins | sample PEATcosm2014_Bin_25_FD_121104 | JGI IMG/M metagenome (GOLD analysis project Ga0181516, IMG submission 121104) | Peatland microbial communities from MTU Mesocosm Facility, Houghton, MI, USA - PEATcosm2014_Bin01_10_metaG | ecosystem: Environmental > Terrestrial > Soil > Wetlands > Peat | place... | reverse complement strand
CTTTCAGCCCTTTGCGGCCCGACTAAAGTCGGGCCCTGATTACAAAGCAACAAGTTTCAGAGGCTCCAAACCTCGATGCAGATCACGGATGACGGTGTGCAACTGCCGTATTTAGGACTATTGATCCGGCCCAAGAATGGAGTGGAGGCATCCCACCCATTCCGCAAAGAACGCGGAAAGGATGGGGCGCCGAGATCGCAGTATTTATAGGCCGAATCAATAGGTCACCCGCAAGGTTGATGGAGGAGTAAAAAAGATCAAAATAATGCTTGACTTCTAAAACTCTATAACGTAGAGTACTCCTTATTGAGGACTTCTCTGGAGTTAATCGGAGGCGTCCAAGGAGAAGAATATGACCACAGACGCAGAAGAGATGGAGTTGAGGGACAGACTGAAGCTGATTGAAAGCATGATCGCCGAGGGGCGGCGCACCACCGGAAGCTGGGGCTGGACGTTTGTCTTCTGGGGCGTGGCCTACTATGTAGCGATTGGCTGGACGGCTTACGACCAAAACCCGTGGGCGTGGCTGATCACGATGGTGGGCGCGTGGGTACCCTGCTGGCTCATCATCCGCTACCACCACAAGAACTCATCGAAGCCAAAGCCGGAGACGACTGTTGGCCGAGCAATTTTTTCCATTTGGTCCGCGATGGGAGTTTCGATGTGTATGCTGTTTCCGGGCCTGGGATTCAGCGGCAGGTTCAACCAACACATCTTTGTGGCAATTGTAGCCGCGATGCTGGGCGTTGCGAATGGAGCGTCAGGGATGATTCTGCGTTGGAAGGCGCAGATTGCCTGCGCGATGGTCTGGTGGGCGACCAGTGTCGCGGCGTGCTTTGGCGGCGACAACCAATGCACGGTCGTTTTTCTGGTTGCGATCTTTCTCTGCCAGATTGTCTTTGGTCTCTACGGGATGATTTTGGAAGCCCGCGCGCGCAAACTGGAGGCCAAAAATGCCTGAGCTGCCGGAGCTGAATCCTGTGATCCACGGGAAGCTGCGCCTGGCCCTGCTTTCACTGCTGTCTGGCGTGGAGGAGGCGGAGTTTACGTGGCTTCGCTCGAAGACCGGCTCGACCGACGGCAACCTGGGGGCGCAGTTGCTGAAATTGGAAGAGGCCGGCTACGTGGTGGTGGAAAAGAAGTTTGTGCAGCGCAAACCGCAGAGTCTTTATCGAATGACTGAAGCTGGGCGAACGGCTTTGACCGAGTATGTGGTGGCGCTGAAACAACTGCTGGGCGGAGCGATGGAATAGGGACCAGGGAGTAGGGACTATCAAAAAAGGAGGTCACTCATGAAAATTGAGACGGGAAATCAATTGAGCGGGCGGGCTACGGGCGCAATCTTCTTTGCGGGCTTTGGAGCGCTGTGGATCTTGCTTTCGCTTTATGCAAAAGAGCAGTTGAATGCGGCCACTGTTTCCGGCGTCGTGGTGGGTCTGGCGCTGCTTCTTCTGGCTGCCACCAAACTGATTCGCGAGTCGAAGAACTTGCCGCGCGTGCCGGACGACCCGGCCGTGGGCCGCGCCTTTGGATGGATCAATACGGTGCAGTGGGTGGCCATAGCCGTTGTGGCATTTGGCTTTGCAAAGTTGCACATTGACGCCTATGTGATGTCGGCGATTACGGGCATCGTGGGGCTGCACATGTTCCCGCTGGCGAGGGTCTTCCGCTATGCGGCGCACTATGCAACGGGAACCGTGCTGGTGGTTTGGGCCGCGGCCAGTGCGCTGTTTGTACCGGTTGACACCATGCAAGGCACAAGCGCGCTGGGAACGGGGTTCATCCTGTGGCTCAGCGCCGCGGTGACGCTGGTGCTGGCCAACCGGGGCGCTCGGCAGGCCGACCGCGGGTTAGCTTGCTGACTGGCGGGAAAAAACAGGCGTGGACCGGGAGGTCCACGCGACAGCCGGCCAGGAGGCCGGCGCTACAATTTCATGCTGGCGCTACGGATTCAGGCCGGCGCGGATCGGCGAAGCAGGCGAGCGACTAACTTGCCGGCTCCGCTTCCGTGGCAAGGCTCTTCCGCACACGCTCCATGATTCCCAGATAGTAAGCGAGATTGTGGATGGTGTTGAGCGTTGCGGAGAGAGGCTCGCCGGAGTGCATGAGGTGACGCAGATACGCGCGGGAGTAGCGGCGGCAGACGGGGCAGTTGCAGGCGGGGTCGGGCGGGCCTTGGTCCTCGGCGAATTTTTTGCCTTTGATGTTGAGACGGCCCTCACTGGTGAAGAGCAGGCCGTGGCGCGCGGCGCGGGTGGGCAGGACGCAATCCATCATATCGACGCCCATGCGCGCATACTCCTCAATCTCATCGGGGTAGCCGACGCCCATCAGGTAGCGGGGCTTGTTGGCGGGCAGGAGCGGCAGCACCTCGGCAATCATCTCGCGGGTCAGTTCGCGGGGCTCGCCGACGCTGAGGCCGCCGATGGCGTAACCGTCGAAGTCCATCTCGACGAGACGTTCGGCGCTCTGGCGGCGCAGGTCGCGGTAGGTGGCGCCTTGGACGATGCCGAAGAGGGACTGGGTGCGAAATTGGCTCCCTGGTCCCCAAGTGCCAGGGACCAGGGGCACCCGCACCCGATGTTCATCATTCCCAGGTCTCAAAGGCGAGAGCTGGGCCACCCGGGAGAGCTGGGGCACCCGGAGATCGTTGTGCCAGGGAACTTCTTCGCAATGGGCGCGGAAGTGGTCGAGGGAGCGGCGGGCCCAGGCCATGGTGAGGCGGAGGCTTTCTTCGGCGCGGGCGCGGTCGGCGGGATACTCCGTACACTCGTCAAAGGCCATGCAGATGTCAGCTCCGAGAGCGATTTGAACATCGATGGAATGCTCGGGAGTGAAGAAGTGGCTGCTGCCGTCCAGATGCGAGCGGAAGCGGACGCCTTCGTCGGTGACCTTGCGCAACTGGCTGAGGCTGAAGACTTGAAAGCCGCCTGAATCGGTGAGCATGGCGCTGGGCCAACTGATGAAGCGATGCAGTCCGCCCATGCGGCGAATGGCCTCGTGGCCTGGGCGCAGATAGAGGTGATACGTATTGCCGAGAATGATCTCCGCGCCAAGACTCTCAAGCACATCTTGCGCGACGGCTTTGACCGTGCCCTGTGTGCCCACCGGCATAAAGACAGGCGTTTCGACGGTGCGGTGGGGCAGATGCATCTGTCCGCGCCGGCCGCCGGTTGCGGTTGATGCCAGCAGATTGAATTCGAGGCTCACTTGATGATTCTAACGGGAGTCCCAGGCATCGTTTTGAATTTGAACAACTGCATTGGATTGGTTGCGGGGATTTTTTGTCAATTCTTGGAATAACTCTCCAATGTTCATCACGCATCCGGGAACGAGCAAGCTGGGAGCAATCTGGTTGAGCGGCGCAAGCACGAACAGACGCTGGGCCAATCGCGGATGGGGAATCTGCAACTCTGGCTCACTGAGCTTCATCTCGCCGAAGAGCAGAATGTCGAGGTCGAGCGTACGCGGTCCGTTGGCGATGCCCGCCGAGCGATCGCGGCCGAACTCCTGCTCGATTGCCAACAACCTATCGAGCAATTGGCGCGGGGGCAAGGCGGTGTGCAACTCGACCACTGCATTGACAAAGCGCGGCTGCGCGGCGAAGCCTACCGGCGCGGTGGAGTAGAGCGAGGAGCGGCTTGCGATGCGCCCCAGCGAAGCCAGGCGTACGGTCGCCGCAGCCAGCGTAGCCTCTGGCGCTCCGGCCCAACTGGCTAGATTTGCGCCCATTCCGATGTAAGCTTTGCGCATGACTTTTAGAGTAACTCTTAGATCGAAGATCACGGAAGCAAACTGGCGCGAGATAAGACGCAAGCCCTCAACTCGAAATAAGTGATTCCGGCTCGTCTTCCTTTCTTAGCGGCTTTAGGGGGGAAATGAAGTCCCGAAAGTAATCATCCACGGCATAAGACCGCATGATTGTGATAGAGCCTCCGTTTCGCCGCTTAAGTGCCCAATATGTTCCACTGTTTGAGCGGACGATGCGATATCCAACAATCTTGTCAATCCGAGTTGAATCTTCTCCGATAGCATATCGAACAGTGAGCCGATCGCCCTCCAAAATGACTTTTGATCGTAGGGCGAGGGATAAGAACACGTAACCCAAAAGAGGGCATAGAATCATTGCAACGAATGAGCGCAAATCGAGACCGCCGGGCCATCCGCGATTCAAGATCGCGATAACAACCAATGTCAATCCGCTTCCGCCGAGTAATATGCCGAGGAATAAATACCCAACCTGAACCCACCATTTGAGTCTGTACACATGACGTTCTGAATCCATGCGACGACACACTCTCCTTGTTCCACCCTTTCTATCACAAAACGTATCCGATGAGCATCTCCTGCGCCTTTCTGGTAGCATCCTCTTTGGAGAACTTCAGTATGGATGCTCAGCCCAACGTGAGTTTTGGCTCGCGGCGCAATGAAGATATTGCTTTGGATCTGCTCAAGTTTGTAGCGGCAACGGCCGGAGTGGGCCGCCCCGCGGCGCCCTCGACCGGCTTCAGCGGAGCCGCCGCGGCCAAGCCTGACGAGCATGTGAATCAACTGCTCTCACTTTACGGCCGCTGCCTCAAGGCGATTGAAGGCGAGGCGACGGACGCAATTCAGGCTGGCCAGCGCCCCGAGCCCACGCAGGCAGGATTGCGCCCCGAGCCGCCGCAAGCGCCGGAAGAGGCCATTCGCGCGCCGCAGGAATGGATGCCGCGGCCGTGAGCCAAGCCACTTTGCGAGTCGCCGTTGCCGGGGCTGGAGCCTTTGGCAAGAACCATCTTCGTGTCTACCGCGAACTGGAGGCGGCGGAGCTGGGCGTAGCGCTAGTGGCCGCGGTCGAGCCGGATGCGGCGCGGGCGGCAGAGACCGCGGAGCGCTACGCGATTCCCGTCTTCCGGACCGTGGACGAACTGCTGGCCGCCGACCTTAAGCTCGACGCGGCTACTGTCGCCGTTCCAACCGTGCATCATCATGCGGTCGGCGCGGCACTGCTGGATGCGGGGATCGATCTGCTGGTTGAAAAGCCTCTGGCCGCTACGCTGGCCGAGGCGGACGATTTGATTGCGAGAGCGGAAAAAAACAAGCGCATTCTGCAACCCGGCCACCTGGAGCGCTTTAACCCCGCGGTACTGGCCGTCGAGCCGCAACTGCGCCGTCCGATGTTCTTTGAGTCGCATCGGCTCTCCATCTTTACGCCGCGCGCGCTTGACGTGGATGTCGTTCTGGACCTGATGATTCACGACCTGGACATTGTGCTCACCTTTGCCGCTTCGCCGGTGCGCGAGGTGCGCGCCGTGGGGTTGCCGATCTTGTCGCCGAAGGTGGATATTGCGAATGTGCGCGTCGAGTTCGAGTCGGGCTGCGTGGCAAACTTTACCGCCTCGCGCGTCTCCACCGAGCGCGTCCGCAAGCTGCGCTTCTTTGAGCCGCGCCAGTATGTTTCGATCGATTATGCGCGCAAGGATGTGCTGGTGATTCGCGTCGATGCGGAGGCCGGCAAGGCTTCGCCCGGCGAGTTGCTTGCGTCTCTGCCGCCGCAGCTTGCCGCGATGCTGCCGGCCGGCGTCGCCGAGGGAATTGCTTCGGGGAAGATTGATCTGGCGAAGATAGACCCGGCAATGATTGCGCAGTTTGCCGCGATGGCGAAGATCGATCCGGCGGTGATTGCGCAGTTGGTGGCGCAGTTATCCGGCACTGCGGGAGTGAAGGCGGGACTCAGCTTCTTTAACCCGCCAGTTACCCCAGGTGAGCCGCTGCGGCTGGAGATTACATCGTTTCTTGAGTCCGTGCGGACGCGGCAACAGCCCATGGTGACCGCGCGGCAGGGTCGAGAGGCTCTGGCTTTGGCACTGGAAATTCAAGCTTCGATGGCCGCGCACGCCGCGCGCGCCGGGCTTGCGGACTTCTTCAATCCTGGTGCGTAGTGCTGCAGTTGTCGTTGACGACAAATGTGAAAAAGAGACAAAGGCCCGGGCCTGAAGGCCCCTGCTCCCTCCGTTGTAAAGGTCTCTAGGCCTGCACCCACGGCCTATGTCGGCTTGGAAGCCGCCAGTACAGCTTGTCTGGGTACCGGCGCTACAATTTGCGGATAGGTTCTAAATTCGAGCCTTTTCAAAACATAGACTCAATCGGCAGATTCCTGAATCAGCGCCTTATGAGAACGGCGCATCCTCAAGCGGGATGCGCCGTTTTTATCTTCGTGAGCAGGCGGCTGCTAGTTGCTGGCGGGTTTCTTTGCCGGCGCAGTCTTCTTCATCGGCGGTTTGGTGGCGGCAGGCTTGGACGCGGATGCTGTATCGGCGAGGGCCTGATCGATGATTTCATACAGCCGGCCGCGATCCGTGACTTCGATATAAGGCGCGCCTTTGGAGTGGTCGGTGACGACCCAGATGGTGGGCGTGTGCTCGACGCCAATGCGCATGCCGAGATCCTTGTCGGCTTTGACGGCAGCGGCGAACTTGCCCTGGGGGTCGATGGCGAAGGGCAGGGCGACGCCGTGGCTCTGGGCGAATTTGTCAGTGAATTGGCGCAGCGCGTCGAGAGTGTACATGGAGGCCTGATTGGCGAAGACCTCGTCGCGGTACTCATCGCCGAGGGCCTTGCTTTTGGTGTCAAACCAGCGCGCATTGACGGCAGCCACGGGGCTCCAAACGTGGCCGGGGATGAGGAAGTCGTGGCGAATCCAGGGGATGTGGTAATGAGCGACGGCCTGTTTGAGCAGCGGGTTGGCGCGGCCGCAGTCGGGGCACTCCATGTCTTCAAACTCGACGATGGCGACGCGAGAGCCGGCTGGCGGGTGCAGGGCCGAGGTGTCATGCACCAGGGTTCCGGGCGACGGCGGGGCGAACTGGGCGCGGACGGCGGCGGTGAAAAACAGCGCGGCGGCGGCGAGAGCGAGAACGAGGCTGTTCCGCATTCTGTGAGCGGAAAAACGATGGGCACGAACGAAAGAACGAGGCATGGTGGTTGGACGGCTCCCTCTTGCTAATTGTACCGGGAAAAAATCGGGGAAGGCGCGGTTTACTGGCGGTCGCGGCGGCGCGCGGCCATCCATTGACGCCATTTGTAGTCGGCGAAGAAGGAGGCGGCGACGACGAGAACTGCGAGGATGCCGAGGATGATCTTCATGGTTTATTCAGGATCGCATGATTTGGAGAGGGTGGTTCAGGTATGTGGCTTCCCACCCGATTGATCCGGCCCGAAAATAGAGTGGAGGTATCCCACCCATTCCGCAAAGAACACGGAATGGATGGGGCACACAACGACTGTTGATGTGGAAGGGGAAGCTACTTCTGCGCTGTTTGAACGGGCTTCTGCGGCGGGTTGACCTGGGCGTTGAGGTAGCCGGCCAAGTCGTCGATGTCTTGTTTAGTGCCGACCATCGGCGGCATGTAGCGGGTGTAGGGCGAGTCGGGCTTGTGGTCGTGGAGCATGGCGATGAAGTTGCCAATGTTGGCGCGGTCGCGTCCGGCGAGCAGGGTCTTCAGCGGGCGATAGCCGGAGAGCGTGTGGCAGGAGCCGCACTCGCCGCGGAAGATGGCTTCGCCGCGGGAGTAGCTCAATTTGGGCATATTCAAAATCGAGGGCATCGGTGCGCCGGGCTCCGTGATGTAACCGAACAATATGGGTTGGCCTTGGCCCCAAATCCAATTCGAATGCGCCAGATAACCTTCCTGGTTGATGCGCGCTACATAGGGGACGCGGACGCCGTTGGAGTACATCCAGCGGCCGATGACGAAGGGCTTGCGCAGCATCTCGCGGGAGTATTCCCCGGCTCCGGTGGCGATCAAGGCCAGCAGCAGAATGGCGACGGCGTGGGAGAGATTGAAGTCGATGGGATTGCGGTAAGCGAGGAAATACGCGACGCCGACGATGGTGGCTGAAGTGACGACGATCAGCAGCGCGATGCGGGTGATGATGGAAAATGTGCCGGAGCCGATGGTGTCAATGCCCAGCGAAAGCAAGGCCTGCTGGGATGCGGGAACCATCCAGAGATACCAGACGAGGATGAAAGGCGTGGCGACAAAAGATGGCACCAGCCAGCGGACGCTCCACTTGACCATGCTGGTTTTGAGTTCGGGCTGCTTGTCGCCGTCGATGCGGCTGGCGGTGATGAGCGCCCAGATGCCGGCCAGGGCGCAGCAGACGCAGGAGCGCAGGAAGAGGCTGGGCCAGTAAGTGGGATTGAAGAAGGCGTACCAGAATTTGCTGGCCTCCTGGCCGGTGCCCGCGACGGCGATCCATGTGTCGCCGGGGGTGAGCATGAAGGTGAGAATGCCGTTGATGATGATGAGCGTGAAGGCCGATGCAATGGCATAAACCCAGCCAACGGTGAGGTGCAGCTTCTGGTCGATGCGGCCCCATGTCGAGTAATAGACGGCGATGGTGGTGAGTTCGACGAGGAAGAAGACCCACTCCATGGCCCAGCCGAAGACGAAGTTATGAATCAGCGTGCTGGTGGCTTCAGGATGCGTGAGGCCGATGGCGAACCAGATGCCGACGCCGCTGACGGTGCCGAAGACGGCGGTGAGGATGAGGAAGAATTTGGAGTGACTGGCAAGCTGCTTGAGCCATGCGTCACGGAGCGGGCCCTCCTTCATGCGCAGGGCCTTGCGCTCGGCCATGGGAAGATAGAGGCCGCCGCCGACGGCGAACTGCGAGATCATGACGTGGAAGATGGCGATGATGCCGATGACCCAGCCGGAGCCGAGGTACGGAATGTCCCAGAATGGATAGTTCATGTTCTTAGCTCCTAGCTGCTAGCTTTTAGCTTTTAGCTCTTAGCTCAATCCCGGACGTAAAAGGTGTATCCTCCGGGAAAAAGCTAAAAGCTAACAGCTAATAGCTAAAAGCTGTTCTACCTAATCGTCCAATAGCCGATGACCGTGGTGGCTAGCAGGGCAAAGACCGCCAGCAGGCCGAAGTAATGCGCGGCGCGGGCGCGCTGTCCGGATTCCTTGTCCTTGTCATAGAAGGGAATCAGAACCCAGAGCGCGATGCCGAGCGTGAAGAGCAGAATGCCGGCTATCTCGCCAGGCTCGCCTTGCAGCCAGGGAATCATGCCCAGCAGCTTGAGCATCTCAAAGGGACTCATAAAGTACCACTCGGGATGAATGCCAAGGGGCGCGGGCGCGAGAGGATCAAAGGCTTTGCCGAGCGACCAGGGAAAGACCGAGGCCAGCAGCGCCAGAATGTTGAGCGAGATAAGCCACATGGCCAAGTCCTTGCGCAGGAAGTTGGGCAGGAAGGGCATGGACTTGCGCTCTGCGGGCGGGAGGGCTTCAACGCACGGCGGCGAGGCGTTGCCGTGGCGTTGGACTAACCAGAGATGAAAGCCGAGCAGCGGCACGAAGATGGCCGGCAGCACGACGACATGCAGAGCGAAGAAGCGCTGGACAGTGAACTCGCTGACGTCGGGACCGCCGCGCAGCATGTTGGCGATGGCAGGGCCGATCCACGGGATGGCGGCGGGAATTTGCAGGCCGACCTTGGTGGCGAAGTAACTCAGCTCGTCCATCGGCAAGAGATACCCGGAGAAGCCGAAGACCGAAGCAATTCCTAGAAGCGCCATGCCGCTGAGCCAGCCGAACTCGCGCGGCTTGCGGTAGGCCTTCATGAAGTAGACCGAGAACATGTGCACCAGGATGGAGAAGATCATCAGGCTGGCGCTCCAGGCATGAGCCGAGCGGATGAGCCAGCCAAAGTGCATCACGAAGGTGATCTGGCGGACCGACTCGTAAGCTTCGGCGCCGGGCCGGAAGTAAACCAGCAGCAGCACGCCGGTGAAGCACTGGACGAGAAATAGGAAGAGCGAGATTCCGCCCCAGTAATACCAGAAAGATTGAGAGTGAACCGGGACGGTTTTGTGGCGGGCAAAGGCTGCCAGCTCACTCAATCCCAGGCGCTCGTCGATCCAGTCGTAGATAGATTTTGAAGTCATGCCTTTATCCTTTTACAGATGTCAGGTTACAGATGACAGATGACAGTTGACAGATGACAGTTAAGCGCGGGAGACATCGACGCTGGAATCCGTGACGGCTACTTTGAAGAGCTTGAGCGGCTTGGGCGGCGGGCCGCTGACATTGTCGCCGGTGTAAGCGTTGTAGACGCCGCCGTGGCAGGCGCAGTGGATGCGGTCGGCCTGCGGTTCATACTGCACCGTGCAGCCCAGGTGGGTGCAGACGGCGGTCATCGAGATCCAGCGGCCATCGGCATGATGAATGAGCAGCGCGGGCGAGGCTCCGAATTTGAACATCAGCACGGAACCGGCGGGCAGCTTTTGCGCGTCCTTGAGCGTGACCTCGGTGACGGCGGTGGCTTCCATCGCCATCTCAGACGGCGAGGCTAGATAGCGATAGATGGGATAGGCCAGCGCGGCGGTGTAGGCCAGGCCGGCGGCTCCAGCGGCGACGAGAAAGGCGCGGCGAGTACTCTTTTCGCCGGGCTCCTCCAGAACAGGCACGAGATGGGATTGATCGGTCATAGGAATTCTTTCGCGGAGGTTAGGCCGCGCCCTCCATAACTTTTCTGGCGCGGGCGACGACCGAGACCAGCCAGCCGATGACGCCCAATCCGGCGACAAAGAGGACCAGGAAGAGTCCGACGACCCACCAGTTGGTGGCGACAGCGCGATCCCAAACGTTGTATCCCTTGCTGAGCAGAGTCAGGTCGCGGACGGCGTCGCGGTAGACGACCAGCGTTAACTCAATGAGCACGGCCAGCAGAATACTGGCCCATCCAACCCAGCTTGCCGTGAGCTTGGCCAAGCCCGCAAAGGCAGCCAGCAGGACGGCAACGGCGACCAGCGCCAGCCAGCCGTAACCGGCTAGGCCGTAGTACTTGTAGAAGCCATAACCATCGGGAGGGGCGGCCAGCATCGACTTGACTGCGGCAGGCTGCACGCTGGCGGCCCACACGCCGGCGGCCAGGTAGACGATGCCGAAGCCCGCGGCGACCTTGCCTCCGAGACCGGCCAGAAAGCTCTTTTCACCGGCGGTGAAGGTGGCGCGGCCGGCCAGATAAAGCAGCCACAGCCCGCCGATGAAGAGTCCGCCGGCCATCATCATCAGCCAGCGCGGCTCAAGCGTCGGATCATGAGGCGGCAGAAACGCGCCCATTGCCGAGGCGGAGTACATCGCGCGCCAGCCCTCCGGCCGCAGCATCAGCGTCATGTTGGTTGAGAGCAGGCGCGCGATGCACCCGGCCAGCAGCCATGCGGTGAAGCCGGTGCAGGCGGCAAACTTGCCTGCCTCAAGGCGCGCGCTGAAGCGGTAGAGCAGCCAGTAGGTCAGGGTGAGCAGGGCGATGATCGAGATCCAGTAGAGGCCGATCAGCACGCTGCTGGTGTAGAGCGCGCGTCCGTAAAGCACCTGCGCAAAGAGCAGCGGCGGCACGCCGAGGTTGATGACAAATGTCATCACGACGGTGAGCCTGCGGGCCAGCGCGCGCGCGGTCACCGTGCAGGCCGGCGAGGAGCGGAAGAGGCTGAGCACGACGGCCAGCAGCAAGCCGCCCAGCAGCATCTCGACAGCGACAAAGTGCAGCGCGAGGGTGACGATGTGCAGCAGCTTGAGGAGCCAGATGGGCGCGGGAAGCGGAATGGGGTCGACAGCGGGAAAAGATTGCATGGTTCCCTTTGCAACGAAGAGGTTGTGTTTCAGACTAGCATAGTCCAATTTGCCGTATGTGATGGCAGTCACAGGGTTTTAATCGGTCGCGGATTGCCGGGTAAAAGGTATACGAAACGATGGTATACCCGCGCGGTCCTCCGTCAAGGTATCTGGAATAAATAAGTTTGTTTGAGCGGGAAATACTTCCGTTGCGGCACTGTTTATCTGGATTGGGACTTGACTGATACTTACCGAAAAGATGGAGTTTTACGGCACAGTTTCCTGAATGGGAACACATCCCACTCTGCATTTTCCAGGGGCTTCTGGATGTGTGTTGCGACGTTTATTTCCCGCTGTCACTGATGGCACTTAGCTTAATTACCGATAGAGGGATGGGGACCATGGCAAAGCATTTCTTTCTTTTGCCGTGGATTCCGGTGTGCACCCGCATGAGTCTGGCGAGTATCAGGTTCGTCGCCGCTGGTTGGCTGGGGTGTTCGACCGGTGGGTTCACCGGGAAGTGCCGCAAAGGAGACGAATGATGAAACGATTTCTGATTGGCGCGATGGCGCTGACTTTAGGAGCAATTCCAGTGACAGCGCAGAGTCTGGAGGATCTGAATATTCAGATTCACGGCTATGCGACACAAGGCTTTTTGTACACCGCGCAGAACAACATTCTCACCACCAGTTCAAGCAATGGCAGTCCGGCGTGGAGCGAAGCGGTGGTGAACATCACGTCGCAACCCACGCCCAAGTTTCGCATCGGCGTGCAGGGCCGCTATTTTCTGCTTGGCAACTACGGAAATGCCATTACGCTCGACTGGGCTGCTGCCGACTATAAGGCCAGCGATAAACTCGGTGTGCGTTTTGGAAAGGTCAAGATTCCTAATGGCCTGTTGAACGAGACACAAGACATCGATCCTTCGTATATATGGTCGCTCCTTCCGCAAGGCAACTATCCGATTTCAAGCCGCAACTCGCAACTGGCGGAGTACGGAGGCGTCGTATACGGCACATTCAATCTTGGCCAGAAAATGGGCAAACTGGAATACCGGGGATGGGGAGGCGAGGTCGCAATTGGCCCCAACGATGGCTACTGGGTCGCTTTCAAAGAGGAAGGGATCGTCCTGACGAACGGCCTTAACGCCGTGAGCAGCGGCACCGCGCTGCGTTGGAAGACTCCTTTACCCGGTCTCATGCTTGGCGCATCCTTCACCAGACTGAACAAATCGAGCTCTCCGTTTGTGGATACATATGTGGTACCGGCCGGTCCCAGCAAGGGCGTGACGATCACTACCCCCGGAGCCATGGTCCTGAATGCCATCAACGAGCCGGCTTTTTTTGCCCGCTATGAGAAGAATCGCATTATGATCGCGGGCGAATACGTGCGCGAACCCGCGTTCATCATACTTAGTGGGCTTTCCCCTTATCCGGAGAGATCCGACTCGCGGCCGTGGTATGCGATGACTAGCTACAAGGTGACGGACAAGCTGACCGGTGGCGTTTATACGACTCAGGACGTCAACCATCAAGCCGTACTGGGCCCAGCGCGTTACTTCAAGGATTGGGCTTTGTCCGGCCGCTACGACTTCAACCAGTACCTCTACGCCAAGGCCGAGCAGCATTTCATCGACGGCACGGCGGTAGGCTTTGACGCCGACCTCAATCCGAACGGCATCAAGCCTTCAACCAAGCTGACGATTCTGAAAATCGGCATGAGCTTCTAACCCGGACGAAAGGAGAAATTGAAATGAAAAAGCTACTGTATGCAGCATTGTTTGTAGCGTCCGCGTCGATCTTCATCGTCCAGGCTAGCGCCCAGGTGATTGTGATCGCCAACCCCAGCGTAAAGGCGAGTGAAGTATCGAAAAACGATCTCAAGGAGGTCTTTACCGGTACTTCAACATCTCTGGGCGGCGGCAGCGTGGTACCGATTCTGCTGAAGGCGGGCACGGCTCACGAGGAGTTTTTGCAGGCCTACATCGGCAAGAACGATACCGCCTACCGCGCGGGCTGGCGGAGCTTAGTCTTCTCCGGTCAGGCCAGTATGCCCAAGAGTCTGGATCCCGAGGCGGCGGTGGTCGAGTTTATCGCACACAATGCGGGCACGATCGGCTACATCAGCAAAGCGACGCCGCATGAGGGCGTGAAGGTGCTGACGGTCAGGTAAGTTGGATAATACTTGAAGTTCAACGGCAATCGGATACTGGGAGCCTGAGTTGTGTGGCTCATCATGATTCGATTGCCGTTGATGTTTGGAGCTTCTTTCATTTTATTAATCGATAGACTTTCAATTTTCTTTAAAGAGCCTACGAATAAATTCCATTTCTAGCGGAAACTTTCCTCAGGGGTTAAAGAGGCTGCGGAAAAGGGTTAGTCAGGGGGTGCAATGAGAACTGAAAGTAGCAGGGGCTAAAGCCCAACGTCGATATGATTGGCTTTATCGGCCCGACTAAAGTCGTGCCCTTGTTACAAAGCCTTCAAGAATTGCCTCGTAATGAGTTTTTCAGCAGCTTGCAAAATTTCGTTCATTTTATTGCGTTTGCGGCCCGACTAAAGTCGTGCCCTTGTTACAAAGCCTTCAAGAATTGCCTTGTGATGAGTTTTTCAGCAGCTTGCAAATATTTCGTTCATATTATTGCGTTTACGGAACGACTGAAGTCGTGCCCTTTCAAAACATTGACTTAATTTGAGGCTCTTCTTTTAAATAACCGCCTTAATCGGAGATTTGCCAAGAAGCAGGGTTAGTTACCCGGCGATTATGTTTGCTTGAAACTTGCGCGCTGCAAATAGATGGCAGCGGCCTTCAAGTCCCGCGCCGGACTGCCGATAACACAGAAGAGTTGACACCGAATAAGTCCTGGACCATTTGTTCTCACGTTCGCTGAAGCAGCGATGCAATCGTGCGACTTGTCGAGGATTGGTTGACCATTGCATGCACCGGGGAGATTAATTCCGGCAATTCAGCGAAGGAGACAAACAATGAACCGACTTTTAGTAGGCGCTTTGGCGCTTGCCTTGGGGGCTATTCCTGTATCCGCACAAAGCCTGGAAGATCTGAACATTCAGATTCACGGCTATGCCACACAGGGGTTTCTCTACACAAACCAAAACAACGTTTTCACAACCACATCGAGCAATGGCAGCGCGGCATGGAATGAGGCCGTAATCAACATCTCCTCAGCACCTATCAGCAAGCTGCGCGTTGGCGTACAGGGCCGTTATTTCATTCTCGGCAACTACGGCAACACCATCACGCTGGACTGGGCTCAGGCCGACTATAAATTCAACGACAAACTGGGCGTGCGCGTTGGCAAGGTCAAGACTCCCTTTGGGTTGTTCAACGAGATTCAGGACATTGATCCCTCGTATATGTTCGCGCTTCTGCCGCAGGGTCCATACTCGATCGCCAGCCGCAATAGCCAACTCTCAGAATATGGCGGGGTCGTATACGGCACTCTCAACGGACATAAACTCGGAAAGCTGGAGTATCGCGGCTGGGACGGCGTGCGTTCGGTCACCAAAGATGACGGCAACTTCCTGGCGCAACGGGAATCGGGAACGACACTGCCCAACGGATTGAGCGGCGCTGCGATTGGAGCGGCACTTCACTATAGAACTCCCATCGATGGGCTGATGATCGGCGCATCCGATCTCTACGTCTATCAGAAGAGTTGCGTGATTGTAAATACTCCCACCACCGGCTCTGGCCAGACCACGAACAATGGAACGGAGACCGTGAGCCCCTTTAGCCAGCCGTTCTTCTTCTCCAAATACGAGCATGGCAAAATCATGGCTGCCGCCGAGGCATGGAAGAGCACAGCGAAGCAATCGGTTGCGTTAACCGGGAAGCCGGTATCTATCAATGCCACTGCCAACGTTGCATGGTACGTGATGGCCACTTACAAAGTGACTGGAAAACTTACGGCTGGGGCTTACCAGACGCAGGAATTCAATCATAACGCCAAACTCGGTCCGTCGCGCTATTTGAAGGATTGGGTCGCCTCCGGACGCTATGACTTCAACCAGTACCTCTATGCCAAGGCTGAGGAGCATTTCATTAAAGGAACAGAGACCGATTTCGACGCAACCTTGAACCCCAATGGCCTGAAACCTACCACCAATCTCACCATTCTGAAATTTGGCTTTAGCTTCTAACCCGGACGAAAGGAGAAATTGAAATGAAAAAGCTTCTGTATGCAGCATTGTTTGTAGCGTCCGCGTCGATCTTCATCGTCCAGGCTAGCGCCCAGGTGATTGTGATCGCCAACCCCAGCGTAAAGACTTCCGATGTATCGAAGAACGATCTCAAGGATGTCTTTACCGGTGCTTCAACATCTCTGGGCGGCGGCAGCGTGGTGCCGATTCTGCTGAAGGCGGGCACGGTTCACGAGGAGTTTTTGCAGGCCTACATCGGCAAGAACGATACCGCCTACCGCGCGGGCTGGCGGAGCTTAGTCTTCTCCGGTCAGGCATCGATGCCCAAGAGCCTGGATAGCGATTCGGCGGTGGTCGAGTTCGTCGCGCATAATACGGGCGCTATCGGCTACATCGGCAAGGCCTCGGCGCACGATGGCGTGAAGGTGCTGACGGTGAAGTAAGTTGACCGGAGGAAATTTGGGGCCGCGAGAAGGGCGTTTATCGGCTCAAGTTCGGCCCCAGTTCTCCGATGAAAGATACATAGCGGCACAACAAATCCCCGCGTAGGGGCGACGAAGTCCTGGCGGAAGGTGAAACACCATGTTTGGACAGATGAAGATCAAGGCGAGAATTCTGGGCATATTGGCGGTGCTGGCTTGCGGCTATCTGCTGCTGCTGGCGATGGTGCAGCTTTCTTCAACGGCGACGCACAGCCGCATGTTGCAGATTTCCTCTTCGATATTTCCCGCGGCTTTGAAGATGCAGGATGCCGAGGCGTCTTTTGAGCGGATGAAGAAGCACTATGGCGACGCGGTGGTCTTGCAGGATCCAAAGTCGCTGGAAGCCGCGGAGAAGGATGCCGAAGTCACGGCTGGGGCGCTTGGCGAGGTGAAGAGCGCGTTGGCGGCTCTTCCGGAGCTGGGCCAGCAAGCCGACGGCCTGGCCGCGCAGTTCGCCGCGATCCGTTCTCGCGATCATGACACGTATGCGGCGATACTGGCGGCGACGGGTGGTCCGAGCGACGATCTGATGGCTCAGGTGGGTGCGCTGGGCAAGGATAACAAGGCACTGACGGATGCGATGGGCGGCTTCGACAAAGTGATCTCGGCGAGCTTTCAGGCGCAACTGGACGTGGTGGATGCGTGGAGCGTGCGCAGCCGGATGACTGGGCTGATCATGCTGGTTTTTGCGATTCTCAGCTGCGCGGCGGCGTGGTGGGTTGTGCAGTCGAAGGTGGTGCTTCCGCTGCGGACGCTGGCGCTGCGCTTGCAGGATATTGCCGAGGGCGAGGGCGATCTGACGCGTCGCATCGATGTGAATGGGCGCGACGAGATTGACGAAGTGGGGATCTGGTTCAATGTTTTCATTGGCCGGATCGAGGAGATTGTGCGGCGCGTGGCCGAGCATGCAAACACTCTGGGCACGGCCGCGACGGAGTTGGCGGCGGCGGCGCGGGAGACGGCGGCACACGCCACGCAGGAGCAGGAGCAGGCGGCGCGCATCAGCGCAACGATGAGCGAGATTTCTACATCGGTACAAGAGATCAGCCAGACGACGCAGAGTGCGGCGGTAGACGCGCGCAAGGCCGAAGAGAGCGCTCATGCCGGCGGCGAGACGGTTCAGGCGACGGTGCAGACGATCGGGGCGCTGCTGGAATCGAATCAGGAAACATCCATGCGGATTGAGGAACTGGGCCGTTCCAGCCACGCGATTGGCAGGATCATCAATGTAATTAACGAAATTGCGGGGCAGACGAATCTACTGGCGCTGAATGCTTCGATTGAAGCAGCGCGGGCCGGCGAACATGGGCGCGGATTTGCGGTGGTAGCGGGCGAGGTTCGGCGGCTGGCCGAGCGCACGAGCGAAGCGACCAAGGAGATCGACCAGACGGTGCGGGCGATTCAGCAGGGCACGGGAGAAGCGGTGGAGGCGATGCGCTCCAGCATGAGTCATGTGCAGAGCGGCGTGGACTCGGCGCGCTCGGCGGGCGAGGCGCTGACCAGCATTATTCACGGCTCGGAGTCGGTGCAGAGGATGGTGACGCAGATAGCCGCCGCGGCCACGGAGCAATCGTATTCGACGCAATCGGTAAGCGCGAATGTGAATGAGATTGCCACGATCATTCAGCAGACGGCGACCAGTTCGCAGCAGTCGGTGGATGCTTGCCAGCAATTGGCTTTGCTGGCCAACGAATTGACGGGGCTGGTGGGCGCATTCAAAGTTGGATGATAGGTTCACAGAAAAATGAGGCGCGGATTGAAGCGCGGATTTTGCAACAAATGAATTGCCGCCCTTGCCGGATCGAATCCGGGAAGGGCGGCAGTTTCAGTTGCGATTATAACTTAGAAAGTAATGCGGCCTGAAAGCTCGAGATTGCGCGGGCCTGCGCCCTCGGCTGTTTGGAGAGCCGTGATGGTGCCGAAGCCGCCGGAATCGACCTGCATGTTGGGCGGCTCGTAGTTGCGGTGATTGAAGAGGTTGGCAGCCTCAATGCCTAACTGGAATTTACTCTGCCGATAGAGCGCGAAATTCTTCATCAGTGAGAGCGAGAAGACGGCGGTGCCGGGACCGACAATACCGCCCACAGGCGCGTTGCCAAAGCGGCCGATGCCGATCTCGGTTTTGGTTACTGGATCAAAAGTTTGCAGGTTCAAATACGGAAAAGCCGCCGGATTCAGCCATTGATTTGTGGTGCGATGGGCGGCATAGGGAGAGATGTTCCGGACCTGGTCGGGGCGGGTTTGGCCCACGGTAGTGAGAATGTTTGTGTTGGCGGGATCAACCGCCTGTTCATAGGGCGTAAGAAATGGTCCGCTCTGAATGACTGTGACTCCGGCCAGTTGCCAGCCGCCGGCGAGTGCGTCAGCCAGCGAACCAGTCGAGAGCCAGCGCTGGTTGCGGCCGAAGGGCAGGGCATAAAGATATGTCGCCAGGAAGCGGTGGCGGCGATCGTAGATCACATTGCCGTAATCCAGGCGAGGATGAAAGCGGTCGGTGAGAAAGCTGCCACCGGCTACGGCGAAGGCGCTGGGCGTGGCTCCGCCGGCGTTGGAAAGGTCGCGCGTGAAAGTATAACTGGCGTCGAAGGAGAATTGCTTGCCGTTGTGGCGCGAGAGTTCGACGGTGCCGCTGTTGTAGTTACTGACGGCGGCATTTGCAACACTTTGAATCACGGCCCAAGAGGGATAGGGAAGGTTTGCGCTGGCTTGCGCGTAGCCGACCGAGTTAGCCGGCACCTGGTTGAGATCTTCCATGGCTTCAAGATTTGCCCCGTGACTGCCGGTGTATGAGAGGCGCGCGCCGATGCCGTGACTCAGATCCTGCTCGACGGTCAAGTTCCACTGCTGAACGGAGGGATCGCGGTAGTGGATGGGAAAGGCGTAGTCAAAGTTGGCGGTTCCGGTGGCGCTGCTGCCGGAAAGCGAAGTGAAGGGGTTGGCGAAGGAGAGCAGTGGGGTGGGAATTGCCTTTGTGGGGTCTAATGCCTGCTGGTACGTGGCCAGATAACTGGCATGAACGGCCCAGCCGGAGACCAGAGAAAACCCAAGTGGAGTTTCAAGAAAGCGTCCCCAGCCGCCGCGCACTACGGTCTTGTCAGTGTTGAAGGGCCGCCATGCAAAACCGAGGCGCGGGCCCCAATCGGTTTTATCCGTGTAGCGCAAAGACGCTGGAATTCCATCCTCCGCGGCGGTCATAATGGGCGTGGGCTTGATGGCGCCGGCGAAATCGGTAGAGGTGTAGGACTCGGACTGCGCGTTGGGAACCACAACCGCACCCTGCACGGTGGAGCCATCGGTTCCCGCGCCGTTGTAGCTCGGATCGAATACGGCGGTGTTGTAATCCGTATCGCGGATGGGCGGGTGCAACTCATAACGCAGACCCAGGTTGAGGGTGAAACGGGGCGTAATCTTCCAATCATCCTGGGCAAAAAAGGAGTATGCGTACCCCACACCGTTCATGGCAGGCTTATTGGTGGAACTGACTTCGGTGTAATCCGGATAGCCAAGAAGAAATGCCGTGTAGGGATCGCCGATCGTTTGGCCTACGCTCGAAGAGCCATCGAAGACATACCAGCCGGAGCGGTAGTTGCCGTAAACGTTGTCGTCGTGGTCGCTGATGCGTCTAAAGTCGGCGCCGATTTTGAAAGAGTGGTTGGCGCGGGTCCAGGTGATGTTGTCCAGTGCCTGGATGATCTGTCCGCGCTGCATGCCGGGATTACCCGCTCCTGTAGACATGAAGCCGTTGCCGATCACCACCTGCGGGGCCTCAGACCAAGCGGTATCCGGCTGCGGCACGCTGAGTCCGGTCTGGGCAAGCAGCGAGTTTGTGGAGTAGCTCTGGGTCTCCGATTGATGCTGCGCGTTGTAACCGCCGCGGAATTCATTCAGCAGTTTTGGCGAGAAGACATAGTTATGGGCGAAGGTCAGGCCTTCGTCGATCTCGGGGGTATTGAAGGCGCCTTGCAGGGGGCTACCGGCCTCGGCGCAATAGGTGTAGACACATGTGGCAGAGGGCGCGGTGGTGACCTGGCGGTTCTTGTAAGAGAAGCGCGCGAAGACGGATTGCTTGTCGGAGAAGCGCTGGTCGATGCGCACATCGCCTTGATTGGCGGAGATCGGCGAGGGGAAATTAGTTTGATAGTTGTTTACAAAAGAGGAAGCTGCGCCCTGATTTGGCTTAGGCATCAGGTAATTAAAAAGGTTGGCAGAGACGAGGTTAACGAGTACGGGAGTATTGTCGAGGGGGGTTCCAGTGAGAGTGGAGGTGAGAGCGCTTCCATCGGGGTTATAGACGGTAAATCCACCGGGACACAGCTTTGCCGGATTGGGTTCGCAATAAGTTTGTTCCAGATAATCTCCGATGTTGCCATTGCGCATATCCAAAGAGGGTACGCTGAGCACAATGGGCGTTTCGCGCGGCAGTCGCAGGCCTTCATAGCTAATAAAGAAGAAACTCTTGTCGTGGCCGTCGTAAAGATGTGGGATGCGCAGCGGGCCGCCCAGAGTGGCGCCAAAGTCATTCATGATGATCTTCGGCTTGGAGTTAGTGAAAGGGTTGTTGGAGTTCAGGAATGTATTCTCATGGTTCTCGAAGACTCCGCCATGAAGGCTGTTGGTGCCGGCCTTGGAGACGGTGGTGATGTCGGCCACGCCGCTGAATTCGGCGTTGTTGTTGGACTCGCTGACGCGAATTTCCTCGATGGAGTTGAAGGATGGAAACATCTCATTGACCGGGCCGGAGTACTCGACGCCCACGCTGGAGATGCCGTCGATGGTGACGCTGAGCAGGGCGGCGGTGGTGCCGGCAACATCCAGATTGCCGCCGTCGTCGGTCTGCACGCCTGCCTCGGTGGTGAGCGTGGAGATGGGGCTTGTGGAACCGGTGGAGCGCGAGTAGATGGCCACGGGTAGCTGAATCAGATCATCGCCGATTTTGGTCTCGGCCAGGTTGGAAACATCCGTGGTAATCACGGGCGCCACATTGTCGGCAACAATGACGGTCTGGGTTTCCGAGCCCGGCTTTAGAGTTGCATCCATGCGCCGCGTCTCGCGCGCCGAGAGGGCGATCTCAGGAAGCGATTCCTTTTCAAAGCCTGGCGCCCAAATGGTAAGTGCATAGGTGCCGACGTCAATGTTCTTGAAGGCGAAGCCTCCATCGCCGTCAGTAACGAGAGTGCGCATTGCAGAGTTGCCGGTATTGACCAGAGTAACCTGCGCGCTGCGGATGAGAGCTCCGCTGGAGTCATGCACCGTGCCCAGAATCGTACCGAAGGTCGATTGCGCCGCCAGCCTGCCGGATGTCATCGATAAGATGCAACAGATCGGCAATAGCCATGAAGCAATTTGCCCACGCAGACGGGCAGGGGAACAGAATCCATTCATCAAGACGCCTTTCAAAAGAGAATCCCTGGGAGAGCCGAAGTTTTGTCTTTTTTTAATTTTGTATTCATTACAAATGTATCGCCTGTAGCTGGGCCGGAGCGGCTTTTTTTGCATTTTTTTTATACCGCTCGCCAGGGGCGCTTCGCCGTGCAGGGATGGGGCTGCTTCCCAGGCTTGTGCGCCGCTTGATTTCGCGGAATAGGAGGCGTTTTTCCTTGATTTTTCGGTCTATTTGGGATTAGTTGCAGGCAAGAGGCCAAAGGTGTTCCAATGAGGGTATTGAAACAGGGGTGCTCCACGATGTGGGGCTGAGAGATACCCTCGAACCCGATCCGGATAATACCGGCGTGGGAAGCTTTCCAATTCAGGCAGCCTTTTTCCTCGAATCAGAGCGTGAGTTCCCTTGTTTCACCCAGTAGAAGACAAGGGGAACTTATGCGAATTTTTGCGGCCGGAGCGCCGGTTTGTATTTTAAATCCATCTTTCGCACGCTGTTTGGCATGCGCGTTTCTGATTTGCGGAATGGCGGCGTCTCTGAGCGCGTTTGCGCAAAATCCCGCTCCTGCTGCCGCACCAACCACGCAGCCTTCTGCGCCCAAACCGGCCGCGCAGAGTATTCCACGCGTGGTGACGACTGTGGTGGTTCACGGCCAGACGCCGGAGGAGTACCTTCCCGACGCAGTGACGGTGGGTACTCTGGACGGCGCGGCGCTGAAGGATACGCCGATTTCGGCCACTGTGGTCACGCGCGAGCTACTTACCGATCAAGGCGCGCGCTTGCTCTCCGACGTGGTGAAGAACGATGCCTCGATTGGCGAAGATTATGCGCCGGTCGGCTATTACGGCGACTATGAGATTCGCGGCTTCACGATCGATTTAGCCACGGGCTTGCAGATCAACGGCATGACGATTGCCGGCGAGCAGGATGTGCCTCTGGAAAACAAGGAGCGCGTCGAGTTTCTCAAGGGCATTGCCGGCGTAGAGAGCGGCGTGGCTTCGGCCGGCGGATTGATCGACTATGTGACCAAGCGGCCTGTGACGATCGAGGCCGTGGATCTGGCCACCGATCATCGCGGCAGTGAGTACGGCGCGGTGGATCTGGGCCGGCTCTTCGGCGCGCAAAAGCAGGTAGGCGCGCGCGTGAATCTGGCTGGCGAAAAAATCATGAGTTACGTCAATGACGCCGATGGTTGGCGCGGGGTTGGTGCGGGTTCGGCGGATTGGAAGATGAGTACCAAGGCAATTCTCAAAGGCGACTTCGAGTACCAGCACAAGGTCGAGCGCTCGGTCTGCGGGTATCAGTTGCTGGGCGGAAATATCGTGCCGAATCTGCACGCAACGGCATTGGACAACGAGCAGGTCTATCCATCGATGATGCTCGGCGACCAATCATGGTCAAAGCCGAATACCTTCGACACATTCAACACCGGCGCGCGCCTTGACTACGATCTGCCGCGCAATTGGAAGGCCTTTGCAGCCGTGAGTTACAGCCACTCACTGATCGACGACAACGTTGTTTATGCCTACGGCAACAGCGACGGCGATCCCAATTCCCCCGCGTATTTCTTTGCCGCAAATGGCGACTATGACATCTACGATTACCGCAACCCCGGCGAACTGCGCATCAACGCGCAGGCAGAGACCATCGTGGCGGGTCATCTCAAGACCGGAGCCGTCACGCACGAGCTTGCCTTCGGCGGATCAATTTTTCTGCGTAACGTGCGGCAACCGGGCTTTTATACTTACGATGATCCTGGATCAACCGCTGAAATTCATCAGGATGGCGCAATCTACACATGGATCGGCTCGGAGAATGTCTATCAGGCAAATCAATCCTTCGACCCCGCAAACATCAATGGAACTCCGCAGCAGGCCGGTCCGCGCAGGCTCTATGAAAACAATCACCAATCTTCTGCCGTGATGCAGGACCGCATTCACCTTCCCGGCCAAATCCAACTGCTCATCGGCGGGCGCGAAGATTCTCTGCGCGATCATAATTACTCGCTGGCCGCTACCACTCCTTGCACTCCCACTCCCAACAATGCGCCGGGGCCAACAAACGATCCGTGCCCAACAACCTTTGATGCTAATAACCAGCCAACCTACTACATTCCCACATTGTTCACACCAAGTAACAGGCGAATATGGCTGCCGCAATACGCAGTAACCTTCAATCCGCTCGACAGCCTCACGCTTTATGGCAATTACAGCGTCATGCTTTCCCTCGGAATTCAGGCTCCATGGTGGGTGGCGGATTCAAGCCAATATCTCAATCCGTTCATAACGCGCCAGGCAGAAGCCGGCGCAAAGTACGAAGTGGATCGCCGCATTCTGCTGACTGCGGCGCTCTTCCACATGCGCGCCCCGTTTTTTTATTCGGAAGATTTGGTCGTGGGCACTGCTTGCCTCGGCAATAAGACAACTGCGGACGCTCCGCTGTGCTTCCTGTCAAAAGGCCGCGAAACACACGACGGCATCGAGTTCAACGCCGAGGGCAAGGCCGCGAACTGGCTGCGGCTGACCGCTTCGGCTGCGGGCATTCGCGCAATTTCCAACAACACCGGCACGCCTTCCTACGACAACAAACAGGTGCTCAATGTGCCGCATCTGCGCACGGCATTGTTTGCCGATATGCTGCTGCCGCATGCGCATGGATTGCATCTGATGCCGGGCTGGAGTTATACCGATCGCAAGGAAGCGACGCGCGACGATGCGGTTTACGTTGGCGGTTACAACCTTTTCAACCTGGGCGCGCGCTATACGCCCGGCGGCGAGCAGGGCCATGTGACGTTCCACCTCTACGCCGATAACATTCTGGACAAGAGATACTGGAAGGACACCGGCGCAAGTTACGGCGACACATTTATTCATCTGGGCGCGCCGACGACAGTACGGTTATCGGCACACTACACTTTCTGATTTCCGGACTGAGGTAAAGGATGCGGGCGCGATGAGTGCAGCGGCAATAACGCATGGATTGGACGGCAAGCTGGTCGAGCCCGACTGGCCGCAGCTCACTCTTGCCGAAGTGCGCTCGCTGCTTGCCGACTTTCCCAGCTGCGGCGATCCGGTAAAGATTCTTTCAGTAAGTCCGCGGCCATTTTCCGCTGCGAGTGTTGTGTCTGCGGGCGACAGGCGCGCTTTTATCAAGCGCCATCACAGAACGGTGCGCGATCGGGAGGGATTGCTCGAAGAGCATCGCTTCATGAGTCATCTGCGAACTCATGGTGCGCCTGTTCCATTGGTCTTTGAAAACGCTTTGGGCGAGACGGCCATTGAGCGCGGCGAGTGGACCTACGAAGTGCATGAAACGCCCGCGGGCGTGGACTTGTATGAGGATGCGCTCTCATGGACACCGTTCTTTTCGACGCAACATGCGCGTTCGGCAGGTGAGGCACTGGCGCGTTTGCACATAGCCGCACAAGAATTCAACGCACCGAGGCGCAAGTCACAACCGCTTGTCGCAAGCTTTACGATCTTTGCGGCAGAGGATCCAAACCCGGCAATGGAGCGCTATCTGGCTGCGCGGACGGCTCTGGCCAGCGACGAGGCTACGCGTCAGAACTGCGACGAAGCGCTGGAATTACTTGCGCCATTTTATGCGGAACTGAGCCCGTTCTTGCCTGCGCTCGAATCACTGTGGACACATAACGATCTACATGCCTCGAATCTTTTTTGGAGTGATGCAAGCGATGCGGCGCGGGCCGTAGCGGTGATCGACTTTGGCCTTGCGGATCGCACCAACGCTGTGCATGATCTGGCACAAGCAATCGAACGCAATATCGTGGAGTGGCTTGAATTGCGCGATGGAACGGAAACACCTTTGCACCTCGATCATCTCGAGGCTCTGCTCTACGGTTATGAATCGGTGCGTCCTCTGAGCGACGAAGAAGCCGCCGCGCTTGCTCCGATGACCGCAATCTGCCACGCGGAATTTGCGCTGACGGAGGCGGATTATTTTCTTGGCACGCTTCATTCGCGGGAGAAGGCGCGGGTTGCTTCCAGGGATTATTTAGTGGGTCATGCACGCTGGTTTTACGGCGCGGACGGAAGGAAGCTGCTGAATGCGATTAGGCGTTGGTCGGAAGCGCGGATGAAAGTTGGCAAACAATGAATTGGACGGCCATGAGCAATTATTTTATTGAGCATTGGTTGGAAATTGCGGGCGTTATCACGACGGTTCTGGGCATTGCGCTTACGACAGGACGCAAGCTGGCATGTTGGCCCGTTGTCCTGATCTCGGATGTGATTTACCTTGTCGTTTTCTATCAAGCGCAGTTGTACTCCGATGCGCTGCTGCAAATATTCTTTCTAGCTTTTACTCTCTACGGCTGGTGGTATTGGTGGCGCGGCGTGCGCGATGAAGGAGAGGTTCGCGTGGTTCGTCTGAGCTTGCCCATCATGCTGGCGGGATTGACTGCTGGCGCAGTGGGTAGCGTCGTGCTGGGCGAGTTGGCAAAACAGGTCCATGCAGCGCTGCCGTATCTTGACGCGACGCTGGCTAGTTATAGCCTAGTGGCCAGTTGGTGGGCGGCGCGCAAGCACATCGCCAATTGGTGGCTATGGATTTTTGTGGACTTGGTCTACATTGGTGAATATATCTATAAAGATTTGTGGCCCACGGCGATTCTTTATGCGGGGCTCGTGGTGTTGGCTGTATTTGGACTCGTACTTTGGCGTCGCGCGGCGCACAAGAATGAGATTCAGATCGCCGCTTGAACCACGTTATGTAATAGCTCACCGTTGATGTAGCGGCGCAATTCTTCAGCCGCGGTCTTGATGGCGCGCGGCGCAAATTGCGGGGTTGATCCGGCTACGTGAGGCGTGAGCAACAGATTGGGGCAGTTCCACAACGGATGGCCTTCAGGCAGCGGTTCGGGATCAGTAACGTCGAGTGCGGCGCGAATGCGACCCTCGTTGAGTGCGTCAACCAATGCGTCTGTGTCCACTATCGGCCCGCGTGCGGCATTGACCAGCAGCGCGCCTTGCCGCATCAAAGAGAGTTGACGGCGGCCAATCAGATGATGCGATTCAGCAGTTGAGGGCAGAATCAGAATCACGATTTCTGCTTGTGGCAATAAGCTGTCTAGCTCACTTGCGGCATGAACATCCGGCGCGGTGCGCGCAGTGCGGGCGACGCGGACTAACTCAATGTAAAAGGGCGTGAGCATCCGCTCGATCTCTTTGCCGATAGCACCGTAGCCCACCAGCATTACGCTTTTGCCGGTAAGCTCTTCCAGCATCGCGGGTGGATGCAGAGGCCGCGCGTCGCCAGTGATGCGCGCGTAGTGGGCGTTGGCATCGAAGCGGCGCTTCCACACTCCGGAACGCTGAATGTCAAGATAAATTGGAAAGTATTTCAGTGTGGCGAGAATAGCGCCGACAGTCCACTCGGCGGTGGAGATGTTATGCGCGCCGCGAGCATTGCAGATGGTGACGTGCGGTCCGGCTAGAGGGGGAATCCACTCCGTGCCAGCCAGCAGCGAAAGAATCAGCCGTACGCCGCTCAGCCGCGGCCAGATTTTGATGGCCCGCGCGGGATATGGATTGGGAATCCAGACGTCGATTTCCGTATCGATGTCAAGATCGTCAGGCAGTGGAATGAGTTCGATTTCCGCGGGGAAATCGGCAAACAACTCCGCGCCAATGGCGGCTGGGTATCCGACTCGAAGCATAGTTTCGCAATCCCGGAAATTCGGGCTCCATATTATTATGCTACACGGAATGGGCAGCACCAATTATCAAAGAAGTCAGAGAAAAACAACTCGTCTGTGAAGAAATAGTGAGTGCAATCAGTGCTCGAAGCCTCTGTAATAATGCATTCTGTAAGCAGGAGATTTTTGCGGTCACAAATTAAATATATGCGCCTGAAAGCTAACAAGACGTTGTCTCAGCGGCAGCTTGCCATCAAGCTGCGCGTGGAGCGCGAGGAGAACGCAGGATTCTTAACCTGGGAGCGCCGGCGGCTGCTGATTCACGCGGCAAAGACAGCGCTGGCGGCGGCACTCTGCTGGTGGATCGCGATGCTCTTTGGGCTGCACGACGGCTACTGGGGCTCAATCAGCGCGATCATCGTACTGCAATCGAATTTTGGCGCAACGATTTCCGCCTCGCGCGATCGCATTCTTGGGACATTGATTGGCGCGCTGCTTGGCTTTGCGTTCGCCGAGTTTGGCGCGCTGCCGTGGAACTACATTCTGGCTGTATTGGCGGCGGTGATTGTCTGCGGATTGCTTGGCCTGCGCAGCAGTTCGCGGTTGGCTGGCGTGACCATTACTATCGTGATGCTGGTGAAAACCGGTTCGCATTGGACGCTTGCGCTGGACCGCGTGATGGAGGTTTTTGTAGGCATCGTGGTGGCTATTGGCATCTCCACGCTGGTCTTTCCGGATCGCGCGCGGTTGCGGCTGCGCGACGGATTGGCGCAGGAGTTTCTGGTGCTGGGTACATTTTTTGAGGGGATTCTGGAGGGCTTTCGCGGAGCGCCATCGGAGAATCTTACTGCTTTGCGCGAGCAGATCTCAGCCACGCTGCGCAGCAACAACCAACTGCTGGAAGCCGCGCGCAATGAGCCCTCCGGCGGCCCAGGATGGCGCGAGGGCCTGGGCATGATTACGCAGTTTGGCCGCTCACTTTTCGATGCGCTGGTGGCACTTGAGTTCGCCGTGCAAGACAGTCACGAGGATCGATACGCGCGGCAATTGGAGCCGGCTATGGGACGGCTAGCCGTGGATATTCGCATTGGATTTCATTATGTTGCCGAGTGCATTCACGAGTGGCGTTTTCACATTCCACCGCCGGGATTGCACCTGGAGGAAGACATTGCGCAACTGGAGGCGCGCATGGCCGAGGTGCGGCATACCGGCTTCCAGTTTCCGCAAGACGAGATTTTGCGCGCCTACGCCGTGCAGCTTCATCTGAAACAAATTGCCCGGCTGCTGCGCGCCTCGCGCGTGGAGACGAGCAGCGCCATTGGCGAAGCGCAAAAATAAAAATTCAGACCGTGAGCAACTCAGTGTAGACGGCCATGCCGACGACTGCATCGGCGCCTAATGCATCCAGCGCATCGACCTCCTGCTGGCTGCGAATGCCGCCCGCGACGATGAGTTGCCGCTGGGTGAGCTTGCGCAAGCGCGCGGCGGTCTGGATGGGAAAGCCCTGCATCAATCCTTCGCCGTCTACATGCGTGTAGAGAAACGCGCTGGCATAAGGATCGAGTTGCGGAATTGCCTCGTCGGGCGTGAGCTCGACTTGCGCCTTCCAGCCTTTTACAGCGATGCGGCCGTTCTTGGTGTCAATGCCTGCGACGACGCGCTGCGCGCCGACAGCAGAAGCAAGCGAGGCCGCGAATTCGGTGTTGACTTTGCCTTCCGAAGAAAATAAAGCAGAACCAATAATGACGCGCTTTGCGCCTGCTTCGAGCACTTGTTGCGCGCGCTCGATGGAGTGGATGCCGCCGCCTGCCTGGACCGGCAGCCTCTTGGCGATTTGCGCGACGAGTCTTGAGTTATCGCCCTGTCGCATCGCGGCGTCCAGATCGATAAGTTGGACTAAAGGAAATTTCGAGAATTTTTGGATCCAGTATTCAAAGTCGTCAAAGGCCAGACGGAGTTTTTCGCCTTGCACAAGCTGAACGATCTGGCCGCCCAGCAAATCTATCGATGGAATCAGCATGGAAGCCTCACGGGGACGCCGGCCTTGGCCAGCTCTTCTTTGAGCGAACGCGCGCTCGAAATTTTGAAATGGAAGATGCTCGCCGCCAAAGCCGCGTCTGCTTTGCCGCGCCCGAAGACATCGACAAAATGCTCGACAGTTCCCGCGCCGCCCGAGGCGATGACGGGAATGCCGACGGCCTCACTGACAGCAGCGGTAAGTTCGCAATCGAAGCCGGTCCTCATGCCGTCCGAGTTCATGGAGGTGAGCAGAATCTCACCCGCACCGCGATCTTCGGCCTCGCGCGCCCACTCGACAACTGTTCGACCGACGGAACGGCGGCCTCCTTGAACGTACACTTGCGCATCGCGCACGGGGTCGGCGGCATCGGGATCGCGGCGCGCATCGATGGCGACGACTACGGCCTGCGCGCCAAAGCTGCGACCGATGGCGTCGATGAGCTTTGGGTTTTTCAATGCGGCGGAGTTCACGCTGATCTTGTCCGCGCCGGCCTCGAAGACCTGCGCCGCATCGTCGGCAGAGCGAATGCCGCCGCCGACGCAGAAGGGAACAAATAATTCCAGAGCGGTGCGGCGAACGGTATCGAGCAGCGTTTGGCGGCCTTCGTGCGTTGCGGTGATGTCGAGCAGGACGATTTCGTCGGCACCCTCGCGGGCATGGCGCGCGGCTTGCGTTGCTGGATCGCCGGCGTCGATGAGATCGACAAACTGCACGCCTTTGACGACGCGGCCGTCATGCACGTCGAGGCAGGCGATGATGCGTTTGGTTATCATTTAATTCCCTTCCCATTTGAGAAAGTTGCCGAGAATCTTTAGGCCGGTTGCACTGGATTTCTCTGGATGGAATTGGACGCCCATCACGTTGCCGCGTTCGACGGCTGCGGCGAAGGGTTCGATATAGTGCGTGATCGCCGCGGTGTCGGCTGTGACGGGGGCTCTGTAGGAGTGCGTGAAGTAAACGTGCTCGCCGGGTTCGACTCCGGCTAGAAGGCGCGAGTCAGGACGGACTTCAAGAGAATTCCAGCCGACGTGGGGAACTTTTTCTGTGCTTTCGGAAAAGTGTGCGCAGGATTCGGCGAAGTGTCCGAGGCCGGGCTGATCGGGCGCTTCGCTTGAGCCTGAGTAGAGCCACTGCATTCCTACGCAGATGCCGAGAAAGGGAACGCCGCGGGCTATGGCTGCGCGAACCGCGGTCGTGAGGCCAGTTGAGTCGAGGCGCTCGGTGGCTGCGAAATGGCCTACGCCAGGAAGCACAATGCGCTCGGCGGCTTCAACCAACGCAAGGTCGCCGTCGGTGACGATGGGCTCAGCGCCCAAGTGACGCAGCGTCTTGAGCACTGAAGTGAGATTGCCGGCTTTGTAATCGATCACCGTTACGCGCATTTAGTCATCTCCAAATTCGTACATTTGGTCGATCTCGCAATTCCTCAGGGGCTAAAGCCCAGGCTCTATTTTAGGCGTCTGGCGGCACGACTAAAGTCGTGCCCTGATACAAAGCGGATTTTTGATTTGCATTCAATCGTTTCAGAGTAAGCCCTTGGTGCTGGGCAGCATCTCGCCCAATTGCTTGTCCTTCGAGCAGGCTACGCGGAGGGCGCGGGCGAAGGCTTTGAAGATGGCTTCGATCTTGTGGTGATTGGAGCGGCCGTACATGGTTTTTACGTGGACATTGGCTCGGGCTCCGCGCGCGAAACCCTCGAAAAAATCTGTGACCAACTCGGTTTGCAGATCGCCGACCAGGCGCGTACGGACTTTGGTCTCGACGGCGAAGGCGGCACGGCCACTTAGATCGATTGCGGCAATGGCCAGAGTTTCGTCCATGGGCATAAGGAAGTATCCGGCGCGTAGAATGCCGCGCTTGTCACCGAGGGCGCGGTCAAAGACTTCGCCGAGCGCGATGCCGACGTCTTCGACAGTGTGGTGCTGATCGACGTCAAGGTCGCCGTCGCATTTAAGTTCGAGATCGAAGGCTCCGTGGCGCGTGAAGAGCTCCAGCATGTGATCGAAGAAGCGAATGCCGGTGGAGATTTTGTATTGGCCGCTGCCTTCGATGGTGAGCTTGATATTGATGCGCGTCTCGGTGGTATTGCGTTCAAAGTTTGCGGTGCGCAGGGCCGACTTCGAGATTTCATCCGTATTCATGGAAGATTCCCTCAGGGGCTAAAGCCCCGTCTCTCATTACTTGTTCAATGTACGGGCTAAAGCCCGTACCCTTCACGAAATTGAGTTATTCCGCAGTCTGTAAAGCCCGTACCCTTCACGAAATTGAGTTATTCCGCAGTCTGTAAAGCCCGTACCCTTCACGGAATTGAGTTATTCCGCAGTCTGTAAAGCCCGTACCCTTCACGGAATTGAGTATTTCCGCAGTCTGTAAAGCCCGTACCCTTCAAAACATCTTAGTACTTATTGGTTCCCTGTCTTCAGCGCAGTGAGCGTTTTGTTCAGGGCTGCCGCTGCCTGGCGCATTTGCTCGCGTGTTCCGATGGTGATGCGGACGCGGCCATCGCAGCCGGGATCGCTGGAGCGGTCGCGCACGAGAATGCCCGCAGCGCTCATCAACCGCGTGAACTCCTTGTGGCGCGCGCCGATTTCTACCAATACAAAATTTGCTTGGCTGGGCCAGCGGCGAACTCCTGCTTCATCGAGTGCGATTTCAAACTCGGTGCGCGCGGCAAGGACTTCAGCAACGTACCAATCGAGATAAGCCGCATCTTCAAGCGCGGGGGGCAGACAAGCCAGAGCCAGCGAGTTCACGCTGTACGGCGAAAGAACGCGCCGTACCCATTGCATCAAACTCACTGGTCCGGCAAGCAGGCCGAGGCGCAATCCGGCAAGGCCATAGGCTTTGGAGAAGGTGCGCGCAACAATTAAATTGGGGACGAGGCCGATGAGATCGATGAGCGTTTCACCGTGGAAATGAAAGTAGGCTTCATCAACCAGCACAACTGCGTGGGGCGCTCGCGCGGCGATTTCAAGCAACTGGGCGCGGGTGGCCGCGGAGCCGGAAGGGCTGTTGGGATTGGCGATGGCGATGATCTTGGTGCGCGGCGTGATGGCCGCAAGCAAGCGATCGAAGGGAAACTGCAAGTCGTCCGCGGCCTGCACGGCGACCGTTTGCGCATCGGTGGCCGACGCGTAGATTTCATACATCGTATAAGTGGGCACGGGCAGCAGCAACTCATCGCCCGCTTCAAGGAAGGCCTCGAAGAGCACGTGAATGGCTTCATCGACGCCATTGGTAAGCACGAGTTGCGCAGGTTCAAGGCCAAGGTACGCAGCGACGATGGCCTCGACCGGTTCGCGCTCGGGATAGCGCGTAAGGCTGCCCGCAGAGATGCGGCCCAGAACCTCACGCACCTTGGGCGAGCAGGCGACGGTGTTCTCATTGAAGTCCAGGCGCAGCGTGTCGCGAGAGCCGAGGGGAGGGTGATACTCCTTCATGGCTTGCACACGGGCGCGCGGCTTGGGAGAGAGTATTGTTACGGCTTCAGTCACTAGAACTCCTTGCGAGCAAGAATGCAAAAAGAATCTTTTGATAAGAAATCGGCAAGTTAGCCACCGCTTCGCGGTGATGGCAAGTTAGCGAGTTGGCGATAATTCATTTCATCCGAAACTTGACGCTATTAGTCGAGTTGCTCCTTGTGAGACGCGTGCGAATCGCTGCCGCGTGACCGGAGAGGCCTTCAGCTTCGGCGAGCAAAACGGCTTGCGGACCGAGCACGCGCATGGCTTTCGCGTTGTACTGCTGCACGGTGATGAGCTTGACGAAGTCGTTGACGCTGAGACCGCCGCGCACCCGCGCCATTCCGCCAGTGGGCAGGGTGTGATTGGGACCGGAGATGTAATCGCCCATGGGCTGCGCAGACCAGCGGCCGATAAAGACCGAGCCCGCGTTCTGAACCCAATCGAGATCGCTGGCCGCATCGACGGTGAGGTGTTCGGGGGCGAGGCGATTGGTGATTTGATGCGCTTCGCCGGCGGAGGACGCGAGGATTACGAGGCCGTTGCGGTCGAGTGCTTCACGCGCGACGGGGTTGTTGGCGCTCCGCGCTTTTACTTTTTGGACGGCCTCCTTTGCCAAGTCAACACGCGTGGTAATGAAGATAGCCAGCGCTTCGGGATCATGCTCGGCCTGCGCTACGAGATCGGAGGCTATGTCGTTTGCATCGCCGCGCTCACTTGTAACAACGATCTCGGTGGGACCGGCGAGCATGTCGAT
>Ga0181516_10000556_pt1 | contig 33522 bp, 15 predicted proteins | sample PEATcosm2014_Bin_25_FD_121104 | JGI IMG/M metagenome (GOLD analysis project Ga0181516, IMG submission 121104) | Peatland microbial communities from MTU Mesocosm Facility, Houghton, MI, USA - PEATcosm2014_Bin01_10_metaG | ecosystem: Environmental > Terrestrial > Soil > Wetlands > Peat | place... | reverse complement strand
TTGTCATACATTTGAGGGGTCGCTCAATTTTTATGTCCCGTCCTAATATCATCATTGTGTGTCCGGGCCGAGTTTCAAATAAACCGTGTTCTTGTAACCGTCCGAAATTTTGATCGGCGGCTTGGCGTAATTCCCCAGGCCGATGTCCGGATAATTCCATTCGTTCTGGATGCTCATGCGAATGCCGGGAACCATCGAGCGGCCGGGATTCGCATCCGCATAAACCCGCACGGCGTCGCGGCCATCAGACAGGGCGGTGACGCCCGCGCCGTTCACGCTCACGGTCGCCTCGTAAATATTTTCCTTTTCAGCGCGTCCGTCATCCGTGCCAAGCCGCGCCGTGCCTTCCGGCCGGCCAATGTGATTTTCGGGAAAAACCGACCATAACGCCTTACGCCGCCAACTGATGGTGCTGGCCGAATTGGGCAGCATAAAGGACACGCCCACCTCCGAGTAGCCGCCCACGCTCGTCGCGTCCCACGGCGAGTAGGTTGGCGGCGGCGGCTCGCCAGGCACATGGTCAATCGAGTATTTCGTCGTGATCAATCCCTGGCCGTCAATGCGAAGATCGAAGCTGGCGCGGAAAATCGCGTAGTTGCCGACCACATCAATCACGGCTTCGTTGCCTTCCATCCTGGCCTTAAATTTGTCCGGCCACCATTCCGCGTAGGACAAGCCCGAACCCAGCAGCATGATAAACGGCCCGTCATTTAAAACCGTTTTGCCGTCATAGGAGGCATTGCTGATCAGCCCGCGAAAACGGTTGATGACCACCTTGAAGTCGGCGCCGGAGACGATGACGTTCTCGCCGACCAGTTCCATCTTCGGCGGCGGGCCTTGCGGCTTGGGCAATTCCGGTTTCGGCGGATTCACCGGCAGGAGAAATTCATCAATGACATATCCATCCGCCGCCACGAATTTCAGCACCAGCTTGTCGTCGTCGCGCCAGTTGCGCGCCGGAATTTGCAGCGCGCCTGCCGCGTGCGGCACAACGTCCGGTCCGGCCAGGCTGCCGCTTTCGCTTGCAACGCTCCACTGCACGGTCACCTCTTTCAGATTCGAGTGGTCAAACCAGTTTTCAATCGGGATGGACAACGGCTTGCCGGCACCGGGATTTGCCACCGGCTGGTCGGCAATGCGGATTGGCGAATACGCCTTGTGAACCAGCCACGCTTCAGGATTGGCGCTGGTGAAGTCGCCGTTAAATCCGTAGAGCCGGCCGAATTCAAACAGATCGCCGCCTAGCGCGCCCTGAGTGACAAACATTTTTTCCCAGTAGCGATAAATGCTTTCGCCCCAGAAATTGCGGACGTTCGGATCGCGCTGGAGCAATTCCTGGTTCAGGACGATGTGGCCGTATTCATCGTGGATCACCGGCATGACCGGGCGCGGGTGGCGCAATTCGGTCAGCGATGTTGAATGCCACTTGGCGACAGTGTAGTCGCCGAGGTTCAAGTTCGGATCGTTCAAATCGGGATAGTGCGAACTGTAAACCGAATACGGCAGTTCCTGATCCACCGGCACGCGATTGGCAAAGCTCGACATCACAGGACGCTGCTTGTCTTCGGCCTGCGTGTAGTGAAACGCCTTCAAAAGATTCGTGCCGGTAAAAGATTCGTTCGCCAATCCCCACATGATGACGGATGGATGGTCCCGGTCGCGCTCAATGAGATCGGAAATCATGTCGAGCCATTGATAGGCAAAGAGCGGATCGGACTCCACGCCAAATTTGGCGAAGTCCACCGGGCTTTCATCCAGAACATAAATTCCCAGTTTGTCGGCCTGGTCAAGGAACTGTTCGCTCGCCCATTTCTGGCGGGTGTGATTGATGTTCATCGCCTTCATCGCGGCAATGTTGTTGCCGCCCCAAATGCCGCGCAGCTTGACCTCCTGGCCGTTGACGAACACCTGATTGCCGCGCATTTCCACCTCGCGGAAACCGAAGGTTCGGGTCAGGGTCTGAACCGGGCTGCCCGTGGTGTCAATCACCGAGGCCTTCAGCGTGTAGAGGTTCGGATGTTCGGCATCCCATTTGAGCGGACTGGCAACGGGAATCTCAAACACCATGTCCGAAGCGACGGGCGTCAGTGACACCATTCCAGGATTGAGCGGGACTTCCCGGCCTTGCGGATCTTTCAGAGTCAGCGTCACATTGGCGGCGCCGCCATGGCAGGACATTGTAAGCCAGACCCGCAATGTGGCATTGGTGTAATGCTGATCGAATTTCGTTTCGACATGAAAGCGCAAGAGATAACTTTGCGGAACGGCAATCAGGGAAATTTGTCCCAAGCCACCGCCTCGAACAAACGCATCCAGCCCAGCGCGATTGTCTTTGATGCCCAGCGTGATCCAATTATCCTCACCGAATTCAAGCTGGTCGGTGATGTCGCAGGTCCACGGCATGGACACGCCCCAATGTTCGCGGATGGCCTGGCCATTCACCCAGACCTTGGCGTCGCCGCCCACGGATTCAAACCGCAGAACCACGCGCCTGCCCTTCCAGTCGGACGGTAGGGAAACATTCGCTTTGTAAGCCGTCGAAAATTCTCCAGCCTGGCCGCCGCCGCCACGACCTCCGCGACCACCACCGCCAAACCGGCCGCGTCCGCCGCCAACCTGCGCATCGCTCCAGCCTTCCATGTTCGTCGGGTTGTCCCAGAATTCGCCCTGTGGATTGCTGGGACTTTTCCACTCGTTGAGGGGGACGATCGCTCGTGAGACGCCCGCAACGGCTGCGGGCAAAGGCATCATCGCCGGTCGTTGCCACACCGGGTTGGGCGGCACTGGGGAAGCTGCCCCAACCGCCGCCGCCACGGCCAGAATGTTCAAGCAGCCAGCAAGCAAGCCGATGATGGGTCGCTTGGTGAACTGAATCGAACTTTTGTTTTGTTGTTTCATGACAAATCAGATCAACAACAGGTCAAAGTTCTATAACACACGCGCCAGCCTCTCGAAAAAATTGCGGCCGGTTTTCGCATCACTCGTTTCATGGATTGCATTCTATGCGGCTTTAGTTGTTGGTCGTGCGCTCAGTCGGCGGCGCGTTCACTTTCGGCGCGGCCGGACGCGGATGCGCCGAACCGTCCAGCGTGATGACCAGCGTGTGCGCGGCGCGTTCGCCGGGCAGATTCACGGTGAGCAAATTGTTTGCGGCATCGAACGTCCAGCCGATGCCGATGGAATCAGCAGGCGTTGTGGCGAAAATCTTTTTTCCATCCAGCGTGACGGTGGCGGGAACCGAGGTCAGATGAAATTTCACGATCCATTGTTTCGGGCCGAATTTTTTATTAGACGGCTCGATTTTAAAAGTCACTTTCCTGCCGGCCTGCTCCACGCAATGAAACGTCGTGGTGGTGGATTCGCCCCTCATGAACGCCGTCGTGTTGTCGTCGTCCTGATAAAACGAGCCGGTGGAATCGCCAGCCGGCCAGATTTGCAGTGTGATGGGATCCCACGGTTTTTCGCTGGTGAACATCATGTCGGGAGCCATCGGCAAAATGGTGCCGGCGCGCACGAACAGCGGAATGCGGTCGAGCGGTGCCGCCACGCCAAAAGTCGTGCCACCGGGCGTTTCAAATCCTTCATCGTAGCTGATCCAGTTGCCCGGCGGAAAATAAACCTGCCGCGCCGTGGCACCCGCCCAGATGACCGGCGCAACCAGCAGATCGTGGCCAAACATAAATTCCGTCTTGGCCGTCGCGGAAGCGGGATCGTTTTGATATTCCAAAATCAGCGGACGCAGCATCGGCAGGCCGGTGGTCGCGGCTTCGTGCGCGAGGTTGTAGATGTAAGGCAGCAGGCGATAGCGCAGTTGCAGATATTTTTTCGCCGTGGCCTCCACATCCGGGCCGTATTCGTAAGGCTCCGCCGGACCGGCCTTGTGGGCGCGCGTGATCGGCGCGAAACAGGTGAACTCAAACCAGCGTTCGTAAAGTTCTGCGTGTGCGCCATAGCGGTCATGGTTCAAAAAGCCGCTCAGGAAACCGCCGCTGTCGTTGGCCCAATACGGCAGGCCCGACAGCCCGGTGTTTTGCGCCTCGGGAATATGCGCCTGAAACGTCGGCCAGTCCGAATTGATGTCGCCGGTCCAGACGATGCCGCTGTAACGCTGCGTGCCCGCCGAGGCCGCGCGGCCCAGAATCACGGGCCGGCCACCCGGGTCAATGCTGCGTTGATAATCAAAGTAAGTCCGATAGTTGAGCAGCGGAAATGTGTTGTGGATGTCCGCGCTCTTGCCGGCATAATACACCGCTTCCGGCGGTTCGCCTTCGGGTTCGATCAAATCAAGCCACCAGCAATCAATGCCCACGGCGGAAAGCGGTTTGAGCTGCGTCGCCAGCCAGGGTTCCATGCCCGGCGCGGTGAAATCCATTAGATCCCCGCCGTAATAACCGGTCGTCAACGTGTGTCCATGACCGTCCGTTGCGAAGAGTCCTTTGCTCAAGGCGTCTTGATAGTTTTCCGAATCCTTTGCGATCATCGGGCCTTTGGTCGAAAGCATCACCTTCGCCCCGCCGGCGTGCAGGCCGACAATCCAATCGGCCGCCGGGCGACCGCTCAGGAAATCTTTACTCCATTGGAAATCCATGAATTTTCTTGACCAGTCCGAATCAATCACCAGAACGTCCAGCGGCAATCCATCCTTCTTGAGCCGATCCACCGTGTGCTGGATGTCGGCGAAGTTGTTGAAAAAACAGCGGCTCTGCCAGTAACCGAAAGCGTAAAGCGGCAGCATCGTCGGCCGGCCGGTCAATTGCGTATATTGGTTGATGACCGATTTGAAGGATGGTCCGTTGATGATGTAGTAATCCAGTGGTCCGCCAGGCGAAGTCCAGATAAGCTGGTTCCGGTGTGTTTTGCCAAGGTCAAATCGCAGGTGCCAGACATTGTCTACGAACACACCGAAGCCGCGTCCATCCGGGCCGGTGGAGAGATAAAACGGCACCGGAAAATTCGCGGTGACATTGCCCGAACGGATCTGCTGGCCGGTCCACATATCGCGCACCGTGCCGCGCCGGTCGAGCGTGCCGCGATTGGCGTTGTCCTCGCCCAAGCCGTAAATATGTTCCGCGTCATCAAGCACGCGGCTCTGGCTGATTCGTCCGGTGACCGTGTCCCAGGTTGTCCCGGCATCGGGACTTTCAAGTGTGAGCGGATTCTTATCAGCCGCATCGTAAGCGTCCACGCGCAGATGCACCTTGTCCACGTGCAGCGAAAGCCCCGCCGACCTGATGACGAGCGTGTCCTTTTGATTCACAAGCTTCACGTCTTTTAGGAGCGGCATGACGTCCGCCACCGCAGGAGAAGGATTGGTGGCAAAAATTCCCGTGGGAAAAATCTGCACGCGCGCCACCGTCGGCGTGAGAAATGAAATGCGCAGCTTGGCCGCGCCGGAAGTGTCAATCACGACCGCCCCCGCATCCATATTGTGGCTGGCGTAGGCGAGATCGGAAAGTTTCTGCTCCACCGCGTTCACCCGCGCGGTCAGAAAAATGCCGAGCGCCAGAATAACCGCAGGCAGCCCCGCTGTCCGGCAAAAAATAATTCTCTTCATTTTATTGAACCGCCCGGGGTTTGCATGGTGGACGCCTTGGATATGGATGCCAATGGCAGTCGGTCCCGTTATTTGGTGAACAGCAGCGGAGCCATTTCGTGCAGGCTGCGCCGCCAGGTCTGGAACTCGTGCCTCGTGTTCGGCGACACATACCCGACGTTCTTGATGCCCAGCTTGTCGAGGGCTTCGTGGTTGGAATTAATGCTGTCCGGATTTTCAAAACTGCCGCAACTGCAGAACACGAGTTTTACTTTTTTCTTGAAGTCTGGCGTGTTGGTGACATCCGTGGGAGAGATGACGCCGCCGCTTAAGAGGCCGATGCAGGAAAATGTGTCGAGATGTTTCAGCGTGATGCTGTGGGTCTCCATTCCGCCCATCGAAAGCCCGGCCATGGCCCGGTGCTGCTGGTCAGCAATGGTGCGGAAGTTGGCGTCAACATACGGAATCAGATCGTGAATGAGCAGGTTCTCAAATCCCGCATTGCTCCCAAAGCCCGCCGGCATCCCGCCGCGTCCGCCGCGACCGGCAGCCACGGCGTTTGTCCCGCGAGCAGGAGCGGCAACGCCCGATCCGCCCGGTCCACGCCCGCCGCGGGCACCGGGGCCAGGGCCTTCGTTCGTCAAGCCGTAGGTCGTCACGATGATGAAGGGCTTGGATTTTCCTTCGGCGATCAGGTTGTCCATGATCAGATTGGCGTGGCCTTGGTTGAACCAGGCCGTTTCATTCTCGCCCCAGCCATGTTGCAGATAGAGCACTGGGTAGCGTTTGCTCGATTTTTTGTCGTAGTCTGGCGGGGTATAAACAAAGGCGCAATGCGCGGCGCTGTTGGTGGTCGGAAAAATAACCTGCTGCACCTTGCCGTGCGGAACGTTCTTGAGGGCGTAGAAATCCTGATCGTGCGCGGGAATTTCGATGCCGCTTTCCCAACGGGTCGAACCGTAGAAATTCCCGGTGCCAGGATCGTTGAATGTCCCGCCGTCAATGGTGAGATGGTAATAGTGAAAACCCTCTTCCATGGGATCTGCGGTTGTGCCCAGCCAGACACCGTCATCACCTTTGGTTAGTGGAGTGCCGCCGCGTCCGCCGAGGCCAAGCCCTACGGTGACGCTTTGGGCCTGGGGCGCCAAGATGCGGAAGCGCGCGTAGCCTTGCGAGTTGACCTGCGGGTATGGTTGGCCGGGCTGGTTCAAGGTCGAGGGTTTGAAGTCCTCCAGCACCGCCTGATTGGTTTGCGCGACGCCAAGCTGGCTTAATGCAGCAGAAGCGATCGCAAGAAATAGGATGTTTGTTTTCATTTGTTATTTTGGTGGGAACGGATTGGATTAGAGTTCAATTGTTTTGTTCTGGAACAACAACGGATCGAAATGATACAGGCTGCGCCGCCACGCCTGCCATTCGTGCGCCGTGTTGAGCGATTCGTGGAAAATGATTTTGATGTCGTGCCTTTCCAGCGCGTTGCATTTCCAGATGACTTTAAGCGTTCAAAACGCCCTTGATTTTCAACGTGACCGCGCTCGCGCAGGGCGGCGTGGCGGGCAGCTTGACGTTGAGTCCGTTTTCATCCTGCGTCCACGCAAGCTTGCCCCAGTGGCCGAGCAGCGAGACGTGCTCAACTTTGCGACCGCCAATGAGCGGCGAATTCGTCGCGAGGCTTTTGATCACCGCGCTGCGCGATTCGGGCCAGACCATGATGAAGGCGTAGAGCGTGTCGCCTTTCTTTGTGAACCGCACATCCTCGGAAGTGTAAGGCCGCACATCCCGCGCGCCGCCGAACTGGCCGCGGGCCTGATTGGCGGCAACGGTGGACGGGCCTTCGCCGTAGGTTTTCCATGGGCGCGTGGAATAAATGCCATCGCTGTTCACGTCCATCCACGCCGTCATTTCGGCAAGGAACTTCATTTCGTCCGCGTCGGGCACCCCGTTGCCGGGCAGCGGAACACTCAACTGGAGATTTCCGTTTTTGCTGACAATATCAATCAACATCTGGGAAACCTGCCTGGCCGTCTTGTATTTGTGCTGCTCGAAAACGCTCTTCTGATAATGCCAGGAGCCGATGCAGGTGTCCGTCTGCCACGGCAGAATTTCACTGCCGTTGGTCACACCGCGCTCAACATCCAGCACAAGGGCGCGCCGCTGGTCGGCATTCAAACCTTTGCCCGTCATCACCGCCTCCAGCTTGCCATGCCGTTTGAGGTTGGTGTTGTAAAGATAGGCGGCGATACGCAGGCCGATGTCGGTGGAGGGATAAATCGGCAGAATCGTGTCGTCGAAATACAAAAGATCGGGATTATATTTGTCAATCAGGTCAATGACCCGGTTGAAATATTTTTCAACAAACTCCTTGGCGAGCGGCGGATTGCCGCTTTGGGGCCAACCGTAACGGCCCGTCGGGTGATACTGCGCGTAAAGGTCCTGCGGGTCGAGACCCTCCCACCAAAGTCCTTTGCCGTCAGCCTTGCTCATCAAGCCGTCATAATGCACACCCGCCAGCGGGCCGCTGGGATCGGAACCCTGTGCGTCCTGATACCAGCTCCACGCGCGATCGCCGTGGCTGGTCAGCGACAAACGCAAACCGGCATCCCGAACCGCCTCGGCCCAGCCGCCGACAATGTCCTTCTTCGGCCCGATGGCAACGCTGTTCCACGGCTGATACGTCGAGTTGAAATTGTCAAAGTTGTCGTGGTGATGGGCCATGGCCGCGAAATATTTTGCGCCTGCCCGCTTGTAAATTTTGATGAGATGGTGCGGATCCCAGTCCTCGGCCTTCCAGCTATGAATCACATCCTTGAAACCCATTTTGGACGGATGCCCATAATGCTCGCATTGATATTTATAGTCGGCGCTGTTGAACTGATACATTTTCTGCGCATACCAGTCGCCCATTTCCGGCTGGCATTGCGGTCCCCAGTGCGCCCAGATTCCAAATTTCGCATCGCGGAACCAGTCCGGCACCTGATAGCCGGCGGCAAGTGATTCCCACGTCGGCTGGAATGGCCCGGCAGCCACGCCAAATCCAGGCGGCGCGACAATGGGCGTCGGCGCGGGCGGATAGATGATCGGCGCGGCGGTTGCCGGCACAGCGTCCGGCGCGGCTCCGGCAGCCAGGGCATTCGCGTCGGGTGCGTTGGTTTCGGCGGCGAAGGCCGGCAGCATGGGCAACGTGGCGGCGGCCCCGGTGAACAGCGCAGACGTTTTGATAAAGCTGCGACGGGTGAGGTGGTTTTTCATAGTTCAATTCCAGTTGTTTGTTTTCAAACAGCTTCATTTATGAAGCCAGTCTTTCCAACGGCCATTGCGGCCCGGAAACAATCCTGCCGCGGTCCGCTGCCTCATGCTGGTCGTGTTGGGGAAGTTTGGTAAAATCAAACCGGCAACGCAACCTCCCCGCTTTGGTAGGTTGTCCACAAATGCATTTTGATGGATACTTCCCGGTTGCAGCGGAAATCCGGGGCAAGCCGGGCGATGGTCATGTGGCCAAGGCACGCAAACTCGCAGTTTGTCTGGCCGCCCACCGCCCGGTCACTTTTTACCGCAATGCCACGGAAATTGAAAGCGGCGGTGGACTTGCTCTTGAGCAGTTCGTCATGCCATTCCGCTTCCGGGCAGCGCGCATAGTGAAATTCACCGGAGATCAACATCCACGGTTTTCCGTCGCGTAACAAACTCCGGCTGTCCAACGTCAGCGTGTGGCCGCCGGGCGCGGTCGCCGTGCCCATGTGAAAACCTGCCGCCGAGGCTGCCGCGGGACGGGCCGAAGCGTCGAGCGTCAGCACATTGGTTGCGGGCGGCGCAGGATTCGCTGTGGTTGCGACTGGAGCGGCGGGCGAGTTAGTGTCGGCGGCGAAGGATGGCAGCAGCGGCAGACTCACGGCGGCTCCGCTGAACAACGCGGAGTTTTTGATGAATTGCCGGCGGGAGAAAGTGTATTCCATGAGATGAGGCTGCGTGTTTATTTTGGCAAACGCTAAAATATCTTACGGCGTTGCGGCGGGTTTCACCGCAGACTTGCGCCAGTGCGTCGGCGAGCCGGGTTGCAGAATGAAGGCTGGCTGCTCGTCGGCAATTTTAATTTTGCCGTCCGGCTCGAAATCAATCCGCACCATCCCCGGCTTTTCGCGCCACGGCGACTGGTCGTCGTTGCCGAAATAAGTGCAATACCAGAAGCCGTCCGGGCCCTGGAAATAATTTCCGCCGCCGCCGCACGGGACGGCCTCCTCCCAGTTTATATACGGTCCGAATATGTTCGTGGACATGGCGATGACGCTGCTGTAACGCCCCTGATAAAAAGCCGCGCCGCCAAGATAATAGATGCCGCTGTGCTTGAACAGCGAAGCGCCTTCCATCGCGATGGTGTTGCGCGTCCAGCTTCCGTCCGCCGGTTTTTCGTAGGTGATGTTGTGTGCCGGGCCGTCAAAACCGCCCAAGTCCGGCAGCATTTTCCGGATCGAACTGGCACCGCCGCTTGTGAAATAAACCGAGCCGTCATCGTCCTCAAACAGCGTCGCGTCAATGCCGCCGCCGATGCGCGCGTTGTTGGTGAGGGCAAAAACGTAGGGGCCTTCGGGTTTGCCGGTGGAGCTTTTTAGAATGCCCGTGCCGCCACCCTGCCCGCCTGCCACGCAATAGGCAAAATAGTAATTGCCGCGAACGTAATGAATTTCCGGTGCCCAGACGTATCGCGCATTTTTTTCCCAAGTCGCGTCTTTCACGAAACTCCACACCAGGCCGACATAATCCCATTGCTGCAAGTCTTTGGACCGCCAGAGTTCCATGCCGGAAGTGACATCCCAGATGTTGTCGCCGGAAGAACCGCTCATGTAATAATAACCGTCGCCGCCTTTGTTGATGATGGTGTCGCGCAGGTGCAGCTCCCAAATCGGACGCAACGACGGGATGAGACCATTCCGCACGGCGCTTCCAGTCGCTCGATCACCAAGGTCGAGCCAGCCGGGTTTGGCCGGATCGGTGCCGCGATACATCGTGCCTTCGCGTCCGGTCCGGTAGCCGCCGTAGCCATCGCCCACAACCGGATGTCCGGGACCTGAAATGCCGGAGAAAACCTCCGGATGCGTTGTGTGAATGGGCGCAACGTGCAGCGGCCCCATCGGATTCGTGGGTGATTTGACCACTGCGGAAACGGTTGGAATTTTTGCGGCAGATGCGTTTGTCTGCGGCTGCGCACAGCAAACCGTCCAGGCAACCGGAATGAGCAACAGGGAACAAATTGCCGTTGTGAAATATTTCACGGCTAGAGCGTGAGCTTCATTTGTCTGGCGACACCCGGTAAAGTCCCGCGCCGTGCGAGTTGATGACCGGACTGAATTCGCCGGTGACAGCACCGAGATCCTTGTGTGTCCAGAGATCGCGCACATTCGCTGAACCAGTGATGCCGAGGTCGGCCAGCGGGACGGTGATTTTCACCGGCTCCTTGGTCGGCGGCGCGACGGGTGCGGCGTTGGCGCCACCGGAATTATCCGCCAGTTCCACCACCGGAGCCGGACCACGGCGGCCACGGCCAGGTGGCGGTGGCGGCGAGGTGTTGAACACGGCAAGATATTTGTCTTTCGTTCCGGGAACATCCGCCACCCACGCCACTTGATTGTTGGTGTTGAAAAGCTGGTGGTTGTTGACGGAATTTTGATTGACGGCAATGACCTCGTCATTGACCAGCAGCGAAAGCGTGAAGTCGTCATTCTTTGGCAAGTTGCCGCCGAGAATGAGCGGCGAACGACCGATGCACCACAGGGTCATCAGCGTGTAATGCTCGTCGTGCGTGAAGTGCGTCCAACCGTTGGTCGTCCACGCACGCACGTTGCCGAATGGAATCATGTCTGCATCCGGCCAATGGCCGGGCGCGCGGAACGGCGTCCAACTATTCATCCGCGCGAATTGCGCATACAGCGCGCCCCAACTGTCCCAGAAATCACCGCTGATGCGCCACTGGTTTGCATTGGTTGAAACGAACGCGCCGCGCTCGACCGATGAGCCTCCGGGTGAAATCGAAAAAACGATGGGCCGGCCTGTCTTGTCAATCGCCTTGCGGACGGCCTCGATTTCGGCGGTGTGGCCGGCAAGGTCGTCCACCTTGACAAAATCCAGACCCCACGCCGCCATTTGCGCGAACACCGAATCATAATATTTCTGCGCGCCGGGTTTGCTCATGTCCACGCCATACATGTCGCCATTCCAGTGGCAGACGTTGTTTGTATCCGCGATGTCGGCGGCGTGATACGGCGTGCCGAGAATCGGCGCGTTGTCGCGATCCACAGCCTGACGCGGAATGCCGCGCATCAGGTGCAGGCCGAATTTCAAACCTTTCGCATGCAAATAATCGGCGATTGGCTTGAACGAATGCGTCTCCGTCGTCATGGGAAAACGGTTCGGCGCGGGCAGCAGGCGGCCGTTCGCGTCCGTTTCCAGAATTGCGCCTTTGCGGTATTCCGTGGTATGGGCGAGCGGCTCATACCATTGGATGTCAATCGTGATGAGATCCCAGCCGTGCGACTTGAGATTCGCGGCCATGTAATCTGCGTTGGCAAGTGCATCTGTCTGCCAGACGCCCGCGCCGTAGCAATCCCATGAGTTCCAACCCATCGGCGGCGTCTGCGCCCAGGACCAGTAAACAGGATCAGCGGCACGGGCCGCAGAAAGCCCGGCGAGCAGCCCGGCAAGCGTCAGCAGTTGCCAAAGGAAAGATTTGGATTTCATGTGCGAATTCGTTTCGGTTATGCGTCAAAGACTTCGAGAATGTGAATTGGCTGGAATTTATGGGGGAAATTCCTCCATGACAAGCTCAAGCGACAGTTCAACCCATTTGTGGGGGAAGCTCCTCCATGACAAGCTCCGGCAAGATTTTAACCCGTTATTTTGCTTTCGCAGAAAATTCCGACGTTTTGGACACCAGCATTTTTCGCTGCGCGCTTGCCTTCATTTTGTGGCGAATTAAACTTCGCGCCCATGTTGAATTTGAACACGCTCAACCCGCAGCAACGCCAGGCCGCCGAAACCATCAAAGGTCCGGTGCTCATCCTGGCGGGCGCGGGCACGGGCAAGACGCGCGTCATCACGTTTCGCATCGCGCACATGGTCGCGCGCGGGATTCCGCCGGCGAACATCCTCGGCGTCACGTTCACCAACAAGGCTGCGCGTGAAATGCAGGAGCGGGTGTTCAAATTGCTGCCGAAGCCTCGCAAAACAGAATCCGATTCACGATCCACAATTCACGATTCGCGTCCGACCATCTGCACCTTCCACTCGCTTTGCGTCCGCATTTTGCGCCAGCACATCGAAAAGCTCGGCTACAAACGCAACTTCGTCATTTACGACGAGTCGGAGCAGCTTGGAGCAGTCAAAAAGATTTTGAGCAGCATCTCGGCCAAGGGCGAGAAGGTTGATCCCGCCGCCGTGCTGGCGGTGCTGAGCAAATTCAAGAACGGCGGCGAGAACGCGAAAATTTTCGGCGATGAAGGCGTCCGGGCGCTGGCACAGCACATTGCCAAGCGTTACGAATCCGCATTGCACGCCTGCAACGCGGTGGATTTCGACGATTTGATCCTGCTCACGCTGCGGCTGTTTCGCGAGCAACCCGACGCGCTCGAAGCCTGCCGAGCGAAGTATCGTTACGTCATGGTGGACGAGTATCAGGACACGAACGCCGCGCAATTCGAGCTGGTCCACGCGCTCACGAAGGAGCATCGGAACCTGTGCGTGGTCGGCGACGATGACCAGAGCATCTACGGCTGGCGCGGCGCGGAAATCGCCAACCTGCTCGACATGGAAAAGCATTATCCCGAGGTCAAAATCATCAAGCTCGAACAGAATTACCGCAGCACCACGACGATTCTCAACGCGGCCAACGCCATCATCAAAAATAACGCCCGGCGGCGCGGCAAATCCCTGTGGTCGAGCAAGGGAACCGGCGCGAAAATCCAGTTGCACACGTTTGACAGCGACGAAACCGAGGCGCGCGAAATCGTGGCGCAGATTGAATTCAAGCGGCTCGCGCACCGGACACCGTGGCGGGATTGCGCGATTTTGTTCCGCACCAACCAACAGTCGCGTCCGCTCGAAACCGCGCTGCGCACCGCCGGCGTGCGTTATCATTTGATCGGCGGCCAGAGCTTCTTCGACCGGCGCGAGGTGAAGGACTTTCTCGCCTTCCTGAAAATGTTCCTGAACCCGCACGACGACATCAGCCTGCTGCGCATCGCCAACGTCCCCGCGCGCGGCTTGAGCGACGTGACGATGGAACGTCTGCTTGGCGCGAGCCACGACCGGAAATGTTCCGTTTTCACCGCGATGAAGAACCCGCTCGTGACGACGACGTTCCAGACGAACACGCGCAAGAGCATCGAGGCGTTTGTGGAATTCGTCGAGCGGACGCGCGGACAAGTTCTCAACCCGGGGAGCGGCGTGAGTCTGCAAACCTGGTCGGATAATTTCCTGAATGAAACCGGTTACTTTGCCGAACTTCGCCGTCTGGAAAAAAATCCAGAGAACAGCGAAAGCCGCGTCCGCAATCTGAAGGAATTCATGGCGATGATGGACCGCCCGGCAGGCGGCGGCACTTCACCCGCCGAGCGGCTGGGAAATTTCCTCGAAGAAATCACGCTCGACAGCGACCGCGAGGAGGAGGAGGAAAACACCGGCGACGCCGTGACGCTCATCACCATGCATTCGTGCAAGGGACTGGAATTCCCACACGTCTTCATCGTCGGGCTGGAGGACGGACTGCTGCCGCACTCGCGGTCGAAGGCCGAGGGCACGCTGGACGAGGAGCGGCGGCTGTTTTATGTGGCGGTGACGCGCGCGATGCAGACGCTGACCATCAGCCATTGCGGCGGGCGGAAGAAATACGGCCAAGTGATGCCGTGCCAGCCATCGCCGTTCCTGAAGGAGCTGCCGGAGGAACTGGTTGAACACGCGGACGCAAAATCCAAGACGCCCGTCGGGCAGGAATCGGGGAAGAGTCTTTTCGCCGCGATGCGCCAAGCCGCCACATGACGGGAAGTGGCAGGCTCAAGCCCTGGTCGTTCACCGGGAACCGGAAGCTGTCCACTCTGTTCAGTCCTGCGGTTTGGCGGCATTTGGTTCCTGTTGCGGCTGTAGATTTTTGACGGATGTGATGGCGCGATAAGTAACCGGCACCTGCCATTCGGCATAATCCGGGTTGAAGGTTTTCATTGCGCTGACGATTTGCTGGCGAAAAGTGGTTTCAATCAACCCCCCCTGCCCCGGCCAGATTTTGAAATGAACGCGGACAAATTCCCAGCCACCGCCCTCCGCCGTTTTCAGCGGGCTGATGACCGGCTCGCTCAAAATGATTGCACCGAACTGCTTCCACATTCCCATGGCGGTGTTTCCGATGACCGCGACGACCTTGTCCCGGTCAGCGCCCGTCGGCATCTGGATGTCAGCATACGCAAACACACCACCGTGAGGAAACCGGCTTACATTGGCGATGGTGCGATTGGGAATGAACACCATCTGGTCGTAAAAATTACGCACCGTCGTAAAGCGCAGACCAATTTCCTCCACACGCCCGATAACGGTGGTGCTGCCGAAAATGTCCACCAAATCACCCACGTCCATCGCGTCGGAGAAAATCAATGTCAGGCCGATGACGATGTCCTGCACCAGTCCTTGCGAGCCGAAGCTGATGGCCAGTCCGAGAATGGAGGCGCTCGCCAGATAAGCCGTCAAGTTGACTGTTCCATTGGATAATTCCTGCAGGATCAATCCCAGCGCCAGAAAATACATGATGAACGTCACGGCGTTGGCAATGAGCCGGATGAGCGTGACGAACTTTGGCTGCTGCGTCACAAATCCGAGCGGATTTTCCTTCTCGTGCCCCTTCTTGACAAGCCACTCGCTCACAATCCGAACAACCTTCACCATCAGATGGGCCAGCAATGCCATGACGATGATGAGCACCAGCCGCATTCCAGGTGTTCCGGTGGACGACTCGTTGCCGGAAAAATAGCCGTAAAGGTGACCCATCACCGTCACGGCGGGTTGGTTGGTCGGATTCATTAAAAGTATAAATTGGCAAATCAAATCAGCATTTCGGCCGCCTTGCGTCCTGACAGGATGCACGAAAAAATGGCACGGAGAAGATTAAACACGGTTTTGGTGGACTTCGCAAGATTCCCCTCCGCGCTTTCGACATCGTTTCAACTTGCAAACGTGGATTCAGAGACAGGACTCTGCTCGCCTATCATAAAAATCAATTTACTGTGGCGAATATTGCGACATGGCTTAATCTCATTGCAATTGCAATAGGAAAAAGCTCTGCGTGTTTACCCCAAGCGGATTGGTGAAATTGAAATTGCCCGAGCCATCGAACTGATTCGTAAACAGCCGCGCCCAGTTGGTCAGCGGCGCGGCAAGGTTGGTTGAAGTCAGGACGTAGTAGTTTCCATTGGTAAGGCCGCCGAAGCCGGCCACGATCAATTTTCCATCCTCCAAACCAATGCTGCCAACAACCGGCGGCGTCTCGATGCCAACGCTGATTGCGCCGGCCGTCTTAAACGCGTTAGTGTTCCAATACAATCCCGGCGTCAGCGCCGGCAGCGCGACGTTGCTAAAACCACCGGCGAAACTCGAGGCGGTGAATAGCTGAAATGTGTCGCCGCTCTGCAATGGATCATCGGCGTTGCTGACGACCAGTGCGCCCCCCCAGGTGAACGTGCCGGCCACGCTGACCACGTTGTTCGCCTGCGAGTCGTGGCTGACGTTCATGATGGTTCTGCTGCCGGAATTCAGCGTGAGCGAATTGCTGAAGCTCAATGAGCCGAGATCGTTGTTCCCGGGCGCGAGCGTCGCGCCGCTGGCGACGGTGAAATTGCCGATCACCACACCGTCGCCGGAAATCGTCTTGCCACTGGACAAAGTCATCGCGTGGCTGGTGGTGCCGCTGATGTCGAAGGTCGCGCCATTGTCCAGGTTGATGTTGGTGGAACTGGCAATGGCAGCGGAGTTGGTCAAAGCCAGCGTGCCGGCGGAAACGCAGGTCGTGCCGGAATAAGTATTCGCCGCGAACAAGGTCAGCACGCCGGCCCCAGCCTGCATCAGGCTGCCACTGCCGCTGACCGCGTTGGAAACGACGACGGGGTCAAAGCGGTTGAACACCAGCGCGGCATTGTCGGTGACGTTGCCGATGCCGAGCAGGCCGGTGTTGCCGCCAGCGCCGATTTGCAGCGTGCCGCCGCTGATGGTCGTGGTGCCGGTGTAAGTGTTGTCGCCGGACAAGATCCAGGTGCCGGAGCCGACCTTGGTGATGGAATTTCCCGTGATGACTCCGGCATAGTTGGCATCGGTGTTGCGGCCGCCAACGGTCCACGCCGTGCCGGTCATATATGAACTGGCCGAGCCGGAAACTTCGCCCACGGTCAGCGCGCCGTTCTCCGATTCGGCGCTGACGCCGCCGACCAGATTCAACGCCGCCTTCGCCAGACCGAAAGTATTATTGAACTGGAACACGTCGCCGCTGGCGTTGATTACGCCGGTGAAGGCGGACCAGTCTCCGTTCAGGTAATTACGGACGTAGGGCGCGTAAAAATTAAACGTGCCGCCGCCGGTCAAGGTGCCGTGAAGATTGCACCGCTTGTCGTCATTCAGCCCGCCGGTGGAATTGGCGGGCACAATCAGGTTCCAGTAATAGTCGTTGTAGGTGCTGCTGTCGGAATTCAGGTTCAACGTGCCGCCCCCCTCCAGGGTGATGGAATTGGTGCCAAAGCCATAAGTATTGGCGGTGTCGTTGGCCAGATTGATGGTGGCACCGCTGACCAGCGTGGCACCGGTGTAACCGTTGCTGACGGTCAAAGTCACCGCGCCGGGGCCAACGTAAGTCACGTTGTTCGTGCCGGAAATCGTCCCCGACAGCGTAAGCGCGTGCGCGGTGGAATTGTTCACCACAATCAGATTGTTGCTGATGGTGACCGGCGCGGCAATCGTGTCGCCCGCGCTGGTGGACAACTCAATCAAACCCGCATTATTCCCCGGACCATTGTTGAACGTGAGCGTTCCTCCGTTTGGCGCGAGCGTATAGACCGATGAGCCGTTCGTGTCTCCAATGGTCAGCCAGCCGAGTGTGATATTTTGATCCACATTGTTGGTCTGCGGCGCGGCAATATTCGCGGTGACGTTGACGACGACGCTGGTTGCATTGGGATATGCCGCGACATTCGTCCAGTTCGCGTTCGCATCCCAGCTTTGAGGCGCGCTGGTGACAAGATTCGTCCAATACGCAGTGACAAACGCCAGCGGCGTGGCAAGGGCTTCGCGCGAATTCGCGCCCTCGCCGCCCGCGTTCACCGCCGAGACGACGTAATAATAAGTCGTGCCGTTGGCAACGGTGCTGTCGAGATAATTGGTTCCGGCGGTGGCAACCAGGTTGGTTTCCGCGCCGCTGCTGGTGCCGCGCTTCAAATTGTAACTGCCCGCGCCGGACGAAGTCAGCCAGCGCAAACTGATGCTGCCGTTCCCCGGCACCGCGACCAGGCCGACCGGCGTGACGGGTGCCGGCGGCAGGAGCGTGGCGGCGCTGACAGGCGCGGAGTAGGCGGAATTGCCCCAGCAGGAACGGAACGCCTGCACACGGTAAAAATAAGTCGTGCCATCGGCGAGTCCGGTGTCGGCATAACTGGTGACATTCGCCGCGACCATGCCGATGGTGGTGTAATTGCCGCCGTTGGTGGAGCGTTCGAGATTGAAGCCGTCCTCGTTGCCGGAAGTGTCAATCCACGTCAGGTCAATTTCGTTGGTGGCAACACCGGTGGCCGTCAGGCCGCCGGGCATGGCGGGCGGCTGCGCCGCCTGTGTGGAAGCGTGAGCGACATTTGAAAATGGAGAATTTCCATCGGCATTGTTGGCGACGATTTTGTAATAATAGGTTGTGGCGGTTGGCAGGCTGGTGTCCGCATAGTTGGTCGCGCTCCGCATGACGGCCCCGACTTGGGCAAAGTTGACACCATCGGCGGAACGCTGGATGACGATGCTTGTCGCATTGGTGGTGTTATTGGTCCAGGCCAGATCAATTTCGCAGCCGGACACCGCCGTGGCCGTCAAGCCGGTCGGCGCGGCGGGCGGAGTTGAGATGATCACCTGCGGGCCGGTTTCCATTTGAAGGAAATCATAAATGAGTCCACCCTGCACCAGCTCGGGATAGGATGTGCCGCTCCAACTGCCGGGTGCGCCGGGCTGGCGGATGGTGATGGTGAAAGTGTTGGTGCCCAACTTGAACAGATTGGTGGCAAAGGTGAATTGATAAGGCTGGTAGCGCCCCACCGTCACCACGTCGCGATAAATATCCACTCCAGTGGTAGTTCCCTGGCCGTGGTAGGTATCGGGTGTGACATTGACGCCGTTGAGATACATGTAAAAATAAGTGCCGTTGCCACCGGCAAACGCGATGGTGGTCAGCACGGGGGTCGGCGGCAGATTGGTCAGATTGAAAAGGACATTCCAATGCGGCGACCAGTAAATCCCGTTGGTCTGGGTGTGGTCGGTGAGGTTGGGATAGGATTGCGGCGTGGTGGCCACGCTGCATTGCGCATAATACCAATCATTTGATTCCACGCTCTGGCCGATGATAAAATTGACATCGTTCGTGCCCATGTCATTCAAGTAACGCCACCACAGGCCAAACTGCTTGCGATAATTGCCGAGGTGAAATTCGGCGGAGCTGTGATCCGGCGTGCCGAGGCGCCAGAGCCGTTGCGAGAGGTGCGGCGGATTCCAGTTGATGACGCCAAGGTTGTTGGTTGAGTCGGGAAGAACGACGATGTTGGAGACCTGCAATTCGCCCCAGATTCCCGGCACATAGGAAAAAAGCTGGTAGTTGCCCGGACGAACCTTGGGAATGGAAAAATTCCCGTTCGTGTCGCTCGTCGTCCAGAATAGAAAATTGGTTATGCCCTGATACATCCAGTCGCCATCGGTGTAATCGCCAAGGATGACTACTGCGTTGGAGGTGGACTCGCCGGTTTTGGCCTTCATGGTGCCGGTCACCAGGCCGCGATGGCGCGGATAATCCTGTTCGCTTTCATTCATCCAGGCATAAGGCCAGTTGGACACCATCTGCGCGGCCACGTTTTGCGCGTTGGTCCAGAGCTGCAAGTGGTTGGTGCCGGTGTTGGCATACATGAAATAGGGGCCGATGACCTTGGTGAAGACCTGGCCGTCGGCGACTCCGGGATCGTTAATATCCCCAATGCCGTGGCCTTCCGCATCATCATTATACATGTAGTTGCCGGAAACGGAACCCTTCTGCTTGGTCGGGCCGCCGTTGATGAATTCAAAACTGCCCAGAATGCTCCAAAGGCCGACCTGATCCGTCGCCATGCCCCACACGGAGCGAAAGGTGTTGGACGCGCCCTGATAACTGCTCTGATCATACTTGGTGGTGGTCGGATACAGGTCGGACGTCAAACCGAGGGGCTGGGTGTAAATCGGCCAGCCCGGCTCATAATAACCGCCGGTCGGCTGCGAGATATAACTGGTTTTAGGCAGGATGGCCACCTCCCCTGGAACGCCGTCGTTGGGCGGATTGGTCCCCAGCGACGGGAGGCTGGCGATGAGCAAATTGACCGGCACGTCCGACGCCGAAAAATCCCAGGCATAATTGACCGACCCGTCGGCGTTCTGCGTGGTGTTGAAAATCGAGCCGCCGTATCCCTGCCAACTGTCGGCCCAATAATAGGCCGCCGGCTGGTTCGCCCAGTGCCGCCACACGTGATAAGTGTAAAAACCCGCCTCGCCCGCGCGCATCACGTGGTGCTCCGCCCAATCCCACTCGCCGTTGGGATACAAGGCCGTGTTGCCGCTCGCGATCGGATTGCGGATCATGATGTCCACGATCTGGCCGTTATTCGTCACCACGCTGTAAGTTGATCCCGACCCGCCGCTGCCCACCGACACCCAGTAATCATTTCCCTGGCCGCCGATATGGGTGAGACTCAAGGCATAATCGTGATTCGGATCAATCAGGTTCGTCGTGGCCAGCGCGTTCAGCGCGAAATAAGAGACATCGCCGCCCTTGCTGCACGTCATCGTGACGATCCCGTTGTTCATCGTCACCGTGCCATCGCCGTTGTCCTTGAGCGTGACGCTGGCGGCGGTCGCAATGAGCGCCGAACCAAACAAGGCTGCGCCCGCAGCCAGCCAGATGCGACAAAATAAGTTCATAAATCGTTTAATTGAATTGAAAACTCAAAAACACCGGCATATTTAGCAGTGTTGGCCACACTAAAAACTACGGCATTGCGGAACCATAGGCAATGATACCGCCAAGCCAGTCCGTCACGTTTCCCCGGTTACCGTCGGCATCCACCGTCCACATGCCGCTCGCAGCGTTCCAATTCAATGCACCCGCCGGCAGCAGGCTGGACATCAGGAACAGACTATTGGCACAAATGGTTTTCACGCTTTTTTACGACTAATCTAAACATTATATCAACTCGTATATCACAAAATCGCAACCGTTTTAGAGAATGCTGGTCCATTCGTCACGCGCAACGGCAGCGTTGTTATCTCATGGAATTTGCAGTTGATAAAAATTCTGCGGCCAGTTTGCACTCATCGGATTGGTGAAATTGAAATTGCCACTGCTGTCAAACTGGTTCGTCAACAACCGCGTCCAGTTCGTCAGAGGAATCGCCAGGTTCGTGGTGCCGAGCAAATAGAAACTTGCATCGGCCACGCCGCCCGTCCCCGCAAATGCGAATCCGTTGGCTGATATGGCAGCCGAGGCAACGAAGGGCTTGGTCACCACCGCCACCGACAGCCTGCCGCTGGTGTTCAATGTATTGGTATTCCAGCCCAGTCCGGCGGGCAGCGGCGGCAAAATAACTTTTGAAAACGCGCCGCTGTAACTGCCGGCGTTGAACAGCTTGAAACTGTCACCCGCCGCCAGCGCCGCCGCGCCGATGTTGGTGACAATGAGCGTGCCGCCGTTGGTCAACGCACCGAAAATTTTGGCGACATCGTTCGTCAATGGCGCATTGCTGATTTCAAAAATGTTGGTGCTGCCCGCTGCCAGCGTCAGTGAATTGCCAAAGGTCAACGTGCCGGGCGTATTTCCCGGCACCAGTGTTCCGCCAGAGTTGACTGTCACCGCGCCGGAAATGATCCCGTTGCCTGCGAGCGTGCCACCATTGGCGATGGAAACCACACCCGACCCCGTCGCGCTGCCGGAAGGATTATTGACCACCAAAGTGCCGGCACTCACCGTCGTGTTGCCGCTGAAAGTGTTCGTGCCTGCCAATGTCAGTGTGCCCGCGCCGGTCTTGGTCAGTCCGCCGCCACCGGACAAAATGCCGCCGAGAGAAATGTTGTGGGCACCACCGGAAACATCCGCCGCCTTAAAAGTCGCATTGCCCGCAAGGATAATGGGTGCGATGGAAAACCAATTGGTGACGGCTCCGATAGTGGCATTTGCAAACGAGGCGAACACGGCGGCACCCGGCTGGTTGGCGACGAGTCCGACGCTGCCGAGATAGAGTGTTGCGCCGTTGGAAACCACAAGCCAGCTCGTCGCGCCAGAGGCGTTCACTTGATTCAGCGTGACGCCGGTGAGCGTGGCCACGGAGGTCGCGCCGCTGATGTTCGCGCCGTTGGCGCTGCCGGACAAGGTGTTCAGCAACAGGCCGTCCGTTCCCAAACAAGTCAGCGAACCGCCGGTCATGGTCAGGAATCCGCCGCGCGTGCTGGCGCCATTGCCAATCTTGAACGCGCCGGTGGAAGAGGCGCTGCCAATCGTCAACGAGCCACCATTGAGATTCATGTTGGCACCGGAACCGGTGTTTTGAATCAAGATGCTGGTGGCTCTGATGGTGCCGTTGTTGATGATTAATCCGCTGGTCACACTCGGCCCGTTGCCCTGCAAATCCTTGTAATCAACAAAAGTTCCCAAAGAAACCGAGCCGGTGGTGTTGATGGCAAGCGGTCCGGACGTGTTCGCGGATGAACCAAGATTCACATTGTTAAACGTGGCCGAGGCCGAGCCGGCGAAGGAAGCATTGTCGCCAGTGGAGCCGGCAAGCGGAGCGACATCCAAGTTGCTGGCTGTGACCGTGCCGCCGGTCATGTTGAACGAAATTCCCGTCCCGCCGCTGCCGACCTGAATCGTGCTGCCGGAGCTGCCGAAAGTTCCGCCGGAAATTGTCAGGTTGCCGCCCTGAACCAGGGTGTTGCCAGTCTGCGTATTCGTGCCGGAAAGCGTCAGCGTTCCCGTTCCAGACTTGGTCAATCCTGTCGCGCCCGCCAAGCCACCGCCGCCGGTGCCGCTCACGGTGTAATTCAGAATGGAGTTGCTGAAGGTGACTGCGGCGGGGCTGACTGGCGAGGCAATGGTGACGTTTGCGCTGGTGGCCGTGTCATTAAAAGTCACATAGCAGTTGTCTGTGTAGGTCATTGCGGTGGAGCCGCTGGCCCAGTTGGCGGTGGTATAATCCCACGCGCTGTTTATCGCGCCACTCCAGACGAGGTTGGTGGCGGTCGGTGGAGGCGGCGCGACGGCGACGGCGTTGAGCCGCTGAAGATAGTCCACATTCGGGCCGCTGGAACCGGTGTCCGTGAGCTGGATGATGTTGTTGCCGGCGTTAAGCGTGACATTATTGGTGACGAACGCCCAATTGGCCCAGTCGCCGGTTGCCGGAAAGTTCTGGCTCGCGGCCACCACGCCGCCGTTCACCGTCAATTGTAGCGGCCGGCCGCCGCTGGCGAGTGAGTAGCGAATCGCCACCGAATAGACCGCATTGGACGGCGCATTGACGTTCCACGAAATAAAATCGCCGGAGGAATTCTGATATACGCCAAAACCCGTGCCGGAAAAACCAAGCTCGTCATCGCCGATGCCAACCCCGTTGAGATTGGCGTTCTCGGCTTCATAAATGCTCGTCGCCAGCGGCATGGCGCTGGCCGGGACGGAATTACTGCCCTCGCCGTTGGGGTTGGTTGCCGATACGACATAGAAATAATTCGCGCCGTCGGCCAGTCCGGTGTCCAGATAACCGTTGGTCGCCAGGTTGACAATGATCGCGTAGGAACCGCCGCCGTTCGTCGAGCGTTTCAAGTTGTAACCGGTCGCGCCGGAAACGGGATCCCAATTCAACATCACCACGCCGTCGCCCGCCGCAGCCGTGAGGTTGAAAGGCGTGGCCGCCGCGCCATAAGGAGTGGTCGCGTTGGCGGCGGCGTAGGTGGAGACGCCGGTGACGTTCACCGCCCGCACCCGGTAATAATTCTTCGTGCCCGGCACCAGATCGCCATTCGTGAAATTGGTCGTGCCGGGCATGGGGATGAACATTTGTGCAAAATAAACATTGTCCGTTGATTGCTCGATCCGGTAGCCGGTTTCGTTCGTGGCGTTGTCCGTCCAGGCCAGATTGATTTGTGTGGGACTGACAGCCGTGGCGGTCAATTCGGTTGGTGCCGCGGGCGCAGGAATGCTGTTGGCGGTCGCCGGTTCATAAATTTCCGCTTCCAATATGGGGAAGCTGCCGGAAGTGGTCCGGCTGATGCGGACGGTGTTGCCCAAGGTTGGCGGCGTGAGATCCATCGTCATGTAACCGGAGGTGGCGGGCGTCGTGTCGTTAAAGACCGTCGTGCCGTTGACCTGGATGGAGATGGGATAAATGCCGTTGCGCGGCGGGGACAGGAATTTGACCACCACCTGCGAAACGAGCGCGGTGCGGACCAGGCTGTATTGAATCCAATTGTTTCCCAGCGTGCTGCTGCTGGTCCACGAAGTGGTTTCGCCATCGTCAATTGTGTTCGTCAAGTTGCCCGAACTGCCCGCGCCGGCGGTGATGCCGGCCACCGGCACGGCCACGCGCGATACCTGATAGGACGGCGTGAGCGGCGTCGGGCCGCGCGAGTAATTTGGCGGCAATCCGTCTCCCGGCATCACGGTCGCCAGCCCGTTGGTCACTGCAAAGGGAATCGTATCCAGATTTGTCGTGGCGGAAATCAATCCCGCCGCCATCGCCATCAGCGTCATCATGCCGGCATTGGTGGTCGAACGAATGAGCACACGGTTGACGCCGCATTCCACCGGCAGGTTTGTGGACAGGATGTAATTGTCCGCCGGCGCGGTATCGGACCGGGTGCCGATGCCGCCGCGCCATTCCGCCTGGCCGCTCAAGGAGAAGCTGATCATATCCAGATTCGTCGGGCAGCGCCGGCCCTGCGCGTCCACCACCTCCACTTGAAACATGGCCAAATCCTGGCCGTCAGCCTTCCATCCCGTCGGGTCCAGAATGGGCGTCAGTTGGATGGCGACCGCCGGCCCGACCGTCACGCGCGTGTCTGTGCAAACCTGATTGCCTGCGGAATCATAACCCACCGCTTCCAGTGTGCCCGCCGCCCATGTCACGCCGGGCCATGTGTAAAGAAAGCCAAAGCTCTGCACACCGTAACCGAGCGACTGGCCGTTGAGAAATAATTGCACGTTGGCCGCAGTCGAAACGACATAGATATCCTTGACCGTGCCGGGGGCGTAATTCCAATGGCCAACGAGATAAATCTCCGGATTGACGACATCCACCCAGCAATCCCACATGACCTGATGCGCGTAATATGTGTCCTTGGGAATGCGCAGGGCGTCCACCGCCCCGCTGCGCCGGTAATTCTGCACGCCCCGGCATTGCGTGTTGGAGTCGGAGTAAATAATTTTCACGCCGCCCGCGTTCACGCGCTTGCCGGTGCCGGGACGCTGGACATAATAATCATCATGCCAGCGGGTGACGTTTTCGACGACCATCGAATCCCGGTTGCGATTGACGTAAGCGGAGGGATTGCTGAAGTTATAAGACGATCCGGTGCCGTCCAAGTGGTAAGGCGGCGAAAAATCATCCCAATACTTCCGCAAATCCTCGTCGCGCGAATACTCCATCATCCACATCGGCTTGCGCGCGCTCTTGTCAACGTAAAGCATCTCGCCGCCGTATTCGGCGTTCGTGCTGGCCAGCATTTCGCGGCAGCCTATGGCGCGTCCGCCGAAGGGATCGTATTGGTCGCGAATTCCCTTCATTTCAACCATCTGGGTCTCGGCGATTCCGGCATTGCCGGATTCATAAAACAGAATGCTCGGGTTGTTTTTGTTGTAAATGATGGCGTCGCGCATGAGGTTCGTGCGCTGGTCCCACTGGATGCCGGTGACATCGCCTTCCTGGTCGCCCGCCGGCATGGACATCATCAAACCCTGCCGGTCGCAGGCTTCGATGATTTGCTTGCCGGGCGTGACGTGCATCCAGCGCATCGTGTTGCCACCTTCGTCCACCACCTGCCGCTGGCTGTAATCATCCATCCAAGTGGGGACCGAGCAGCCGATGGCCGGCCATTCATCGGTGCTGCGCTGGGCGTAGCCGCGAATATTGATGACGCGATCGTTCAGCACCACCATGCCGTTGGTGAAGGCCGTCTTGCGGAAACCCGTGCGCGTCCGCACCACGTCCAGCACGTTGCCGTTCTCGGACAAAATGGTATAGACATCGTAGAGATAGCCGTAACCCCAGCTCCAAAAATTCAAGTTTGTGACCAGCGAACTCGCGGTAAGCACGTTGGTCTGCCCGGGTTGAATCATCATCGAAGTGCCTGCAAAATTCGTCAGCGCCACGCCGTTTGCATCCACGATCACCACGTTGTAAGTCAGCGTGTGCGGCGCTGCGTCTTCGTTCTGAACCTGCGTGTCCGCGTGGATGACGGCGGAACGGTTGGAAATATCGTAATTCTGTCCGTAAATGTAAGTCCCCACCGTGCCAAGGTTGGAAAACAACGGCAGCGTCTGATGCACCAAGCCGGCCAGGTGCAATTTCACGTTTTTGTTGATGCCACCGTAATTGGCGTAGAACGAATCACTGTTCCATTCAAACGCCACGCCGGTGGAGATTTCCAGATAATTGAATGAATTGTCCGTGCGCACCGCCACGACATTGTCCTGCGGATAGGCCAGCAAATTGGTGGTGATGTCAAACCCGGAAGCCATCACGCCATTTTCGGTGCGCCCGACCCACTGGCCATTGACATACACTTCCCCGGCTTGACGCATGCCCTCGAATTCCAGGAATGCTTTTTGTCCGCCGCTGCCCGGTGGCATTGTAAAATGTTTGCGATACCACGCAACGCCGGTGGGCATGTTGGCGATGAAGACTTTGAAGGCGCTGTCCTCGTTCCATGCGTGCGGCAACGTCACATTGGTCCAGGAGCTGTCGTCAAAACCCGGCAGTTGCGCGTTCGCCGGATCTCCAACAAAAAGTTTCCAGCCAGGGTTGAAATTGTAGTCAACACGAGGCGACGCGGGCGGCAAATAAGTTTGCGCAAAAACCGGATGGCAACTGAAGAAAGCAGCCGCCACCAACATCGAAATCCCTGCGCATCGCGTGTTCATTTCGCGTTTATATCATGGCAATTGCAGGAGATAAAAAAGTTGCGGATCGTTCCCGGCGGGGTTGGTGAAATTGAAATTGCCATTGCTGTCAAACTGGTTCGTCAACAACCGCGTCCAGTTGGTCAGCGGAGCGGCAAGGTTTGTAGAACCCAGCAGATAATAATTCGCGTTGGCCACGCCGCCCGTTCCCGTAAGCTCGAACCCATCGCTGGATACGGCAGCCGAGGCGATAAAGGGTTTGCTCACCACCGCCACCGACAGCGTGCCGCTGGTGTTCAAAATGTTGGTGTTCCACCCCAACCCGGCGGGCAGTGACGGCAGAATCACTTTTGAAAACGCGCCGGTGTAGCTGGCGGCATTGAACAGTTTGAAACTGTTGCCGCTGGTCAGGGCCGCCGCGCCGATGTTGGTGACGATGAGCGTGCCACCGTTGGTCAACGCACCGAAGATTCTTGCAACTGAATTGGTCAACGGCACATTGCTGATTTCAAAAATGTTGGTGCAGCCTGCTGCCAGCGTCAACGAATTGCTGAAGGTCAATGTGCCGATGCCGTTCATGCCAGGCGAAAGGATTGCGCCGCCGCCAACGACAAAGTTTCCATTCACGGAACCAGCGCCCCAAATGGTTTTGCCATTGGCAAGCGTCATCGAACCGCTGGTTGTTCCGCTGACATCGAACAGCGCACCGGATGAAATGCCGATGCTCGACGAATTGGCGATTGCGCCGGAATTGGTCAGCGCAAGCACGCCGGCTTCAATCGTCGTTGGCCCGGAATAAGTGTGCGCTTTGGTCAGCGCGAGTCGTCCCCCACCCTGCTTGTCCAAAATGCCCGAGCCGCTGATAACGCCGAAACTGGTGTCGTCTATGGCGTCGGAGCGGTTGAATGCGAGCGTGGCATTGTTCGTGATGTTGCCCGTGCCGGGAATTCCCGCTGCTCCGCCGCCGCCGATTTGCAGGATGCCGCTGTTGATGGTCGTGCCACCGCTATAAGTGTTCGCGCCGATTAATGCAAGATTTCCACCGCCGTCCTTCTGAATGAAACCAGCCCCGGCGATGATGCCGGAAAAGGCCGTGTTCGCGCCGAGCACGCCAATGGAAAAATTCTCACCCGACGCGGTGTTGATGGTGCCGGAGCCGGATAATGACCCAAGACTGAACAGCCCGCTGGCATTGGCGTTCATGGTGCCACCGTTGAAAGTGTAGGCCGTTGTCGCACTGACGGCGGTGATCGAGCTCAATCGAAGCGCGCCGCCGCCCTGCAAGGTGATGGTGCCGGAGTAGCCGGAATTATTTCCGTTCCAGGTGTGTGTGCTCGACGCGATGACCGTGAGCGGACCGCTGCCGGTGAGGTTGCCGCTCCAGGTGCGATTGCCGCCGACGTTTTGCTCGGTGCTTCCCGAAATGATGTTCATCGGATTGCCGTCGGCGACATTGACGTTGAACGTGCCGCCGTTGAGCAAAATCATAATCCCGCTGCTGACGTTGGCCTGCACGATACCAGAGTTCACCTGGATGTTCGCGCCGGCGTCGCTGGTTCCAGTGCCAAGATACAACGTGCCGCCACCGGTTTGAATGACCGTGTTGCTCGCGCTGGAAAACACACCACTGATGGTGAGCGACTGCCCATTGGTGATGTTCCAGACTTGTGTTGCTGCCAGCGTGATGGGGTTGTTGAAAGTGACGCTGTGATTCGCCTTGCTCATGTCGATACCCGAACCGCCGAGTGTCAAAGTGTTCCCGGTGGCGACTGTCACGTTGCCGTTCAAATTGTTGGTGAATACCAGACCGCCAACCGCAATGTCTCCGCCCAAAGTCAGCGCGGCTTCATTCGCCGAGGAGATGATGTTGTTGAACAAACCAACTTCGCCAATGGCGGGCGCCACGCCGCTCCAGTCGGCGGCGGTGTCCATCGTCGTCGTGTCAGATTTGATCATTTGCGGCGTGGCACTGGGCGTGGCCGAGGTTTGCGTGGAAAGCAGGCTCTGGCCGTTTGGTCCAACGGCATATACGACGTAATAATAAGTGGTGCCATTGACCAAACCGGTGTCGAGATAGCTCGAAATGTTGGTGGAAACAACCGTCGTGTAGGATCCGCCGCTCGTGGTGGAACGTTGGAGCACATAGTTGGTTGCGCCCGCGGAATCTCCCCAATCCACGAAGATTTGCGCGTTGCCGGGAACTGCGGTCACTGGCGTCGGCGGCGCGGGCGGAGTGGTCACCGCAATGGACGTAGAATTGGTGCTGATGCCGGCAAGATTCGCCGAAGCAACTTCGTAGTAATAGGTCGTATTGTAATTCAAGCCGCTGTCGGTGGAAAGGGTGAGCCATTCAGGATCGTCCACAACGGTATAAGGTCCGCCAACGGAAGTGGCACGGCTGACGACATAATCTTCAGCAGTGGCAACCGATTTCCACGAGAGGTTGACCTGATTTGAACTGACCGTCGCCCCGATGCCGGTTGGTGGTGTTGGAAAACTTGGAGAGGTCGTGGCGCCGACCGGCGCGGAAGCGGCGCTCTGCCCGTTGGCGTTCGCCGCGCTTACGGTGTAGGCGTAAAGAACATTATTGGCCAAGCCGGTGTCGGTGTAATTGGTGGTGGTGACAAAGCTGTTGACGATATTCGTCGGCGCGGAGCCGTTCGGCAGCGTGACCGTTTCGGCTCCGGGATCGTTGGTGTTGGCACCCGCAGTGATCACGGTGCGCTGGATGGCATAAGTCGCCGCGCCGGGCGAAGCGTTCCAAGCGAGCGTGGCCTGAAGATTCCCCGGCGTCACCGTCAAGCCGGTTGGCACGGCGGGCGCGGGCGGTGTGGATGCCGATGGCGTGGCATTGGCCTCAATGGAATTGGTGCTGCTGCCGTTCGGATTGACCGCCGACACAACGTAATAATAAGGCGTGTCGTTGGCCACGGAACTGTCCGTATAAGTGGCGTCAGGAACATCGCCGCCAACGATCGGGCCAATGATATTTGTAGCGATGGTCGTGTAACCGCTACCTGAAGTCGTCGAGCGCAGGACGTTGTAACTCGTCGCACCGGAACTGGCCGGCCAGTTCAAAACCACGACGCCATTGCCGGTGATGGCTGTCAATCCCGCCGGCGTTGGCGGGATGTAACCCGTCAGTTCCAGCCGGATGTAATCATACAAGATGCCGTCGGAAAAATATCCGCCCTTGCGCATGTTCAACTGGATTTCATTCTGGCCGGAGTGCAGCAGATTGCCCGCGAAGTTCAGGCGGTAGTCGCAAAAGACGCCATGCGATTCCATGCGAATCATCGGATCACTATCACCATAGTATGGGAAAAACCCCGTCCCGTTCAAAAGCGTCCCGTTGACGGTGACCTCGACCGGCCCTGAATAATCGCCGACGACGGCGAAATAAATGGACGCTTGCGAACTGCCGGAGGGGGCGCTGGGCAAATTAAAGAATATATTCTGCGTCGTGCCATTCAAATTGCCGGTCGTCGGATCCAATGAAGTCGGCTGCGCGTAATCCCAATCCGCCGACCAGCGGCTCTGGCCGTTGGTGTAATTCACGCCGTTGGGAAAATCCAGGTTGTAATCCTGCCATTGCGCCCAGTTGACGGGAAAATTAGTCGCGTTGCCGAGGTCGCCGTGCCAGTAGTCCGCGCCGTGGCGAAATTCGGTCGTGTCGCGGTCGGGCACACCCATTTCCCAGACCGTCGCGCCCACGCGCGTCGGCGCCCATACAACGTTGCCCAGGTTGTTGGTTTGCCCGCCGTTGACCGTGACTGAAAAATGCGCGGACGGCACATAAAGCTGCACCGGCGGCGCGGTGCCACCGAAGGATTGCGACTGATACAACCCGATGGCTCCCGGCCCGAACGACAGCAAGGTGTAGTTGTTGCCGGCGACGACGTTGGGGATGGAGAAATTTCCATTCGTATCCGTCTGCACCCAGAATTGCAAATTTTTGCTGAAAAATTGGAAATCCGTCGTGGGCGGGCTTAATGAAGAAGGCGGTTGCTGTTCCACACCCACCCACATACCGGCGGCGGAAGCATTGGGATTGCCGCTGTCATTGATGACCAGCTTGCCGGTGACCGTGCCCCGTTGTGAAGCCTGCGCGTAATTGGTGTCGGCCAGCCAGGTGTAGGGCCACGCGCCTTGTTCCGCGAGGGACTGCGCAGCGGCGTCGGCATAAAGCACGTTTTGCGGATTGGCCGTGCTCGATGGAACCTGGTTGAAATAAATAAAAAGCGGCCCGCAGACGCGCGACCAGGTCTCGCCATTGGTGAAATTGAGATCGCTCCCAAATCCGAAATGGACCGATTTGAAGGTGCAGTTGAACATATCCGCCTGGCCGATGATTTCCGGATGCTTTGGCCCGCTGGAAAAATATTCGCTGCTGGGGTGGATCATCCACGCGCCGAAATTCGGGCTTAATGTGGTGCTGCACCAGCCGAAAAAGTGCAGCGCGTTCAGGTCGCCGGAATAATCATACTTGCATTCAAACTGGCCGGCGAGCAGTCCGCTCGTCAACAAGGTGACTTCCTTCGGACTGTTGTTGATTCCCGAGATGGCGGTGTCGGACGGACTTTGCCGGAGCATATGGCGGCCCGTGTCCTGGCCCATCCAGTTGAAAAAACTCCCGTCCATCTTGCCGGTTAAACTGGGGATGTCCGCGCCGCCTGCCACCGCGGAACCCGTATTGGTTGACCGCTCCATGTCCTCGGCCACATAAAGCCCCGGCGAACCGCGTCCCATGGCGAAATAATAATACGCATCGGCGACATAGGCGTTGGTGCTGCCCTGATTGGCATAAAGGTTGGCAATGCAAATCTCCGCAAAATTGCCGCTGTTAGTAGCGGGATTGACCACCACCGACAGGATGCCATTGGCACCGGTCTGCTCCCCGACGGAATTCTGCCCCTGCCAGTAAAACGCACTGTTGCCGGCGGTGCCCCCGGCGGTTATTTGATGGCCCAGATAGGTGAGTTGAAGAATTTGCGATGTGTTATAATTGATGACCGCCGTTACGACACCGTTGGCCATCGTGATAGTGTTGGCGCTGGTGTTGGTGGTGATGGTGACATTCGCGCCGGTGCCATTGCCGCCGCCGGGGATGTTCGCGAACATGGACCCGGCCGAAAGCAAAACGCACGCGCAAAGGATTTGGAAAAGGTTTTTTTTCATAACAAGGGGTTGAAACCAGTCATTGCAATTGGAGATAATAGAGATTTTCCACGTCCGTTATGGTTTGACGCGCCGCAATGGGAATCTCCACAAATGAGAATCGCAGCAACCGTTGTTTGCTCAATTCCTCACAAATTACACAGCGCTTCGCCTGCAAGTCACGCTTCCAGTTTAACATGAGATGCCGCTACTGTCCATTTTCGAGCAAATTGAAAAGCTGGTCATATGCTTCACGAACTGGCACGGTTTCGTTGTTTTGGCCCAATCCGGGGAACGTGCCGCCGGATACCAACTGAAACGCCGGAACGCTCTGAATAAATGACACCGATCCATCCGTAAACAGGCAGTTAAAGCCTGCCGATGGATAATGTGCGAAGGTGGTTGAGGTGAACGTCACAGTGGCAGAGGCTGAAGCTCCCACTTGATCCATACCAAACAAATGCCTCCCGCCTGAGCCGGGTTCGGACCATATGCTGCCAGTTTTGGGGAAGGCCCTGCCAAAGTTGCTATTGGTTGCATCCAGTATGCGTGGATTGAACAGCATTGTGCCATAGACACTATACCCACCCGTTTTATCATCTGTGCCAACGCTAGCCGAAGGTGAACTCATAAACGATTGCCCTGACAAGCCTGAATAAGCCGCAGGCGTGTCACCCGTGGAATCTGGAAAGGCAGGACAAAAGAATACTTTGCCATTGCCTATCCCATGGGTCTCATACAAATAACCAAGGCAGTCAAATACACCAATTGGTTGAATCCCTTGCACGACAGGGGTGTTAGCAGTAGGCAATGTTGCGATATAAAGCGTGTAATGGATGCTGTTAAGAATATTGGGACTGGCCGGATGAATCGTGTCAATCGGGTAATAGTCACCGTAATCGTTCGCATAGATATTGCAGGCGAGCGCAATCTGGTGGAAGTTGCTCTGGCACTGCGCCGTTTTTGCCCTTCGCTTGGCCGAGGCCAGCGCCGGCAACAGCAACGCCGCCAGAATGGCGATGATGGCAATGACCACCAGCAATTCAATCAAGGTAAAACCATTTCGTCTCTTTTCATTCATAATTTTTATAATCCGGCATTTTAAAAAATGCGATCTGATACCTGTATTTGAACTTAAATCTGGCGGGAGCGCCAAACCCCAAGCACTCCCGCCAGTGGTATTTTCAGTCTGACAAATTCAATCCGCCGGAGCGTCCTCCCATATCAGTTATTGGTATTGCTGAGGATGTAGAAGGACTGGCCGGCAGCGCCCGCCGCGTTGGTTCCGGTGAAGGTGAACGCGCCGTTGGCTCCGTTGGTTCCCACCACGTTCGTCGCCGCCGCCTTCCACTGGCCCACCGGCAACGCCAGATTCGTGCTCTCCAGCAGGTAATACGTCCCGCCCGTCTGCCCGTTGGTTCCGGTGATCACCACGTTCCCGTTC
>Ga0181516_10000555_pt1 | contig 33574 bp, 28 predicted proteins | sample PEATcosm2014_Bin_25_FD_121104 | JGI IMG/M metagenome (GOLD analysis project Ga0181516, IMG submission 121104) | Peatland microbial communities from MTU Mesocosm Facility, Houghton, MI, USA - PEATcosm2014_Bin01_10_metaG | ecosystem: Environmental > Terrestrial > Soil > Wetlands > Peat | place... | reverse complement strand
TACGCGAAAGTCTTCATACATACACCAAGCCTACCGCCGCGCTCCAACAAGGGCAACTGCGCCGCGCCTTTGGAGCCCATGATTTTGAAAGGTGTAGGCATCGGCTTGATAGGTACGGGCTTCACGGGCTGCGGAAAACCCCTTCGTCAGGACGCTTTGAAAGAGCACGACTTCGGTCGTGCCGTAAATGCCGCAAATCAACGCCGGCTCTAGCCGCCGAGGGACGCTTTTCGTGGATTTCCCCATGAACGAGGCCTTTTTCCGCAGCCTGTTAGCCCCGGAAGAGACGCTTTCCGCCGGGATGAACCGTTTTTCACGGTTTTCGCTCGACTCGTTCCCAACCCCGCCGATAAACGAATCAGGGGAAGCCAGCCATTATGATCATTTCCGTTACGGTTCCGGAGGCGGTAATCCGCGCGGCGCAGGATCGCAACATGCCGGTCGAGGAGTTTGTAGATAAGCTGATTGACAAAGGCATGGAGAAGCAGACTGGTCGCCCGACGGTGACAAGCGCCATCGAGCGAATCCGGGCTCTTCGGACTGAGATCGTAGCTCCCAAGCGCTAAACGCACGCTCGCAAGCATCAATGGCTGCACGCTTCCCGAGGGGAGCAACGTGAGCAGCCGAGGATGGAGCGCACCGGAATCCCGGCGCTTTATCCGGCATATGAATCTCGCGTCGCGCGGTGACAACATTTCTGCAAGGGTTCCAGAACTCATCTGAAGACCGCCGCACGCGAGTCCCGAACAGCCATTTATAATGATTTCGCAAGCCCCGTTGACCGCAGTGACTCTGCGCGCCCATCGCGATACATGGGATTTCCCGCCGCGCGGAAAGACGACACGCTGGCCGAGCCGTTCGATCCGCTTGCGCAGTCAATCTTGAGTTGGAGGGAAGAGATGGTGACTCGACGCGAATTCCTCGACACGCTTGCCATCGGAACAGCAGGATTGGCCATCGCATCAACCGCGAAGAGCTACGCCCAGATTCTCGGCTCCAACGACCGGCTCAACTTCGCCGTGATTGGCCTCAATGGCCGCGCCTATGCCCACCTCTCGTCTCTCAAAGCAAACAAAGATACGGCCCGCATCTCGCATGTCTGCGATGTGGATAGCGTCATCCTGAAGAAGTTTGCCGCGAGTGTTGAGCGCGAGGTGGGTTATGCGCCCGCTATCGAAAAGGACTTTCGCAACATCCTCCAGCAAAAGGACGTTGACGCCATCACAATCGCCACCCCGGACCACTGGCATGCGCCCATGGCGATTGCAGGACTACAGGCTGGCAAACATGTCTATGTAGAAAAGCCATGCAGCCACAATCCTGCCGAAGGAGCGATGCTTGTCCAGGCGCAGCAAAGGTACAACATGCAGGTGCAGATGGGCACACAGCAGCGTTCCTCGCCTCATACCATCGAGATTGTCGACAAGATTCACAATGGTTTGATTGGTCAGCCATACTTTGCCAAATGCTGGTACAGCAACGTGAGGAGGTCCATCGGCACCGGCAAGGAAGCGCCCATTCCGCCGCAACTCGACTGGGAACTCTGGCAGGGGCCGGCGCCGCGACGGAGTTACAAGGACAATATCCATCCTTATAACTGGCATTGGTTCAAGCTTTATGGCACCGGCGAAACATTGAACAACGGAACCCATGAGGTGGATGTCTGCCGCTGGGCACTCGGAGTGGACTATCCTCGCCGCATCACTTCCTCTGGCGGAAGATACCAGTTCAAAGACGACTGGCAGTTTTACGACACCCTCGTCACCAGCTTCGAATACGACGACAGAATGATCACCTGGGAGGGCAGGAGCTGCCAGGGGATGAAGGTCTACAACCGCGATCGCGGATCGGCGATCATCGGAACCACCGGGACGGCAATTGTCGACCGGGATGGTTACGAAGTCTACGATCTGAAGGGGAACAAGACGGATTCCTTTGTGACGGGCAAGACGACCGCTTCGTCCGACCTGACCGGCGCCGACTCGATGACCGATAGGCACTTTGCCAACTTCATCGCGGCAATCAGGAAGGGAGAGCGGCTCAACGCGCCTGTCTCCGTTGGCAACGTCGCTGTTACCATGCTTCAACTTTCAAACATTTCCTGGGAAGTGAATCGGGAGCTCGATATCGATGCGACAGACGGCCAAATTCAACACGATGCTGAAGCGATGCGGATGTGGGGACGCGAATATGAAAAGGGATGGGCGCCTCATCTTTAGCAATTCGAGAGGCCGTTAACTTGAAAAAACCTTACTCGCGACGCAGCTTCATTCAATCCGGCGCAGTGATCGCCGCGGCCTGTGCGGCGCCGAGCGCCAGCCGCTCATTTGCGCAGACTAGACCCGCGGAGGATAAAGCGCCGTCGATCCAGTTGGGTCTGGCGAGTTACACATTCCGTAACTTCACACGCTCGCAGCTAATTGGGTTTATGAAGCAACTCAACGTGGCCACGTTGAATGTGAAGGATGTCAAAGATCATTTACCCACCGATCCGCAGCAGGAGGCGAAGGCGCTGGAAGAGTATGTGTCGGCAGGCATCAAGCTCCACGCAGCCGGAGCTATTTACTTTGCGGAAGACGATGATGCCGCAATTCGCGGCAAGTTCGAGTATTGCAAGCGAGCGGGCATTGGTGTAATCGTCGCGGGCGATCCGACACCCCAAAGTCTTCCTCGCATTGAGAAATTCGTTAAAGACTATGACGTCCGAATTGCAATTCACAATCACGGGCCGGAGGACAAGCTATTCCCTTCCCCATTGGATGTGTTGAAGGTAGTGAGGAACTTTGATTCGCGAATCGGATGCTGCATCGATCTCGGGCATGCCGCGCGTGCGGGCACGGACTTGGTTCAGGCGATTCGTGAGACGGGACCGCGGCTTTTCAATATTCACATGAAGGATCTGACAAGCTTCCAGAGTAAAGAGAGTCAGGTGGCCGTTGGAGACGGCATCATGCCGGTGCGGGAGATTTTCGAAGCTCTTCATGCCATTCAGTACAAGGAGTTTGTCGATCTCGAATACGAGATCCACGCCGATGACCCCATGCCTGGAGTCATCGAGAGCTTCGCTTACATGCGCGGTGTTTTGGCAGGGATGGGATTTACGAATCGCGCTTGAAACTCGCAGTAGTTTTGGAAGTTATCGCTCGAAAGCATCGACGTTCTAACATTGGAGTTTGCCTGAGAGCAGTATTTCTCCGCGAAAGGGTATAAGTTGAATGATGTTGATTGATGAAGACCGGTTGTTTCCCGCTGAACCCAGCGCAAGAAAGATAGCCAGAGAACTGTATGCGCATGTGAGCGAACTTCCTATTCTCAGTCCTCACGGCCATACGAAGGCCGCATGGTTTCAAGAGAACTTGCCTTTTCCCGACCCTGCGACCCTCCTTGTACAACCCGATCACTACGTTTTTCGGATGCTCTATAGCCAGGGGGTATCCCTTGAAGATCTTGAGATTGGGCAGCCGGTCATAAAGGATGCGCGCAAGGTCTGGCGCCTCTTTGCCAGCCATTACGATCTGTTTCGCGGAACGCCGACGCGCATCTGGCTCGACTTCGTCTTTCAGAAATTATTTGGACTAGACGAACGGCTCTCGGCAAGTACAGCGGATCGGTACTTCGAAGTAATCTCTGAAAAACTCAGAACCCCTGAGTTTCTTCCGCGCGCTCTTTATGAGCGCTTCAACATTGAGGTTCTGGCGACCACCGACTCTCCGCTGGATTCTCTGGCCGGGCACGAGGCTCTCCGGGATTCAAAGTGGAATGCGAGAATCATCCCCGCTTTCCGGCCCGATCCGGTGGTCGATCCGGAGTTTGCCGGTTTTAGAGAGAATATTGCGAAGTTGGGCCAACAGACCAGAGAGGACACCTCGACCTGGACAGGCTATCTGGCTGCCTTGCGCAAGTCTCGTGAGCGCTTCAGATCGCTCGGATGCACCTCGACGGATCATGGACATCCCACCGCGCTAACTGCCGATCTTCCTTTGGCGCAGGCCGCGGAGTTATTCAGCAAGGTACTTGGAGGCAAAGCAAGCAAGGATCAGGAGGAGATTTTCCGCGCTCAGATGCTGACTGAGATGGCCGGAATGAGTCTGGAAGACGGCCTGGTGATGCAGATTCATCCGGGCAGCACGCGCAACCATAACCGCAAGGTCTATGAACGCTACGGGCGCGATGTGGGAGCCGATATTCCCAGGCCGACCAATTACGTGGACGCGCTTCGCCCGCTGCTTGATCGATTCGGCAACGAGGCCAGCCTGACGATTATTCTCTTTACGCTGGACGAATCGACTTATAGCCGCGAGTTAGCTCCTCTGGCCGGACACTACCCCTGCTTGCGGCTCGGACCTGCATGGTGGTTCAATGACAGCCCCGAAGGGATGACGCGTTTCCGTGAGCTTACAACTGAGACGGCGGGTTTCTATAATACGGTTGGATTCAACGATGACACACGCGCATTTCTTTCGATTCCGGCTCGGCATGATGTAGCGCGGAGGGTTGACTGCGCGTTTCTTGCCAAGCTGGTTTCTGAGCACCGTTTGGCCGAAGACGAGGCCCTTGAAGTGGCGCGCGATCTTGCTTACGGTCTAGCCAAGAAAGCGTACCGGTTGTAAGGAGAAGTTATGATCGGCAGTGCGGCGCCTGGCGCTCAGTTAGATGGACGATCTCCGACCGGAACACGGATTGGGCGTGTGCGCTGGACAATCTGTGCGATGCTCTTCGCCGCGACAACGATCAACTATATGGATAGGCAGGTCCTCGCGCTTCTCAAGCCCACTCTCATGCAGAGCGTTGCCAACCATGGCATTGGCTTGACCGAAGAGAGCTACGGGACCGTTGTGGCCTTCTTCACACTCTTCTATGCGCTCGGCCAGCTCGGCGCGGGACGCTTCGTCGACAAGGTCGGTACGCGCATCGGCTACATGGTCATTATGGCCGTCTGGAGCCTCTCCGCGATGGGCCACGCACTGGTCAACTCGGTGCTTCAACTCGGCATTGCGCGCGCCTGTCTGGGAGTTGGCGAATCCGGCAATTTTCCCGCAGCCAATAAGACAAACGCCGAGTGGTTCCCTCAGAAAGAGCGCTCGCTCTCATTTGGCCTGTTCAACTGCGGCGCCAATATCGGCGTGATTCTGGCCACGCTTCTTGTGCCGATCGCTGTACACACCTTTGGCTGGCACTCAGCATTTCTGATCACCGGACTATTCTCGGCAACGTGGATCGCGATGTGGTTCTTGAAGTACCACAAGCCCGCCGAACATCCAACACTCTCCGGGGCTGAGCTTGCCTATATCGACCAGGACCCTCCGGAAAAGCCCGGTCGATCCACGCCCTGGATCGAATTGTTTGGTTTTCGTCAGACATGGGCGTACGCTATACCTAAATTCCTCACAGATCCCATCTGGTGGTTCTATCTTTATTGGCTGCCGGGTTACTTTAGTGATAAGTTCCATCTGAGCCTCGTTGGTTTGGGGTTGCCTATTCTAGTCGTTTACAACGCTTCCGCTCTTGGCAGCATTTATGGGGGCTACCTGCCCGCGTCCTTCATTCGCCTGGGACTTTCGGCGGAGCGAGCGCGGCTTGCCGCGATGCTACTCTGTGCATCCCTCGTTGTTCCCGTCTTTCTTATCAACAGCCTTCACGGGGATAACTTCGGAAAGTGGGCTGCAATCGGTCTGCTGAGCCTCGCGGCAGCGGCGCACCAGGGGTGGTCGGCCAACATCTTTACCACGGCGTCGGATATGTTCCCGCGCAGCGCTGTAGGCTCGGTTACTGGCATCGGCACCATGGCTGGAGCGGTTGGCGGCTTTCTGTTTGCCAAATATATCGGTCATATCCTGCAACTGTCCCATGGCGACTATTCGATTCTTTTCATCACCGCAGCAAGCGTCTATCTCATTTCTTTGCTCATCAATGTTCTGCTTGCTCCCGGGTTGAAGAGAGTGGAGTTAGTCGCATGAGTCTTTATTGCTCCATTGGAAGTACTGAAACCGATCTGACGCCGCGGCAATTGAACGATCTCTTGGCTGAGAGCCTCGCCAAGCTCGGTCCGCGCAACAATGTGCTCGCGGTGCCGCCCGATCAGACCCGCGTACACTCCCGCGCCGGCGAACTGACGAGTTATGCTTGGAGGTATTTTGGTGGGCGGCTCAAGGCGGTTCTTCCGGCTCTCGGTACGCACGCCGCCATGCGAGCGGAGCAGCTTGCGCAGATGTTCGGCGATGTGCCTTTGGAGCTATTTCGAGTTCATAACTGGAGAAGCGACATTGAAACGCTCGGCGAAGTTCCGGCCGAGTTCATTTACGAGCAATCCGAGGGCAAGCTGAGTTACTCGTGGCCGGCTCAGGTGAACCAGCTCATCTCGCAGGGCGGTTTCGATCTGATTCTTTCCATCGGCCAGGTTGTGCCCCACGAAGTGATCGGCATGGCCAATTACAACAAGAACATCTTGGTTGGCACAGGCGGTCGCGAAGGAATCAATCGCAGCCATTATCTGGGCGCGGTCTATGGCATGGAACGAATCATGGGCCGCGCGCAAAACCCGGTGCGCAGTGTGCTCAATTATGCTTCCGACCATTTTCTGCAAGATCTGCCCATCGTCTATGTGCTGACCGTGGTCGCCAGCCGTGCAGAAGGCGGACTCGCAGTGCGCGGCTTGTTCATCGGCGACGATACTGAGTGTTTCAATCTGGCTGCCGAGCTAAGTCTGAAGGTTAACTTCGAGATGGTAGACGAGCCGATTCAAAGAGCCGTAGTCTATCTCGATCCGCGGGAGTTTCACAGCACATGGCTCGGTAACAAGGCCATCTACCGTACACGCATGGCTCTGGCCGATGGTGCTGAGCTGATCATTCTCGGGCCGGGCGTAAAGGAGTTCGGCGAAGACAAGGAGATCGACGAGCTTATTCGCAAGTACGGTTACCATGGAACCCCCGCAACGCTTAAAGCAGTAGCTGCCAATGCAGAGCTTGCCAACGATCTCAGCGCTGCCGCGCATCTCATTCATGGCTCGTCGGAGGGACGCTTCAAGATCACGTGGTGCCCCAGGTATCTAAGCAAAGCCGAGGTGGAATGCGCCGGCTTCAGCTATGGCGATCTGAATACTATGCTGGCCTGCTACAATCCAGAGAAACTGAGTCATGGATTCAATCAGATCGACGGCGACAAAGTCTTCTTTATCGCCAATCCCGGGCTGGGGCTTTGGGCGCACCGCAGCAGACTATGAGTTACATTATGCGATGCTTTTCGCAAACCGAGGAGAGAACGATCAATGAGTTATGGATTGAATATCCGCGTGGACGCTGAATTGGATTTCATGTCGCTGGGAGCTTTGGTTCATCGGCTCGACCCGGGGATTATTCCCTTCCGCAAGGCGACTGAGTGCCAGATTCACGTTAGCGGCGGCGAGTTTAATGTAGCAGCCAACCTTTCGGACTGCTTCAGGATGAAGACGGCGATTGCCAGCGCCATGTCGGATTATCCGATTGGCGATCTGATCGCCGAGCGTGTGCGGGCCATGGGTGTGAAGCCTTACTACAAGCACTTCAAGCACAACGGTGTGACCGGCCCGAACATGGCCACCGTCTATAGCGATCGCGGCCTCGGCCTGCGTGCTCCGGTGGTTTTTTACAACCGCTCGAATGAGGCGGCGGCGCAACTGAAACCAGGAGATTTTGACTGGAAGGCAATCTTTGCCGACGGAGTTCGCTGGGTTCACAGCGGCGGAATCTTTGCGGCACTCTCGCCGACCACCGCTCCGCTGGCCGCCGAGATGATGAAGGAGGCCAAAGCAGCCGGCGCGATTACTTCTTTCGATTTGAATTTCCGCGAAAAGCTATGGAATATCCACGGCGGCGCCGAGAAGGCCGTCGAGACCATCGCCAGGATCGTCGAGAACGTCGACGTATTAGTGGGCAACGAGGAGGACTTACAAAAGGGACTCGGCATTCCCGGACCGGAGGTTGCGGTAAAGTCCAAGCTGGATCCCAGTGTCTTCTTCGGAATGATCGATCAGGTAACCAGGAAGCACCCGAAGGTCAAGGCAGTCGCCACCACTTTGCGCGAGGTTCACTCCACCAATCGCCATAGCTGGAGCGCAGTTGCATGGATCGATGGCAAGACCTACACAGCGCCGACGGCGGAGCTGGAAGTCTATGATCGCGTCGGTGGCGGAGATGGCTTTGCGGCCGGCTTCATTTATGGCTTGCTGACCGGCGAGGCGCCCGAAGAGGCGATTAAGCTGGGTTGGGCGCACGGCGCACTACTAACCACTTTCCCCGGCGACACAACCATGGCGACAGTGGAACAGGTGCGTGCCTTCGCCAAGGGCGGATCGGCGCGCATCCAGCGATAACTCAGAACTGAGCGTGGTCTGGATTTGACTTGCGACAGGAATGGAGAAAGTTAGGATGAGTAAGCTATTAAGTCTTGAAGACAAGATCGCAGTGATCACTGGCGGGACCTCGGGAATCGGCCGCGCCTTGAGCCTTGGCTTCGCCGATGCCGGGGCCAATGTTATCGCCACGGCACGCCGCCAGCAGCAGGTGGATGAGACCGCCGGCGAGATCGAAGCGCGCGGCCGACAAACTCTTCGGCTGGCCTCGGATGTATGTGACCGGACCTCGCTCGAGGCGCTGCTAGCTGCGGTGCTCGATCGATTCGGTAAAGTCGACATTCTGGTCAATTGCGCCGGAAAGATCAAGCGCACGCCGACGCTCACAATGCCGGAAGAGGAGTGGACCGATATTCTGAACACTAACTTGACCGGGACGCTGCGCGCCTGCCAAGTCTTCGGCAAGTCGATGCTGGAGCGCGGTTATGGGCGCATCGTCAACATCGCGTCATTGAACAGCTTTGTGGCGCTTAGCGAAGTGGCCGCTTATGCGGCCAGCAAGGCGGGCGTGGTTTCGCTGACCCGCTCGCTTGCCGTGGAGTGGTCCAAGCTGGGAGTTACTGTGAATGCCATCGCTCCGGGCGTCTTCCGCACCGCGCTGAATGCGAACCTGCTGGACGGTTCTCCGCGCGGGCACGAGTTGTTAATGCGAACCCCGATGGGCCGCTTCGGCAAGACCGAAGAGGTGGTCGGAGCCGCCATCTTTCTTGCTTCGGATGGAGCTTCTTTTGTGACCGGCGAAACTCTGGTGGTCGATGGCGGATTCCTGGCCAGCGGGGTCAATCAGTAGACTCAAAGCTCCTGAGCGGTCAATGCGGCTAAGTTGGACGCTACGGTTGGCGCGCTGATAGACTAGTTGGGTTGCAGTCGAGATGCCCTCACCGGTTCTGAGCTGCCTGCAAGTCTAGAAAAGAAGGACAAAAAGAAACCCGTGGATACAAAAACCCGTCACGCCCTGAAGAAGGACCAATTCGCCCAAGCCACAGCAAGCAGTATGAATTGGCTGAGTGGCCACCGTTCCGGAGTTTTGCGCTGGGTGATCATTGCAGTGATCGTTCTTTTGGCCGGAGTTGGCTCGTTGGTGGCCTGGGATCTGCGCTCGTCGGCTGCCGAAACCGCCCTGGGTGCAGCCTTAGACACCTACAGCGCTCCGCTGACGCCGCCAGGAGCCCCAGCCCAAACGGGAAGCTATGCGTCAGCCGCCGAACGCTCGAAGGCTGCCAACCAACAGTTTGCAGCGGTCGCCCAGCAGTATGGCTGGCTCTCTGAGGGCACCAAAGCCCACTACTTTGCTGGCGTCACCTACGAGGAGCTAGGGCAGAACGGCCCCGCCGAGACCGAGTTGAAGGCCGCGGCCGGCAGTTGGAACCGGAACCTCTCGAATCTGGCCAAGCTGGCCTTGGCCGGCCTTTATCATCAGACGGGTCGCGACGCGCAGGCGATCGATCTCTATACCGGGCTGGCCGCCAAGCCATCGGAGACGGTGCCGGCGGCCGTGGCGCAGCTTGACCTGGCGGATATTTATGCCGCGGCCGGGAAGCAAGATCAGGCCAAGACGCTGTGGGCTAAGGTCAAGGACGCCGACAAAGACGGCGCAGCCGGCGGGATCGCTGCGCAGAAGCTGGGCGCCAAGCAATAGGGCAGCAGGATTGAAGGACAAGACTCGCGGGGCCTGAGGCTTCGCGAGTTTTTCTTTTGGCCCACACGCACTTCATGACTGGCTGATCCGAGCATTTTCCAGATCGATTGCGTCTGGTGGACTATGAGCGCCGCCCAGGCAGTATTCTCAGGTTGGATGGAGATCGCAGACAAAGCTGTGCAAGATCAGGCTCGTCAGCACGAGGCAGAGGCAGCGCTCGCGGGACTGGTGAGCCAGTACGCGGGAACGTTGTACCGGGTGGCCTACTCGGTGATGCGCAACGCCGCAGACGCCGAGGACGCGGTGCAGGAGACGTTTCTGCGCGTGCTGCGCCATCGGGATACGCTCGGCGAGGTGCGCGACCAGCGGGTGTGGCTGATCCGCATCGTGTGGAATGTGGTGCTGGACCGCAAGCGCCGCGCGAAGACCCGGCCTGAAACAGACGACGTGGCAGAACTGGCGCGTGTGCTGCCTGCCGAAGGGCTCAGCGCCGAGGAGCGCGCCGCCGCTGCGCAGCATCACGCCCACGTGCTGGCATGCGTGGAACAACTCCCCACAAAGGAGCGTGAGGTGCTGATGCTCTCGGCCTTTGAGGAACTTACCAGCGTTGAGATTGCGGCAGTGCTGGGAATCACCGAGTCCAGCGTGCGGTCGCGCCTGTTTCGCGCGCGCAACCTGATGGCCGGGCTGCTGGACCATGCGAGGAGCCCGCGATGAACAGAGGTCAGTGGTCAGAGATCAGCGGACGGCCGCCTCATTGACGCCTGAGGCAAGGAGTTTGTTATGAGTTTCAAAACTCGAAATCGAAATGGCGGCAACCCTGAGACCGGCAACTTTGAAGAGACGCTGCGGCTGATGGCTCGCCTTGCTCCGCCTGCAGGGCTCGAGGAGCGAGTGCAGGCTGGCCTGAAGGCGGCCCCGGCTTGGAGCGGGGCGCGGATTCTAGCTTGGCCTCTGGGAGAGCGAACTGAAGGCTCCTGGCTGGGCAGTTCTCTGGTTCGCTCGGCGGCGGCCACGGTGATTGTTGCCGTGGTCATCGGCGGTAGTTGGGGCGTCTACTCGCGCGTGCAATCGTTGCAGCCGGTGAGGGCCGTTACGGTTCCTCTCCACTTCTACTCGCAGGGCGGCTTCTCGAGCGCTGGAGCGATGAGAACTCCGCAGACGCTGAACGGGCCCATGGTGGAACATCACTCAGTGGCGCATCCTGCGACGAGCGGGCCAGACGCAGCCCAACAGGCCGTCCAGCCAGCAGTAAGAAAGACGTCAATCCACCCAGCCAGGACCGCGGAGACAGGAAAGACCGATACTCCGCCCGTTACACCACAGACCAGATAGATTTCTCTTATGCGCTCTTGGTGATGGCGCGGATGAGCATGCCCAGGAGAGCGAGGACCGCTGCGCCCCAGAAGGCCGCGCCGAAGCCGCGCACATGGAAGCCGCGCACGATGCTCGAGGCCAACAGGATCATCAATCCATTGATGACCAGCAGAAAGAGGCCGAGAGTGAGGATGCTGATGGGGAAGGTGATGACTTTGAGAAAGAAACCAACCGTCGCGTTGAGCAGGCCGATGACCAGCGCCGCTCCCAGCGCGGGCCCCAGTCCCTGGACTTCAAAGCCGGGCACAAGACTCGACACCGCCAGCAGGGCCACCGCGCTCAACAGCCATTGAACCAGTAGTTTGACCATCCAATTCGCCTCCCGCTGTCGAAATCGTAGCATCCGGAGGCTACTCGGCGAGCGGCGGCTCCAAATCGCCGGTTGACTGAGGTTCGGTTGGCTGTGTCGAGTCTTTGCTCTTGACCTTCGCTGTGCTCATCAGGAAGACGGCGACCACGATGCCCACCATGCCGGCATACTCGGCTGCCTCCGGCCGTTCGTGGAGCAGAAGGATGCCCAGGAATACCGCGACGACTGGGTTGACATAGGCGTAGGAGGAGACTTTGGCTACGGGCACGTGTTCAAGCAGATAAATGAAGGCGGAGTAGCCAACCAGCGAGCCGCCGGTGACGAGCCAAGCCAGCGAGCCGACCGAGGCTGCGTTGACGTGGAAATTGGGCCACTGGCCCAGCGCCGTGCCCAGCGCCAGGCTGAAGGCTCCAGCGAAGATCATCTGCCAGGCCGCGGCCACGAAGCTGTTGACCGGCAACCGCGCGTGCCGCGAGACGAGACTGCCGGTCACCCAGACCATCGCTCCGGTCAACAGCACCCCAATGGCTACGAAGCGGACTCGGTCACCGGCTAATCCGGTGAGCAGCGAGGGCCACAGCACGGCACCGAGGCCGACAAAACCCAGCGCAATTCCCAGCCAGCCACGCGCGGGGATCGGCTCGCCGCCGGGCAGCAGCATCTCGGCCAGTGCAATCAGCAGGGGAGTCACCGCCAGCACCAGCGAGGCAAGGCCGCTGGGCACGGTCTTCTCGGCGTAGACCAGGCAGACGTTGCTCACGCTCAGAAGGAAGAATCCGATGAGACCGAGCATCGACATGGTTCTGAGTGGCCAGAGAAGGCGCAGCCCGCGCATGCGGCACCAGGCGAGTAGCAACGCCCCGGCAATGAGAAAGCGGATCCCGGAGAGCAAATTCGCCGGCATATAGACAGTGCCGATGCGAATGGCTGTATAAGTAGACCCCCAGAAGAAATAGACGCAGGCGAAGGCGAACGCGATGGAGGCCGCGGAGGCTGCCTTCTTTTCGGGCTGAGTTGTCTGGGTTGTGGAGTTCGCCATAGGTAGATTTCATCTTAGCCCGAGTGGCGGTCCGAGACTTCCCGGACATTGCGGCAGTTTCGCGGATTGGAGGTTCGCGCCGCGTAGTCAGCAGAAGCTGTTTCCGGGTTGCCGTCTAACCAGAAACTGCACCAGCGCCCGCATTGACGGGCGTGTGATGGCTCTGCGAGACTTTTGGGCATGGGTTACACAGGAAAAGTTGAGTATGCCGAGGAGCGCCCGATGCGCACCAGGAATACTCGCATTTATCGCGCTTGTCATTGGCCGATCTGGATTTTTGTCTTTTTTCTGGCCCCTGGTCCGCTGACGTTTTCGCTCTTCGCGCATGGGTTCAGCCTGGGCAACTCGCTGTGGCTGGCGGCGGTGCTGGTGGGGACGGGTATTGCCCTGGTGCGCGGGCAGGTGCCGGGCGGCGAGCCGGGGCCTTACATTCTGAGATTTGATGAAGACAAGCCGAATCCGCTCTACCGGCGGGTTTGCTACACCTTCGCGTGGAATGCCGTGCTGAATTATGCGTTGCTCAACCTGGCCGGTCTCACAATTGCCTCTGTGACCGGCGTCTGGATGATGAGGCCGATTTACTACTACGGATACCTGCCGCTGGCGGCGGTGATTCTGCTGCTGGGCGCGCTGGGCAAGCTGCCGCGCGTCGAGCCCTCGACAAAGCACGAAGGCACACACCGGCGCTATTTTTATGGCTCAGTCTGGGCAGTAACAGCGGCGCAGACGGTGCTGCTGGTGCTGTGGAAGGCGCTGCCGCAGACGCACGACGCCGTTCTGGTAAGAGAGACCAGCGCGATCAAGCTGGTGGTCTTTGTGGGTGTGCTGGCGCTGGTTGGCTCGATTGCCGCCCATGGTGTGCTGCCGCGTACGAGGCCGATTCTGCCGGGCGAAGTAATGGTCTCGGACTGATGCGGGTCGAGGTCTCAGAGGAATACTCGTGAGGCCAATCAATTAAGCGGGTGAGGTTCGTTGTTTCCCCGGTCCCCAAATGCGAGGGATCTCCACCCGGACAAAGGCCAGACCGTGGGGACCCCGGACCTGGGCACCCGGCAGAAGTACCGAAACTCCACGGATTTGTCTGTTGATCCGCTGATCCACTAGTATTGGCCGGTGTATTGGGCGGGGTAGATTCCCCGCTTTAGGAGCCTGACCGATGCGCCTTACCCAGTTTGTGTTCGTCGCCGCGATCTTTGAGGTTGCCATGGTTCTTCCCACCGCCAATCTGGCTCAAAGCGCAGTTCCGGCAAATGCGCCCTACAAGAACGCAAACCTCCCGGCGGAGAAACGTGTGGCCGACCTGCTGAAGCGGATGACACTCGAAGAGAAGGCGTCGATGGTTGCCGGCTCGGGCTGGATGGAGTCAACGCCGATTCCGCGGCTGGGGATTCCGGCGATCAAGATGGCCGACGGGCCGCTGGGCGTGCGCTCGTGGGCGGGCAGTTCGGCGATCACAGGATTGCCGGGCTCGCCGCTCAAAGTGCTCTCGACAAGTTTTCCTTCGGGGGTGGCCATGGCCGCAACGTGGGACACGGAGCTGGTTCATCGCCAGGGCCAGGCCATTGCGCAGGAGGTGAAGGCTCTGGGCCGGGACATGATCCTCGGGCCTACGGTGAATATCAATCGCGTGCCGCTGTGGGGCCGCAACTTCGAAGGCTACGGCGAGGACCCATATCTCGCCGGCCGGCTCGGCGTGGCTTACGTCAAGGGCGTGCAGGGCGAGGGTGTAATTCCATCGGTGAAACACTTCGACGCCAATAATGAGGAGTTCGAGCGTCATCGCATCGACGAGACGATCGACGCGCGCACGCTGCATGAGATCTACCTGCCCGCCTTCAAGGCCGCAGTCGAGGAGGGTGGCGCGTGGACCGTCATGTCTGCCTACAACCTGGTCAATGGCGTGCATTGCGCAGAGAACAAGGATCTGCTGACGGGCATTCTCAAAGACGAGTTCAGTTTCAAGGGATTTGTGATTTCCGATTGGGGCAGCACCTATTCGACGGCCCCGACGGTCAACGCGGGCATGGATCTGGAGATGCCGGGCGGCGAACCTGCGAAGAACTGGCTGGCCAATCCCGCCTTGCTGGAGAAAGGCAATAGCGGCCGTTGGCTAACGGCAGACAAGGTGCTGGCCGAGGTGAAGGCAGGCACGATTGTCGAAGCCACGCTCGACGACAATGTGGGCCGTATACTGCGCGTGATCTTCTTGAGCGGCATCTTCGACCATCCGCATGTGGGTGGTGGCGAGGTCAACACCCCTGCCCAGGCGGCGGTAGCTCTGCAAGCCGCAAAAGAGAGCATTGTGCTCTTGAAGAATGAGGGGCATCTTCTACCGCTCAATGCAAAGAAAACTCATTCGATTGCAGTGATCGGGCCAAATGCCGCCGTGGCGCGCACCGGTGGCGGTGGCAGCTCGCTGGTCGAGCCGAAGTACGCGATTGCGCCGCTGGACGGGATCAAGAAACTGGTTGGTGGCGGAGTGGAAGTGAAGTATGCGCTCGGCGTGAAGATGGAGGGCGAGGTGCTCAACCAGCTTCAGAGCGCATCCCCGGCAAGTCTCATGAAAGAGGCCGTGAATGCCGCCGCTCATGCCGATGTAGCCGTGGTGGTGGTGGGACGCTACGACAAGATCGAGCATGAGGGCGCCGATCTATCGACTATGGATCTTCCGGCCGGACAGGACGAGTTGATCCAGGCCGTCGAGCAGGCGAATCCGCATACGATCGTTGTGCTGAATACGGGAAACCCCGCGACCATGACGAAATGGATCGACAAAACGCCGGCATTGCTGGAGATGTGGTACGGCGGACAGGAGGCGGGCACCGCGCTGGCTTCGATCCTCTTTGGAGAGACGAATCCCTCGGGGAGACTGCCGGTCTCGCTGCCCAAGGAGTTCAAAGACTCGCCTGCTGCCGCGAATTATCCAGGCGAGAACCTCCATGTGAATTACGCAGAGGGAATTTATGTCGGCTACCGCTACTACGACACCAAGAACGTGGAGCCGCAGTTTCCCTTCGGATTTGGGCTGAGTTACACAAAGTTTGAATACAGCGATTTGAAGGTGACGCCATTGATGCTCGCGAAGGGCGCCGGCCACAGCGGGGCCGTTGTCAGCCTCACGCTGCGCAACATCGGCTCGCGCGCAGGAGCTGAGGTGGTGCAGCTTTACATTCATGACGGCCACTCGAAGATCGACCGGCCCGCGCATGAGCTGAAGGGATTCAAGCGCGTGGACCTGAAGCCGGGCGAATCGCAGACGGTGGCCTTTACACTGGGCCGCGCGGCCTTCTCGTACTGGAGTCCGGAGACGAAGGACTGGGTCGCCGATTCCGGCACATTCGAGATTCAAGTCGGAGCTTCATCACGCGATATACGCTTGCGGGCGCCGCTGGAGCTGAAACAGTAAATTGTTATTACCTTAGGCGTTCCCGTTGGCATCCCAGATCCCAAAAGCGGGATCCCCACGGACGAAGACCTGCCTATGGGGACCCCGGATCTGGGGCAACCGCATTTTTTGTGCCGATCTTCGCGCCTAACGCTGCGGTTCGTAAGGCTCGACGCGCAGCATATCGGAGAGCACACCCCGCTCGTCGGGGCTGAAAACGCCCTGATAGCGGCTGGAGTTGAGCACGATCGATCGCTGATCCGGTGGCACCCCGCGCAGGTCGCGGAAGGCTCCTCGCATCATCGCTCGACGATCCGGCGGCATGTCGGCAAGGCGGCGTGCCGATTGGGCGACCTGCATCCGGTCCTGCGGCGAAAGGTGTTCAATCAACTCGTTGCGGGCCAGGCGGCGCTGCCGCTGCTCCTCGGACAGCTGATTGACCTGGTGCAATTGCTGCACCGCCCGCTGCTGTTGTTCGGGCGGCAGACGGCGGAAGCTGGGGTCGTTGCGCAAGCTCCGCTCCTGCTCCTGAACCGGCAGATTGCGGCGCTCATTGAGCCAAGCGCCCAGGTGGCCGGGCGGGGCCTGGTTTGCCGGTGCATAGCTCTGATATGCGGGACGGGAGTAGCCTGGACCCTGGTTCGCCAATGCTGGATTGCCTGGAGCCATACGCTGTGGGGCACCGGCTTGCGGGTTGCCTTGGGGACGCTGGCCAGGCCGCTGCTGGTTCCGCATCCCGGCGCGGCGATTCGCCTGAGCCTCTCTGCGCTGCACCTGAGCAGGCCGGGCCGGGCGGGCCATGGGACGCTGGCCGAGAGCCGGAAGCGCGGGCGCAAAGACGATGGCCATTGCCGCAGCCATGGTCACGCATCGAATCCCTCTCGCATTGTGGTATCCCGCCAACATCCCTCAACCCCGCTTGCCTGCCAACCCTCTCAAAAACCTCAAGGAACGGAGCCCCACGCTCCGGTCACAATGAGAATGCCTTAATTTCCATCATCGTTGCTGTTGTCGTTGTTTGAGAGCGCCTCCAACTGATCCAGCACTTGAGCGTTGCTGTCCATGACTTGCAGGTCATGCACAACCGCAGTCTCTGGAGAGGCCGGCGGCTGCACCCAATTGGTGACGCCCAGATAGGTTCCGCCGCCGATCAGCAGCATGACGGTCATCGCCATTGCCGCCAAAGGACGAACATGGGCCTGTGAACCGTAGGCAAAGCCGGCGCTCAGCCGGACGAACCACCCTGCCAGCCAGCCAGCGGGCTCGGCTTGGCGCACCTCGCGCTGGCGCGCCTCCAGCCGGGTCAGAAAATAAGGGCTAGGCTCCGGCGCCTCCCATGCGTCCAACAGAGCCATGGTCGCACGCAGCTCATCAAGCTCCCGGCTGCAGCCCTCGCACCCCTCGAGATGTGCCCGGTCTTTTTGCGAGACCGCCGCCGGATCGAGCAGCAGGGTTTCGAGCTTCGCGCCCATTCCGTCGCATTTATTCTTGTTCGTTTCCATCGCTCCCCCTTATCCCCCGCCAGCTACGCGCGGCCCCTGCTATTTCATCCCATCAAGGTCAAACAAATTCCTTCAGCTTCTCCCGCAGCGTTTGGTAGGCGCGGAAGAGCAGAGACTTGGTCGCCGACTCGCTCTGCTTCAGCACCTCACCGATCTCGCGATAGTCCATCCCCTGGTACTTGTGCATGATCACGGCCATCCGTTGCCGCTCGGGCAGCGCCATCACATGTGCTCGAATGGCTTTCATCCGCTCCTCGCGCAGCAACCGCTGTTCCGCCGAAGGCTCATCGTCGGCCACATCCGGCGTCGTCCCGGTCTGCTCGTCCGGCGCGTCAAGATAAACGGCCTGCACCGAGCGCTCGTGCTTCGTGTCGCGCGCGTGGTTCACCGCCAAGTTCGTTGCGATCCGGTAGAGCCAGGTGGTGAACTTGGCTTCGGCCCGGTAGCTTTCCCTGGAGCGATAAACGCGCAGGAACACTTCCTGCGCTAACTCTTCGGCGATCGCCTGGTTGCGCACCATCCGAAAAAGGAAGTGGATGATGGGCCGGTGATACTTCGCCGCCAGGTAGTTGAATCCCGAATCGTCGCCCGCCGCTACGCGCAGCATGATGGCTGCGTCGCTCGATGGGTCCAGGCCGGTGACCGCGGCCGGCAAACTTCCCGGCTTCTCGGCGGGGCCTGCCGCCATCGACGGGTTGTCCAAGACCAGGGTCGCCATATCCTCTGGAACACCATTCTTGACGGGAGGTTGCGGCAGAATTGAACTTTGGGTTCTAGAAACTTGCTCCGACTGCGAGTCTTGCCGCTCCTTAGACTGTCCGGAGCCCCCTTTGGCCTCTAGAAGAGCGAACCCGGTCCCGAGAAGGCTGGTTCTGGGATTACCCGAGGCGCACTCACCCTGGCCCTGCAATCCAGCGCCCCCAAAGGCCGAAACCGGGCACAATACAGTCTCCCCATTCGGGGTGGGATCGGTAGCTCGGCGGATGGATAGGTCTTTCCAGCGCATAGGCTGTTGGGTGCGGACCGCGAACGGCCGGAACTGGCTGCAAGGGTTGGCCGTAAAGCCCCCCTGGTGCTACTCTAACGCATGGGATGCCCCACTGGCGCGCCAACTGCCAGCCCTTGCCGGAACATAAAAAGAGGGCGCTTAACTCAGCGGTAGAGTGCCACCTTCACACGGTGGAAGTCGCAGGTTCGAATCCTGCAGCGCCCACCATAAAATCAATAATTTACAGCATCTCCGCCCATCGTTTGGTCATGAGAGCTGAGAGCCTTTGCTCGGTTCAGCCTGCATCGGAAGCATCGCATAGACGGAACCGACCATCTATTTCATACTTTCCGGCAACTCCTGCTTATATGCATAACTGTGTAGCTGCCTAGAGCATTTTCGGATTTACTGTAGACTTCAGTGCCCCTCCATTCCGCGTTTCTCTGCGGAATGGGTGGGAAACCTACAAATTCTCGGTCTACACAATTCCCAAAAATGCTCTAAGTGCGGCGCTGGTCCGAGCCTGAAGGCCGCGCCTATTTGGCCCAATTTCAAGTGGCTGAAGCCCGGTGCTCCTCCCGCGATCGCCAAACTACTTTGGTTGCTGGGCGTCGGGCTGCGCGGCGGGTGCGGCGTCGTGTGGCACGTTTGCCGCTCCGCCTTGCGGCATTCCCATTACGGCTACCGATGTCGCGATGAAGGTACTGCCCTTCACCGCGCCCTCGACGCGCACCACATCGCCTACCTGAATGTCGGCCAGGGTGACGGGCGCGCGATGTTTGCGGAAGGTAGTATTTTCGTCGGCTAGAAAGGTGTAGGGGGCGTTGTCGAGCGCGCCCGTCAGGGAAACCGTCGTTTCATTGATGGCCGTCACCTTGCCCATCAGCCAGGTCTTGCCAAAATTCGCCTTCTGCTCATGCATCAGCTTGGCGCGTTCAGGGTCAATCTGCATCACGACGACGGCGCCGACCGATCGGGAGGACGGATCGATCTCGCCCAGCGCGGCTATATCGTCGCCGATTTTGATGTCGCTGGACTTGATGGGCACCGGTGCGGGCCGCTGGCGATCGCCTCTTTCCCCGCCGGCTGGGGGGGCATCTCTCTTCTCGCCTTGGTTCTGGACAACTTGCTTGAGAAAACGGGTGTTGGCGCTATAGTTCACCTTGTAGGTTTCGCCCGTATCGGTCTTCAGGATGTAGAAGCCGGGAGTTATCGCGCTGATGGTACCTTCCACCCCGCGACCGCCCATGCCGGTCTCGGCCATTCTGCCGACTGCGCCCCCGCGCCAACCCGGCTCCGGCACGCTTGCCGGCCCCGGAGGCATTCCGGATGGAGCCTGAGGAGCCGCTGGAGCGGGATTTGCGTTCTGAGCGGTGAGGGCGGCGAGCGACAGACCGAGGGCGATCGAGGATATGAGACGGATCTTCATAGCGACTCCAGGGGGAATTCAAACGGTTCCCTACAGCATAGACGTTCGAAATCACCCGGTAGTCGACAAGGATCAAAGATCAGGGATTGCTTTGGGCGGCGAGAAGCCGCTCAAAGGCCGGAACTCCGCGCAGGCCGGCGAATTCGCTGTCGGCGGCGATCTTCCTGGGATTGGTGAATCCCTCGTTAAGCGCCATGCGAAGGTAATCGATGGCGCGGTCGGTCATGCCGGCGCGAAGACAGCCCTTGGCCTTGTAGTAGTTCATCGCGCCGCGCTCGGAGAGCGAGACCGGGTTGGTGACGCGGAGGCTGGTGGCCGGCTCCTCAAAGACATTCGGATCAAGAGCCAGGGCGGCCTTATAGAGATCCCAACCCTCTTTGTACTTCTGCTGGGCCAAAAGGTCGGAGCCTAGATTTTTCAGGACCAGTGACGAGCCAGGGTCCAGTTTGAGCGCCTTGCGGTACATGCGCTCGGCGTTGCGGTATTGCTTAAGCCCGTCATAAACAGTACCGAGGTTGTTGTAGACGCGCGGGCTGGCCGGATCGATCTTCGATGAGGCCTTGTAGCACCGCACGGCCTCATCGAAGTTGAACATCAGTTGGTACGCAATGCCCAGCTTGTTCATTACGGTGGCTGAGCCGGCCGGCGCCTTCCTGTAGGCCTCAATAGCGGCCTGATAGCGCTGGTGGATCATCAGCGCGTCGCCAACCTCCTCGGGGGTCGGAATATTGGTTTGCGTAGCTGCGGCCTGCGGAGATTGCTGCGGGCTGTCGGGAAGCTCAGCTGCGGGCTGTGCGAGGAAGGCCGGTGCAACGGAGGCAATGGCTGCGAAGACTGCGATCGCCGGCAGCCAACGGTGTTGATCCAATTTGTTCATATTCCCTCCTGCTGAAGGAATCGGGGCGACGAACAAGCCTCATTGTTAACATTGTGTTAATACATCAATACATTTGCATTAAAGCACTAATCGAGGATCAGCGGGAAAAAATATCGACACGGGCACACCAACGTAATCCCCTGACCGGCCGGAATCCTGAATAGGAACAGCTTCAAATAGGCTCAAGTGAGGAAGGTTGAATAGGTAAATTGTTTAAAAAGGAAGATTTAAAGATGGTAAGAAAACGTCTGTTTCGGACCGGCACACCATCGGTTGCATTCAAGAACCATCTCGATGCTTGGCGCTTCTGGGCACGTGGAGCCGACTAGTACTACTGTTGCCGATAGATAATTGTTGCGAAGGGAGGGGGTTCTAACCCCCTGAAATTGGGCTGAAGTGATGCGGGCTTCAGGCCCGGACCAGTGCCTCCTAGTTTACATACAACTGTAGTACTAGTGTTTAGACCGTATGATTTGGTAGGTGTGCTTGGATAAGTGCGGGCGGGGACGCCCGCACTACAGCCGGTTTGGAGACCGGCGCTGCAATCCGTCCATTACTGAATCGAGCGATTACGATACTTGCGGGAGTTTACTGCGAAGCCGAAGGCCCGACCTCTGCAGGTTGGGTTAAGCTGCTGCATTAAAGTCGTTTACGATCGCGACGTTGGCTGATCGTGCGTATTACTCTGTATGGCGTCGCTCATCCAGAAGCAGAAGGCTAACACTCTCTACTACTACGTCGTCGAGAGCGCCCGCGTCGACAGCAAAGCCAGTCAGTCGCCAGCAGGTTTCTATAGCCTCAACGCAACCTTGCGAAAAGAATCGGCCGATCATTGAGAGTTGACACAATCGACGTAATCTGGCTCGTCCATCTGGCTGATACCGCAACTGAAAAGCCGCCAGTTCGCGGTGTTGGCCATGTTCCAAGGGATCTGTATGGACGTGCCAGGACCCGTGGGGTAATGAAAGGATGTGGCGTTGCCGGCATCGTAGTAGTTGATGAACGAGGCAGTTGCGGTCGCGGTGGGCGTGAGCTGCGGATACCCAAACGGTAAACCTCAACGTATCGCCTGTAACTCCCGTTGGAACTGGAACCCCGCGCGAGATACAGTTCGCGCTGCGGCTGGATTTCTGACGCGCTACCAGCGGCGGCGGCGAAGCTGGCCCTGTGGCTGCTGCCCATGTTCTTCGCTCTCACAGGCCTGCGCACGCGCATTGGACTGGTGACTGGGATGCACGCCTGGCTGCTTACAGGTCTGGTCATTCTTGTCGCCTGCGTGGGCAAGTTCGGCGGCAGTTTGGTGGCGGCACGGTTGACGGGCTGCAATTGGCGCGACGCTTCGGTGCTGGGCGTGCTGATGAATGCCCTCGGCATGACCGAACTGATTGTCCTCAACATCAACCTTCGGTTGAGGGTCATCGGCCCGCGTTTGTTCGCAATCCTTGTGATTGTGTCTCTGCTCACCACCATGGCCACCACTCCCCCCATTCACTGGCTCGAGCGCGGCGAGAGGCCGCAGCACGGCACGAAGGAACCGGCCTCAACGGGCTTCTCAAACCTCTGGGAAGTCTTTCGCAAAAATGTTAGGACCGCACCGTCAAGTCGCGCACGACCTTATGAACTGCTGACCTCTTGCTGGAGAATGAATGCGGCAATTAATGCGGATCGATCGCATTCCGAGTCATAAACCACAGATCCCGCACACGCGTAGGATGTCGACAAATTCTCTAAAAGCGCTAACTCCATGGCGCTCTGACCGCTGCTCATTTATGCTAAACAAATAGTGAAATTCCGAGTCGGGAGATGTTGCGCATCATAAGCGCCAGCCGCGAGGAACAAACGGAAGGGCTTCTCAAGAACGCAGTAAAAGAGCGCCGGTGCCGATCAAGGTCAATCGAGGTTTGCGAGGCTCTAGAAGAGGAACAATGCCTATACGAGGTTTCCAATGGAACCAGCGGAGATCGCTGGGAGTCCGGGGCGCTTGGATACTTTTGTTCTTTACACTTTTCTCGATCGGCTCCACTAAGTTGCCGGTACAGGCATCAGGGATTGGGCAGTCCTCCGGCTCCACGATCGCCAGCGGGGGATTGGACCTGAGCGTGTGGCCCATCCCGATCGACTACCCCGAAGACGGCTCGATTTTTCCGCCGGGCATCACTCCTCCTACATTTCTTTGGCGGGATGCGGCAGGAACCTCATGGAATATCGATATTTCCTTTGCCGGCAACACTCCTCCCATACACGTTCACCCCAAGGGAGAACGCATGCGCATCGGGACCATCGATCCGGATTGCGTTCGCAACCCCGACGATCTGCCAAGGTTGACTTCGCGTCAGGCTGCCACATGGACCTGGACTCCGGACGCAGCCGCCTGGGCGGAGATCCAATCGTATTCAACCGGGCAGCCGGCTAAGGCTACAATCACCGGCTACAGAGACGGCCAAATTCCCGTCTCCCGCGCCAGCATTTCTTTCTCTACCTCGACAGACCCTGTCGGGGCGCCAATCTTCTATCGCGATGTTCCGCTGATTCCGACGAAGGGCATAACCGGAGTTGTGCAGCCACTCGCTCCTTCGGCCATCCATCTCATTCATTGGCGTATCCGCGATATTCGCAAATCCGAGAGCCGCACCGTGCTCAAGGATATGCCCACCTGCGCCAACTGTCATTCCTTCTCTGCCGACGGCAAGACCTTTGGCATGGATATCGACGGACCGGATAACGACAAGGGACTCTACGCAGTTGTTCCCGTGCAACGGCATATGTCAATTCTGAGCAAGGATATGGTGCATTGGAACACCGATGGCCGGGTCGGTCAGGTCAGGGTAGGATTCATGTCCCAGGTCTCGCCCGATGGCCGATACGTCTTGAGCACCTTCGCCGGTCCCTCTCTCAAGCTGGTGGACTCTTACTACGTCACAAACTTTTTGGACTACCACTTCCTCCAGGTCTTCTATCCAACGCGCGGCATTCTGGAGTGGTACAACCGCGCGACCGGCCTGCGCCAACCCTTGCCGGGAGCCGACGACCCGCACTTTGTGCAGACGGATGGAGTCTGGAGCCCGGACGGCAAAACCATAGTCTTTGCCCGCGCTGAGGCAAGAGATCCGCACCCTCCAGGCCAACAACCGGCGCTTCGAGCAAACGATCCCAACGAAACTCCCATCCAGTACGATCTCTACCGCATCGCTTTCAACGACGGAAAGGGCGGTACGCCGGAGCGTATCGTGGGAGCCTCGCAGAACGGCATGAGCAACAACTTTCCCAAGATATCGCCCGATGGTAAATGGATCGTCTTTGTGCAGTGCCACAACGGCCAGCTCATGCGTCCCGACAGCCAGCTTTTCATCGTTCCGTTTGGCGGGGGCGAAGCGAGGCACATGCGCGCAAACACTCCGCTGATGAATTCCTGGCATAGCTTCTCGCCCAACGGACACTGGATGGTGTTTTCCTCGAAGGCGCGGTCGGCTTATACGCAGATGTACCTCACCCACCTGGATGCGGATGGCAACGACAGCCCGGCCATAATCATCGACAACACCACCGCCGCCAACCGGGCCGTGAATATTCCAGAATTCGCAAACATCGACCCCGACGGAATTGAGGACATTCAAGTTCACGTTGCAGATCTTCCAAAATAGACCGAACCAATAACGCTGATGGATGAAATGTGCCGCATGACAATCCGCGAGGCGATGCCAGAACTGGCACCATCACCCTCATGTGGGATGGCGCTCCGCAACGCTTTGCGGCGCGTCATTCCGCTTGCCATGCTGCTCTGGCTGGCAGCAGGATCGTTCCTCCTTGCGTCTTCGTGCACACCCCCGGAGGAGATGAAGGCGAAGCTGAAGAACAACCCTGGCGCCGACGTTTACAGGGATCTTGGAATCTGGTATGGCTCGCAGGAGCGGTACGAGTGCGCCGCGGAAGCATTTGCCACGTCTCTTCGCATGGACCCCGGTCAGAAGCACGGGGGCGACATCGCCTTCATGTACGGGGAAAGCCTTTATCTTTCCGGCGATGTGAAGGGAGCAATCACCGAATTCAGGAAGGCGGAGCTGAACAACTTCCAGAGCACCACTCTCCATCTGATGCTTGCCGCGGCATACGATCAGGTGCAGTGGACCGGCAGCGCGGAGTCGGAATGGCGCGCAGCCCTGGCGCTCGATATGGAGTCTTCGGAGGCCTTGGACGGTCTCTCCAACGACCTGATTGCCGACAACGACTACGCAGCGACCATCGAGCTTCTGGAGAATCCCGCTATCAGCGGACAGAGAACTTCGGTACAAAGCCTCAACCTGGGACTGGCATATACAAAAGTGGCGAAGCCGGAAGAGGCGGCCAAAGTCCTGCGGGATGGCCTGAGTACTTCACCCGACTCGCTCCCGCTCGCCAATAAGCTTGCCGAGGTGCTCGCGGAACTCGGCCGATCCCAGGAAGCGACCGCCGTGCGCGATATGGCGCTCGCGCAGCATCCTGCGGACTCCGACTCTTCAAGCAAAGACAGACAGCCGCCTTCTCCCCAGGATCTCTACGATCGGGCCGGCAAGGCTCTCGACGCGGGAGACGCGGCACAGGCGGTCAAGCTCTATGAAGAGCTGCTTAAGCAGGTTCCCGATTCCATCGAAGGCCGCACCAACCTGGGCGCCGCTCTGGCCCAGGAAGGGCGCTACGAAGAAGCCGTACAGCAATATCGCCAGGCGCTCTCGCGCGATCCCCAGAACGAGACTGTGCTTCTGAACCTTGCCCTCGCATTCTATAAGCAGGGCGATTTCAGTAAAGCGAGCAGCGAGTTCGAGACGCTGCACAAGCTCCATCCTTCCAATCAGCAGGGTTTCTACCTGTTGGCCGACTGCGACCTGCGGCTGGGGAAGTTTCAGGACGCGATCGCGCTCGTGCAGCCCGCCTACGATGCTCGCCCGGGCGATCAGGCCCTAGATTATATTCTAGGCACCGCGTTGATCCAGGATGGACAAACCGAAAAGGGCGCGGCCGTCATTGACCGCCTGATGCGCAACGGCAACTCCGCTGTGGCTGCCGTGTTGATGGGTGCATCGCAATATGCCGCGGGGGACTACAAAGCCTCAGCGGCGACATTCGAGAAGGCGCTGGCCGGGAATCCTGCGATCCCCGGCGCCTGGACCCTCTATGGGCGGGCGCTGCAAATGAGCGAAGAAAGCGATAAGGCAAAGGAAGCATTTCAGCATGCGCTCAAGGGCGATCCCAATGACTTTGACGCTTGTCTGCGTCTGGGAGCCATCCTGCGCCACAACGGCGACACGGAAAGTGCCGAACCGTACCTGAAGCACGCTGCTCTGCTGCGCCCGGACTCTGCCGAAGCTCAGTTTCAGATCGCCGCGCTCGAAGCCTCAACCGGCCGCCTGGACGAGGCCCGCAGCGGTTTTGAGATGCTCGTAAAGCAATGGCCGGATTTCGTCGAGGCTCACCTTCAGCTTGCGATCGTGTATACCCGCCTGCATCGAACCCAGGACAGCGAGCGGGAGCGGCGCATCGTCGTGGAACTGAATGACAAGGCGCGCATCAAAGGCCCGCAGCCGGAAGTGATTCCGTAAACCACTCAGAGACTTGGGCTCAGGAGCTTCGGTAGCCTACGTCTGACCACGAGATCCCACCGGCTTTATCGGCACGCCTTTACGGCTGGCTTGAGGCCTTGCGAGGGATCTTTTGAAGCTCGAGTTGATTCTTGCCTTCCACGACAAGGTAGAATTTGTCGGCTTCGACGTCGTGGAATACTTGCTTCAGGCCACTGGGCCAGCTGATCTCGACGCTCTCGACGCGGGTCGCTTTGGCCAGCCCGAAGTTCGCGCGCAAGTCGCTTTGCGACAGATAGCTCCCGCCTCCGGCAATCTCGCGTATCTGCGACATCCCGCCGGCCACGATGCGGACCCGCGCGCCCATGGCATCGCGATTGCTCTTAGTTCCAACTAAACGGAAATTCACGAAGTGATTTCCATTCCCTCCGCTATTGTGCAAGAGCAACGGCGGGTCTCCGTTATTGCCCACAACAATGTCCAGGAAGCCATCGTTGTCGAAGTCGGCGAAGGCCACTCCCCGGCCGGCATAGGGCGTCTTGAAACCGTCTCCCGCCTGCTTGGTGGTTTCGACGAACTTCCCATTTCCCTCGTTATGGAAGAGCGCATTGATCTGTTTGAAGCGGGTTTGCGGATCGACCGCTTCGATCTCCGGATACACGTGCCCATTGGCGATAAACAGGTCGAGCCAGCCGTCATTGTCGTAGTCGAAGAAACCGCCGCCAAAACTGAGCTCATCGCGGGTGGGGTATTCGATGCCCACCTCGGAACTGACATCCCAGAAATCGCCCTGGTGGTCATTGTGCCAGATGTGGTCGGAGGCCTTCTGGAAATCGGAGATGTAAAGATCGAGCCAGCCATCGTTGTCGTAGTCGCCCAGGGAGATGCACATCGCTGCCATGACATTGCCGCGCGCCGTCGTGGCCATGCCCGAGGTGATGCCGACCTCGGTGAACTTGCCGTTGTGATCGTTATGGAAGAGGTAGGAAGGAACCCCGTCGTTAGCTCCAAACAGGTCGGGCCAGCCGTCGTTGTCGTAATCGCCCACACCGACGGCAAGGCCCTTGCCGTCCGGTTTGTAAACGCCAGATGCGACTGTAACGTTGCTAAAGGTTCCGTCGCCGTTGTTGTGGTAGAGGATATTCGCGCTTCCCTTGTATGCCGAAGGCGCGCAACTGGACTGCACTCCCCTCAACGGGCAATAACGCGGACCCGCTTCCAGGTTGACGTATCCGGCTACGTAGAGATCGAGGAGGCCATCGCGATCATAGTCGAAGAAGACGGCGCCGCTATGGAAGAGCGTGCCCGATTCTGTGCCGGCCACCTTCGCCTTGTCGGTAACATCAGTGAACGTGCCGTCGCCGTTGTTGCGGTAAAGAACGTTGCGTCCGTACTGGGTGACATATAAGCTCGGAAACCCGGAGTTGTTGTAATCCCCCCAGACGCAACCCATGCCGTAGCCTGTTCCGGGAACGCCGGCTTTGTCGGTAACATCGGTGAATGTCCCGTCTCCATTATTGTGGTACAAAGCATTACGAACGTTGATGCCGTGATGATAGAGGTCGCGGCCGTTGACGAAATAAATGTCCTGCAGGCCGTCGCCGTCAAAATCTGCAACGCAGACTCCCGGTCCGAAGATCTCGCGGTTGATTGCAATTCCTTCGTTGCCGCGGTAGTTTACAAACTTGATTCCGGCCGCGGCCGTGACGTTGGTGAATTGGATAGACCCAGGATACGAGCCATCGGACTGCGCTGCAGCCGAACAGGATGCCATGAGAAACATCGACGCCACACGCAGCCAGTGTCGATCCCAAGGCCGTGCGAAGAATGGCGCCCGTTGCATTCTCATGATTCTATAAACCTCTTTGCCACACGGCGGGATGCAATGTCGTAGAAACAATTCCGAACCGGGTTGATGGACAACTGGGTTGATGAGCCGTGTCCTTCCGACCGGCCACACAGTTGCCGAAGATATAGAGAGAGCGCAATCAATGCGTGCCTGCGCCTTTCTGCCGGTCCGGTGGCAACGGCAGACGAACCTCCATGGATCCGACTCGTTCGCTATGTTCGTCGCGGACAACCAGGCGGATCACCGCCGTATCCGAAGGAACAAAAAACGTCTGGATCGCCTGGAAGCCATCCTTGCGCAGGCTGTCGATCTTCGACGCCGGGATCTCATCTTTGAGCCGCGTCTTTGTGCCCCACAGTGTCTCGCCGTCTTCGTCGAAGGCCAATGCCGCCATCGAGAGGTCCGAATGGTAGGCGCCGTTTGCGGACATGGGAAGATCTAACTGGTTGCCAAGCACCGCATATGCAATCGCGTACTGCTGCATCGAAACTTGAGTCTTCGGCTGAACGAACTTCCTGCTCGCATTCTTGGCCGCCTGCTCCCGATAGGGCGCGAGCGCTGCGATTTGTTCCGCCGTCGCCGGTCCGGGCTCTCCAATTGCATCCACGTGGGCCGCGAAGACGAGTTGACGAGAAGGCGGCGCGCCAAACTGCGCACCTTCCGCCATCGAATCAATTGAGACCGGCGCCTGATCCGAGGAGGCGGCGCTTTGATCCGCCGCGCTCTGCGCGTGTGCGACGGAAGCAATGTCGTCGGCAATATAGCTTCTCCGGTAGGCAAGTTGGTACCGTCCCTGCCCGATGCGGACGAAGATGCGTCGCACCGATCCATCGTACTTCTCGTTGGTCGGAGCATAGACGAGCGAGTAGTAGGAAGAGCCTTCGGCCGAGGCCGTCTCCAGGGCTTGTTCGAGCCCGTTGATGTTATAGAAGGCACGGCCTCCGGTCTGCTCGCCGATCAGGTCCATGGTTGCGAATCCGGCGGCCTGCTCGGCGAAGAACGAGCTGGTGGCGCTTGGAGCGCTGCGATCGGAGAGGACGGTGTTGCCAGAAGCGCTAAAGGAGGGATTCGTTTGTAATCCGTGCGCATCGATGGGATAGACCGCGACCTCGGCTGTATTCAGCAGATCGGTTGCGGCCTTGATGCGATCGTTGTAGTTGCGGACACCGTCGAACTGGTGGGTCCTTCCCCCGTTCGGTGAGATTGCAGCGGGAAACGAACCCGAATACCAGATCAGATTCTTGCGGCCTGCAGTCCGGGATAGAAAGCGGCCGATCTGCTTAAACGCATCCAGGGTCATGTCCACGCGGAGATCCATGCGAGCGCTGGCCTCAGTCTCCTCCAGTTCCTTCCTAGCCGCAACCATCTCGTCAACGGTTTTGTCAGCGCCAGTGCCGTCTTTTAATCTAGCCATATCCTCGGCGCCGGACCCTGGACTGTACGAAATGTCGGAGCGTTTCGGAGAAATGGCGGGGTCATTTATCGCGCGCTCGATCGAATCGATATCCGAGGTAAAGCCCTGCAGGAAACGGAGCCGGTTGCCGAGGACAAAGATGGCGATCCGCCGGCCCGGGTTCTTTTTCAAAAACCTAATCATCACCTCGCGCGCATAGAGCTGGTCCTCAAGTGGCGTGTTGAGGATGTCGTAAAGAAGAACCGTCAGCGGACCGTGTTCCGGCGACGCCGGCAAGTTCATAAACGTGTGCGGAGGCAGGGGGGGGCGCGTCGGGAGCGCGGCCTCTGTTTTGTCATCGCTATGGTACTCGAACTGACGGATCGACTGCGGCTTTCCGTCTTCGGCAACGCGGAAATCGGAGGCCTGCAACCCCGTGACGGGGTGTCCTTGCGCATCGGTGACGACGACATCCACCCGCACCCGCCGCACCGTCTGCCGCAGGACAAGGCCCGAGTCTCTGGTGGTGTTTCTCTTCGGGAGCTCTTGAGCAGCCAGGACACCAGCCGCGGCAAGGACGCCAAGAAGAACGGGAGCAATGAGGCAAAAGCAGTGCTTTGAGGAATCCCATTGGACAGCCTCTTCCCTTTCGCGAAGATTGAGGCAGTCGCCGATCGACAGTCCTTGAATTGGGCGTGCATGAAGGTCGGGCGTGATCATGGAATCTTGCTCCAGTAGGCATTCCGGTGAGATTGATCGTTAGACTTCTTCCTGTAGCGTTCGGTCATTGCGCGCGCATCTTATCGCTTGCCGAGCCATGACCGGTTATGCATTCAAAACCGTTGCGGCCTCTAGCGCGGCTCCTTCACCTGCACAATTCGATCGGCGGCGACGTTTTTGAGCATCTGCACCGTTCCGGAGGGCCAGCGAATCTCGACTTCCTCGGCCACGTGCGTATCTCCCAGGCCGAAGTGAACAGGCCCCACGCTCGAGGAGGCATAGCCGCTCGCTGTGGTCATGTGATTGAACTGAACCTTGCCCGCCGCCGTAACTTTGATGCGCGCGCCGATGCCATCGCGATTGCTCTTGGTCCCCTGGAGTGCAAACTCAATCCAGTGATTCGCGCCCGGGCTGTCGTTCATCCAGATTTCCGCAGGCGCACTGAGCGCAGTCACAACAAGATCGAGCTTGCCGTCCCCGTTGAAATCGGCGACGGCCGCGCCGCGATGCCTGCGCGGCGGCTGAGCGTCAAAGCCGGCTGCTTCGGTGAGTGCAGACCATTTGCCGTTCAGATTGCGGAAGATGGTATTGAGCTGGTCCACGTGGACCCGGCCGGCCATATTGGGCGAGGCAACATCGCCCCGGGCGACAAAGATATCCTTCCAGCCGTCGTTATCAAAATCGGCGATATTGACGCTGTATCCCGACATTGGATCGCTGAGCAAAGTCATCCCGCTATGCGCCGTAATCTCCTCAAAAGATTTTCCCGCTAGATTTTGATAGATGGGAAAAGTCTCGTTTTGCAGCGCAGTCAAGGCGATGTCCGGGTAGCCGTCATTATTCAAGTCACGGAAATCGCACCCCATCCCCGAGATGAGGTTTCCATGCTCTGGAAGCGCCACGCCCATCTCAAAGGCCACCTCCTCGAAGCGATTGTGCCCCTTGTTGTGGTAGAGGAAATTGAAGAGCTTATCGTTGGTGACGAAGATATCGGGCAGGCCGTCATTGTCGTAGTCCGCAATGCATGCCGACATGCCTTTTCCCGGATGGGCACGAATCCCGGCCTGCTGAGAGATGTCGGTAAAAGTGCCGTCTCCGTTGTTGAGAAAGAGTTGGCTTGCCGTCTCCTTGTAGAACTTTGGATGGCAGTACTCGGGCTTTCCGTTGAATTGACAGTCCGGCTCCTTGCTGCCGTCCCATGACAAGTAGTTGACGACGAACAAGTCGAGCAGTCCGTCATTATTGATGTCGACCCAGGCGGCAGCCACGGACCAGAGAGGCCCGTATTGCTTATCTGGCTTGGCCAGGCCCGCCTTTTCGGTCACATCGGTAAACGTACCGTCGCCATTGTTGCGATAGAGCGTGTTGCGGTAGACCCCAGCGACAAAGATGTCGTCGTAGCCGTCGTTGTCGTAGTCGCCGATAGCCACGCCAACATCGAAGCCGGTTCCCTTCAGCCCCGCTTTTTCGGTGACGTCGGTAAAAGTACCGTCGCCGTTGTTGTGAAAAAGGCGATTCCAATACTTGGGCGAACTCTTCTTGAGGGTGTCAATATCCGCGCCGTTCGTGAAGAAGATGTCGGGCTTGCCATCGCGGTCATAATCGAAAACGGCCACCCCGCCCGCCATGGTCTCCGGCGCGTGCCGCTGCGGAGTCTCGCTGCTATCGAGCGAGAATGCAATGGGACGGAATTGAAAATGAATAGGAGAGGGCGACTGCTGCTGTGCCGCCGCTCCGCCGAGTACCAGAACGACGAGGATCACCAGCCCGGCTGGAAATGCAAAAACGCGGTGAGGGCGCGGCTTGTCCGTCCGTGTTCCCTCCATCCGCAATGGAGACACTCGGCTATTTGCTTTGAGAAAGCTTTTCAATCTCCCGCTTCTCCCGATCTGCGTCTTCTTTCCGCCCGGCGGCGCCATAGGCGCGCAGCAAATCCCAATGTGTCCGGCTAACCGCCGGATCCGCTTCTCGCGCAGTTTCAAGTTCCTTAATGCCCTCGACCGCTTGACCTTTGGCCAGCAGCGCCTCTCCTGCCATCATGTGTGCCGAGGCACGCTTAGGCTCATATTGGATGGCTTGTTGGGCGAGAGCCAGAGCCTGATCGAAATCTCCCTGTGCGATCAGCGCCTCCGCTAGACGTACGCGCGCTAGTACATGCGTGGGCGAGATCTCCAATTCACGTTTCAACTCGGGCACAGCGTCGTTCGGGCGCGACTCCATGAGATAGGCGCCATAGAGGAAATGGACGCCCGGCTCGTTGGGATACGCGGTTACCAACTGGTGGAATTCCGATTCAGCTTCTTCGTTGTGACGTGTTTGAAGCGCCAGTACCGCACGGCCCGCCTGACTGACCAAATCGCGGCGGTCCGGTGAGACCTCGGCAGGCAGCAGAGGCAATCGCAATCCTGCCAATCCCGCTGGTTCGATCAGGTCCGGTTGCTCGGTACTGGTGTCCAGCATCTTCAGAAGCATGTCAAGGCTGTCGTCGTAGCGCTCGAACCGGGTCAGCAGCACGGCCACATCCTTGAAGACCATCTGCGCAAGTTCTTTGCGGTCACCCATGCCTGCCGCCATGGCGTGCTGCAGATGATCCAGCGCGCGCCGGTAGTCTCTCGTCTCGTATTCGCACAACCCCAGCATGGCCCATCCCGGACCGGCATCCGGACGAAGCGTCATAAATTGCCGCAGTACGTCGCGGGCTTCCGGGTATTGCTGCTTCTCGTAGAGCAACGTCCCAAGAAACCACAATCCCTGTTCCGACTCCGGCTGTCGCGCCACCACGCTCCGGTACAACTGGATGGCCTCGTCATCGTGGTTCTCGTCGCGCGCCTTTTCTGCGGCTCGAAACAATTGGTCGACACTCTGCTTGGACGCCGTGGGAGCATTCTGGGCCGCGACAATTGGAACGCCAATGACGCATGCAGCAAGCGAGACGATCAGCACCGCATTGCGCATCAACGAGCCTTCTCCCGCGTCTTTTCGCCAAGCTTCTCTTCGGGTGACGCCATCACGTCTTGCTTATTCTTGAGGACAACGAAATTGGCAGATTCGGCCTTTGCATCCTGCGTTCGACCGAGCTTGCTCAACACCATGGCCAGGTGGGATCGGACGGCGGGGTTGCCTGG
>Ga0181516_10000554_pt1 | contig 33608 bp, 31 predicted proteins | sample PEATcosm2014_Bin_25_FD_121104 | JGI IMG/M metagenome (GOLD analysis project Ga0181516, IMG submission 121104) | Peatland microbial communities from MTU Mesocosm Facility, Houghton, MI, USA - PEATcosm2014_Bin01_10_metaG | ecosystem: Environmental > Terrestrial > Soil > Wetlands > Peat | place... | reverse complement strand
CGGCGGGCAGCTCGAGGCATATACGTAGGCACCTGAAGCGCTAAGGTCGCGAGTGTACCCTTCTCCTTGAAATCTCATCCCCTGCGAACCCTCCCAGGTAAATACAACCGAGGCCCGCAAACGAAACCGAATTTTCGTTCTACGTTCCACCAAAAGTGAGGGAACCCCCTTGGACGATGATTCTGGAAAAGTCCGCTGGGTTTTCAGACCCGGATCATAGCGGGGATACTAAGATATCTCTGCAACCATCACAAGAAGCAGAAAGTCATGTCGTTTGCCTTGTATTCTTTGGCTCTCGGATCCATGCGTTCGAGTCGAAAAAGCCGGGCCGAACTCGGTTGATGGCCGTCTAATCTTGATCAAATCGTGGGGTCAAATGTCACATCGGACTTGAGTCATGCGTCCCCAAAAGAATTGTCCGGCAGCATCTTTTGAGGGAATAGATTTGCTTGGTCGCCGTGATCGGTTAAGCAACTTTATAAAGAGCGCCAAGCGAGGCGGCAGCTCTATAACATGCTGAACTGTCAATCGTTCTCGGCCATCTGCGTCCATTGCGAACCTACGATTTCTCACCTGGAGAGAAATGCGGGAGGCGTCGATTCATCGAGGAGCAGGATTGCAGCGCTCATTGCAGACGGAAAAACCTGGTCGCGCCTGAGCTCAGCTAGATTACTTTTCCGCGCGAGGTAACTAGATTGTAGGTTACAAAAAGGTGTGCCAATTTTTCAGTTGTTGAGCCGTGGAAATGCGCTATTTTTCCTTGACCGGTGAATCAGCGGCCCTATAATCTTCATTCTCCCCAGTGCTTTCCCGAGAAATTCCGGATCAATTAGCAAATTCCGCATCAGTGGGCGGATCTGTCGTAACGAAGGTCTGAATGTGCTGGAGCGACTACGGTTTCGCAACCTGTGATCGCTCAATTTCGGTTCTTTCTGGGCCAGAGTGTGTCGCCACGGAGTTGCGGAGGGGATTTGCCCGCTCCTGCGTGGCAGCACTGTATTTCAGGGTCGGCTCTGTCTCTCAAAGCAACGAGATAGAGAGCTCTATTTCCAGGCGACGCGACGAGTTTCTGCTGGGCAGAACTTCCATCCATTCAAGGGAGCGCGGGTTCTGCTTGGCCGTAGGACGGTCGATTACAACACCGAAGGGCCGCGAGTTTCATTCGACAACCGGCCCCGAGCGCCGGAAACGCGGCAACCGGAAGCACAACGGGCATGGCAGCGAAAAGCTGAATCGCCCTTCACCCCATGCCCGATGCTGTTGTTAGTCCAATCGCCGTCCTTGCGTTCGACGATCGGTCCTATGTGTTCGCCAGTCGCCTGTTTTTACACTCCAATTTTTTCTGCGACTTCTACGCCGTTAATCGTCTTCAGAATCTGCGAGACAATCTGGTAGGGATCGGCTTCCGAGTTCGGCCGGCGATCTTCCAGGTAGCCCTTGTAGCCGTTCTTGATAAAGTTCACTGGCATGCGGATTGACGCTCCGCGATCCGACAGACCATAACTGAACTTGTCGATCGACTGCGTCTCGTGATGGCCGGTCAAACGCAGATGATTATCCGGGCCATACACCGCGATGTGCAGCTTGATGTTGTTTTCAAATTCCTTCATCAGCGTCTCAAAGTATTCCTTGCCGCCGATTTCGCGCAGATACTTGGTCGAGAAGTTGGTGTGCATGCCCGACCCATTCCAGTCGCCCTTGATCGGCTTGCAATGCCATACCACATCCACTTCGTACTTCTCGCACAGCCGCATCATGAGGTAACGCGCCGTCCACATGTCGTCGGCCGCCTTGTGTGAGCCCTTGCCAAAGATCTGGAACTCCCACTGTCCCTTCGCCACTTCGGCATTGATGCCTTCATGGTTGATGCCCGCGTGAAGGCACAGATCCAGGTGCTCTTCAACGATCGTGCGCGCAATGCTGCCCATGTACTTGTAGCCCACTCCGCAGTAGTAGGGTCCCTGCGGCGCGGGGTAGCCTTCTTCCGGGAAGCCCAGCGGACGCCCGTCTTTGTAGAGGAAATATTCCTGCTCGAATCCGAACCAGATGTCCGGATCGTCCGGCGCCGTCGCCCGCATATTCGTCGAGTGCGGTGTCCCATCCGGGTGCATCACTTCGCTCAGAACGATGTACCCGTCCTTGCGCCCAGCATCGGGATACAGCGCCACCGGCTTCAGAATACAGTCCGATTTGCTGCCCTCTGCCTGCATCGTTGAGCTGCCGTCAAATCCCCACAGGGGCAGATCGGCAAGCGTAGGTGGCTTCTCGAATTCCTTGAGCTGGGTCTTGCCGCGAAGCTCAGGAATGGGTTTTTTGCCGTCAAGCCAGATGTACTCAAGTTTGTACTTTGCCATGGGTCTCCTTAGGGCAGGGAATTGTGAGGTATCAAGACAAATCCTAGAGCCACGGTCATAAAGAACCCGTGAGGATTTTGGTCCGGATTTCGACTACATCCGATTCCTGGCGAGCCAATCCACGCGCGCGCGTCTCCCGCGCTTTTTCACCGAAGAAAAGCCACCATGCCCGCCTCGAAATCGTTATTTTTGCTTGGAGTCCGCTCTATCGATGACGCGCGATCAGCACCATCAAAAGCAAAATCACCACGGGAATCATCGCCAGCGCGCCATAGTAGAGAATCTGCCGCGACAAATGGCTCTTTCTCTTGCTCCAGTTGTGGATTTCCGGCCGGTCTTCCACACCCACTTCGTCAAGATGCTGCAAATCTCGTGCAAAATCGCGCGCCTTCGCATACCTGTTCTTCGGGTCGCGCTCCAGCGCCCGGTACAGCACCTCTTGCAACTGCGGCGATATCTCAGGATTCGCAACCGACGGCGGCGTAGGAAAATTCAGCAGCCGGTCGTTCATCACCTCCATCGGCGAAGAACCGGTGAAGGGCTGTCTGCCCGTCAGCATCTCATACAAAATAATTCCCACTGCATAAATGTCCGACCGTCCGTCGCCCCGCTTGCCCTTCACCTGCTCCGGCGAAATATAATCCGCCGTCCCCAATGTCGCGGTGAAGTTGGCATAGGTCAGCCGTCGCGCCGCCGTGTCGCCCGCGATCCCAAAGTCAATCAGCTTGATGTTGTCGTTTGCATCCACCATGATGTTTTCCGGCTTCAGATCCCGGTGCACCACGCCGTTTTCGTGGATGTATTCAAGCGCGTCCAGTATCGAAATCGCAATGCGGATGGCGCGATCCTGCGAGAGCCTGCCTTCGCTCATGATCTCGCGTAGCAGCCGCCCATCGCACCACTCCATCACCATGTAAATGCGCGACCGTTTCTCGCCGCCAAACACCCGCATCACGCTGGGATGGTTGAGTCGCTCGCCGATTCCCGACTCGCGCTGAAAACGGTCAAACAAAATGGGGTCCGCTTCCATGTCGGGGTGCGGAATCTTCAGCGCAACCTGCTTGTTGTCGCGCAGGTCAACCGCTCTAAAAATCGATGCCATCCCGCTGCGCGCAACCGGTGCCTCGATGCGATAAGAATCGATCTGAGTTCCTGCTTCGACTGTGTCTAGAAATCCCATCGTGCGTCTTGCTCCGCGAGGCGCTGGCGTGACCCCGGCCTGCATCTACTTTACCGGCTCAGACCTTTGATTTTACAAGGTTTCCGTAAGGATCGGCGGCAATCGTCTGATCCCGTCAGGCCGGCAGCCGATAGGGCCGTCCTCGATACATTCCCACCTGCTCCACCGACCGTATGCGAATCACCTGCGCGGTCGTATTGTCGTTCCCGTCAATCTCCACCGCGCGCGCCACCAGCTCTCGGGCGATCTCGTCCACGTTTTTCTGTTGCGACGCAATCTCCGCCACCAACTTCGCCGGCATTTCATCGTGCAGGCCGTCGGTACACAGCACCAGCACATCCCCCGGATTCAGCGTCAGCGCCGTGGTGTCCGGCGATACAAACATCTCCGGCCCCAGCGACTTGATCAGCACGTGCCGCGAGTCCGACTCCGCCATGTCGCCTGTCGAGATCAACCCCAGCTTGCGCTGCTCATTCACCCAGGTATGATCCTGCGTCACCTGCTTGGCCTGCCCGTTTCTCACCAGGTAACATCGCGAGTCGCCGACGTGCGACACAATCGCCTGATCGTGCCGCATCGCGCACGCTACTAGCGTCGTTGCCATTTTCTTTCCACGGTACTCCGGCGCCAGCGTCTGATCGTGCACCGCCGCGTTCGCAAACGCAATCAGCCGCGGCAATAGGCTGATCAGCATCGATCCCGGTTGCGCCTTCCCAAATTCTTCCGTCAGCGTTGTCACCGCTGTCGCTGAGGCCACCTCGCCCAAGTCCATCCCGCCAACACCATCGGCCACCGCAAAAAGATAGCCGTGCGATCGCGCCTGCTGCCGCGAGGCAGGGATGAACGATCCCATCGAGTCTTCATTGTTCTTTCGGACTTTGCCAGGATCGCTGGATTGGCCAAACTGTATATCGAGCATCTGTGCCGCTGCCTGAGGGTCTATCGCGTCGCCGCGAGAAATGCTTTTAAGAACTCTGCATCAATTCACTTAAAAATACCACTGGGTGGCTCTCCATCGTTGCCTTTGGAGACGCCACCCAGCGCCTGTGTTTTTTGATTGCCTGCTAACTGGCCACGGATGACTTCGATTCCAGCAGCACGGACTTTCCTTTAGCCTTCGATGATCGCAGGAAGTAGATCGCTCCGTATAGGCCCCAGACTCCTGAGATCCCCAGCGCCGTCAGCGGTTCCATCTTCGTGCCTAGATTAAAGAAGGGACCGGCCACATAAAAGCCCATCAGAACCAGGTTGGCGATCAGGCCAAAACCGGGAATGAGCGTGTGCTTGAGCATGTTGTAGTCGGGCCGTCCATGGTAGGCCACCATGCACAGGAAGCAGCTCAGTGCATACAGAATGAACGTGCCAAAGTTTGACGTCAGCGTGATCGCCAGCAACGAGTTCGGCAGAGCCGCCATCTTGTCGTGCGTCGTGTAGCCGAAGCTCGAGAAGATGTTGTGCGGCAGTGCTGCAATTGTTGCATCGGTCGGTGCGCCGGAATCGCCAAACACCATGGTCACGGCCACTACGCCGATAACCGCGGAGATGATGGCCAGCGTCCAGATGGCTTTGCGCGGCGACAGCGATTCGGCGTGCAGAATGCCGAAATGCTCCGGCGCTTCATCGTCCTTGCCCATCGCATAGGTAACGCGGGCGCCCGTGTTCATGCAGCTCAGCGTGGTGCCGATCAGCGCCAGAAAGACCGTGAAAGCTTCAATCATCATGAAGTACTTTCCATGGCCCTGGCCCAGCAGCCCATCGCCGACAATGATCATCATGTCGCCGATCGGCGCCGCCGACCCCGCCGCGCTTTGCATCGAATACCCCGAGTTGAGGAAGTAGTTGGCCGCGAAATACTCAAACAAATAGCACGCCAGTCCTTGAATCAGCAGCGAAGCAATAACCGCAATCGGTATGTGCTTGGTCGGATTCTTGGCCTCGCCTCCCATCGAGGTCACCGATTCAAATCCCACCAGGATCAGAATCGCGACCGTCGCCTGAATAAACAGATAGCTGAATTTGTGCGGCGAGATCACTGAGATCGCCGAAGGATGGCTCAGGAAGTTGCCCGAAGCATCGGTCTCGGGATAATCGATCGTGAACGGAACCGGCTTCCCCGCCTTGTCCAGCAGCGGCAGTGGCGCTCCACCCGAGTCGCGCATGACCGAACCGTCTTTGGCGGTTGCAAACTGATAGGTATAGGTCGCCAGGCTCTGCCCGTCATAGTTGAACGCCGGCGAACCAGTCGGGTGATTCGCGCGATAGCCAAGCGCCAGCACGCTGAAGACCACCAGCGCTGAAATCTGAATCACGTTGATCGCCAGGTTCACGGCCGTCGATGCGCCCGCGCCCTTTGATGCGATCCACGCCACAAAGAACGAGAACACGATTGCCACCAGCCCCATAAACACCGGCCCTGGATTCGAACCGCTGAGGAAGTTGGGATAGAAGAATCCGACGATGTAGCCCACAAAAATACCGGTGGTCGCCACCATCACCCCGGGATACACCCAGTAGTAAAGATGCGAGCCCCAGCCCACAATAAACTTCGCGATACGCGCATACTTAAAAGCTTTGTCCTTCGACAGCATCGCCTGTTCTGCGTAGTAGTAGCTCGACCCGGTTCCTGGATACAGCTTTGAAATCTCAGCGTAGGCCACCGCCGTCGCAAGACACAGCAGCAGTGCGCCAAAAATGCCCAGCCACATGGCGGGAGCAGTGGATGGTTGGCCCGCTACACCCGTCGTCGCCTGGATGAAGAACGTGAGCCAGAGGAAGGCGCCGGGAGCGATGAGCGCCATTGCGTTGCTGGTCAACCCGGTTAGGCCCAGGGTGGCCTGCATCTGTGGTGCTTTCTGTTCTGCCATGGGTATTCTCCTGGAAATCTGAATTTTCAAGCGCTGTCCCGGGCGAGGGTCCCGAGTTGTTTTGGGCTTCGCCGTCTCCAAATCCCAGCGCGGGCTGGTCCTGGTACGGTCGACTCCCAAAGGCTAGTGTCGCGTTGATAAAGATGAAATGAAGAAACCCGAACTCCTGCTTCTCGTCCTGCCTGAATCCGGGTTTCATCGCTCTCCCGGCCGGCCTGTCCGCGCACCGGCCAGAAGAGCTTCTGCATGCTTAGCGCTTCGGTCCGAAGAACGCAACAAACGCTACCGTCAAAGTCGATTGCGCTTTCACGTCGTTGGTGTTGCCCTTGGCAAAGAAGGGGAATGTCGACCAGTCATGCCGATACTCGATCCTGCTCAGCAAACCCTCCGCCCATTTGTATTCGTAGGTGCCCGTGATCTCCTTGACTTCCTGCCTGACGCCGGTGGAGGCTCCGTTCATGTCGTTGAAGAATTCAAACCGCGCCGCAACCGCCGAGGTGCCGGTGAACTGCTCGTGCGCCGCCACCGCTGCGCCTTGCCAGTGATAAAGGAAAGTGTCTCCTTCGGTCACGATCCCGTCGCCCGTGTTGATCTGGTACTTCCCATCGCGGTTCTGGCCGTAGTCGTAGTTCAGATACGCATTGAACTTCGCGTTCGGCGTAAGCAGCAACGTGGTGTCAAAGAGATTGCGATAGCCATGCTGCGTGCTGTAGTTCGATGGGCCGGTGTAGTAGTTCGCGTTCCACGTGTACTTCGGCTTCACCAGCGCATTGGTGATCCCAATCGTCACGCCGCCGTTATTCGTCGTCACGTTGTTCCATCCGTTCACCACCTGCACCCCGATGGTGTCCGTCTTCGACACCGGCATTGACGTGCGAAGACCAAAGTGGAAGTAGGGAATCGCCCACGCAAACAACAGCGACCGCGAATAGTTCCAGTTGTCCTTCGACTCGATCACTTCCGCGCCGGCCGACGTCACAAACTTGCCAAAATCCGCTTCAAATCCCTTCGCCTTCACCGGCTTCAAGCTCAGAAAAGCCTGCTCGATGTAGTCGCCCTGATCGTGTGAACCTCCGTTGACCAGCGTGTTGGTCCGCCCGTAGAAGAGATCCACATGCGCGCCCACCGGGTCCGGATCGTGATTCAACGTCAGTCGCGCTTCCGACAGATTGAATTGATCCGTCTTGTCGTTGAAGTTGTAAAGGTCGTTGATCTGACCGTTGTTGATGTCGCCCGGACGGTTGTAGTTGTAGCTGTAGTACCCGTCCACCAGTCCGCTCAGATCCATCGGGCCCACGCTCCATGTGGGTGCCGCGGCCGGTGCTGCCGCTGGTGCCGGTGTTTGTGCCGCGGGTGCTGCTGCCGGAGCTGGATCCGGCGTGGCTGCGGGCGCTTGCGCACTGGCGGTGACCGCCGTCGCCATGACTGCAACGCTGATTGAATACAAAAAGACCTTCACGTTCAAATGATTCGACACTGTTCCTCCCATGAATTGATGAATTGTGTGGTATGTCGCGGAAGTGATTCAGCTTTGCGCGTTGATATGCAATCGCACCCTTTTTTGGCGCACACTCCACCCTGGCCTCGCTCAGAGGTCCTCAGAGCACTGCTTCCGTGTGGAGGTCATGATTTCAGGGCATGCCATCGAGGATTCGGCGCATGCCTGAAGTCGTCCGGTCGTTGCGGAATAACACTAGTAACGCAAATTTGTCATAAAGAAAAAATGAAGAACCCGAAAAGAAATCTTTATCTCGCTTTGCCCCTGATTTTGCGAGGGTTTTCCGCTGTTTTACTCGTCAGTTGCAGCCGCCGTCCTCCGCGCTATTACATCCACTCACATAAGAAAGACATCAGGATGCTGATAAAATCCAGTCACGATCCTCAGCCGGAATCGGGCGCTTCGCCCCTGGGTCAATTCCGCGCACGATAACTTCAACCGCACGGAATGGCCGACATCGCCATTGACACACTTTCCGCATTCACCTTCGCCGAGCCGCCGCTCGATCTTTCGATGGGAAAGGACGTAATCGGTTTGTCTGGAACCTACATGCCCATTCGTTCCGCGCTCAGCGCTCGTCGCGGCCGCGGCACCGGCTCGCGCACCCTCCTGTTCGCGCTGGAGTGCGCCCTGGGCATCACCGCCGTCTCCTTCATCGCCGTGCTCGCCCACTGGTTTCAGTGGATGCTCCCCATCGCCTCGCTCTTCTGCTTGCTCGTCGTCGTCCCCACCGCCCTGCTTTGCGGATTCTGGCAGGCCCTCATCGTTTCTTTCTCCGCCGTCATCGTGCAGAGCGCCTTCGCCGCGCGCCAGGCCGGATTCAATGCCGCCTTCGATCCTGCCAACTCCGTTACCCTGCTCGCGTTCATCCTCACCGCGCTCGTCGTCAGCCGCCTCTCCGCCCGCGTCACAGAGCATGCCAAGGCTTCCGAGTCCTGGGGCGGTCAGATGCACGACCTTTATGAATTCACCCGCTGCACCCTGCAGATGAATCTCCACGTCGAACCCGGCGCGCAGCTTGCCGAGCTGGTCCACGAAATCTTTTCTCTCGAAGCCGTCGCCGTTTTCGATGCGGATCTGCACGAGATCTATCAGGCCGGCTTCTGGACCGACGACCCGCAAGAGCTGGCCCAGAACGTCTACTACTTTGAAACCTCCGACGACGATCCTAAAACCGGCCTCGGCCGCCGCGTCGTGCGTCTCGGCACCGTCCCCATCGGCAGCCTCGTCGTGCGCGGAGACACTAGCCCCCTCACCAACAACGCCATCGCTTCTCTCATCGCCATCACCTTCGATCGCTACCGCGCCTTCGCCAACGAGAGCCGCATCGAGACCGAGCGCCGCACCGAGCAGTTGCGCGCCACCGTGCTCGACAGCCTCGCCCACGAATTCAAAACTCCTCTCACCGCCATTCGCGCCGCTGCCACCGGCCTTCACGAGATGGGCCGGCTCTCCCTCGCGCAATCTGAACTGGTGTCCCTCATCGACGAACAGTCCGGCCAGCTCAGCGATCTCACCGCGCGCCTGCTTACCACCGCCCGCCTCGATGCCGGCGATGTCAACATCACCGCCGTCTCCGTCGGCGTCGGCCCCCTCATCGACGAAGTTGTTGCCAGCCTCAGCGACCGCCTCTCCACAATGAAGCTCGCCATCTATCTTCCCGACGAAAACCTCATGCTCTGCTGCGACCGCCGCCTCATCATCATGCTGCTTACGCAATACATCGACAACGCCTGCAAGTATTCCAACTTCGGCAGCACCATCACCATCGGCGCCGTCCAAACCAAGGCCGAGATCATCTTCTCCGTCCACAGCTACGGCCCCGTCATTCCCATGGCCGATCGCGAACGCATCTTCGATCGCTACTACCGCACTTCCAATTCATCCAGCCGCGCCCCCGGCACCGGCATCGGCCTCTCCGTTGCCAAGCGCGTCGCACTCATTCATGGTGGATACGTCTGGGTCACCAGCGACGAAGAAGAAGGCACGACCTTCTTCGCTGCCATTCCGGCTCCCGTGCAAAAAAGGAGATCAAGATGACCCAGCCTCCCATTCGCGTTCTCATCGTCGACGATGAAACAGCCATCCGCCGCGCCCTGCGTCCGCCCCTGGCCGAGCTCGGCTTCCAGGTCTCCGAGGCCTCGCGCGGCGAAGAGGCTCTCCAGGCGCTCCACTCCACCCCCGTCGACGTCGTGCTGCTCGACATCAATATGCCCGGCATCGGCGGCATTGAGACCCTTCGCCGCATTCGCACCTTCGCGCCCCGCCTGCCCGTCCTTATGCTCACCGTCCGCGATGGCGAAGAAGAAAAAGTCGATGCTCTCGAGCTCGGCGCCGACGACTACATCACCAAGCCCTTCAGCGTTCGCGAACTCATCGCCCGCATTCGCACCGCGCATCGCCGCGTCCACGCTCCCGTTCGCGTTGAAGATGCGCCTATCGAGATCGGCGAAATCCGCCTCACTCCCGCCCGCCGCAGCGTCACCAAGCGCGCTCAGCCCATCCACCTCACCCGCAAGGAATACGAGATCCTCTACTGCCTCATGAGCCGCGCCGGCCGCGTCATCACCTACGCCAAGCTCCTCACTGCCGTCTGGGGCGCCGACTGCCGCGAAGAAGTCGAATACCTGCGCACCTTCATCCGCCAGCTCCGCAAAAAAATCGAGGACGATCCCTCCAACCCCACCTACCTGCTCACCGACGTCTACGTCGGCTATCGCTTCGCCGACGCCCAAATGCTCCTCGAGCGCACCGAAGGGCTGCCCGAAGCCACATTAGAAGAGCCATTCGACCAGGAAGCCATCTCCGAAACTGCCTCCTAGAGTGAGTCTCCAATCTCCTTAATATGTATTTGACGGAATATCACTCAGGATGCATAATGATGGGTAGGCATTTCCCGCCTCGATGAACGCCGATATCCGTTGGGAAATTGAAACCAGCGATGAGTTTATTGCCTGGTATCGCGGCTTGACTGACGACGAAGCAGACAGCGTCAACTTCTCCGTCGATTTGCTCGAGCAAACCGGACCAATGCTGGGAAGGCCGCACGTGGATACGATGAAGGGCTCGCGAATTCCAAACTTGAAAGAATTGCGAGTGCAGCATGAAGGCAGACCTCTCCGTATCCTGTTCGTATTTGATCCCAGACGCATCGGTTACCTGATTCTGGGTGGAGATAAGACCGGCGATGCTGGCTGGTATGACAAGTTCATTCCGCTTGCTGAGAAAATTTACGGCAGGCATCTGACCGAGATCGGGGGTTGATCATGGCGAAAAATTGGAGAGAGGTTCGCCGCGCGCTGTCTCCTGAGCGCGAGGCGCATACCAAGGCCCGGGTGGAGAAGGAAGTTGCAAAACTGCCGCTGACGGAACTGCGCAAGGCGCGCCTCATGACCCAGGCCAGGCTTGCCGAAATCCTTCAGGTGAATCAAGGCGCCATTTCAAAGATTGAAAAGCGATCGGATATGTATCTCAGCACCTTGCGTAGTTATGTCGAAGCTATGGGTGGAAATCTCGATATTCGGGCGGTCTTTCCCGAAGGCGAAGTCGTCCTCGATCAATTCGGCGACGTGGGTGAAGTTCCCAGGCGCGCATCTCATACGCGAAATGGCATTTTCGGAAATACTGTAGTCCGAAGCCGTAAACGTAGAGTCAACGCGGCCAATTGAGAACGGTGACCTTGCACCACTTCAAGAGACCACACTACTGCAGAAAATGCATTAACGGCCGCTCCGGCCCCTTTGCTCTGCAATGCCGCGCGTCCGCTGCATGCAATGCCTTATTCGTCGTAGTGCAGCAGGCTGAACACGTCGTATTCCTTGAACCGCTCGCGGCCCTTCAAAAAATCCAGTTCCACCGCAAAGCCCAATCCGGCAATCTCGCCCCCCAGTTGCTTCACCAGCTTCACCGTCGCCTCCATCGTGCCGCCCGTCGCCAGCAGATCGTCCACCAGCACCACGCGCTGCCCCGGCCTGATCGCGTCCATGTGAATCTCCAGAGCGTCCGAGCCGTATTCGAGGTCATACGTCACCCGCGCCACCGGCGCCGGCAACTTCCGCGGCTTGCGCACCGGCACAAATCCCGCGTTCAACCGGTACGCGAGCGCCGGCCCAAAGATGAACCCCCGCGCCTCGATGCCCAGCACCAGGTCGATCCGCTCTTCAATGTAGTGCGCCGCCAGCGCGTCAATCAGTTGCGCAAATCCCGTCCTGTCCTTCAGCAGCGTCGTGATGTCGTAAAACAAAATCCCCGGCTTGGGAAAATCGGGCACCGTGCGCACCAGCGCCTTCAAGGCTTCCACATTAATCGGCTTGGCTTTCTCGGGCATGCTTCCGCTCGCTCCTCAGGAGCCGTCGTGGCTCCCTCTCATTCTCAATTTTTTCCGGGAAGGGAACAGGCGTGTTCGTGGTTCGTCTTCCCCACCAATTATAGAAGAGCAGGCAATCGAGGCCATCGAATCGCTCCTGACATCGACTCCGCGCCAACGATGCGCCAATTACCTCGCTCCAGCTAACAGCTCACAGCTAATAGCTCCACGCCCCTAGCCCCTAGTCCCAAGCCCTCAGTCCCACGCCCCTGGCCCCTAGCCCCTAGTCCCTACTCCCTCCGGCTCACCGCGCCCCCTCGAACCTGAACGCCTCAAGGTCCTTCCCCTCGCTCTCGTCGAGAAAGTGCTCCACCACGCGGTCCACTCTGCTTCCCCGCGGACCCTTGCGCAGACTCCCGCGCAGCTCGTCGAGATCCTCCGGCTTACCCGACGCCACCACTTCCACGTCGCCCTCCTCCGTATTGCGCACCCATCCACGCAGATCCATCTCGCTGGCCTCGCGGTGCACATACCACCGGAACCCCACGCCCTGCACCCGTCCCTGTATCAAAAAATGAAGCACCATGTTCGCGTCCCTCGCCAGTCTTGCAGATGCCTCTTTCGCCGCGCAACTCCTCGCCTCCTAACGCGCCTGATTCTCTCCGCGCCTCAACCTCCAACCGCGCTTCTTCAACTCCGCTATCATTCTCCTGACTCGCACCGCGCGCCCATCACCTCATCAACGCGCGAGCCGTTCACCGAAAGGACCACGTCCCCATGCGTCGTTGTCTTCCTCTCGCTGCTCTCGCCCTCTCGTGCTCTACTTTGTTCGCACAGGCCCCCACTCCCTCCGCCGCTCCCACCATCGCCGGCGAGCTCGCCCCCATCGCCTGGATGCAGGGCACCTGGATCGCGCAAACCACTCCTCCCCCCGGCAAAGCCCCCATCGTCATTGAACAGACCGTCACCATGACCCTCGCCGGAAGAGCCCTCACCTTCTCCACCACCTTCAACGGCGCCCCCCAATATCAAGGCCTCTTCGCATGGGACCCCGGCAAAAAAGCCATCGCCTTCTGGTATCCCAGCGCCCAGGGCGAGATCACCTCCGGCACCATCTCCCGCGAGCAGGACTACTTTCTCTGGAACTTCCAGGTCACCGAACCCAACGCCATGGTCACGCCCTTCGAGGTCCGCATCAAGCCCACCGGACCCAACGACTACGACTGGACCCTCCTCGGCCTCTCCGGCGCCGATTGGAAAGAGATGTTTTCCCTCCACTACAAACGCAAATCCAGCTGACGCGTACAAATGCAATCAGGCAGACGTTGCCGGGTGCGAGGCTTTTTACGTAGCCGGAAACGAGAGTCTGTGCCCCATTCATCGCGGCTCTATCGCGATGAGTGGGTCCGGCTCGCGCTTCAGCACGAGCGGCGCGGTCGGAGGGAGCAGGGGCCTTCAGGCCCCTGAACGCCGCCGCGCAACACGAAGGGCTTTAGCCACGGGCATTTCGTTCACGCTGCCGACGTGAGATTTGCACCCCAAAAAACTTGGACGTAAATCGGGCGACAAAGAGCAGCCCTATATCGTGCCCGCGGCTTTCCGCTTCGGATGATCCTTCGGAGAACAATCGCCATTGGCTTTTGAAGACAGCCCCCCCAGTTTCTTGAAGTTCTCGCCAGCCCTAGGCCCCTCGTGGTATTCGTGTTTCATACCTCTCCATTAAGCTCCCTCTAAAAGTGGGAAGTGAGCCATGTTTCCGCACCAATTCAAAAGTCTTCTTGAGACGTTCCGCTCTATAGGCGAGAGCCTGCGCTCTGAGTTGAGCAGCATTAAGGAGACTGTGAAAGAGCAGGAACGAACCATACGCGATGCTTCCAATGCTGCCGATCAAAAGCGGCGGGAATTATCAGGGATCATCGCTTCGGCTATCGAGAGCGCCAATAAAGATGTACCATCCTACGAAAAAAACCAGCGCAATAAGGAATACAGACAACAGCGTCGGGTCCTTCGGGCGACCGGAATAACCGCAGGAGCCACAGTTCTCGCGTTCGGCGCTGCTGCGTATTACGCATGCGTGGCTAAAGGTCAACTCGATCAAATGATAGAAGCCACCAAGCAGACGAAACGGGCCGCCGATATCGCTGCATGTGCATTGCGTCAAAACCAAAAGCAATTTACGGATACTTTGGAGGAGATGAGAGCGCAGACGAAAGCGCAGCAGACTGCTTCCAGTGTTGCTAGCGATGCTCTGCACGTCTCGGAGCGCGCCTACATTTCCACGGGTGCGCCATTCGTGAATTGGCAAGGAAAGGCCTTGGGAGTCCCTCTGGAGAATAAGGGACATATCCCTTCCGGTCCCATATCTATCCTCGTGTCTGAGGTCACCACAGTTCAGACCTTGCACCCAAACGAAGTACCGAGTTATTTCGCTGATGCATGTTGGCATCGAACCCCAATGGAGACCCTCGATACAGGTGCTTCGCCCGTATCCATTAGCGTTGGGGCAAGATATTTTGACGCGGAGAAGATTAAGAGCGGATTGGAATCGTTTCAGGTCGCTATAGACGTTTCTTACAATGACGGATTCCCTCACGCGCCAATCCAGCATTGGACAGCTTGCGCGGTGAGCACATTCCAGAACGGATCGATATTGTCTAACCCATGCGCTATAGGTGGCCAGATGAAGAGCATTGTTAAAGCCTCCGGTTATCCCGATCCAAGACGCGCGTGTCCCAATTACCCCAACTAACAAAAACACGATCAAAATGTGGGTCAACCGTTCTACTGCCAAGAAACCTTGTCAATAGGCAATTCGAAAAATACTTTGCAACTCCTTTCTTTTCTTCGCAAAATACTTGCTCGATTTTGCGTATTAATTATCTCGATTAGCGCACAATAGACAAGTAGTCAAAAACAGCCAAGGGCATGGGAACCAATCCCATGCCCTTTTGCTTTTCAGGAGCGGACCATGCCCAGCAACACCCAAAAACCGGCCAACCGAGTGCCCGAATTCGGGGTCCCCGCGCCTGCCGCACCGCAGGTGCCGCGAAGCGCAGTTGGCCGCACCGCAGATGCCGCGAAGCGCCATTCGCGGGACGCACAGCCATCTTCGCTAAATCTTCGCCAAAATTCGCAAACCGCCGACGCTTTTGCTCATTCCAAAGCTCTTATCCCTGCAGCAAATGCATACCCCTCCCCTACCCCCTTCGCTCCCTCTTCGCCCCGTCCGCACCAGTTTCGGTGCAGTTCCGAATTGCGCAAAGCGCGCATTTGCCGAGTCGTCGAAGCCACGCTCAGCCATTCGCTGCACGCGCAGTCCCCGCAGGTGCCCGCTTACACCGCTGACCGACGCGAACTGCTGACAAGTTTTAAGGCGCGCAGCGCGTCTGCCGCACCGCAGGTGCCCGCTAACACCGCCAACTCCGCCGTAACATACACTGGAGTCCACATGGTCTTCGTTCTCGACAACTACGATTCCTTCACCTACAACCTCGTCCAATACCTTGGCGAACTGGGCGCCGACGTCATTGTTCGCCGCAACGACGAGCTCACCGTTGAAGCCGTCGAAGCCCTGCATCCCGACCGCATCCTGCTCTCGCCCGGCCCTTGCACTCCCGGCGAAGCGGGCATTCTCGTCCCCCTCATCCGCCACATGGCAGGAAAGGTTCCCATCCTCGGCGTCTGCCTCGGCCACCAGGCTATTGGAGAGGCCTTCGGCGGCCAGGTCGTGCGCGCACACCAACTCATGCACGGCAAGACCAGCGCCATCGCCCACGACGGCAAAGGAGTGTTCAAGTCGCTGCCCACTCCACTCACCTGCACCCGCTACCACTCGCTGATCGTTGCCGAGGATTCGCTTCCCGCCGAGCTCGCCGTCTCCGCCCGCACCGCCGAGGCCAACGGCGCCGGCAAAGCTGGATCGACCGTCATCATGGGCCTGCGCCATCGTTCGCTGCCCATCGAGGGTGTGCAGTTCCACCCTGAAAGCGTGCTCACCGAAGGCGGCCACCAGATGATCCGCAATTTTCTGGAAATGTAGCGATGGCTTTCCTTGCACGCCTCATCCATCTCCGCGCACGCCCGCTCATCCTCTCTCTATCCGTGCTCACCGCCGCCCTTTCTCTCGACGCTCAAACCCCTCCGCCAACCGAATCCGTTCAGCCCGCACCCGCGCCTCAACCCGCATCCGTCCCGTCGAGCCCCATCGCCATCGTTTCGCTCGACAATCACACCCCCGGCAGCGCCCAAACCGTTACCGGAGCTCTCCAGGTCACTGGCGGTCGCGCTCTCATCGCCGCCGGCGGCACTGTAATCTCCGGCCTGTCCACCACCGACGTATTGCTGCCCAATCGCGGCGTCCTCCACATCTGTGCCTCCACCTCCGTTAAGCTTGCCGCAGACTCCAGCGTTCCCTCCGGTGACCTGCCCGGTCTAATGATGGCCATGGATCACGGCGCCATCGAAGCCAGCTTCACCGCCGTCCACAACGCTGACACCGTGCTTACCCCCGACTTCCGCATCCTCATCGGCGGACCCGGCGCCGCCAACGTCAAAATCCGTCTCGGTGACGGCGGAGATACCTGCGTCGACAATCCCCGCACCACCACCGGCGACGCCCCCTATGTCCTGGTGACGAGTGTCTTCGACGGCAGCCTCTATCGCGTGCAGTCCGGCCAGCGCGTCATGTTCCAGCACGGCTCCATTCAAGAAGTCGTCGATCAGGAGAAAGAGCCCTGCGGCTGCCCCCCATCGCCGGCGCAGACCACCGGCAACGAATTTCCACTCGCCCAGAGCGAAGGTCTCGCTCCCACCTCCGCGCCGGTCCCCGCGCCAGCGCAGCCGGCCGGCAAACCCGCCAATGCAGCGCCTCCGTTGATCTACAACGCCGGCGAATCCGCACCCGCCACTGTAGTCGCTTCGCAAACCGGGCCCGCTGCCAGCCAGCCAGCGAGCGCACAGCCGCAACCCGCGCCAAAGAAGCCCGGCTTCTTCACCCGCGTCGGCCGCTTCTTCAAACGCATCTTCGGCACCGAATAATTTACTTCGATCGTTGTGGAGTCTTCAATCCGCAGAGCTGTTAGCTTTCATTGTCCACTGTCTCTACAGCTCCCGCGCCCGCTCAATTGCGCGAATCACTGCCTGCGCCTTGTTCATCGACTCCCGGTGCTCCAATTCCGGCACAGAATCGGCGACAATCCCCGCGCCCGCCTGCACATATCCTTTGCCGTCCTTCGCCAGCAGCGAACGAATCGCAATGCACGAATCGAGATTGCCTGAAAAATCCGCATACAACACCGCTCCACCATACGTTCCGCGCCGTGCCGGTTCCAGTTCTTCAATAATCTCCATCGCCCGCACCTTCGGCGCTCCACTCAACGTGCCGGCAGGGAAGCAAGCGCGCAGCGCATCGACCGCAGTCAACTCCGGCTTGAGCCGGCCCTCGATCGCGCTCACAATATGCATCACGTGGCTATAGCGTTCGACAAACATCAGCCGGTCCACTTTCACGCTGCCAAATTTGCTCACGCGCCCAACATCGTTGCGGCCCAGATCCACCAGCATCACGTGCTCGGCCCGCTCCTTCTCGTCGTGCATCATCTCCGCTTCGAGCGCCAGGTCCTCTTTTTCGCTTGCTCCTCGAGGCCGCGTTCCGGCTATCGGCCGGTACTCTACCTTGCCGTCGTGCACGCGCACCAGCAACTCCGGCGAAGACCCCGCCAGCTCGATCGGCGCCGTGCGGTTCTTGCCTCTCTTCGACGCGCCTTTCACTTTACCCGCTGATCCGCCCAGCGATCCCTCCGGCGTAAAGCGCAAAAAGTACATGTACGGGCTGGGATTTACCGTCCGCAGCGCCCGATATACCTGGAAGCTGTCGATGCCGTGCTCCACGTCAAACCGCTGCGACAGCACTACCTGAAACACATCTCCGGCGGCAATATATTCTTTGGCCCGCTCCACTCCGGCAACGTAGCCGCGCTTGCTCGTTCGATGACGCACCTTCAGCTTTCCAGCACTCTTCACCGCCGCGAGCCTGGGCAGCGGCTTCGTCAGCCGCCTCTCCAGTCTCTCCAGTCGCTTCACTGCATCGGCATAGGCCGCATCGGGCGCGCTCAACGTTACGTCCGCCGTCACTACGATCCAGATCTGTTTGCGCACATGATCGAATGCCAGCACCTCGTCGAAAAACAGCAGGCACGCATCCGGCATGTCCAACTCATCCTTCGCCAGTTCGGGCAGCCGCTCAATCTGTCGCACCGCGTCGTATGCAAAGAAGCCCACCGCGCCCGCCGTAAATGGTGGCAGCCCCGGCAGCCGCGCCGGCGTGTGTCCGCCCAGCGCGTCGCGCAGTACGTTAAAGACATCGCCTTCGATCTGAATCGTTCGCTTATCTTCTGTAATCGCAATCCTGCGTCCCCGCGCAACGATCCGCTTATAAGGATTCACACCGATGAACGTGTAGCGGCCGACCTGCTCCCCGCCCTCGACCGATTCCAGCAGAAAGCACTCACGCTCTTGCCACGCTGCGCGCAAAAATGCCGACACCGGCGTCTCCAGGTCCGCTGTCAGGGTGCGATAGACAGGCACAAGCGTGTGCTCTTTAGCGAGCGCGAGAAACTCTTTACGGCTGGGTCGGATCAGGTGCGACGAGGCTTTCACAGCCACCAGTGTACCTGCTAGCATGGCCTCCACAAACGGCCACGCCGCCTCTCATTCGGGCCGGTAGAGTTCTTGCTGCTCATAGTTTGTGAGCCAGCCCTTGATTTGCTCTGGGGGAAGAGCCCTGCTGAACAAATAACCCTGCGCACCGTCGCAGCCCTTGAGGCGCAACAGGTCAAATTGTTCGCGTGTGGTCACGCCTTCGGCCACCACTTCCATGTTGAGTTCGTGGCCCATTTCGATGATCTTCTCCACCATCACCCGCTCGCTGTCGTTCGCGTGCATGTTCTCGACGATGCTCTTGTCGATCTTCAATTCGGTTGCTGGAACATTTTGCAGTTGCCGCATCATCGCGTAGCCCGTGCCGAAGTCATCGATGGAAAGTTGAAATCCCTTCATCCGCAGCCGAGTCAGAACGTCGAGTGTGCGCGACAGCTGCTTCGCGAGACCCGATTCAGTCACCTCAATGGCGATTCTCTCCGTCGGAAAACCATAACGCCCCGCCAGCGCCACAAATCTGTCTGGGAACTCGAGATCGTGCAGTGAATGCATCGACGCATTGAGCGACAGACGCGGCACCTCGCCCACCAATCCCGAGAACGCCCTCGCCTCATCCAGAGCCAACTCCGCGGTGCTCCAACAGAGCCGATCGATCAGTCCCAGGGCTTCGATGCGCGCGATAAAATTCTCCGGCGGAATCACGCCCAGTTCTGGATGCCGCCACCGCGCCAGTGCTTCAAATCCCGTCACCTTTCCCGTTTCCAGGCTGATCTGCGGCTGATAGTGATTGATGAATTCGTCGTGCTGCACTGCGTGCCTCAGCTCTTCATCGGGAATCGTGAGCGGCGGCGGCTCGACCGACTCTTTCGGCGTGCCCAGCGTGGCCAATCTCTCAAGTGTTTCTTTGAGCTCTGGAAGCGGAAAGGGCTTTTGCAAGTGCCCGACCACGGAGAGACCGAGGCTTTGTGCCAGCTTCTCTGCCGTCTCGAGCACGCGTTTGTCCATGCCGCTCATCAGCAGAATGCGTGCATGGCAGCGTCTCTCGCCCAGTTGCCTGAGCACCTCGATCCCGTCCATTCCCGGCATCATCAGATCGAGCAGAATAAGCGACGTGTCTGGCGTTACCAGCGTGAAGAATTTCGATGCGTCCTTGGTGGTCGCGCACGCCAATCCCATCGTCCTCGCCAGCGCTGAAACGATTCCGCACACGGAATCATCATCATCGATGACCAGGATTCGTTCGGCGTTTGCCATCGCTTCTCCAGGTTCTGCGGGCAAATCTTTTAGGGGCTGCTACTGCGCTTGAGGCAAGACAAACCGTTCAAAGGCGACCGCAACTGATTGCAATGAGTTTAACTTAGCAGGAATGCTTATGCCTTGCTTTCGAGCAAGATAAGCCTTTCGTCATTAACTCAGAAGGTGCCGATCCAATGCCGACTTTGGTGATGCCGCTGCGCCCGGACGTCCTTTCGCTGGCAGGGGATCCAGGGGCTCCCGGCCCAAACTGGATACGGGGTTCACAGCCAGGTTCCAAAAGGTTCTAATGCTGTGCCGTCGAGGCTTGACGGCGTTTGACAGGGAGCCTAGACTCACATGGGTTTGGGCAAATGACCCTTTGGGCAGAGACCCAAGGCTCCGGCCAAAGCGGCCGGATGCGGGAAACCTCGGCTGTCGAATTGCGCGTCTGACAAACGCTGAATTCCTCGTTTGCCGCATCGGCGCCCTTGCAAGAGAATTGGAGAATTGTATGCCAGCAACACAAACCGTGACTTTGGACCAGGAGATCAATCCCTGGGAAGCTCAGAGCGCGCGGTTCGATTTCGCAGCACGAAAGCTGAATCTGGACGAAGGCCTTTGGAAACTGCTCAGGACTCCCGCACGCGAGATTATCGTTCATTTTCCCGTGACCATGGATGATGGTCGCATCGAGATGTTCACCGGCTACCGCGTGCAGCACAACATCGCCCGCGGCCCCGGCAAAGGTGGCATCCGCTACGCGCCCGACGTCACCCTCGATGAGGTTCGCGCCCTGGCCAGTTGGATGACCTGGAAGTGCGCAGTCGTCAACATTCCCTTTGGCGGAGCCAAGGGCGGAGTCATCTGCGATCCCAAAGCCATGAGCCAGGGTGAGCTCGAGCGCATGACGCGCCGTTACACCTCGGAAATCATCGACTTCATCGGGCCCGAAAAAGACGTGCCCGCACCCGACGTCAACACCAACGAACAGACCATGGCATGGATCATGGACACCTATTCCATGCACATGGGCCGCACGGTCACCAGCGTCGTCACCGGCAAACCTCTCAACATCGGCGGCTCGCGCGGACGTATCGAGGCCACGGGCCGCGGAGTGATGGTGGTTTGCGACGAGAGCCTGCGCTATCTCAACATTCCCGTCGAGGGTTGCCGCGTGGTGATTCAGGGCTTCGGCAACGTCGGCTCCAACGCCGCCCGCCTGATGATGGAGCACGGCTACAAGATTGTCGGCATCGCCGAAAAAGATGGCGGCCTGTTCAATCCCGCTGGCATCGACATCCATCAGCTCGCTGAATACAAGTATCGCAACGAAACCACCCTCGGTTTCCGCGGCGCCGAGGCGATGCCTACCGAAGAGCTCCTGATCTCCGATTGCGACCTGTTGATTCCCGCTGCCACCGAAAACGTCATCACCAGCCGCAACGCCGACAAAATCAAGGCGCGCGTGATCGTGGAGGGAGCCAACGGCCCCACCACTGCCGTTGCCGACGAGATCCTCGCCGACAAGCGCATCTTTATCGTTCCTGACATTCTGGCCAACTCCGGCGGCGTCACGGCGAGCTATTTTGAGTGGGTGCAGGACCGCCAGGGATACTTCTGGAAGGAAGCCATCGTCAACGAGCAGCTCGAGACCATTCTTCGCGACAGCTTTGACGATGTGGTGCGCTATGCCGAGGCCCACAATGTCAACAACCGCATCGCGGCTTACATGCTGGCCATCGATCGCGTGGCATTCACGATCAAGCAGCGGGGCATCTACGCCTGAGCTCATCGCTTTAACCAACTTGCCGAAGCGGGATGGACCTCACGTCCTCCCGCTTTCGTATTTCAGGGCACCTTCGTAACCGCGCGAAATCGCACCGTCACATGCCGGTGCGATAATTGACCCTGACCGGTGCTGATTGCCTCCACTGGCCTGCATGACACGTGAATTTGCCAAACTCCATCACGATGAGCCGGATCGTTATGATCCCGCTGCTTTTGTGGATCCTGTCACCCCACTTCCCATTGAAGGGCGGCGGCACGCAGGAGATTGTCGCGTCAGTACTCTTCATACTGGCCTCCATCACTGACGGCCTCGACGGCTATCTCGCCCGCAAGCGCGGGCAAATCACCACCATGGGCATGTTGCTTGACCCGCTGGCCGACAAGATCATGGTTACCGCTGCCCTCGTCGCTCTGGTTGCTTATAATCCCGCCGTGGTCAAGGTTTGGATTGCCGTGGTCATCATTGGCCGCGAGTTCCTCATCTCGGGCTTGCGCTCCATCGCATCCTCCGAGGGGTTCACCATCCAGGCCAGCGAGCTGGGCAAGCTCAAGACAGTCATTCAAATCGTCTCTGTGGTGTCCGCGATCCTCGCTCACCACTGGTACGAATGGACGTTCGGCTACCTCGTCATTCCAGTGAAATGGTTTGCCGTCACTGCCATCTACTTCACTGTGCTCGTCTCTACGATCTCCGCCGTTGACTATTTCATCGGCTTCTGGAAACAGATCGACCACGCTTCCAACGATCGCCGCAAAACCTTCGTGTTGAGTCGCGGCAAGAGCGCAGGTACATCGAGTACCCGGTAATCGCGCATAATGAAAAGCCCCGGCCGCAGCCAGGGCTCTTCGTCTCTTTAAAAATATCTCAGGCCAGCACAGCAACCGGCTCCGGCGCGATTGCCGGAACTGAGCCCACTACGCCACCCGCTGGAACTGGTATCGCCGCAGGTGTCTGCGCATGCGTGCCGCGCGTCAGCCGGTGGACAAAATGATACGGAGGCCACGGCCCTGAAACCTGCAAGTGGCACTCGCGCATCATCGCGCTGGTGGTGGCAAACTTGTTCTGGTAGCGCTCGACATATTTGCGCTCGATCAAGTGGGCGATGTCGAGAACCAGCTTGCCGCCTTCTAATAGACGGCAGCTCACGTCCTCATCGAGCGGCAAAAACAGCCGGTGCATCTGGAAGCTCACAGCTCGCGCCCGTGTCTGGCGCTCGCGCTGCCGAGAAGCGGTCTCGCGCAGATTGCTTAGATATCCGCGTCCTACGGTGTCTGCTGATTGGCTCTTCCCGCTTTCGCGACCGCAACAGTCGTCGACAAAGATTCTAAGGTGCATCTCGGTCTTGCCCCGAAGCTTGTCGATGTTGGTGAGAAACTGCCTCTGATTCGATCGGATCGACTTCCGCAGACTGTCGTCGTCGTTGAAAATCGTCCCGAACCGGAAGGGCAGTACCGTGGAATGCTGAAAACAGTCCGCGATCACCCGGGCGTGGTCCACTCCGGATTTCTGGCTTAACGATTCTGACGGGTTATGCTCGCTCACGATGATCGCTAAATCACTGGCGGGATAGAGAAAAACCTGGTTGCCGCTGACTCCATGTACGGATTCCATCGGAACAGGTTTGCGATGACGGGCTAATTCTGGAAATGCTTGCTTTTCACCGATGCAGTAGGCATACCATGCCATGACTTTGCACTCCGTGCGCGTACGCCGGTAAGCGCCGCTCGTTAGTGAAGCTCTGTGAACTCAGGAACAACTGCATGTTGGCGCAGGGAGGGCGATCCCCCCAATTGGACTATCGCGAATACTAGCCTGCCCAAAATACGACTGGCAATGCCCCAGATCACAAACTCCGTAAAAGCCATCAGAAAATCAAGAGATTTGTTTCATGCAATGACAATATTTATTTATAGAATGAAAAACAGTCTCAAATAGGCACTTGGGACCCCAGATTTGCCCCAAATCCGTCATAACTTGATCCAATTCTCCGAGGCCTCAACTAGACGCCATCAGTGCATGATCCGCTCTATCCTGAGGAAAAGTGCGATATTCAGGCCGATCGACACTACCAGCAGCCCCAGGCCAACCCACGCAATCACGCCGACTTTCCTGCGCAGCGAGTGAAGATCCTCCGTCACTTCTTTCTGCTCGGATGCGAGGCGCTCTGCAGCTTCTTTTGCTTCCTCCAGCTGATCTCCAATGCGTTTCAGCGCTCCAGCCTGCTCCCCAATCTTGCCGCGCAGCTCCTGATGCTCGGTGCGCATCCGCGCCAGGCTATTCTCAAGTGGCTCAAGATTCACCGGCGGCGCGGGCGACGGCGCCAGCAGATTTGCCAGCACCAGGGGGATGTTCCCCTCCATCAAGGGCAGCACCTTCTGCACCACCGGCATCATTCTCCGAATCGCGCCCATGGTGCGATGAAAACTGGACTCCGCCTCCGGCCTGACACTCAATTCAGGCGGCTTCACAAGATCGCGCCGCGGCGACACCGGTCCCTGTGTTCCCAATTTCTCTCCGGTCGTCGGCAGGTCTCTCATCGGCATGGCATCCCTCGTTGACTATTAGCGTACTCCGCTTGCTCGTCGTTTCATTGGATGCGGTCTATGCCGCTATCCTCAGGGGCAGGAGAAATGCGTGAAACCCGTGATCCGCGACATGCAGCGCAACATACTTGCCGGCCTCATCACCATTGGGCCGCTGTTTGTCACGTGGCTCGTCTTCAGCTTCGTGCTCGGCACCCTGGCCAAGGCTGGCCTGCCCGTGATCCAGCTTCTCAACGCCATTCTTCCCGGCAACTTGCTCATCCAGCCCTGGCTGCAATCCATTCTGGCCGTTCTGGCCACGCTCGCCGTTCTCTATGTAGTCGGCCGCGTCACTTCGATGGTCGTAGGAAGGCAGGCCTTCAACATCTTTGAGGCTGTCCTCGAGCGCCTGCCCCTGGTCGCAAAGGTATACACCTCAGTCCGCCAGCTTCTCGACACCATGATGTCTAAAAAGGAAACCAGTCAGCGCGTGGTCCTGATTGATTTCCCTATCGCCGGCCAGAAAAGCATTGGTTTCCTCACCCGCACGCTCACCGACTCAACCACGGGCCAGCCCCTCGCTGCCGTGCTGTTGCCCAACGCCATCAACCCCACATCGGCCATTCTTCAGGTATTGCCGATGGACCGCGTGACCGAGACCAACCTCACCATGGAGCAGGCCATGAGCATGCTGCTCACCGGTGGCGCTGTTTGCCCTGAGGCGATCCTGTTTTCGCAGCCGTGCGTTGCGCCAGTCGACATTGCGCCGCCGTCCACGGCCCTTCCTGAAACGCCCTAGATTACTTGGCCGCGTCGCTTGCTTCCAGGTCTTCCTCGGCGTGTTCGCTTTCGACGGTCACCTTGCGTAGGCTCACATTTTCAACCTGCGCCCAGATCAACCCCACCGGCACGATGCACAGGAATGTAACCAGCAGCAGAGTCGCTGCACAAGCCGTCGCGGCCTCCGGCGCAACGCCAAAAAAGCTCGAGATCGCCGCCGCTACAAACCCGATCTGTGTGAACCAGCCCAGCACCGGCAACTGCACAATGCTGGTCGCGCCGCTCACCACCATCAGCAGCACACACTTTGCCGGCGTCATCGCCGCCAGGTGCGGGCTGGCCACGAACGCCTTCGTCGTCTCCAGATACGCTACCGCGATCAGCAGCCACATGCCCACTGAAAGCGAAGCCACCACGCCAAAGTCCGAGAAAGACCGCATCGTGTCCAGGCCGGTCCTGAATTCCCGCACCTTGTGCCCCACCGCCTGGCCAATCTTCTTCGACAACACTCCCAGCGTCCCTTCGAGGAACGCTGCCACCGCTCCGCCCGCCATTCGCACTGCTACCAGGAAAAGCGCGCCCGCTACCGTCCCCGCCATTCCCCAGTAGCCGGCCCTTTTTACCAGTTCCTCGTGCGGCATCGCTCCGGGCGTGCCAAACCACGTAGTCAACAAAATCGCGGACGAGAAAATCAACGCCATCGAACCCGCGTCAAAAAGCCGCTCCACAATGTACACAGCAATCTGGTTGCTGAGAGGCAGTCCAGTCTTCTTGGCCACCAGGTACGGCCGCACTGGATCGGCCACGCGTCCAATCAGCGCCACCGCTGTGAAGCCCATCACCTGCGTCCCCAGCAACGAAAACAGCGGCACCCGCTTGTTGTGGCGCAGCAGCCACGCCCATCGCACCGACCTGAAAACGTAGCCGAGATAAATGCACCCGGCGCCGAGCGCGATGCGTTTCCAGTCGGCCTGTGCCAACTGTGCCCTGAAAACGCCGAAGTCAAAGTGAAACCTCTCGCGCCCCCACAAAAAAAGCGCAATCAGCACGGCAAGCACAACCAAACCCAAAATCAATTGTTTCTTTTTCAAGCGCTCTCCGTTCCCAGGATCTATACCGATTCTATGGTGCCGTCATCAGGGAACGAGTTGCTTATTGACTTTCCGCATTGCTGGGAGTAACTGCAAGCGCTGCCGCCCGCCGCGCCTCAGCCTCACGCGCCAGCACGCGCTTGTTGAACTCATGGATCACATAGGCCACATACACGCGCGTCTCATGGTAGGGCGGAACACCGTGATACTTGTCCACTGCCGCCGGGCCGGCATTATAGGCAGCCAGCGCCAGTGCAAGATTCTCGTGATAGCGCGTCAGCAGCGCGTCCAGATATGTTGACCCGCCGCGAACATTGTCGTTTGGTTTAAAGCTGTCCGCCACGCCAAGGTCTGCCGCCGTTCCCGGCATCAGTTGCATCAGGCCCTTCGCTCCGGTGCGGCTCACTGCGCGCACGTTGCCGCCGCTCTCGGCCTTTACCAGGCTCGCCAGCAGATCCACATCCAGGTTGTGGTCTTCGCCGGCCTTCGCCAGCATCTCGTGAAGATCGGCTGGACTCAGCTTTCCATCGGCGCTCATAGGTTGCGTAGCGCTCGGCACCGGCTGCACCGGCGGATCCGGCACTTGCTCGACTGCCTTCACATCTTCCGGCCTGACCTCAATGTAGTTGTCTTCTCCCGTGCTCAGATAAAGACGCATCCGCCCGTCAACCTGCGCATGATGGTCGCAGGGCATCGCGAAGCCGTTACTCAGGATCACACGCTCGGCTGCGTTTGCCGTCGGCATGAGAGCCGTCAGAGTTCCCATAGCAAGCGCGAGTTGAAAACAAATCTTCAAAATCCGGTCCTTCTAAACCGCTCGATCCCAGCTTCGGACAGCCGCCGTGCCACTGCCGCCTCAAGCACCATCGCCACGCCGTCCTCATCGTTCGGCCTGGCCTGCATCCATCCCCGCATCTTCGCCATGGCGCGCAAATCTGGAGCGGCATTGCCCATCATCACGCCCTGTCCCGCCCACTCCAGCATATCGACATCGTTCCAATTATCGCCAATTGCCATGGTTTCCTCGCGATCCACGCCCAGCCTTTTGGCCAGCCGCTCCAGCGCCCAGCCCTTTGAAACTCCCGGCGGCAGCAAATCCAAAATCGCCAGGTCGCGCATCGGATATTCGGTTCGCATGCACTCGCATTCCTTAGCCCACTCGCTGCTCTTCAGCGCATCCTCCGCCTCGCGCATTTGGCTCAACCCGCCGGCCACCATGCCTTGAATTGGGTCATCGCCATCCACCAGCGCATTCTCCAGCGGCTTCACCACTTCAATCGCATTGCGATTCGCCTCCACCCACAGCGAAATTCGCCCGTGCGCCTGTTCCAGGTCCTCCAGCACCAGCTCGCCGCGCTCCGGCCGGTCAAAGGTGAAGACGACAGAACCGAATTTCCGCAGCAGTCCGCACAGCCCCCGCGCCACCCGAGCATTCATGTGGCTTCGGTCAATCGCTTCGCCGCCCAGCGTTCGAGTCACTGCTCCATTGGACGTAATCAGGGGTGTATCCGCTCGTAATCCCAGCCCTTCGAGCAGCGGAGCAGTGTAGGCCGTCCGCCTCCCCGTGGCGATCCCCACCGTGATTCCCGCCTCCTGCGCAACCTTTAACGCCTTTGCATTACGGCTGCTCACCGCCTGCGAAAATGTCGGCAGCAGCGTGCCGTCCATGTCGATCGCCACCAGCCGCACAGGGGGATGCATACCTTCAGTGTACCGGTGTTCCCGCTTGCGTCAGGCCACGCGATCCCGCCTCGCGTTACCAACGAATTCCTGGTTCCGGGCTATTCAACCGACGATCCGATGAAATATCGTTCAGGCATGGAACGCATTTGTTCGCAATGTCACGCCGCGCTCGGTGCGCAGACCAAGGCCGACTGGTGCCCGGCCTGCGGCGGCGCCGTCATTGATCGACTCGCCTTGCCACAAAGCTCATCCGAATGTCTGCCCCACGCAGTGGTGCTCGATCATCGCGGCATTGTTCTGCCCCGCCGCCACGCCGTCGGCGGCATCATCTCTCCGCAATAAGAATTACTCGTAGCGCAGCGCCTCCGCCGGCAGGATGCGCGCCGCCGCGTGCGAAGGGTAGAGCGTCGCCATCAGCGAAATCCCGATCGACACTGCAGCCACCAGCACTCCATCCATGGGCCGTGTCACAAAAGGCAGCGTGTCGATCGAGTAGACCTCGGCCGACAAATGAATGAAGTGATAGTGTCCGCCGGCCCACGATGCCGCATAGCCCAGCACCAGCCCCAGGGCCGTCCCCACCACGCTGATCAGAAATCCCTGCATCAGAAAGATGCGCCGCACCTGCCCTGGCTCCACGCCAAAACTCATCAGCACCGCGATATCGCGCGTCTTCTCCATCACCATCATGGTCAGAGCGATCAGAATATTCAGCGCGGCCACAATGACGATCAGCGCAATCACGATGAACGTCACCACCTGCTCCAGCCTCAACGCGCGGAACAGCTCCCGGTTCTGCTCCATCCAGTTGGTGGTCATGAATCCCGGGCCCGCTGCCTGCTCGATCGCGCTGCCGATCTCCGGTGCGCGGTTCATGTTGTCTACTTTGAAATTGATTGCCGACAGCAGATCCGGTTCATCAAAAAGTCTCTGCGCATCCCCCAGCCGCACAAAGCCTGTCTCCGCGTCGTACTGATAAAACCCGCTGTGATACGTTCCCGCCAGCCGGAATTGCACCCACTTCGGAATCACTCCGTAGGGCGTCATCTCTCCCTGCGGGCTGATGATCGTTACGCGATCGCCAACTGCCGCGCCCACTGAATCCGCCAGGTCCTTGCCCAGCACGATCGGCGGCAACAAGCCGTTACTCGCGCCTTCAGGCTGCTGCTGCGGCTGCAGCGCCTCAACCGATCCCGGCGAAGCATTCGTGAGCAAGCTGCTCACCGTCTTCTCATCGTCCGGCAAAATGCCCGCGATCAGCGCGCCGCCATCCCGCGCACCCCGCGCCACCAGCACCTGTTCATACAGCGCGGGCGATGCCGCCGTCACATGCGGCACTTTGCGCAGTTTTTCCAGCAGCGGCTGCCAATCGCGAATCCCGTCTGCATTTACCCGCATGAGCTGTACGTGCGCGCTCGAGTCCACCAGGCGGTCCTGCAAGTCGCGCCGCATCCCGTTGGTGATCGCGAGTGCGATAATCAGCGCGGCCACACCTGCCGTCACGCCGCCAATCGAGATCGTGGTCACCACGCCAACCACGGCCTGCCGCCGTTTTGCCTTCAGGTAGCGCGACGCCACAAACAATTCAAATCGCACGAGCCGCTTCCTTACTTCGATTCCGAACCAAACACCGTCTTGGCCACACCCACGTTTTCATATCTGTCATAGACGCGCACGGTCAGCAGATGCTCGCCCGCCTTCTCTTTCAGGGCTGACGCGGGCAGATGCAACTCATAGTGCTCGCGCTTTGAATCCGAAAGCTCACCCACTGGCGCCACAAACATCCACGGCCCCGCGTCCAGGGAGTATTCGGCATGCGCAATCGGAGACGTCGCATCCTCCGCATCGAAGCTGGCGCTGATTCCTTTTGCGCAATCCGCCTGCGCGCACTGCACGGGCTCTGGCGCGGCCGTCAGCCGCGTCACCACCGGCGGTGTCGTGTCCACCTCGAACCGGTCACTCACCTTCTCGCCCGTCAACGCCTGCCCCGGCGTGTGCGACGGAGCATCTGAAGCCATCACCTTGATTTCGTATCCGCCGTCGGGAATCAGCGTCGCGTCAAAACTGTATGCCTTGTCTGTGAGCTCATCCTTCAGTAGCCGCCACACGTGCTCGCCATCGCCGCGCAGATACACCGAATACACCAGGTCGTCGCCATTATCATCGTGCGCAGCCCAGCGCACCGTGATCGCCGTCCGATCCTTCATCGCCTGCAACGGTGAATTGGCGCTTCCATCAAACGTCACCACCCCGCCCTGATTTGCCGAAGGAAGAGAAATGTTTACGACCTGCTGATTTGGCGGCTGGCCCTGCGTATTCAGCCGCGCGCCCGGCACAACCACCAGCTCGTCCACTATCGGAGCGGCATTCACCGGCAGATAATTCACGCCCACGCCGCCGATCACTCCGCCCGTATGCAACACGGCTTTCCACTGCAAAAACCTTCCCGCCGGCGAAGCCACGATTCCATCCTTCAACTGTTCCCAGTCGCTCCATCCGCGCACCGGCTGCTCCACATTGCCCGACCGCGTCCACAGATCGTATCCGGCTGATCCCGGTTCCACTTCCACGCGGCCAAAGCGCGCCAGCGCCCCCGCATCCAGCACGTCGCTCGCGAACTCATGCTTCTCCGCCGATCCCAGCACAATCAACTTGCCTGTATTGCCGGTCCCAATCAGCAAATCTGTCCCAGTCCCGGCGGCCAGGCACAGTCCCTGCTGCGCTTCCAGATGCGCCACGTCTGCATAATCGCCGTTCGGCTCAATTCTGAAAATGTGTCCGCGATTGCCGCTCAGCGCCAGCAGTCCGTCTTTCTCGGCGCGCAGCGCATACACAACATCGTCCTTGGTCGACCACAACTTGCGCGGCGCCTGCCCCTCCTCGAGCGCGTAGATGTCCGTACCTTCGGGCACCGACGCGCTTGCATTCGCGGCCTGCAGCGACCCCGGCTGCACGATCGTGAACGACACCGTCCCCACTCCCTGCACCGGCAGCGGCGGCAACGGATTGTGGCTCTTGTCTCCCACGCTCGCAGCGTAGATCGTTCCGTCCGCTGCCACGGCTACTGAAGTGATTTCCCGGCGCGGCGCTTCAAACAGCACATAGCCCTTGCCCTCCGGATTGATGCGATACACCAGCCCGCTTCCGTCCGAGCCTGCAATCAGATTCCCCTTCGCGTCCCATGCCAGCGCGCGAATATGCTGCTCATCGCTTTTGAAAAATTCCTCCGGCTTTTCTCCCGGCTTCGCAGGATCGACACGATACACCGCCGCTGGTCCGCCCGTCGCAATATAAAGCTTGCCCGCTGCGTCAAAAGTCATGTCCCAGATGTAATGCGGTTTCGAGTCGCCCTTATCGATTGCTGCCGAGTCGTCCGTCTTCGAGGCATCGAATATTACTGTTGCTTTCTGGTCGTCCGCCTTGGTCGTCGCTTTTGCGTCGAGTTTGTAGACCTTGCCGCTCGGCAGAGTTGCAACATACAGCGCGCCATCCGGTCCCAGCCGCACAACCTGAACGCTCAGGTCCCTTGTCTCGAACAACGTGAACGGCTTCACGTCCTTTTCCACCCGCAGCACAGTTGCCGGCGATCCTGTCCCCGCATAAACTGTGCCGTTCTTGTCCGTGGCCACTGACCACACAAACGTCGACGGCGTCGTCAGCCGCTCACGCAGCGCAGGCCCCTCGCGCAGTCGGCCGTCGCTTCCGATTGCGACACCCGCAGGCGTGCCCTTTTCAAATTCCTCAAAGCGCGACTGGGTCCAAAGATGTGTCCCCTGTGCCATCGCACGAGCAGATGAGCCAATCAGCCCCAGGGATAGGAAAGCAGCAAAGGCTGCCACGAAAATCGACCTGAAAATTACGCGAAGGGAAGCATCCATGCTGCCGTTGAGTCTACTAGAGATGGGTTGAATCGTGGGCCGCGCGGGGGAAGGGAAGCACTGTTCAGCCGCGCCGCCTCACGCTCTGCCTCTGAACTGAATAATTCTTCGCCGGTCGCGTTTGCTGGGCCTGCGCTCCGGCAGCGGCGCATACTGCTGCATTGCCTTGCGCTCTTCGGCCAGTTTCATGCGCGCCTCTTTGCTCGCTTCGCTTTCGCGATAGAGCGTCTGCGCTACTGCCGCCGGCCCGCGCATCTCGCTCAGTTGCAGCACTTCAATTTCAAAGTCGCCGCCTTCGTTTCGCACGTTTAGCGTGTCTCCCACGCGCACCTCGCGCGCAGGTTTGGCATCCGTGCCGTTTGATTGAATGCGGCCCATCTCGCAGGCTTTGGATGCCAGGGCCCGCGTCTTGAAAAAGCGCGCTGCCCAAAGCCATTTGTCCATGCGTACGCCGGTCATACTCTGAATTGTGCACCCGGCTCCGCCGGCCCGTCGAATCGCTCAGGCCTTCGACGCTTCCTTCCACACATAGAGATATTCCGCGTCACTCGAAGTCGACACTTCCAACCCTAGCTGCCGGGTTGCGCGATTGAGGGCCGAGCGGATGTTCTCCTTGGTATCAGGCAATTCCTTCAGCGGGACCTTCAGTGCTCTCCCTGGCGCCAACTGAGAGAGATCGCTGAGCAATTCACTCACAATTTGCTTGTGCTTCCCCTCTCGTCCCTTGGGAACTTCTTCCTGCACAATCGAACTGAAATTCATCGCCAAGCCATCGAGCGGTTTTGATTTAGTAGCCATCTTCCCGATTCCTCACTCCTTGGATTGAATCGTCCACCTTTGCGGGGTCTAAAGCTGCGACTAACGTATGCTTATCCTGACCTGAAACTATACTTACCTAAACAAAATGCCGACGTCAACAAGAATTTGCAGTCCCTTGCCCAAAAAATTCATCCCCGTGCGAAAAAGCTCGCGACGTCCTAACTCGCCGTGAAGTGCCCTCTTTGCAAAGATTTGACCCGCATCTCAAAGACTCAGCCCGTATCGCGAAAACCCTGCTAGGGTCCTTCCAGAGGTGAATTCCCCGTGAGCCCAAAGAACAATTTCCCCAATATCCCCCTGCAAGATGTTCCCGCGCCGCGATCCCGCAACGGCAAAGACACATATCGCCCCGGCGTCTTGGTGGTCGACGACGAAAGCAGCATCGCCGACACCCTTACCGAAATTCTCATCCGCAACGGATACGCAGCGGTAGCCGCATACGACGCAGAATCCGCGCTCGAAACTGCGCTTCTTATCCCTCCGGAAATGCTTATCACTGACGTGGTTCTCCCAGGAATGAGCGGTATCGACCTCGCGATTACCGTGCGGCGCATCTTCCCCGACTGCAAAATCATTCTGTTTTCCGGACAGGCTTCCACGGCCGATCTGCTCGCAGCCGCAAATCGCGATGGTCATGAGTTCGTCCTGCTCAACAAACCGGTCCACCCATCCGACCTGTTGGCGCGTATTGCAGACGGCCTCAAACCTCGCAGCCACCAACCCGCCTCCACGGTCTGACCAACCCAAACCGCTTCATCTGAGCCCGGCAATCGTTTGAACCCGGCTTCCGGCTTCTGGTTGCGGAGAAAAATCAAAGGCGCGTCTCCACTCAGGATGACGCGCCATCTTTTTTCTGATCCAAAGATCAGAGCCAGCTCATAACGCCGTTCATCCAGTCGAGTGAACAGGCCTAATTCGCGAGCACGGCCCGGTAGCGGACCTTGTTTTTCT
>Ga0181516_10000553_pt1 | contig 33611 bp, 34 predicted proteins | sample PEATcosm2014_Bin_25_FD_121104 | JGI IMG/M metagenome (GOLD analysis project Ga0181516, IMG submission 121104) | Peatland microbial communities from MTU Mesocosm Facility, Houghton, MI, USA - PEATcosm2014_Bin01_10_metaG | ecosystem: Environmental > Terrestrial > Soil > Wetlands > Peat | place... | reverse complement strand
GTGTTCACGTGTCCATAGTGGGTTTCAATCATGTGGACGGAAGTTCCCATCTGCTCGGCAAGGAAATACACGTCCACGCCTTCCTGCAATCGGAGCGTAGCGTAGGTGTGCCGGAAGCAATAGGTCGAGCGCGGCACGCCCTGCGTGCCTTCGCGCAGTTTCGCTTCGGTCAGAAGGTCGGCAATCAGCTTGCTGTAAAGAGTTTTTTCAGGCTTGCCTGTGACGTTGGTAAATACTCTGTCGTTCGGTTCCATGGCTTTGGAAATAACGCGGATGCGTTCCAGATAATCTCCAACGCTCTTGGGAGCCACCAGCTTGCGTGACTTGCCTTTGCCTTGGACAAACAGCACAACGATCTCACGCCCCTCGCGATCTTTTGCGGGCATGATGTCGCACCAGCGCAGATTCTTCATCTCCGCTGGCCTCATGCCTGTATTGCAGGCAATCAGGATCATGTTGTAGGTGACGGAGCGATACCAGATGCTTGAAGGTTTATCTGTCTCGGCAATCCACTTCCTTCCCACGGTGTGGAGTTTGCGGTATTCCTCCAACGTAAACTCATCGCGCCTCATCGTCTTGAGCTTGGGGCGCTCGTCGAAACGCTGGCTGGCCGCAACGTAGCGTTTCTTGATGGCGTAATTCATCACCGCACCGAAGATGGACATCTCCAGGCGGATGGTGGAATCGCTGATAAAAGGAACTGTCCGTTCTTCGGAAGGTTTGACTTCAATCGGCTTCAAAACCCTGATGCCCAAGGTCTGCTGGACCTTGGTGCGGCGTTCGGCTTCCTTATCCGCGAAGGCTTGCGCCATGTCGGCCGTGACTTCTCGGACACCGTTGCGCTTATTGCGTCCTGCGCCGTTCTCCCGCCGCCATGCCGGATAGCCACCCCAAAGCTCATCGCCAATAAGGTGGACCTGCGTTGAGCCTACATAGCGGTCTAAAGCGCCTTCGATAATGGCGCGAACTTTCCCGGGCCGCGCCGCGCTGATCTCTCCGCGTCTCGCCCGCGCCTCCTGCATCAACAGATACTCTCGCCCCACCTCGCGGAAGGGATGGTTGAACACAGGAACGTCATGCTTTAGGCGGAACCGAATATCTGCGTCCTGGTCGAAGGCGCGTTCCCGCGCCACCTCGATGTCGGTCGTCTTGAGCGACACCGTCTTGTAGCGGTCGGCTTTGGGTATTTTCATGCGGCAATACCACATCCGATGATCCACGTCGCCACGCCGGAAGAGAACCAGGCCCGGCTTGAGTTCCGCTTTGTCGGTGACGAATGCCATACTCGCCTCTGTCCTTTTCGATGCGTCCTGTGCAGATTCCGTGCAGATTTTTCCGGCAAGTCATTGACTTTGCATATCTGTGCAGGACTTGTATAGATGATAGCAAAATATTATGTTGCTTGTTTATATATATTTACGATATATTTGTCATCCTGAGCGAAGAAAGCCGCGCTTTTTGCGGCTTGCGGAGTCGAAGGATCCGCGGTTGTACTTCGGCGAATTTCAGGTGCACCACACTAGCTCCTCGTCACCTTCCTGATCCGTTCCGCCTCTCCCGGCCACTTCGAGGCCAACTCCGCAAAACTCGCATTTCTGTAATCCGCAAAATCAAATCCCGGCGTCACCGTGCACCCCAGCAGCGCCACTTTGCCGCCATCCACGAGCCGCGTCCCTTGCCACACTCCCGCCGGAACCACCAGTTGCACATGCTGTCCTGCCTGCAAATCCGGACCAAGAGTGAAAATTGCCGACCGCCCGTCCGGGTAAAGCTGCAGCATCTCCACCGGATCACCCAGATAAAAGTGGAAGGTCTCGTCCGAATCGAGCACATGCATCTCGGAGAAGGTCCCCGGCTCCAGCAGGTAATAGATGGCCGTGCCCTGCGCCCGCACACCGCGCGGCAGCTCCACCGTTCCAGCCGATGTGTAGGTGCGCCGAAAGAAGCCGCCTTCCACCGGATGCGGTTCCAGCTTGAGCAGCGCCTTGATCTCGTCGGGAGTCATCAACGTGGTCATCATCACAGAGAATACCAGCGCAAACACCGTAAAATGTCTCTATGAAGGTGCAGGTTTATACGGCTTCATGGTGCCGGGACTGCCGGGCGGCCAAGCAATTCCTCGACTCTCACGGCATTGGCTACACCGAGATCAATGTGGACGCCGATCCAGACGCTTCCGCCGAGGTCCTGCGCCATGTCGGCAAGCGGGCTATCCCCCAACTGGTCATCGATGGCGAGTGGTTCCAACCCTACAGGCCAGGCCGCGGGCTCCTTTTCGAAGAGCTGCACAAACGCCTCGGGATTCCTCGCGCCTGAGAGCCTTTCCCTCGTACAATCAAATAGTTGGCACAGCTGGGTTTCCGGCTGCTTGTTCTTGTAAAAACTGCGTGCCCATCCTCTCCCCTTCTTTCTAGGAGAGGTTGGGAAACCACAAACGTCATGGTACAAATTCACCCGGCCAGAGGCTGGCAGAATACAGTGTGAGCAATGAAGCTAGAAGCTTAGAGCTGAAGGCTGATAGCTGCTTTTCAAGGAGTTCCCCGTTGATCGAACGCTATACCCGCCCGGCGATGGGCCGCATTTGGACGGAAGACACCAAATACCGTTGCTGGCTCGAAGTGGAAGCAGCGGCCAGCACCGTTCTCGCCGAGGATGGCGTCATTCCCGCCTCTGCAGCGCACGATATCGCCACCATTACCGCCGTCTCCGCCGCCCGCGTTGCCGAAATCGAAGCCGAGGTCAAGCACGACGTAATCGCCTTCACAACCGCAGTGGCGGAAACTATGAAAAACCAAGGCCTGGACGGCAAGTCCTCCCGCTGGCTGCACTACGGCCTCACCTCGAATGACATCGTCGATACTGCCCAGGCTCTGCAAGTCAAGGAAGCGTCCTCGCTCATCCGCACCGGCCTGCTCGCTTTTCTCGAAGTCCTCAAACGCCGTGCCATCGAGTTCAAACACACGCCCACCATCGGCCGAACCCACGGCATTCACGCCGAGCCCACCACCTTCGGCCTCAAGCTCCTTAACTGGTACGCCGAAATGCAGCGCAATCTGGTCCGCTTCGACGCCGCGGCCGAAGACATGCGCGTAGGCAAGCTTTCGGGCGCCGTGGGCACTTTTGGGCACCTTAAGCCCGAGCATGAAGAGAGAATCTGCTTGGCGCTAGGCCTCAAGCCGGCGCTTGTAGCCACGCAGGTCATCCAGCGCGACCGCCACGCCGCCTACATCTCCACGCTCGCCATCATCGGCAGCAGCTTGGACAAAATCGCCGTCGAGGTCCGCCACCTCCAGCGCACCGAGGTCCGCGAAGCGCAGGAGTACTTCAGCGAAAAGCAGAAGGGCTCCTCCGCCATGCCCCACAAGAAAAATCCCATTACCAGCGAGCAGATCAGCGGCCTCGCCCGCGTCCTCCGCGGCAATGCCCAGGCGGCCTTTGAAAACGTAGCCCTCTGGCACGAGCGGGACATCTCGCACTCCTCTGTCGAGCGCGTCATCTTCCCCGACTCCACCATCCTCGTCGACTACCTGCTGGCCAAAACCACTGACCTCATCGACCGCCTCCTCGTCTATCCCGAGCGCATGAAGAAGAACCTCGAATCCACCGGCGGCCTCATCTTCAGCGGCCAGTTGCTCCTCGACCTCGCCGAAGCCGGAATGCTCCGCGAAGACGCCTACAAGCTAGTCCAGTCCCACGCCATGCGCTCCTGGAAAGAGGACCTCGTCTTCCGCGACGAAGTAGCCCGCGACGCCGCAATCACCAAGCTGCTAAGCGCAGAGAAGCTCACAAGAACCTTCGACTACACCCTCCAGCTCGGCAACGTAGACGCGATCTTCAAGCGTGTGTTGGGAGAATAGCCGGGGATAGAGCAATTCTCCAGGAGGAGGCGATGACCGAGTCCGATATCCAATGCCTCAAAGACAATATCGATAAAATAGTTGAAATCAAGACGAATGAAGGTGAACGGCTCATTGCGAAGGTTCTGTTTGTCATCTACGACAAGGAATACGGTGAGCATGAGCTGATCTACGAAGTTATCTCCTCGAACATGCTGGAGTCGTATTCGCATCTTGAGAACACAGGCGGCTATGTTTTGGATTTCGGCTGCATTGTGTCAGTAAAGCCAGTGCGTTGAATTCTGTCGGTATAGAGCAGCTGGGAGATGGAGGCTGAGATGAAGGCTGAGTTGGAGGCCGTACATCTCCCTGTCGCACTCGCCCGCGCCGTAGGCGCAACGTATGTTAGCCCCGCGCTTCAGCGTGGGGTCGAGTTCACAGTTGTAGAACCGGAGTCCCGTAGGGACGGTGCCCCATGTCTCACACGTATGCGAGCAATTTCATTCATAGTGTCTTCAGCACTAAAGATCGCCGTCCGCTGATTCCTGCCGCCCGCACGGAGGAACTCTATGCCTACCTGGGCGGCATTGCGCGTGGCGAGGGCTTTTTGCTGATCGCCGCAGGCGGAACGGCGAATCACGTTCATTTGTTATTTCCGTTGCCGGCGGATATTACCGCCCCTCATGCGGTTCAGAAGCTCAAGGGGAGCTCTTCCCGGTGGATGGGCCGCGACTTTTCCTGGCAGGAAGGATACGGAGCATTCAGCGTAAGCTCTTCTCAGGTCGAGGTCGTGAAAGGATATATTCAAAACCAGGAAGAGCATCACCGCAGCCGTAATTTTGAGGAGGAATTTGTGGCGCTCTTGCGCAATTGTGGAATCGAGTACGACGAGCGTTATGTGTTTGGGTGATTGGATAGGCGTCGTCCCTACGGGACTCGATTCGAACTAGATCCACGGTAACCCCACGCTGAAGCGCGGGGCTACCGAACGTTGCGCCTCCGGCGCGTCGTTCGGCATTGGCACCAGGAAGTTGGAAGCTACATCAATGAACCTCACCGTTGCCATCACCGGCGCATCCGGCGCAATCTTCGGCCGCGAGCTCCTTCGCGCCCTCGAAGCCGACGCCCGCGTCTCCCGCGTCCACTTCGTCGCCTCCGAAAGCTCTCTCCGTGTTCTCGCCGAAGAACTAGGCCTCTCCGGCCGCACCAACCTCCTCGAAAAACTTCTCGACGCCCCGCCCGCAAAAACCACGCAGCTCTCCGACGCCGACATCGGCGCATCCATCGCCAGCGGCAGCCATCCCTCAAGCGGCATGATCATTCTGCCCTGCTCCATGGGCACGCTGGCAGCCATCGCCAACGGCCTCGCCAACTCGCTCATTGCCCGCGCCGCCGACGTCACCCTCAAGGAGCGCCGCCCCCTCCTGCTCTGCGTCCGCGAAACGCCCTTCAACCGCATCCATCTCCGCAACATGACCCTGGCAGCCGAAGCCGGTGCAGTCATCTTCCCCTGCATCCCCGCCTTCTACAATCGCCCCATCGACTCCACCGAAATGGCCCGCCAGTTCGTTGATCGCGTGCTCGCCCACATCGGCCTTCCCCAGCCCAGGGCCTACATCTGGAAGCCGGAGGAGTAGGAGCCTCTCATTCCTCTTCATAAGTTGGCTTTATTCAAAAACAAATCCAGCGGAGGTCTTCACATGCGAACTACGCTTTTCCTGACTCTTGTTCTTGGTGTCTGCTGTGCGTCGCTTGCCCAATCCAACCGGGTGCCCTGGGCGAATCTAAGCGGGCTTAAGCCGGGCCAGAAAATTCAAGTTGTCGAAACAAACTCCAAGAAATACTCTGGAGCCTTCGAGAGTGTCTCCGATTCGGCTATCTCCCTGAGGGATGCAAAAGGCGAAGCGAGTGTTCAAAAGCAGGACGTGCGCAGCGTGAAACTCCTGCGCAATCGCCGCCTGCGCAATACCCTGATCGGGTTAGGAGTTGGAGCCGGCGGAGGCGCGGCAATCGGTGCGGCCATCGGGCCGTCCAATGGTTGGATAATCGGAAAGGGATACGCGGCCGCAATTGTCGGTCTGTTTGGAGCGGTATGTGGCGCCGCCGTCGGGGCCCTGTTGCCCACGCACGACGCCATCTACAGCGCGCCTTCACACTAGCTCGCGTCAAATGCCCCTCCCTGAGCCTCGCGGCATTCAAATCATTTGACAGGCGACCCATCGCCCATCGATACTTCCATCAATGCCGAACTCAGGGAAACACGGAATTGCGGCCATGGCCATGTGTATGGCAGGCAGACCCGTCCGTGCGGCTCTGGAACGGCGAATGCGCTAGCGCATCCGATCTTGAAGTCAAACGGCCCGGGTCCTCAAAAGGATGCGGGCCGTTTTTTGATTTCTGTCGCGGCACGCGCACTTTCCCGGCCACACCCAGCGAGTTTAATCACAAGAATCTGAAGGAGCCGATCATGTCCGAACCCAAGCAGCACCAGCTTGCCACCCTTGCCGTTCACGCCGGCCAGGTCCCTGACCCAACCACGGGGTCTCGCGCCGTGCCCATCTACCAAACCACCTCCTACGTCTTCCAGGACGCGGATCACGCCGCGCGGCTGTTTGCGCTCCAGGAGTTCGGCAACATCTACACCCGCATCATGAACCCCACCACCGACGTTTTTGAAAAGCGCGTGGCGGCTCTCGAAGGCGGAGTGGCGGGTCTGGCGACGGCCTCGGGCCAGGCCGCGGAAACGCTGATCGCCATTACCCTGGCATCGGCCGGAGACGAGATTGTTTCCACTACATCGCTTTATGGCGGCACCTACAACCTTTTCCACTACACGCTCCCCAAGCTGGGAATCACAGTCCGTTTTGTCGACGCCGACGACTTCGACGGCCTGCGCAAAGCCATCAATAGCAACACCCGCGCCGTCTACACCGAGACCCTCGGCAATCCCAAGCTCGACATCGCGGACATTGAAAAACTGGCCGCAATCGCCCATGAAAACAAGCTCCCCCTGGTCATCGACAACACTTCCGCTTCTCCGGCGCTGGTGCGGCCCATCGAGTGGGGCGCGGATATCGTCGTCAACTCCGCCACCAAGTTTCTCGGCGGCCACGGCACGGCCATCGGCGGAATCATTGTGGACGCGGGCAAGTTCGACTGGGCCGCCTCAGGGCGCTTCAAGAGCTTCACCGAGCCCGATCCCTCCTATCACGGGCTCTCCTACACCGAGGCCTTCGGCCCGCTGGCGTTCATCCTCAAGGCGCGCGTCCAGGGTCTGCGCGACACCGGAGCCGCGCTCTCGCCCTTCAACTCCTTCCTGCTCCTCCAGGGAATTGAAACGCTGCACCTGCGCCTGGAGCGCCACTCGCAGAACGCCCTCGCCGTGGCCGAACACCTTGAAAAGCATCCCGGCGTCGATTGGGTGAACTATCCGGGGCTCAAGTCAAGTCAGTATTACGCGCGGGCGCAAAAGTACATGCCGGCAGGAAAAGGTGGGCTGATCACCTTCGGCATCAAGGGCGGTTTCGACGCGGGAAAAAAGCTGATCAACTCGCTCGAACTCTTCTCGCTGCTGGCCAACATCGGCGACGCCAAGTCGCTGGTGATCCATCCTGCCTCGACCACCCATCAACAGCTTTCGGTGGAGGAGCGGGCGGCGACTGGCGTCACTCCCGAGCTCGTGCGGCTTTCCGTGGGCATCGAGGACATTCGCGACCTGATTGATGACCTCGACTGTGCCATTGAAGCTGCCAACGGCCACACCCTTCGGGGCATAACCGCGGGTCATGCTGCACAATAAGAAGTGACTATGACCGAAGCCCGAATAGGGACCAGCGCCGCGCCTGCTGCATCCGGAAGCAGCACCAAGGTTCTCGATCCCACCTACGAAGGCGACTTCGTGCTCAGCGAGCCGTTGCCGCTGGAGTGCGGCCGCACGCTGGCCAATCCCACGCTGCATTACGCGGTGTACGGCCGCCTGAATGCAGCTAGGGATAACGCCGTGCTCGTGTGCCATGCGCTCACCGGTTCGGCGCTCGTGGGCTCCTGGTGGCCGGAGATCTTCGCGCCTGGCGCGGTCCTGTCGCTGGAACACGACTTCGTCATCTGTATCAACTTGCTGGGCTCCTGTTATGGCTCCACGGGGCCCGGCTCGGTTGATCCGGAAACCGGTGAACCCTTCGGGCCCGACTTTCCCCTGGTTTCCATTCGCGACAATGTGCGGGCCCAGGCCCTCCTTCTTGACTCGCTCGGAATCCGAAAACTGCGCCTTGTCCTCGGCGGCTCCATTGGCGGCATGCAGGCGCTGGATTGGACCATCCTCAACCCGGAGCGCGTGCATCGGGCGCTCGTCATCGGCGTGGCCCCGCTCTCGGCGATGGGTTTAGCGCTCAACCACCTGCAGCGGCAGGCTATCGTCCACGATCCCGACTGGGCCAACGGCCGCTACCTGCCCCAGCGCCCTCCACGCCGCGGCCTGGCGCTCGCCCGCCAAATCGGCATGATCAGCTACAAATCCGTGCCCCTGTTCGAAGAGCGTTTCGGCCGCAAGCCCAACCGCAATGGCGAAGATCCCTGGGGAGCAAACAATCAATTCAGTCAGCGTGGGGGCAGTCTCGTCGGCGGGCGATTCGACATTGCCGGCTACCTCGACCTTCAGGGCGACCGCTTCATCGACCGCTTCGATGCCAACGCCTACCTGGCCATTCTTCGCACCATGGACACGTGGGATCCGTTGCGCGGGCACTCCTCGCCCGCTGAGGCCTTCGGATGCATCCGCGCCAAATTGTGTTTTGTCGGAATCAGCTCCGATTGGCTGTTTCCGGCCCAAACGGTGCGCGACTTTGTCGAGGCCATCCGCGCCGCCGGCGTCCGCGCCGACTACAGGGAAATGAACAGCGCTCACGGCCACGATGCCTTCCTTGCCGAACAGGCTGATCTGGTGCGCCTGCTGCAATAGGCTGAGAATCCAGTGGGCTCTCTTGCATGGCCCGAAAGAGGCATTTTCCCGCTGCCTTTCAGCTTTCTAGACTTGTCCTGTTTCCGCATGGTTCTCCTTGCTCGGCTGCAGAGCCTCGCCAGTGACCCTCAAGGGATAACCCCTGGGTCTAACTTTAGGAACAACTTGGCTTGTCACAGGGGGCGTGGCTTTCTATAATCCAACCAACACCGCATTGGAAGCTGTGGTATCGTTAATCCGGCACCCCGGCGCACAACCGACACCTAGAATGGTTGCAAATTCCGCCGGCGAGTGCGCGAGTATCGATCTCGATTTCTGTAATTCCCAGGAGCACTGCATGAAGAAGTTAGTCTTGGCATCGGTGATGGCATTGGCGGCCTTTAGCCTCGTTGCCGCGCCTACGCTGCGAGCACAAGCTGCACAGAGTTCGGACCAGATCACAATCCAGAACCCCGCCGAATTCAATGCATATCAAACCGCCAGCACACAGACGGATCCAAAGGCCAGAGCCTCGGGCCTTGAAGATTTCTTGACCGCTTATCCGCAGAGCGTGGTTAAGAAGGCCGTTCTCGACCAGTTGATTGACACTTATCAGCAGTTGGGCGATGCCGACAAGGCGCTTGGCGCTGCCAGCCGCCTGCTGCAGGTGGATCCCAACAGTATGAAGGCCATCTATCTCTCGGTCTTCATCAAGAGAACTCAGTGCCTGAAGACCAGCGACCCGCAGACTTGCGACGATGATGCCGCGCTCGCGCAAAAAGGCCTCACCGTTGCCAAGGGAGCTGATGTTTCCGATGACGACTGGAAGAAGCTCACCGCTGCAACCTATCCAATCTTTCATTCGGCCATCGCACTGGACGATCTGGTCTCAAAGAAGGACTCGAAGAGCGCTGAGGACGAATACCGGAATGAGCTGATGCTCTTTCCGCTCGATGCAACCACAAAGGGCCCCGGCCTCGTTGATACCCTGCAGCTGGCCGAGGCCTATGCCAAGCCCGATGCTAGGGACGTTGTGCAGGCGATCTGGTTCTACGCCCGCGCTTGGAACTTCGCCCCTCCCGCGTACAAAGCGCAGATTGAACCCAAGCTCGAGTATTGGTACAAGCGGTATCACGGAAACCTCGAGGGTATCGACGCCGTCAAGACCGCTTCCGCTGCCACGCTCTTCAAGGCAGACTCCTTTACCATCGCGCCCGCCCCCACGCCGCCTGAGATCGTTCACAACGTGCTGGCGGCCACCACCAACCTGGCCACGCTCAACCTTGAAGACAAGGAGTTCATCCTGGCCAACGGTACCCCAGCTGATGCCCAGAAGCTTTGGGCGGTCCTCCAGAATCAGCCTACCCCGGTTCCTGGAGTCGTGATCGAAGCTTCTGCAACGGTCCTGAAGATCTCTGCAAGCACAGCGGCCGGCGTCAAGCCCAAGGAGTACGTCGTAAAGCTGACCACCCCGGCAGCTTGCGCCGCGGTTCCTCCGGCGCCCGCCGATGTTAAGGCCGCGCAAGACTACATTCTGGCCAATGGAGTCAAGGCCGATACGGACGCGCTCGGGGATGTTCTCACCGGCGACGTTTCGAAATTGAAGAAGCTGCTGGTTGAACCGGCGGCCGGCTCCATCAAGGTTGCCGTCACCCAGGATGCGAAGGATAACAAGACCCCGGACTTCATCGTCAACATGAAAGAGCCCGTGTCTTGCAAGGATGCTCCTGCTGCCGGCTTCGAGTACAAGCTGCAGCCCGCGGATGAACTGGATGCCACCTACGACACGTATTCCGCGATTCCGGCCTCCGGTACCAGGCCGGCAACCGCACAGATCGTTCTTCGCGATGGCTTCATCCAGGCCGAAAAGAAAGCTGCCCCGGTGCACCATGCCCCCGCCAAGCCTGCCGCCTCGCACCGTCCGGCTCATTGAGCAATGATTTACCCGCAGGCCCGATGCCGAATCTGCCGCATCGGGCCTGCCGCACATTTCAACATTCCTGGGATTTTGAAGGGCAGCCTGCAATGGGCTGCCCTTTTCTTCTTACGAAGCTGTCTTAAAGAACGTCAAGTGCCCCACCTGGGCGCCGGGGTGCCGGGGTGCCCTATGGGCCGGGCTGGGCCGGGCACCCCGTTCCTGTCTTTGTGGCTGGTGGCCTGTCTCTAAAGTTCCTATCAAAATTGACTGTCATCCTGAGCGGAGATTGGCGCGTCTTTTGCGCCAATCGGAGTCGAAGGACCTGCGGTTGGGGTCTTCAACTTATGCAAAGAACTTCAGAGACACCACACGAGGCTGGGACTCAGCCCACTTCCCCTGCGCGCCGCAAGCGCCGCGAATTTCCCCCGGTGGAATCACTCCCCGAGCATGATCCGCTGAATGCTTGAAGCCAGCCCGGTCTCCCCATCGCAGTCAATCAGCGCCGCGCACATCTTCGGATTCCCTTTGGCTGCCTCGAACTTCCCCGGCATGCCGGTAAGAAATCTGTGCAAAACCAGGTCCTTTTCCACGCCGATGATGCTGTCGTAAGGTCCGCTCATGCCCACATCGGTCTGGTAGGCCGTGCCGCCGGGCAACACGCGCTCGTCCGCGGTGGGAATATGGGTATGCGTGCCCAGCACCGCCGTCACGCGGCCATCCAGATGCCACCCCATGGCAACCTTCTCGCTTGTCGCCTCTGCATGGAAATCGACCAGAATGACCTTGGCCTCGATGCCTGCCAACAGGTCGTCGGCGGCGCGAAAGGGGTCGTTGGTTCCATTCATGAAGACGCGCCCCATCAGTTGCGCCACTGCATACGCCACGCCGCCGCGCGTAGTTCCTTCAAAGACCCCGTAGCCTGGCAAGCCCGATTGCAGATTCGCCGGACGCAACACCCGCCGAGGCCGTGCCTGGCTCCCCGCAGGCACTGACTTCAAATAGTCGATCAGCTCCCGCTTGTCCCACACATGGTTGCCGGTGGTCAGCACGTCCGCGCCCAGCTCAAACAGGTCCTCGGCGATCTGCGGCGTCACCCCAAAGCCGCCGGCGGCGTTCTCTGCATTGATGACCACTAGATCGACCTCATGCGCCTCGATCACATGCCCAATGTGTTCGCGCACAATCCTGCGTCCCGCGCTCCCGAAAACATCGCCGACAAAAAGTATGTTCAAATACAGCTCCTGGAAAAGTAGGGACCAGGGATCGGGAAAAACTCTTTCGGTGCCCCATCCTCACCACAGAATCTGGGTGCCCCATCCTCACCGCAGAATCTGGGTGCCCCATCCTTGCGACGTCTTTGTTTTTGTCGCAAGGGTGGGATTCGACGAACCTCAACCAGCCGGCTCTTCTGATCCCTGATCCCGGTTCCCTGTTCCCTGTCTTCTCATCAACGGAAACAAAATCACATCCCGTATCGACTTCGAGCCCGTCAGCAGCATCACCAGCCGATCCACGCCAAGTCCCTCACCGCCGGTAGGAGGCAACCCGTAGGCCAGCGCCCGCACATAGTCCTCGTCCATCTGGTGCGCCTCGTCGTCGCCCGCGGCACGCTGGGCCAGTTGTTCTTCGAACCGCTTTTTCTGCTCCACCGGATCGTTCAGCTCACTGAAGGCGTTGCCCAGCTCAAACCCTCCCGCAAAAAACTCGAACCGCTCCACATGTGCCGGATCGTCCGGCTTGGCCTTCGACAGCGGCGAAACCTCAACCGGGTAGTCAAAAATAATCGTCGGCTGGATCAGAGCCGGCTCCACAACCGCCTCAAACAAGTTGTAGACCGACTTGCCCACTGGCGCGCCCTTGAGCGAGTCGTAATAAACAGCCGTCACCGCGCCGTTGACTGTCTTCAGCTCCGCGATACGCTCCGGTGTGAGCCGAGTCGTCTCGCCGGCAGCCTTCTCAAGTGAACTCATCGCCGCATGGAGCCGCGCCTGCAGAACGTCAGCCGCCTCGAAGGCGGTCATCGCCGGCTTGGCGCCCGCCTCCTCCGGCCAGAACACGCGGATAGCTTCGCGCATCGACAATCTGGTCCACTTCCCCAGATCGATCTCAACTCCATCAAACGTCGTGACCGTCGTCCCATTTACCTCCCGCGCCACAAACGCGATCATCTCCTCGGTCATCTGCATCAGGTCGTGGTAGTTCGCATACGCCTGGTAAAACTCCAGCATCGTAAACTCGGGATTGTGCTGCGTGCTCACGCCCTCGTTGCGAAAGTTGCGATTGATCTCATACACACGATCGAGCCCGCCCACCACCAGCCGCTTCAGGTAAAGCTCCGGCGCAATGCGCAGAAACAGATCCTGGTCCAGCGCATTGTGATGCGTTTTGAACGGCCGCGCCGCCGCCCCGGTCGCCGCGGCGACCATCATCGGCGTTTCCACTTCCAGGTACCCGCGCTCATCAAAGAAACGCCGCAGCGCCTTCAACGTCTTGGCGCGCTTCACAAAAACCTCTCGGCTTTCGAGATTCGTAAACAGGTCTACATACCGCTGCCGGTAGCGCAACTCCACATCCGCCAGCCCATGAAACTTCTCCGGCAGCGCCAGCATGGCCTTGGAGAGAAAGGTCAGCCGTTCCACATGCACGGTCAGCTCGCCGGTCCGTGTCCGGAACAAGTAGCCCGAGACGCCGATGTGGTCGCCCATGTCCAGCAGCTTGTAGAGCGCGAATCCCTGCTCGCCCACTGCGTCCAGCCGCACGTAAATCTGCAGCCGCTCCCCCTCCTGCTGCAGCGTCGCAAACCCCGCCTTGCCCTGCGCGCGGATGGCCATGATGCGTCCGGCAACCGCCACCGTCACCCGCGCCGCCTCCAACTCCTCTGCCTGCGTCGCGCCCCACTTTGCGCGCACCTCGGGCAGCGTGTGCGAGGCCGGAAACTGGTTGGGATAAGCCGCCTGCCCCAGCTTCTCGATCTCCACCAGCTTGGCTTTGCGCAGATCGAAAAGATTCCGTTCAAACTCCGAATCGAACACGTGTGATTCCTTCCATTCAACGGGCTTAACTCCGCTTCAAGTAACGCTTAAGCCCAAAAGGGAAGTATACCCGCACTGTGCTTGGCGCTGTATGCTGAACAGAAGCCGCCATGCCCTTCAACCGCTCCACTCCGCCCTCCAAGCAACGCACCGGCCTCGCCAGCGGCATCGGCGGCCTGGTCGAAGCCGAAAAACTCATGCAGATCGCCTTTGTGATGCCGGCTTCCGTGCTCGTCGGCTGGGCCGCCGGCTGGTGGTTGAGCCACGCGTTGCACCAGAAATGGATTGAGATCGCCGGCGTCGTCTTCGGGTGCGTCTCCGGTCTGGTCTACGTGATCCAGATGGCGGTGATGGCCGAGAAGAATACCAGTATGGGAGACGAGGACCAGACCGGGACCGGGAAGGGAACTCCTGCCAACAAATCATGACCCAGGAACCTCATCCCATCGTTGACCTTACGAATGCAGATCTCGACGCGATGCTCCGGCGAGCCCTGCGCAAAACGCTGATTATAGGTGCGATAGCGTCTCTCGCCGTTTTGATCGGAGCCGGCTGGCGCAGCGGCGCCATGCTTCTGACGGGCACTCTGATCTCCGCCGCCAGCATCCTCGAATGGCAGCGCCTGGTCCGCCTCATCAACGCCCGTCTCGACAAACAAAAGACTCCGGCCAACGCCGGCGTAGTTGTCCTCTTCTTTGTGCTCAGGCTCACCATTTTTGCAGGGGTCATTTATGGTAGCCTGAAGTGTTTCCATGGCTCGGTTACTGCTCTTCTCTGCGGCCTCTGCCTGGCGGTTCTGGTCATTGGCTGGGAAGCGCTCAGGTTGCTCAGAGACTAGCAGGCAACCACAGATCGTTACAGGAAAAGCAAACTAGAAATCAGCCTGAAGGCGTGTTCTGTAAATTGCGCCCATCGGCGGAAAGACTCAAGGTTACATGTCTGAATCGTTTGTACTGACACGTTTGCTGGTTAAGCTCTTCGGCGGCATCCTCGCCTCGGGATTTCATGCCGTGGGTCTTCCCGCCGACAAGGCAACCGCCGAGGCTTCGTCCGTCCTCAGCGCCTATTCGCTTGAGATCCTGGTGGTCGCCGGCCTCATCGCCTTTTTCATCGTCGTGCGTCTCACCTTGTCGGTCGAAACGCCGGGCCCGGCGCAGCATGTCGCCGAGATGCTTCACGAAGTCATCGGCGATCAGGCCGAGCAGGTCATCGGCCACGGCTACCAGCGCTTTCAGGCCTATGTCACCTGCATCTTCCTATTCGTTCTGATTAACAATCTGGTCGGCCTCATCCCCGGCGTCGCGGCGCCCACCACGTCGATCATGGTCACGCTGGGCCTCGCCTTTCCAACCTTCCTCTATTACAACTTCTACGGCATTAAGGAGCAGGGTGTAGTCGGCTACCTCAAGCATATTGCCGGCCCTGTGTGGTGGATGGCCTGGCTCATCTTCCCCATCGAGCTCGTCTCCCACCTTGCGCGTGTCATGTCGCTCAGCGTCCGTCTCTACGCCAATATGTTTGCCGGCGATCTGGTGACCCTGGTCTTCTTCTCGCTAATTCCGATCGGTATCCCGGTGATCTTCCTGGGACTGCACCTTGCCGTCTCGCTCATTCAGGCATTCGTTTTCATGCTCCTGACCATGATTTATCTGTCACTCGCGGTCTCGCACGAGCACTAAGCTCTGGGTTGTACCAGTTTTGAAAGGGCACGGCTTCAGCCGTGCCGCAAACGCAATAAAATGAGCGAGGGCTTTAGCCCCTGAGAGATGCTTTTCGGGCTCTTAGCTCAGGCCCAGCGCTTCGCCAGCAGTCTGAGCAGCTTCTAGCTGCTGGCTTTTAGCTACTCTTTTTAAGGACCGGAATGATCTTGTCTCTCGCAAGAAATGGCTGATAGCTAAAAGCTAGAAGCTTGAAGCCCAAACAAGAAATCCGCCGGAGAGCGCTTCCGCTCCGGGCCAACGGCAGGCTGCAAGCGTGAGGGGGCCAGCTCGGTGAGCCTCAACCACCCACTGGCAGCCAATCCCAAGGGAAGCAGGAGAATTATGCGGAAACTTCAGTATGTATTCATGGCCCTGGCGGCTCTTTGCTTCGCCATTCCGGCCTTCGCGGATGGTGGCTCAGCCGCCGTCAGTCTCGTGCCTATCGGCGCCGGTCTGGGTATGGGTCTGGCCGCCGGTCTGTGCGGCCTCGGTCAGGGCAAGGCCGTCGGTTCAGCCGTCGAAGCCCTCGCCCGCAACCCCGGTGCGCGCGCCGGTATCTTCACCTTCCTGGTTCTCGGTCTGGCGCTGATCGAGTCCCTCACCCTCTTCACCCTGGTCATCGTGTTCGCCAAAATGTAGCCAGATTCCTCCTTTGAAAACAAATCGGCCCCATCCGCAACGGGTGGGGCCAATTTGTCTTCGGCAGATTCCGCCTTACCGCCCGGCCTCCGCCGCTCCTTCGCTCCCCGCCCGAAGCATCTGGATAGCCTGCCGGTAATTCATCCCCGCCGGCACCGGTAAATAGCGGCTCATTTGTTCCACAGTATTAAAAACCTTTGTCTTGAATAGTATGCGCATAGTCATCTCCATTTGCACATGCACGATCCGCCACTGCTTTCCGCCCACGTCCGCCTGTTCAATCACCACCCAGCCGCCCTTGTTCAAGCGCCCCAGGATGCCCCATCCGTAATCCGTGTCCTGCTGCAGACGGCCTTCCAGCCGCACCACGCGCTCCTGCCCGGGGTCAATCCACAACTCGCCGCTCAAGGCCGTCAACGCCTGGGTCTCGTAATCCGAAGGGCTGAACTTCGGGTTCGGCAGGAAAGTGAATTTTTCCACTTTGCCCGAGGCTCCCTCGCCCGGGCCCGCGTACTGGTAGAGAAAGGCGTTGGGCAGCATGCGCAGCAGCTTCAGGACGATCCCCGAGTCCGCATCCTCGTTTTGCTTGCGGTGCTTTTGCAGGTTCGGGTCGCTCGCCAGGGCATCCAGCCGCGCCTGTTCCTTTTGCTCGTCGGTCTGGCTTAGCGGCTGGTCGTTGATCGAGATTAGCCGGGCCACTGCGCCGTCGCGGGTCTCGACGATTTCCTTGGTCGACGTCAGCCGTGGGCTGGTCTTCCGCAGCAGGAAACGCATTGGATGGTTCGGGTCCTGGGCAGTTCTCAGTTCCGTGGCCAGCGCACGCCCTACTAGCCCCTGTGCCTGGGCTGTCGAAAGCCAGTCCGGGCCCGTGGCGGCTGGCTGCCCAGGGGAGAGAACCGCCCAAGGCATCAGGCAGATGAGCTGGAGGAGTCTGCGCACTGCAATTAGTTTAATGGCTCGTATGAGCAGTCCAGGATTGAAGCAACCGGGCCGGGTTGCGTATAGTGCGGGGAGGGCCTTCTTTGGCTCATGGAAGGATTGAGACCATGGCAGTGGAGAATTCATCTGCGCGCATCGGCAAGACGATCGTGATTTGCGGCGAAGTTAAGGGCGGAGAAGATTTGATTGTGGATGGGCGCGTCGAAGGGACCGTCAACCTCGCCGAGAGCCGGCTGACGATAGGACCCAATGCAAATGTTGCAGCCGATCTTTCCGCCAAGGACGTGCTGATTCTGGGCCATGTTCAGGGCAATGTAGTGGCCAGCGGCCGTGTCGAACTGCGCGCCGGTTGCAGCGTGGAGGGCGACATTCGCGCACTCCGTCTGGCCGTGGAAGACAACGCGGTTTTCCGTGGCAAGGTAGATCTGACCCAGGGCATCTCCAAGGGACACGAGGGCGTCACTGCCCCGGCTGTCAGTGGCGTCCTCTGACGCGGCCGCGTCGCAGCGGTCAGCCGCACCGTCAACTGCCTGACCTAAAGAGGATTTGAGATTGCTTAGCCGTTGGTTCGAGAAGAAGCAGGAGAACGCTCCCGCCGAATCCGCGCAAGGGCTCCTTGGCCCAAGAGTCCCGCGCCATTCCGGTGCCTGGTCGGCGGTGCGCAAGCGGCTCCAGGCCGAGCCCGGCCTGCGCATCATCGACAACGGCTTCACTTCGCCCACCAACATCAACTACCTCACCGGCCTGGGACACAGCATCTTCCTCACCGATATGGTCCACGATGCCTGCACCAACGACTGGCAGGCAGGCGCCGACGAGGACGGCAATCCGATTTGGAATATCGAGGGCTATCTCGAGCGCGCGCTCAAATTCGACGGGCGCATGTTCGATGTGGTGCTGCTGTGGACGGCGCTCGATTATTTGCCTGAACAGTTTGTGGCGCCGGTCGTTGCGCGCTTGTTTTCGGCCATGAATCCCGGCGGCCAGGTGATGGCGTTCTTCCACACCAAAAGCCAGGGCGAGGAGACAGTGCGCTGCCGTTATCATGTCACCGCGGGCGACGACGTGGACGTCCAGCTGACCCAGCAGTTTCCCATTCAACGAGCCTTTACCAATCGCAGCATCGAACGCACCTTTGCCGGTTGGTCCGGCCACAAGCAGTTCCTGGCCAAGGACAGCGTCTCCGAAGTGATCATTACCCGCTGAGGCCGCAATTATAAGATCCGGAGGGAGCCGGAGGCTTCGGCCTCCGGAAGAAATGTGAAATTGCGCGGCCTTTAGGCCTGGGCATTTGCTCTCCCGATACGCCGAAAGGCATCAACACGGAAGGTCCCGACTGCCTGACCGCCGCACACTCTCACACGGAGGACACATGACATCGTCAAAGAGGACGCGCATCACCTGGCTCGGGCACGCGACGGTTCTCGTCCAGACCGCCGCCGGCACAAACATCCTGATCGATCCGTTCATAGCCCAGAATCCCAAATACCCGAAGGATTTTGTCCTGCCTTCGAAGCTTCAGTACATCCTCCTCACGCACGGCCACGGAGATCATATCTCTGACGCCGCGCCCGTCGCCCAAAAACACGGATCGACCGTTGTAGCCATCTATGAACTGGCGGCCTATATCGCCGGAAAGGGAGTCGCCACCACCATTGGGATGAACCTCGGCGGCACAGTGCAACTGGATGATGTGGCGGCCACAATGGTTGAAGCCAAGCACTCGGCTGCCGCACAGGATGAAAAGGGAACTCACTACGCAGGAGTCGCAACAGGATTTATATTGACAATTGCAGACGGCCCCGTCCTTTACGATGCCGGAGATACGGCGGTCTTCGGCGACATGAAATTGATTCGTGAGCTTTATCAGCCCACGGTCGCCCTGCTTCCCATCGGTGGCCATTACACGATGGGTCCCAGGGAAGCAGCGCTGGCCGTCAAATTTCTGGCTCCCGAGGTGGTCCTGCCGCTGCACTTCGGCACCTTCCCGCCCTTGAAAGGCACGCCGCGGGAATTGGCCGCATTGGTCGATTCAAATGTTCAGGTCGTGAACTGGTCCCCTGGAGAAGAATTTCTGGCCTGAGCCATCTGGCCTGAAGTGGAGGCGCTAGTGATCCCTGATCCCTGACCCCTGTTCCCCGCCTCTCTATTGATCGCGCGTCTGCCTGATCGCGCGCGGTGGCGGCTGAACCCCGCTATCCTCCGGCGGATTCGAATTGCCAAGGCGCGGAGCGTCAGGGGTCGCGGCGGCGCGAACATTGCGAAGGTCGCGCAGAATCTCCACCTTTTCACGCGCGTACTGGCCGGCCAACCGCGTCAGGGCATAGGTGATGATGTCGCTATGATGCAGATCTGAAACCGACGGATCGCGGCGCATATTCAGCCACAGCCGGTGCACAAGCTGGACGTCGTCGGGGCTCAGGCTGGGCGCATGAGGCCCGATGTAAAACACCTTGGTATCGCCGGCTGGCGCAATGACATAAAAATTGAACTGGCGCTTTGGTTCAGGGAGCGCTTCCCAAGCCTGCCCCATGTGAAATGCCTGGTCTTCGGCCGTCATGGAACTGGAGGTCCCGGACACCACGGAATCCACCTCCAGCGAATTTGCGCCCTGCACCAGTGCGGCGAAGACGTCGCCGGCGGGCACCACAAGCAGCGAGACCTTCTTGCCAAAGCTCTCGGCCACCGAAACCGCCTTTGTGAAAAGCATCTGCTCGTGTTCGCTGAAGCTCTGTTGCTCGGCACTCAGGTATTCCGGTCCGCCCACGCCCATCATGCGTACGCTTATAACCACCACGTCCCGTTCGTCCGTGTTGGTTCGCCCAAGAATCCACTTCAACGCCACCGGATTGGCCACGTCGCGCATGGTGACCATAATGCCGCCTGGGCGAATTTGCACCGACTCGCGGCTTACCGTGTCCTGGTGCTCCAGTTGGAAGTGGTCCTTCATCTGCCGGGCCGTCAGGGCATGCTTGCGCAGGTTCTCGCGCTCCGAGACGCTGAAAATAATGAAGAACGCTGCGGCAAAAACAATCCCGCTCACCGTGGCAATCGATTTGGTGAAAAGATTCACGATCGCGGTGGACAGCAGCACCAGGAAGACAGAAAACAGTCCTATCGGAATCTCGATTTTGCCGATGCGAAAATTGGGTGGAACCTTCCAGCCGCGCTCGCCATGGTACTTCCAGCGCAAAACCAGCATCGCCAGGCTGTTGAAGGTGAACGACCAGATCACGCCGAAGGCATACGCCTCGCCCAGCATGATCACATCGCCTCTGGAGGCAATGATGGTCGTCATCTGGAGAATGAAGACCAGGTTGATGATGCGATAACTGGTGCCGAACCTCGGATGGGGCTTGCGGAACCAGTCGGTCAGCACGCCATCTTCGGCCACGCGCATCAACACGCCCGTCGAGCCGATCATCGAGGTGTTGATGGCCCCGGAAAGAATCAGGAAGCCGACCAGCACGACGAAGATGCGGAAGGCGATGCGCCAGAACAACGGCCCCACCATGTACATGGCCAGGCCGGCAATCAGGTTGTCCTGGTAGATGTGCGTTCGCTCCCAGGTCGGGATGAGCATGGAAGCCAGCAGCGTGGCGCCGCCCGTGAAGATCAGGCTGTAGATGGCGATAACAATCGCGGCTCGCTTCAGGTTCTTCAGCTTGGGATGCTCTATCTCGCGGTTGACCTGCGCCAGGCTCTCCTCGCCGCTCATGGCCAGCACGGAGTGGCCGAAGGCCATGAGAATCCCAAACAGGCCCAAGAGCGGCACAAGCCTGGTTCCCTTCAGAAAGCCCAGTGCATCGGTACTGAACTTCAGATTGTGCACGGTAGGCGGCGGAGGCAGGTGAACGCCCCGCACTATGACGGAAAACACGCCCCAGATCAGCAGAACCACCACCATCACCGTGGTGATTTCCATGACCCGCAGAGCCTTGCCGCTCGACTCCTCGATGCCCTTGATGTTCTGCCACCAGTAGTAAATGGTCACCGCGGCCGCGAATACGGCCGACGTGTAATTCATGTCGAATTGAAAGGATGGATTGTGATGCGCGTCCATCAGCCGCGGAGGCAGCCAGTTGCTGGTGGCCGCTACCGTCAGTAACTCGTTCATCAGGCCCGTGATGTATTGCCCGGCAGACACGCCGGAGATCGGCCCGGTAAGGATGTAGTCGAACATCAGCGCCGACACGCTTAGCTTGGCGAAGGTGCCTCCCAGGGCTTCCTTCACCACGCGGTAAACGCCGCCCCGGGTGAACATCGAACAGCTCTCGACGTACACCGCGCGCACGGCGAAGCTGAACAGCATGATGCCGAGAATGAACCACGGCGCCGCGGCGCCTATCGCCTGTTCGGCGATGCCTCCGGCGTAGAAGGCCGATGAGCCGAGATCGCAGAGAACGATGGCCGCCGCGCGCCAAAAGGAGATGAACGTGAGCATCACCGAGGATGCCACGATGAGCCGGACGCGGTTCGACGGAGGGGCTACGGTCGTTCGGGTAGATGCCATCGTTAGGGTGCCGTAACTGGAACCGGTGCTCTGGTTTGGAGAGGGGGGAGCGTACCACCGCCCGCTCTTCGCTGAGTCTATGTCCAAATGAATACAGTGTCAATCAAAATGGACCAGGGCCACGGGAGCATCCTGAAAGGGCCGGCATTAGTCCTTTCCGAACAACTCTTTACCATCTTCAACAAAGCTGATGAGCACCACCACGGCCGACCCCACAAGCCCGGCGAAGAACATCGCTTCAAGTACGCGCATTGCAAAAAGAGCCACGACCATACGCCAATTGTATCCTGCTTTTCAAGATTCGCCCTTCCATCTGCGCTCTGTCTGCGTGCCTCACAACACATCGGGAAAAGAAAATTTGTGGCGAGGGGAGGGTCGCATTCGCCAACTTGTTTCAGCAAAGGGCGCGTGCTTCAGCAAAGAGAACGGGCCTTACTCGTTGCCAAATAACTCAGATCACAACCGGGAACGGTAGGTCGGGGATTTATCCCCGACAATCAGGCCCGCAAAAAATCAACTGGGTTTTACAGGCTGCGGAATGACTCTCGTTGCGGTGGTGTTTTGAACGGGCACGACTTCAGTCGTGCCGCAAGGGCCGCAAAATGACATGGGCTTTAGCCCCAGAGGGATGGCTTTCGCGATCTCCATTCAGAGTCAAGCCTTTTTCCGCGGCCTCTTTAGCCCCTGAGGCATGTTCTCCAATTCCATCTCCGGCGTCTTTTCAGAATCCCATTGCATGTCCTTGGGCATTAGGCTCGATTGCCCCGCCCCCTCCGCCAAATGCTATAAACTCGCCCCAGTATGCAACGCGCATTCTTACGCATGGGCTCCTGGAAGCCATGGGCCGCCGCCGGTTTATCCGCCGCCTTGCTCGAGCTGCCCTTTCCGTTGGCCGGGCCATTGCCTCCGTGGCGCACGATCTTCGCCTGGTTCGGATTGGTCCCGCTGCTATGGGCTCTCCTTTCGCCGCACTCCGTTGACCGTCCTCGCCCCCTTCGCCGCGCATTCCTGCTCTCCTACGTCTGCGGGGTGCTGTGGTACATCGGCAATTGCTACTGGATACGCGACGTGATGATGCAGTATGGCGACATGCCGCCGCTCGCCCCCACGCTGCTCCTTGTGGGATACAGCCTCGTCCTCGGCCTATACTTCGGACTCTTCGGCCTGGCCCTCGCCCTGGTTCAAAGAGCCACCGGCAGCACACGCATCGCTCTCGCCGCTGCTCCCATCTTCTGGACCGGCCTCGAACTCGCTGCGGCGCGCATCACCTCAGTTCCCTGGGACCAACTCGGCTACTCGCAGGTAGACAACTCCTTCGTAAATCAGCTCGCTCCGTGGACGGGCGTCTACGGCATCAGCTTTCTCATCGTTGTCGTCAATGCGCTCATCGCAGCCGGCATCGTGCTCGAACGCAGCGCGTACAAACGCCGCTATGGCATTGGCGGTGTCGTTCTGGCTCTCGCCTACTCCGCCAACATATTCATCGAGCCGCCCCGCCCCGCCGCCACCGCAACCGCAGTCCTAATCCAGCCCAACCTCGACGTAGCCGGCTCCGGCCTCTGGACGGGCCCCGCCGAGTGGGATCGCCACATCGCCGACTTCACAAGACTGGCCGGTGAATGCGCCGCGGCGCACAAAACCTACATCGTCGGCATTCCCCAGACCGGCGCATCGACCGGCGAAATCGTTTGCCCGCCATACTCCACGCATCCCGACCTCATTGCATGGCCCGAGTCGCCTGCACCCTTCTTTGAAGACGACGCCCGCTTTCAAAAAGCCCTGATCGACCTCGCGCACGCGACCCAGGCGCCTATCGTTGTCGGCAACATCGGCATGGACTACACAGCCGAAAATGGCGGCTGGCGCGAATTCAACTCCGCTCTCGTGGTCAGCGCTGCCGGCCAGCGCGTGGGCCGCTACGACAAAATCCATCTCGTTCCCTTCGGCGAATACGTCCCCTTCAGCCGTCTCCTCTTCTTCGCCCGCAAGCTCACCGGAAAAGTCTCAAGATTCGATCGCGGCGAAGATCGAAAAATCTTCCGCATCGTCAACGCGAACGGCGTAAGCCATCGCTACGGCGTCTTCATCTGCTACGAAGCCGTCTTCGCCGATGAGGTCCGCCACTTTGCCCAACTCGGCGCCGAAGTCCTGGTCAACATCAGCGACGACGGCTGGTACGGCGACACCAGCGCCCCCTGGCAGCACCTCAACATGGCCCGCATGCGGGCCATCGAAAACCGCCGCTGGCTTCTGCGCGACACCAACAACGGCATCACCGCCGCCATCGACCCCTACGGCCGCGTCCGCCAAAGCATTCCCCGCCACCAGGCCGACGCGCTGCCCGCCCAATACGGCTTCCGCGACGACATTACCTTCTACACCGCGCACGGCGACCTCTTCGCGTGGCTTTGTGCCATCGCGGCTTTGGGAATAACCGGCTGGTCGGGAAGAAAACTCCTGCTTGCCAAAATTAACCAAGTAGGTTAAAGTAACCATCGAGAAGCGAACTCCGCATTGCAAGCTGATTCGCGTCAAAGTATTGGTTGAGGCAGGTAAAGTGCGAACCACCCAGACGGCGCGAGCCGGGGCGGTTGCTTTGGGCTTCAGCTACTCCGATATGTTGGCAGTGATATTGGCTCTCAAGCCGGCGGACTTCTACAAAAGCATGACCACGTACGCCGATCACACCATCTGGCAAGACGTCTATCGCCCGAAGACTACTGCCGGGGATGTGTATTTGAAATTGACGGTCATCGATGACGTGCTGATCGTCTCCTTCAAGGAGTTATGACCATGAAATGCCCTGTTTGCAGCGCGGCCGAGTTGATCCACGACACCCGTGACATCCCCTATAGCTACAAGGGCGAGACCACCATTTTGAAGACGACAGGCGATTTCTGTCCGGCTTGCGGCGAATCCATCCACGATAAGGAGGATTCCGAGCGCGTGATGAGTGAGATGCGAGCCTTTTCCCGGCAGGTGAATGCCGCCTTCGTCGATCCGGCTTTCATCGTAAAGGTGCGCAAGAAGCTGGCGCTTGACCAGCGCGAAGCTGCCGAGATATTCGGCGGCGGCGTCAATGCCTTCTCCCGCTACGAGAACGGCAAGACCAAGCCGCCGCTAGCGTTGGTGAAGCTGCTCAAAGTTCTCGATCAGCATCCCGAACTGCTGGATGAAATCAAGGTTGCGTAGTGTTGTGTGGGCAGCGCCCGCCCAATAGGTTAAAGTACTGAGTGGGATGATTGGCAAATGTATTTTTGGAAGCGGAAACAAGTCAGAGACGGCTTCCCCAAGGAATTTCGAGTACAGCGCATCGGAGTTTCTGCAGCCTTAGCTGTTTGCGAACTTGCACCCGAGCAGATCGCTGCGAGCTTTCGTCGAGATTCCTTAGCAGCTAGACATTTACTCGAAGAGTCCTGCGACAAGCGATACAGCCCGTCCACGTTCATTTCGGAAGAGAATTCCGGATACAGTGTTGGCTGGTATTCGACCCGATCCGGATACGAGTGCGTCAGGCGGTTCTCCAATCTTGAGGATGCTGCTACGGACTACCTTTTGTTTTCGCTTGGAAAGAGAAGATGGACCGCCCCGGAATCGGCAACCTAAAGCGGAGTTACTACTGTGAGTTGAGACAACTACAGACGTCATCTGCCTAGGTGATATTCTAGAGGAGACGACCAAACGCATCTTCACATTCCAGTCCAAAGTCAGGTCATAAGAGCAAAGCATGTCCTTGAACGATCTCGAATTCGCTTACGCTCCCGTCCGCGACCAGGTTCGCGACCTGCGGGAGTATCTTTGACCCTGCCCGCATCCGCAGGGAACTCGCCGACATAGAAAAGAAACTGGCCGATCCAGCCCTCTGGAACGATCCTGCCGCCAGCAAGCCTCTCATGCGTGACCGCAAGCGCCTCGAAAAGCTCATCGCCGACGATGAAGAACTCGTCCGCCGCACGGGCGACATCGAGGCCTACTTCGAACTGGCCCGCGAAGGCGAAGACGTCCTCGCCGATCTTGACCGCGATATCAAGGCCCTCGCCACGTTTACTGAAGAGCTCGAAGCCCGCACCATGCTCTCCGGCGAAGCCGACCCGCTCAACGCCATCGTCACCGTGCACCCCGGCGCCGGCGGCACCGAAAGCCAGGACTGGGCCGAGATGCTCATGCGCATGTACCTTCGCTGGGCCGAGCAGCAGGGCTTCAAAACCGAAATCAACGACCTGCAGGACGGCGATGAGGCCGGCATCAAGTCCGCCACCTTCACCATCATCGGCGAGTACGCCTTTGGCCAACTTGCCGGCGAGAGCGGCGTCCACCGCCTGGTCCGCATCTCGCCCTTCGACCAGGCCAAGCGCCGCCACACCTCCTTTGCATCCGTCTATGTCTCGCCTGAAATCGACGAGTCCATCCATGTGGACCTCAAGGTTGAAGACCTGCGCATCGACACCTACCGCTCCGGGGGCAAGGGCGGACAGCACGTCAACACCACCGACTCCGCCGTCCGCATGACCCACCTGCCCACAGGCATCGTTGTCCAATGCCAGAACGAGCGCAGTCAACACAAGAACCGCGAAAAGGCCATGAAGATGCTTCGCTCGCGGCTCTACGAATACGAACTCGAAAAAAAGCGCGCCGTCAGCAAGAAGCTCGAAGATTCAAAACTCGAAATCAACTTCGGCTCGCAGATCCGCTCCTATGTTTTGCAGCCCTACCGCATCGCCAAGGACCACCGCACCAAGGTGGAAGTCGGCGACGTCGACAAGGTGCTCGACGGCTACCTCGAACCATTCCTCCGCGGCTACTTGTTAGCCAAGCGCCGCGGCACCGCCGTAGCCGCCAGCGAAGCCGACGATCTCGACGTCTAGGCGTCTAAACAAAATGGGAACATGGAGTCAGCCGGGTGCCCATCCATGACGTGCTTTTGCGTCATGGGTGGGATACCACAAAGACCGAAACCGGGATAAAAACCATGAGCAATAATCAAGCCATCATCGACGAAATGCTCCGCACCACAAAGACCATCGCCGTAGTCGGCATGAGCGACAAGACCTGGCGCGCCAGCCACAACATCGGCCGCTATCTCGCTGCAAACGGATATCGCGTACTCCCCGTTAATCCTGCGCTCAGGGAAATCCTCGGTCAGCCCTGCTACTCGGATCTCGATGCGGCACAGGCCGCGGCACGTGAACTCACCGGCGCTGGAATCGATCTCGTTGACGTATTCCGCGCCTCGGAGAACGTCCCCCCCATCGTCGACGAAGTCATCCGCCTGGGCATCCCTTATCTCTGGCTGCAGGACGAAGTCATTCACGACGAAGCCTTAGCCCGCGCCCGCGCCGCCGGCGTCAAATGCGTCCAGAACGATTGCATCTTCAGGGAACACGCGGCTCGGCCCGGCCTGCACTCCGCGCACTGAATTCTAACCAGCAGAGGTCCTTTCTGCGACTCCTTTTTATGACCACCGTCCGATACACTAAGTCCAACGACCAGGAGTCCGTGTTCCCCGGCCATGCGCCTTTCCCGTTTGATCTTCGCGATGTTCATCTTCGCCGCCGCACTGCCCGCGCTGGCTGCCTCCAGCGCCGCCGACGCTCCCCATCTGCACGTGCAACTTGTCGTTCCTGAAGACCAGCTCTATCCCGCCGGCAACAACATCGTCGGCCTCTATTTCAAGCTCGAACCGGGCTGGCATGTCTATTGGAAAAATGCCGGTGATGCCGGTGGGCCGCCCCACATTCATTGGACCCTGCCCGCAGGCGTAACCGCCGGCTCCATGCAGTTCCCCGCGCCGCAGCGGCTGCCCCTCGGTCCGCTCATGGACTTCGGTTATGAAAACGAAGTCCTGTTTCCGCTGAAGCTCGAAGTCGCACCCACCGTAAAGGACAGCAAGGCTGTCGTCGACGCCAAAGTCGATTGGCTCGTCTGCCGCGAAGTCTGCATTCCCGGCAAGGCGGAGCTGTCCACAACGCTGCAGCTCGTCTCCGGGAAACCGGCGGTCGTCACCGGGTCCGGCGTGGATGCGGAGCTCGTCAAGCGTCTCGCGAACACGCTTCCCTCATCGCTGCCCCCCGGCGTCAAGGCTGTCTTCCAGTCCACGCAAACCGGTTTTCGCCTGGGCGTCGAAACCGGCCATCGCGAATCCACGGCTGCCTTTTTCCCCGCCGATCAGGACATCCTCTCCAATCCCGCTCCGCAAAAGGTCTCGCCGACGGCCAAGGGCTTCGTGCTCGATCTCAAAAAGGACGCAAACCTCGCCGCAAATCCCGGGCAGTTGAATGGCATCCTCGAACTCTCCGGAGGCCGGGCCTATGAGCTGGCGGCGCTGCCGGGAACGGTGGCCGCTCCGGCGCCATCCTTCGAGTGGCTCGTGCTGCTCCGCACTTCCGCGCTTGCCTTTCTCGGCGGCCTGCTCCTCAATCTCATGCCCTGTGTCTTTCCCGTGCTCTTTCTCAAAGGGCTGGCCCTGGTTAACTCCAGCAACGAGGAGCAGCACAAGCTCCGCGCCCACGGATTCGTCTACGCGGCGGGCATTCTGGGCTCCTTCTGGGTGCTGGTAGCCGTGCTCCTCGCCCTCCGTGCCGCCGGCGCCACGCTCGGCTGGGGATTTCAATTCCAGTCGCCGGTGTTTCTGGCGCTCATGGCCGGCCTCCTCTTCTTTCTCGGCCTCTCGCTCGCCGGCCAATTCGAAATCGGCCTCACCCTGACCAGCGCAGGAGGATCGCTGGCTTCGAAACAGGGCTACGCGGGCGGCTTCTTCACCGGCGTTCTGGCTGTCGTCGTCGCCACACCCTGCACCGCGCCGTTCATGGGAGCGGCCATCGGCTACGCGCTCGCCCAACCCGCAGCCGTCACCTTCGCCGTCTTCACCGCGCTGGCTCTCGGCCTGGCCGCGCCCTATGTTGCCCTCACCCTTCAACCAGCGTGGACCAGGGTCTTGCCGAAGCCCGGTATGTGGATGGAAGTCCTCCGCCAGGCCGTCTCCGTCCCTATCTTCGTAACCGTAATCTGGCTGGCGTGGGTGTTGGCGCAGGCCTACGGCGCCGGAGTTCTGGCTGCATTGCTGGCCAGCTTCCTCCTCCTTGCAATTGCTGGCTGGTTCCTGGGCCGCTGGCCCGCAAAGCGCTGGGCCACGATTGTCGCTTCGCTCATTCTCCTTGGCGCGGTTGCCGTCAGCTTATTCGCGCCTGGCAAGCTGGCTGCCGCACCCGAGACACAAATCGGTCTGGCTACGCAAAGTCGATGGGAACAGTGGTCCGCCGATGCGGTCAGCCGCTATCAGGCGCAGGGCCGCCCCGTCTTTGTGGACTTCACCGCAAGCTGGTGCCTGAGCTGCCAGGTAAATGAACGCGTGGCGCTTTCGCAGCCTGAAGTGCAGCAGGCCTTCCAGTCCGCCAACGTGGCCCTGCTCAAGGCCGACTGGACCCGCCACGACGAAGCCATCACCCAGGCCCTCGCCGCCCTCGACCGCAGCGGCGTCCCCGCATACGCCCTCTACACCCCCGGCCAAAGCGACCCTCAAATGCTCCCCGAAGTCCTCACCCCCAGCATCGTCACCGACGCCCTCGCCAAGCTGCCCAAAGCCACACGTTGAGTTGCGCGGATTTCGGCATTCGATGCTGTGCTATCATGATAGCGCTGGAGGTAAAGATGGCCCAGATTCTCATCCGCAAAGTCGACGAACGGGTCAAGGCGCGCTTGCGCAGCCGCGCCCGGCAGCACGGGCGAAGCATGGAAGCCGAGGCTCGCGAAATGCTCACCAACGCAACTCTGGCTGAGGATACGACGCCAATTGGATTTGGCTCGGCAACGGTTGCGCTTTTTGGTGTAGGCGGCGTTTACCTCGATGAGCCGATCAAGGAGATTCGCGGAATGCGGATGCAAATTCCGGATTTCAAGTGATGGTTCTGCTCGGCACGAACGTGATCTCGGATTTCATGGGGCCCAGGCCGGATCTCTGAGTCCTCGGCTCGCTGGGCCGGCAACAACTAGCTTTCCAACGTGATCGTGCTATCATGATAGCAGTGGAGGCGAAGATGGCGCAGATTCTTGTCCGCAATTTAGAAGATCCCCTCAAGGCGCGCCTGCAAAAGCGCGCCAAGCGGAACGGCCACAGCATGGAAGCCGAAGCCCGCGAGATTCTGCGCAACGCGCTGTGCGAGGAAGATGCCCCCGAACGAAAGTTAGGGTCGGAGATTGTGGCGCTGTTCAGTGGGCAGGGCATTGGCCTTGAAGATGGGGAAGAGATTCACGAGTGGCGTGGCTTCCCGCTTAAACCGATCAGCTTCGACGAATGATTATTCTCGATACGAACGTTCTATCGGCGTTGATGCTGGATCGTCCGCCTCTTTCTGTGGCCGGGTGGCTGGATCGCCAGCCGCATCTCTCCGTCTGGACCACTTCGATCACCGTGTTTGAGATTCGATTCGGGCTGAACTCGATGCCTGCTGGAAAGCGGCAGGCGCAGCGAACCGCTCTCTTCGAACAACTCCTGGCGAACGTGATTGAGCGGCGAATTGCTCTCTTCGATAGCGCGTCGGCTGAGCGGGCAGCTGAACTGGCCGCGGATCGCCGTAAAATGGGACGGCCGGGAGAACTCAGGGACACCATGATCGCCGGGATCGCGCTCGCTACTCATGCGACGCTTGCGACGCGGAACGTCAAGCACTTCGAGGACATTGTGGCTTCGGTGGTCAATCCGTGGGAGGCGTAACGGCAGGGATCAGGAATCAGAAAAAGTCTGCTAGTTGAGATTCGTGCTGTCCCACCCTTGAATCAGAAAGCGATGCGATTCAAGGATGGGGCACCCGGTGATTCAGATTCAATAGGTGCTCATAGACGAGTTTTTCATAGTTTCGATGCCCAATCGTGAATGCAGTTACTCCGAGTTCCGCTCTCCCGAAATTCTTCTGAACTATTTGGTTAATCCAATCGCTTTGGATGTCCGCATAGCAGAATTGCCCTGAAAACGCTGCTTGAGCGGCGTTGACCTCACCGGACGTCGGTGGTTGCATTGGCAGGTTGCGCAGAACCTTGGGGAGAATATGGAGGCAACTAAGAGGTGAAATGGGTAACAGTGCTTCGACATTCGGTTCATGAAATCCAAGTCCATAGCGAAAAACTCCGGAAGCTGATCGTTCCCAGGTGACCACGGGAGTATCGGAAATGATGAACGGCTTATCGCCCGAAGTTTTGACAAGGTTCCATTGCCCGTCATAAATCCGATCATCAAGATAAGTCATAGCCCTTTCAACGGACTCGGCATAGCTCTCTTGACGCCGACGCTCCGTGTCGTATGTCTTAAGGAGCTTTCTCGCCACCTTCTTAACGCCATCTGGTGTGATAGTACCTTCTCGTATGTAACCGCTCAGTATTAGATTGATGTTCCAATTCGTCGCGACGGTTAAAACGTGTTGCTCGTTTGCGCAGAATTGATCGACTGCTTCCGCGGTAACATGATGTAGGTATTCGGTCATGTCGCGTCGCGCTTTGGATCGGTAGAATAGAAGCGTGACGTATTGAGTTAGCTGACGGCGATTCTCATCGATCCCAAAGTAGCCCCCAATACCGTCTTTAAATAAGAAACGGTTTACTGGATCTTCAAACTCTTGATTGAGCCGAGTTTCCAGTTCTTCTTCTTTCCCTGCAATATCTGGATGATTGAAATGACGGTCGATTCTCGTTGCGCTTCGAGGAGACGCATCACCTCGCGGCAATCTCCCCTTCTCGTAGCGCCATAGACGTAATGACTTCGTGCATGCATCAGAGTATGCGAACTGCTCAAGGAGTTTCCGTGGAACTGTGTGTGACTTCATTTTGACTCTCTACCAGCGTTTTGGAGCCTATCCCTGCTTTCCGGCCCGGATGCGCCGGATTTCTTCCATCCGCTGGGCTAACAGTTTTTCGCGCCCCTCCTGTGTCGGCTTGTAGTAGCTCCGCCCCTTAAGCGATTCCGGCAGGCAATCCATGTCCGCCACGCGGCCTTCCTCGTCGTGCGCGTACCGGTAGCCCTTCCCGTAATCCAGCTCTTTCATGAGTCGTGTGGGCGCATTGCGCAGGTGCAGCCCCACCGGCTCCTGCCGCGTGTGCTCCACCTCCGCCTGCACCGCGCCGTAGGCCGTGTACACCGAATTGGATTTGGGCGCGAGACACAGATACACCACCGCCTCAGCCAGCGCCAGGTCACCCTCCGGCGAGCCCAGAAAGTCGATCGCCTCCTTGGCTGAAAGACAAAGATTCAGCGCCTCCGGTGCAGCCAGGCCGATGTCTTCAACAGCCATGCGCACCACGCGCCGCGCCAGATAAAGCGGATCTTCGCCTGCGGCGAACATACGCGCCAGCCAGTAGAGCGCCGCGTCGGGATCGCTGTTGCGGACGCTCTTGTGCAGCGCCGAGATCAGGTTGTAGTGCTCTTCCCCCGACTTGTCGTACATCAGCACCCGCTGTTGCACGGCTTCCGCGGCGAGGGCGCGGTCGATTTGCCTGTTGACGCCGTCTGCCTGCGCCAGTTGCGCCGCCACTTCCAGTGTGTTGTACGCGCTGCGGCAGTCCCCGCTCGAGTAACCCGCAATCAGTGCCAGCGCATCGTCGTCAGCCGTCAGCTCCAGCGCACCCAGCCCGCGCTCTCGATCTTCAAGAGCCCGCCGCAAAAGCGCCGCTATCTGCTCGTCGCTCAGTGGCTCCAGCACGTAAACCCGGCAGCGCGACAGCAGCGCCGAGATGATCTCGAACGAAGGATTCTCGGTAGTAGCGCCAATCAACCGGATCGTTCCACGCTCCACGTAAGGCAAAAACGCATCCTGCTGCGCCTTGTTGAAACGATGAATTTCATCGACAAATAAAATCGTCCGCGAGTGCATCTCCGACGCCTGTGCGGCTGCCGACATCACCTGCTTGATCTCCTTGATGCCGCTCATCACGGCGGAGAATTCGACGAAACTCGCCTTCGTTGTCTCGGCAATTATTTTTGCAAGCGTTGTCTTGCCCACGCCCGGCGGACCCCAGAAGATCATCGACCCTGCGTCATCGCGATCAATCTGTACGCGCAACGGTTTGCCTGGGCCAACCAGGTGCTGCTGGCCGCTCAACTCTTCAAGGCTGCGCGGACGCATCCGCTCGGCCAGGGGAGCGGTACGCGCCGTTCCTTTGGGTCCTTCCGGCTCACCGTCGAAGAGACTCATCGCGGCGCTCCACGGAGATCCAGGTGCCCGCCGCTTCGTGTTCCCCTTTGGCGCGAGGCTTCGTAAAGCAGCACGCTGGCGGCGACGGCCGCATTCAGGCTTTCCACATTGCCGGGGCAGGGAATCGTGACTGCGCCGTCGGCCATGGCACCCAGCTCCGCAGGCACGCCGTTGCCTTCATTGCCGAAGATGAGCGCAACCGGGGCGGCAAAGTCCACCAGGTCGGCAGGCTCGGCAGCTCGAACGGTAGTCGTCCAGATCCTTACCCCCGCCTCGCGAAGATTCGCGAAGCAATCCTCAACCGTGGCCGCGACCAGTGGAAGCCGGAAAACGCTTCCCGCGGAGGCGCGGACCGCCTTGGGGTTCCAGGCGCTCACGGTTCCGGGCAAGGCAACTATTCCATCGGCTCCAAAGGCCTCGGCGGAGCGGAGGATGGTGCCCAGATTCCCCGGGTCTTGTATCGCCGCCAGCACCCCGATGAGCGGCGCCACTCCGCGGTGCCGGTCGAGCAGGTGCGCCCAGGTCCAATCGGGCGGCTCCACCAGGGCGGCTACGGGCTGCGGAGTTTGGGTAGCCAGCGCACTGTCCAGCAGGGCTCGCGGCATCAGCAGAATCTCGGTCTCAGGCGCCAGGGGCAGGCCTTCCAGCAGATGTTCGAACCCTTGTGCGGCAAAGGCGCACGGCACTCGCAGACCGGCCCGCAACGCCTCCTCGATCAGGTGCGGCCCTTCAATTCCGGCCAAGCCGCAGCCGGGGTTCGCGAGCGCCCGGCGCAACTCCTTCAGGCGGCCATTCTGTTTACTCTGTACAATGCGAACAGACATCGGTCGGAATCCACTCCGTGCTGGACCGATTTTATGCCGTTTCGCCCGGGTGGCGAGCTGGCTTGTGTTGCAGCTAACTTGTCCGCCGCGGCGGACT
>Ga0181516_10000552_pt1 | contig 33670 bp, 29 predicted proteins | sample PEATcosm2014_Bin_25_FD_121104 | JGI IMG/M metagenome (GOLD analysis project Ga0181516, IMG submission 121104) | Peatland microbial communities from MTU Mesocosm Facility, Houghton, MI, USA - PEATcosm2014_Bin01_10_metaG | ecosystem: Environmental > Terrestrial > Soil > Wetlands > Peat | place... | reverse complement strand
TCGAGAATCTTCAGCAAATATCGAAAATGACGAAATTCGGCCCAATCGTACATAGCCCTCCAGCTCAGCCAACTAAGAGCGATGTCAATCGAAGTGGAAAACAACAATCTGCCTGTGGAAATCTTGCCAGCGGGTGCTCGAAGACGCAATAAGAGAGGTAGATTCTGGCCAAATTTACGCCAACGATCGATGGAGCCCGAGTCTGCCCGATCCTCCCCAGGCTTCTAACATCAATGCTCTGTTGCAGATAGGGTACCCCGATAACTGGCAGTTATACCCCGATAAATACGAAGTATTGGACTTCGCTCCTATCGAGCGACAGGCTAGTTTTATTCATGCTCGCTGTCGCCAGGGATTTTTGGGGGAACGGACGGGGACCAAACGCGGTACAGCGAGAGAGGTGACTGAACATGGCCAATGCTGGGCACTTCGAGCCCTTGCTCAATTCAGAGGAAGCGACTCATCAAACCAAAGAACATCATCGACTGCAAGAAGAAGTACTCAGAGTCGATGGCGTGGATAAATACCGCACCCAGGACCAGGCCACCGTGGGGGTTTTGAAAGAAGAGTCTCTAGCATCAGAAATCGAACGTCCACTATCAGCTACAGAGTTGGCTCCCATGATCGGCCTGCACAGTGTAACCATATTGCGATGGGCACGTGAAGGCCGTATACCTCACCATCGCCTCTCAGCGCGCAAGATCGTTTTTTTGCCGAGCGAGATTAACCACTGGCTCGCTAGCGGTTCGGGTCTGTATCCTGTCCCTGTCGGTCATGCCGCCTAACCGAAAGGACTAGACGACATGGACAAAATCAACACGCAATTACTCGCGCTCAGGCGCAAACGCTATCAAAGTGGCTCCTTGAAAATCGAGAGTAGACAAAGTGGACCTGATGTGTGGGTTTTTCGGTGGCGGGATCAAGCCAACAATGGTGAGACGACAAGACGCAAGATCGTTGTCGGAACCGTCAAAGAACTCAATAAGACACAGGCTCAAAAGAAGGCAGTAGAACAGAGGCAACTCCTCAACGAACCAAAACAAGAAGCAGTCAACTGCGATATGAGTGTCGCAGAGCTCGTCACTCACTACACGGAGCGCGAGCTAGGTGAACACTCCGGCAGGGCGGAAAAGCCTCGTAAAGCATATCTGTACATCTTCAAGAACTACATATTGCCCAAGTGGGAGACACTCCCGTTGCGTGCAGTGAAGGCAGTAGCGGTTGAAGATTGGCTGAAAACCTTGCCCCTGGCAAATGGGTCTAAAGCCAAGATACGCGAAGTGTTTGGTGCGGCCTTTCGTCACGCCATACGCTACGAGCTCTACCCTACCAATCCCATCGCGAGTGTTCGGCAACCAAGAAAACGGGCTGAGGAGCCTGAGATTCTTGAACCTGTCGAAATTACAGTCGTTCTGGGCGAACTGGCGAGCATCGAGCCTGTCCGAACCGCATTCCTAATCGCTGCAGTGATGGGAATGCGCCGAGGCGAGATCTTCGGTCTCAAGTGGGCGGACGTAAACCTCGATCGTGCGACTTTGCATGTTCGACGATCTTATGTCGACGGCGTTGAGGGACCTCCGAAGACGGAATCTTCTCGGCGGCCCTTACCCATTCCCCCGCAAGCAGTGGATGCCCTCAAGGCATGGAAGGACAAATCACCCTACGCCGCACCGGGCGACTGGGTGTTCGCGTCCGATGTGTCCTTTGGCAAGCAGCCACTCTGGCCCGGAACACTCTGGCGTAGGCATGTCGTCCCCGCGCTCCAACGCGCAGGGATCACTAAGCCTAAATTGGGGTGGCACACTCTTCGGCGCTCCTACGCTTCGCTGCTCTTATCGACTGGCATCAGCCTGAGAGTGAGCATGGAGCTCATGCGGCATTCAACGGCAGAGATGACGTTAGCGACCTATGCGCAGACGGTGGGAGATGAAAAGAGAAATGCCGGAGAGAAGATAGCATCTCTGGTGTTGAAAGAGGGCAAGGTCGCCTAGGAATCCTTAATGGACCCTTATTGGACCTTTTTCGACCTTCAGCCAGCTTAATGGACCTGGATTTTCAAGCTAAATGCTTGATTTTATTGGTGGAGCTGAGCGGGATCGAACCGCTGGCCTCCTCGTTGCGAACGAGGCGCTCTCCCAGCTGAGCTACAGCCCCACGACTGTATTAGTTTACCAGTGACCGCTGAATCCCGAAAGGCACTCCGTGCCCTTGGCCTTTTGGAGCAGGGTGTGGGCTGGGCGACAGCGGCAAAATAGCCCGGATCGACCGGCTGTGGCAGTGCTTAACGCGCGTAAGTAAAGGTGCCGCAGAGGTCGGTCGATTTTGCGAGGGCGTCCATGGTGAAGACGGGCGGGTCGGAGCCGGAAAAGAAGGCCACCTGCAACGTGCGGCCGGAGACGTAGGTGGCCATCCACTGGGTGTCTTCGGTGCCGCAGAGCGAGTTGTGGTGCAGAAAGCGAGTGGCCGCGGGCACGGTGAGCCGGTAGAGGATGCCGCCGGCGCCGGCGTTGATATCGGCATCGAAGGCCGCGCTGACTTCGGCTGGAACGAGGGTGCGGGCCTGCACGATCTTAAACGTGATGAAGTCGATCGATACCTTGGCATCGGAGAGGGAGATGTCGCCGGTGATGGAGTTGGCGGTGGAACTGGCGGCGGGCCAGTAGCCTTTATCCTGCGCCGCAATGGGAAGCGAGCAGGCGAGTGCGAAGGAGGCGACAAGGAGAATACGGAGATTCATGATTTGAAGATGACGCAATGTTGCGGACAAATGCAAATGCCCTTCTCGTTAGATCCCGAAGAAAAGTAAGGCCGGGAGCAATGTCCCGGCCTTTGCTGTCAGTCTCTGGAAACCAGTACCACCTAGACCCCAGAGCTGAATTTGTTTGCCTGCTTACAGCTGATTCATGTTTTGCAGGAACTCGGCGTTGTTGCGCACCTTTTCGAGCCGGCTGATCAGCACTTCCATGGCTTCGACGGGCGACAACGGGTTGAGCACTTTGCGAAGCACCCAGATGCGCGGCAGTTCATCCTTGGGGATGAGCAGCTCTTCCTTACGCGTGCCGCTGCGTTGAATGTCGATCGCAGGGAACACGCGCTTGTCGACGAGCTTGCGGTCGAGAATGATTTCCATGTTGCCGGTGCCCTTGAACTCTTCGAAAATCACTTCGTCCATGCGCGAGCCGGTGTCGACGAGTGCGGTTGCAATAATGGTCAGCGATCCGCCTTCTTCAATGTTGCGGGCCGCGCCAAAGAAGCGCTTGGGCCGCTGCAGCGCGTTGGAGTCGACGCCGCCCGAGAGCACTTTGCCCGACGGCGGAACGATGGTGTTGTAGGCGCGGGCGAGACGGGTGATGGAGTCGAGCAGAATGACAACGTCGCGCTTGTGCTCCACGAGACGCTTGGCCTTCTCGATCACCATTTCCGCGACCTGCACGTGGCGCGCGGCGGGCTCGTCAAAGGTGGAGCTGATCACTTCGCCCTTGACCGAGCGCTGCATGTCTGTGACTTCTTCGGGACGCTCATCGATGAGCAGCACGATCAACACGACTTCAGGCTGGTTGGCGGTGATGGAGTTGGCGAGCGACTGCAGCAGCATGGTCTTGCCGGTGCGCGGCGGCGCGACGATCAGGCCGCGCTGGCCTTTGCCCACGGGCGTCAGCAGATCCATCACGCGGCCGCTGATAGCTTCGCGCACGGTCTCGAGCTTGATGCGCTCTTGCGGGTAGAGCGGGGTGAGGTTGTCGAAGAGGATCTTGTTGCGGGTCTCCTCGGGCGACTCGAAGTTGATGGCCTCGATCTTGACCAGCGCGAAATATTTCTCGCCTTCATGAGGCGGGCGCACATTGCCGCTGATGGAGTCGCCGGTTTTGAGATCGAACTTGCGAATCTGCGAGGGCGAGACGTAGATGTCGTCGGGGCCGGGCAGATAGTTGTAGTCGGGCGAGCGCAGGAATCCGTAGCCGTCGGGCAGGATCTCAAGCACGCCCTCGGCAAAGATGTGGCCCTCTTTTTCGCTCTGGGCCTGAAGGATCTTGAAGATCAGGTCTTGCTTGCGGAGGCCGCTGGCGCCGGGAATCTCGAGGGTGCGCGCAATGCGGCTAAGCTCCGTGATGTTTTTCTCTTTAAGTTCAGCTATGGTCATGTTCACCTGCAGTAAGGCGGGATGTTTTTGCGGAGGTCCGAGAGGGGGAAGTGCTCAAGGAAAGAACCAGGCAGGAATCGTGCTAGGTCAGAAGGTGTAGCGAGAATACTTCTCCGGAGTGGAAGGCTTGAATGGAGCTTTCGGGCGAGCGCAGCCGCCACGCGGGCAGACCGCCCCGAAAACCATTGTAGTCTCAACTCAAATTGATGGCCGATGTCGGTTAGGCGGCGCGTCGCGTCTCGACCGGTTGCTCCGCGGGCGCGGCGACAGAAGCCGTTCCGCGCGGATTGGTGGAATGGAACCGGACCAGGACTTCGTTCGTGGTGTCCTGCAGCCGGGTTGTGGGTTTGTGCAATTTGCGCGTAGCTTTGCTCGCTAACTGACAGAGCTGGTAGCGATTGGACACATGAGAAAGTGCCCCAAATACTAAATCAGAACGCATGATAGAAATCTCCTTTAAATCTTTGCCTGCCGGCACTACCTGGCACCGGCGGTGCAATTCGCAGCTGAACGGCATCCGGGCTGCCCCGACAACCCGTATCCAAGTCTTAGACGCGTCAATTGGGCGTCGAGTTCAAAAAAACTTTGACGCCACAGTGTCACGCAAGGAAACAGGTTTGTGTGCCCTCTTAAGATTTTGATCGCTTCATCGGGACGGCGCGCGTCTGGTTTCCCAAATCCGGAGAGCGTAAATACGCACACACCGGTACATCAAGTGATGAGCCAAGGCCCAGAAATGATGCGGGATTGACAGAGGAGCGCGTGGTCGCGCTGTGCAATCTACCTTGTGGATGGCACTCATGAATGTATAACGAGTGAGATTTGGGGTCAACCTTTTTTTTGGCCAGTTCAGGCTTCCCGGTCACCCCCTTGAACCTCGTCGGGGGCTAATCATAAGCGACGTATTTTGTGATGCATAGCAGAGTGTTTCGGGATGTATCCCGGAGCCCATAAAGCGAGAAAAACGGCCCGGATCACCCGTTTGTACCATCTCAATCACCTCTATGTGGGAAGTTCAAAGCCATTTGACCCTGTGGAAAAGCTCAGGTCAGGCCGGTTTCTTGTCGCAGGATGAAAAATCAGCTGCTTTTCTGGCACCATCCCGGCAATTGGACGGCTGGCTCAGGCCCAGTAGCTCCGGTCCAGCGTCCTATATTGGATAGCTTCGGCCAGGTGGGCAACGCTGAGACGCTCAACTCCTTCAAGGTCGGCGATGGTGCGGGCGACTTTGAGGATGCGGTCGTGGGCGCGGGCGGTCAGGCCCTGCTGCTGCATGGCGCGCTCGAGCAGGCGCTCGGCGTCGGGGCCAAGTTCGCAGTAGGCGCGGATCTGGCGTGTCGACATCTGGGCGTTGGAGTAGATTTTTTCGCCGGATTTGCGGAACCGTTCCCGCTGGCGTTCGCGGGCGGTCAGTACGCGGGCACGAATCTCGGCTGAACCTTCGGCGGCGGCTGAGCCGCGCAGCTCCTTATATTGAACCGCGGGCACCTCGATATGAATGTCGATGCGGTCGAGCAGAGGGCCGGAGATTTTGGAGATGTAGCGCTGGATCATGGGCGGAGTGCACATGCACTGGCGCGACTTGTCGTTGAAGTAGCCGCAGGGGCAGGGATTCATCGCCGCTGCGAGCATGAAGCGCGCCGGAAAAGTGAGCGACATGGAAGCGCGGGCGATGGTCACGGTGTGATCCTCGAGCGGCTGGCGCATGACCTCGAGCACGTTGCGCGGGAACTCGGGGAGTTCGTCGAGAAAAAGCAGGCCGTTGTGGGCCAGCGAAACCTCGCCGGGGCGCGGCACGATGCCGCCGCCGATCAGACCTGCGTCGGAGATGGTGTGGTGCGGCGAGCGAAACGGCCGCTGCGTCACAAGGCCGGCTCCCGAGTCGAGTACGCCGGCGACGGAGTGAATCTTGGTGGTTTCAAGCGCTTCTTCAAACGTGAGCGGCGCAAGAATCGACGGCAGCCGCTTGGCCAGCATGGTTTTTCCTGAGCCCGGCGGGCCGATCATCAGAATGTTATGGCTGCCGGCTGCCGACACTTCAAGCGCGCGCTTGGCAGTTTGCTGGCCACGCACATCTTTGAAGTCGACCGCGAAGTGTTGCAACTCGCCGAGCAGCGCCTCAGTGGAGACGCGGTAGGGCTCGCGCTGAATCGATCCCACGACCTGGCTGTTGAGCAGCTCGATCACGTCGAGCAGTGAGGCGACGGGATATACGTTGACGCCTTCGACGACGGCCGCTTCAGCAGCGTTGGCCAGGGGCAGGATCAGGTTCGGAATATTTTTTTCGCGGGCGAGAATGGCGATGGGCAACACGCCGGGGATGGGACGCACACTACCGTCGAGTCCCAACTCGCCGACCATCAGGAAGCGGCTGACATCGTTGGTCTGCAGTGCGCCATAGGCTCCGAGAATGCCGAGCGCGATGGGCAGGTCGAAGCCCGACCCCTCTTTTTTGAGATCGGCGGGCGCGAGGTTGATGGTGATGAATGTGGGTGGGATCAGGTAGCCGGAATTCTTGATCGCAGCGCGAACCCGATCGCGGCTCTCGCGCACGGCGGCATCAGGCAATCCCACGGTGTGGAAGTGATCCTGCTCGGAGACGACGCCGCTGTAATCGACTTCGACGTCGATCAGGTTGGCGTCGATGCCATAGACGGCAGCGCTGAGGGCCTTGAAAAGCATGAATTCAAGGGGAGTGTATCCCGTGGCTCTAAGGATGGAATGTGACGGCTGCCGCTCCGGTTGCGGTGCGGGCGGTGCCCGATTCTCACGGAGAATCCAGTTCACCTGCAGAAGCAGATGGATCCTTCGTCGGGGCTGGCGCTGATTCGATTCTGATTGCGTGCCGCGCCGCGAGGATAGCCGGTTGCGCGCTACAATCACAACCGTGACGACGAGTCTCTTCGATCTCTACAAGATCGGTGTTGGGCCATCGAGTTCCCACACCATGGGGCCGATGCGCGCAGCCTGCCGTTTTGCATTTGGCCTTCGCGATCGTGGAGTGCTCGAGCAAGTCGCGCGCGTGCAGGCCGATTTGTATGGCTCGCTCGCGCTCACCGGGCTGGGCCACGCGACCGATCGTGCGGTGCTGCTGGGCCTGGCCGGTAACGAGCCAGCCAAGATCGACCCGGCGGCGATCGGGTCGACAGTCGCCGCGATTCGCGAGTCAAGACAAATCAATCTCGCCGGCGTCCGCTCTATTCCATTCGACGAAGCACGCGATCTCATCTTTCACCGCGACATCATGTTTCCACCGGGTGCGAAGACGCAGCACCCCAATGGCCTGCGCATCGCCGCCTACGATATGGCTGGCGCGAAGCTCGATGAGCGGACTTACTTTTCCATCGGCGGGGGATTCATCGTCGAAGATGGCGTGAATGCAGCAGGCGCAGAAGCGTCCACGGCGCTCCCGTGGCCATTTCACAGCGGAGCGGAGCTGCTGGCAACGGCGCAGGCCAATGAGCTCTCCATCAGCCAGCTCATGCTTGAGAACGAGTGCGCGCTGGTTCAGCCCGAAGCCAATCGTTCGCCGGTCGAGATTGTGCGTGAGGGCATCGACCGCATCTGGCAGACCATGCGCGATTGCATCGATCGCGGCATTGCGACCGAGGGCATTTTGCCGGGCGGGCTCAATGTGCGTCGGCGTGCGCATCGGCTGGCGGAGCGGCTGCGGCAGAAAGAAGCGACGGGATTGCGCGGCGATCCGCTGGCGCCTCTTGACTGGGTCACGGTCTACGCAATGGCTGTCAACGAAGAGAACGCTGCGGGTGGGCGCGTGGTGACGGCGCCGACCAACGGTGCGGCAGGCGTGGTGCCGGCGGTGGCGCACTACTACGAGCGCTTCGCCGATGAGGCGGACCACGAGGGCATGATCCGTTTCTTTCTCACGTCGGCAGCCATCGGCATTCTCTACAAAGAAAATGCTTCCATCAGCGGCGCCGAGGTTGGCTGCCAGGGCGAAGTGGGCGTGGCCTGCTCCATGGCTGCGGGCGGTCTGACGGCTGCGCTCGGCGGCACCAACGGGCAGGTGGAGCACGCGGCGGAGATTGCGATGGAACACAATCTCGGCATGACCTGCGACCCCATCGGCGGCCTGGTGCAGATCCCGTGCATCGAACGCAACGCGATGGGCGCGGCGAAGGCTGTACACGCCTCGCGCATCGCTCTGAGCGAGTCAGAGGAACACAAAGTTTCGCTCGACCAGGTCATTCGCACCATGTATCTCACCGGCCTCGATATGCAATCGCGCTACAAAGAGACGAGCCTGGCCGGGCTCGCGCTGAACATCATCGAGTGCTGAGCGGCGCAGCAAGGCGATCCGCGAACACGGGCTCTGACTGCGGCATGCATGGTGGATACTGAAGTGCAGATGCCAGATAACGAACCTATCCCGGCGCCCGCGATTCAAGCGCCGCAAGCATCTCCCATCGCTTCGCTCGAACTCGCGCCGGCCTGGCACACCGTCGTGCTCATTATCGGCATTCTGGCGATCTCGATTGCCGGAAGCACGGGCCTGACGTCGCAGCGCCACTCCTCGAATCGGTTGATCACGTACGCCGCGACGGCTGCGATGGAGTTGCTTCTCTTCGGCTGGGTGCTGCTGGGGCTGTGGCTGCGCAAGGTTCCCTTCCGCACGCTCTTCGGAACCCTCACGAAGGGATTCCGCGGCATTGCTGAGGATGTCGCATTCGCGGCTGTGTTCTGGATGGGATCGATGATGATTCTCGGAACGATCGGCCTGACGTGGACTGTGGTCGAGTACGCGGCCACACATAAAGGCATGCCGATGCATCCGGGTCAGCCCATCGAACCGAGCGCATCGCAGAAGCAGACGATCGAAACCATTGCGCGGCTTGCTCCTGAGAATGGCACCGAGATCGCAGGCTGGATCGCGGTCTGCATTTTCGCCGGACTCATTGAAGAGGCCGTATTTCGCGGCTATTTGCAACATCAGTTCACTGCGTGGATGCGGGGCAGCGCGGCGGCCGGCGTCATTTTTTCTGCATTGATGTTTGGCGCGGCGCACGGATATCAGGGTCTTCGCAACATGGTGTTGCTCGGCGTGTTCGGCGTGCTCTTCAGTTTGCTCGCGATTTTTCGCCGCAGTCTGCGCGCCGGAATTCTCGCGCATAGTTGGCACGATCTCTTCGTTGGCTTGATGCTCGCGCTGCTGCGCTCCAAACATTTGCTGTGAAACGGAGCGCCGAGCGATCTTCGTCGAGAAGAAATTGTTGCCACTTTTTCCACTCTCATGTCGTTTTTCTCTTGACACTGCGTTTACATGAATCTATACATTCCTCAACTGCAATTTAAATTGCGGTTTCGATGCAACCCATCGAAAAGGGAGAATAGGCAAATGGCAACCAAGAAAGCAGCCAAGAAGGCACCCGCGAAGAAGGCAGCGAAGAAAGCCGCCAAGAAGAAGTAACGGGTCAACCAACCAAGTAGGCAACACTGAGGGGGAAGCGAAAAGCTTCCCCCTCAGTGTTTGTGCGCGCAGAGTAGACTATAGCTGAAAGGTGCATGAATAAAGGCGATGACACGCAGACGCTGGATTGCTGAAAAATGGGATGAGGCCACCGCAACACTTATTGGCGCGCAGGCCGAGCATCTCGCGCGAGTGCTGCGCGCCGAGCCCGGCACTGAGGCCGACGTGGTTGCGGGCGGCCGCGTCTTCCACGCCGAGGTGGCCGCGGTCTCAGGCGGCGCGGGAAAACCGAGCGAGGTGCGGTTTAACCTCATCGCTGAGTTGGAGGCCGACCCGGCCATGCCCGTTACGCTGGTAATGTCGATCTACAAGTTCGATCGCATGGAGTGGGCCATCGAAAAGGCGACCGAGCTCGGCGTTGCTGAGATCGCTCCTGTGATTGCGCGACGCAGCGAAAAGAACCTGGCTCAGGCCGCGGTGAAGCGCGTGGAGCGATGGCGTCGCATTGCGCATGAGGCTGCGCAGCAGGCGCGCCGATCGGATGTGCCGCTGATTCACGATCCTATTTCTCTGGCTGAGCGGGCCAAGGCTGCGAGCGCCGCGACGCGCATCGTGCTCGCGGAGCAGGAGCGATCGACGACGCTGCGCACTGCTCTCGACGAGGCCATCAATGCTGCCAAAGCCGAGATGCCTGCATTCGAGATCGCCATCGGGCCCGAGGGCGGATGGGCTCCGGAAGAGGAAGCGCTCTTTGATGCCAATGGCTGGCGCGCGGTCTCGATCGGGCCGCGCATTCTGCGCGCGGAGACTGCGGCTATCGCGGCGCTGTCTGTAGTGGCGTCGGTGCTGGAGTGAGTTGGGGGCTAGAGCGTTTTCGGAAATGCTGTAGCCCGAAGCCGTAAGCGTAGAGTCAACGCGACCAACAGAGAGCGGTGACCTTGCACTACTTCAAGAGACCACACGATTGCAGAAAATGCCTTAGAGCGAGACGCCGCGCTTCCAGGGAATGAAGTCACTCTGGTCGTTCAGCTCGGCCTTGGTCAATCGCCCGCCGCTGGCCACCTCAATCGACAACTCAAGCAGCTTCGCGGCGCATTCCGGGATCGTGGTTTCTCCAGTCACGATGCCGCCCGCGTCGAAGTCGATGATGTCGGCCATGCGCCCGGCAAGCGTGGAGTTGGTCGAGATCTTCACTACAGGCGCGATGGGGTTGCCGGTCGGCGTGCCGAGGCCGGTGGTGAAGAGCACGATGTTCGATCCCGCGCCCACCTGGGCCGTTACGCTCTCGACATCGTTGCCCGGCGTGCATTGCAGGTTGAGGCCGCGCGCGGTGACGTACTCGGGATAGTCGATGACGCCGCGAATGGGCGAGACGCCGCCTTTGCGCGCCGCGCCGGCAGATTTGATCGCGTCGGTGATCAGTCCGTCGCGGATATTGCCGGGCGATGGATTGAAGTCGAATCCCGAATGCACAGCCTTGGCGCGCGCCGCATAGGTCTGCATCAGGTTTGAGAAGCGCTCGGCCAGCTCATCGGTCGCGCAGCGGTTGATCAGCTCCTGCTCTACGCCGTGCAGTTCGGGGAACTCCGACAACATGGTCGTGCCGCCGACACCGACGAGCAGATCGGATAAATAGCCGACCGTTGGATTGGCCGAGATGCCGCTGAAGCCATCGGAGCCGCCGCACTGCAATCCAACCGTGAGGGCCGAGAGCGGCGCCGGCGAGCGGGTTGCGCGGTTGGCCTCAACCAGCGCGGCAAAAGTTTGATCGAGGGCGCGAGTCATCAGCACCGACTCGCTGCCTGAGCTCTGCTGATCGAAGACCAGCACAGGCTTGGTCATCGCCGGATCGCGCGCGCGCAGTTCATCGAGCAGCATGCCGGCCTGCGCATTCTGGCAGCCGAGGCTCAGCACCGTGGCGCCGGCCACGTTGGGGTGATGAATATAGCCGGCCAGCAAGCCGCAGAGCGCCTGCGCGTCCTGGCGCGTGCCTCCGCAGCCCAGCTGATGGGTGAGAAAGCGAATGCCGTCGAGGTTGGGAAAGAAGCGTTCCGGCTGCATGGGCGCGGCGTCGGCTGCTTTGTGGCCATTGCCGCTGGTCTTGTGTTGCACGAGGTCGCGCACATGGCTGCGCCAGGCGTTGCGGGCCTTGCCATAACCCAGCTCCTCCTCGAGAGCCTCGCGCATGCGGTCGACGTTGCGGTTTTCGCAGAAGACGAGCGGCAGCACGATCCAGTAGTTGCGCGTGCCCACCAACCCGTCAGCGCGGTGAAAGCCCATGAAAGTGCGCGTGGCCCACGCCGATGCGTCGGGCAAAGCAGACGATGTGGGTTGACGCGCAGTGGTGTAGGCGCCGATGCGATGGCGGATATTTTGTGTGGTGATCAGGCCGCCGCGCGGAATCGACGTGAGCGCCTCGCCCACCACCATGCCATACATGCGGATCACGTCGCCGGGCGCAAGGTCCACCAGCGTCATTTTATGTTTCGGCGGAATGGTTTCCGCCACCAGGCATGTGCCTCGTCCAAATGAAACGGTCGCGCCTGCGGCCAGCGGTGTGAGCGCAACGATTACGTTGTCCTGAGCATCGAGTTGCAAAGCAGATTCCGGCATGCGTTTCCTTGATCTCGGGAAGCGGAGGCTCGCACAAAACGCTCCCAGCCAAGGATACAACTTGAGCGTTTCGCCGCCCAGTCTGCGTTGGACTTCTCACTGTGCGAGCCATGACCGGTGTGGAGACGGTGTTTGCCGAGAATGTTCGCGCGCTACAAGTGCGCAAAGTGCAGCAGAAGTCCGGCGAGCGCGCCGCCTGCAAGGGGACCGAGCGCTGGAATCGCCGCGTAGCTCCAGTTGGAGCCGCCCTTGCCGGGGATGGGCAGCAGGAAATGGGCGAGGCGCGGACCGAGATCGCGGGCAGGATTGATGGCGTAGCCGGTGGTTCCACCCAGCGACAGGCCGATGCCCCACACCAGGCTTGCGACCAGCCACTGTCCCACGCCTGCAGCCGGGCCAGCGGTGGCCACTCCGCGCGAAGAGATCGACGCTGCGACCACCACAAGCACCAGGGTGCCGATCACTTCGCTGATGAAGTTGAGCGGAGGGTTGCGCACCGCGGCGTTGGTGCAGAAGATGCCCAGCTTGGCCGCAGGATTGTCAGTGAGTTGCCAGTGCGGCCAATAATGCAGAGTCATGAGCGTGGCGCCCGCGATCGCGCCCAGCAGTTGCGCCGACCAGTAGGTCGCGAGCAGCGAGTAGTCGCCGCTGAGCACCGCGCTCGCCAAAGAGATCGCAGGATTCAAGTGCGCGCCTGCGCTGCCGAAGGCCTGCGCCACCAGCACGCCGCAAAGCACGGCAATCGCCCATCCGGTTGCGATCACCAACCAGCCCGAGTCGGCGGCGTAGGACTTGCGCAGCGTGACGCCGGCGTTGACGCCGTTGCCCAGCAGGAGAAGAACCAGCGTGCCCATGAATTCGCCGAACCAGAGTGAATGCATCGGGTCTTCCTTCAAGTTGCTTCACCGGCCGGCATAGTCTGCGCGCAGCGTGTGAACCAATATGCAATTTGCGGAACTCAAGCATTGTGCACGGCGCGGGCTGTGTTCGCCAAGTCCCGCGATCCTTCGCTTGCGGCGAATGCTGAAGCGATTGCGTTACTTTGTCTGCGTCGGTGCCGATTGTGCGACAGCTGCGTCCGGCGCGTACTTCGGCCAGCGGGTCAGCAGCTCGTTGACCACCGTGTGGCCGACGGCGTAGGCGGCCTCGAGCGAGGGCAGATAGGCGCTGTAGGTGCCGATGCGCTGGTGGGCCAGACTGTCGGCGGCGCTCATGCCGCGCGGCTGCCGGTCATAGTTGCTCACCGTGCGCAGCACGAGAACCCGCTGCCAATCGACGCGGCCGGCTCTAGCGAGATTCCTGAGCGAGAGCAGCGTGCCCGTGTCTTCCATCGCGGTCGTGGCGAACTGGCCCTGCCCACCGGTGAAATAACTCACCCACTGCGCAGCCCATGCGTCGAGCAGGTTGCCATGCCAGTAGGTCGACGACGATATCTCATCGCCCAGCATCACGTGGGGAGGCAGCGCGGCAGCGGCGCCGTCATAGGGCGCGCGGGCCTGTCGCAATTTGTCAGAGTCGGCGAGAGGGATGTTGCGCGTGAGGTCAAAGGCCCACTGCGCCAGCGCTTGATTGAGCGCAAAGACTTGTCCGTCGAGCGGCACGGCGGGCGGCTCAAAGGGGCGCGTCTTGCGCAGAGGGATGTAGCCCGTCGTCCAATCCGGCGGAATTTCGCGGGCGTCGATCTCGTAGCCGAGATCGGAATCGACCACCCAGCGCGCCCACGCCGCGGAACCCAGCGAGATGCGATCGGGGCTTCCACCGGCGATTCCGGCCACGATCCAATAAGCGTGAGAGAAGTCGAAGCGCGGATCGAGTCCGAGCGCCATGATGGTCGCGGCGGCGTTAGCAGTGCCTTGTCCCGTCAGCACCGCCATCTCGCCCTCGTCGTTCATGCGCGCTGCGTGGTAGGCGGCGGACAGCGGATAGACATGATCCAGATGATCGCGCTCGACCCAGAATTGCAATTCGCCGGGCGCGTCGCCCGTGTCCTGGCCCATCTCAAACATCGCCACCACGACGACCTTGACCGGAATGGGGCGCGGCTTCGCGGCGCAAGCGGCGGCGGCCACGATCACAAGGCAGGCGGCGAGGCATCGAGAGCAATTCGTCATTGATTGCGATGGTAATCGAGGAGCGCACGAAACAGGGAGCGCGTTTCTCGGTCGAACGTGGGTGCGCCGCCGTTGTAGCATGGCAGCAACGAGGTGAAGCGTGTGCGATACGCAACGGGAATCGTGATTGCAGCCATAGCAGCAGGCGCCCTCAGCGCAGGCGCGCAGCAGCCCACGCATCGCTGGGCCATCGTGCTCCACGGCGGCGCGGGCGTGATTGAGCGCGCCACGATGGACGCGAAGACCGAAGCCGCGTATCGCGCGTCGCTGGCCCAGGCTCTCGATGCCGGCGCCCAGGTGCTCGATCGTGGAGGGTCGTCGGTCGATGCGGTCGAGACGGCCATCAAAATTCTCGAAGACGATCCGCTGTTTAACGCGGGGCGAGGCGCGGTCTTCACTGCCGAGGGAAAGAACGAGCTCGATGCCGCGATCATGGACGGTTCGAATCTGATGGCTGGCTCCGTCGCCGGCGTCACGCGCACCCGGCACCCCATCAGCCTGGCCCGCGCGGTGATGGAGAAATCGCCGCACGTGATGCTGATCGGCGCAGGAGCCGACGCATTTGCGAAGCAGGCCGGGCTGGAGCAAGTGGACCCAAGTTTCTTTTTCACCGAGCGGCGCTGGCAATCGCTCGTGAGGCAGCTCAAGCAGGAAGGGCTGCCCATCCCACCGCGACCGGCCGGAGCGCCGCCTGCGCCGGCTGAGCCCGTGGCTCAATTTGAATCGCCCGAGGCCCACAAATACGGCACCGTGGGCGTGGCTGCGCTCGACAGGCAGGGCAACATCGCGGCGGGCACATCGACGGGAGGCACGCAGGCCAAGAAGTGGGGTCGCGTGGGCGACTCGCCCATCATTGGCGCCGGCACCTATGCGTCCAATCAGTCGTGCGCGGTTTCAGCGACGGGCACGGGGGAGTACTTCATTCGCCTCGGTGTGGCGCGCGAGGTCTGCAATCTCGTGTACTTCAAGGGCATGCCGTTGCAGCAGGCCGCGGATCAGGTCATTCACAAGGAGCTCGACGCACTGCATGGCGACGGTGGAGTGATTGCGATCGCTCCCGACGGCCAGATGGCGTGGAGCTTCAACACGCCGGGCATGTATCGCGCGCGCCAGGCCGAGGGCGGCAAAGTCGAGATAGAGATTTTTCAGGACGAACCGTAACGTGGAATCTGTTGCAAAGTACAATTGATTTGCCATGCCAGTCGTATTTCGCGATCGCGGCTTTCGATTTTTCTTTTATTCCAATGAAGGATTGCCGCGAGAGCCGATACATATACACGTCGAAAAGAGCGACGTGGAAGCAAAATTCTGGCTGAATCCAATGGTCCATGTGGCCTACAATGATGGTTACGATGCACGTACACTTCGTGAATTGCTGCTAATGATTGAGGCCAACCGGGAAAAGATCGAGAGGGCATGGAATGAGTTCTTCGGTTAGCGCGATGCGCGTTCGATTCGACGCGGACAACATGTGGGTCGAGCTAAGCGACGGCCGCACCATCGGTGTGCCGCTGGCATGGTTTCCCAAGCTATTGCGTTGCTCCCCTGCTGAACTTGCCCAGGTACGTATCAGCAGCCGCGGATTGCATTGGGATGAGATGAACGAGGATATTTCCATCGCAGGCCTGCTTGCGGGCTTGGGCGACCAAAGCGCAGACAAGACGTTTGCAGCCTGAAGTTGCATTGAGCCGGGATTGACCGAAAAAGCATCGCGCGGTGAGTACACCCTCGTATCGATCAGAGAATTCAATTCAGCAAACCAATTCGTGGGGAGGACTGCAAATGCGTCGCGCGCGTTGCCGGTCGGCGCGTGCCCGCTCTGGCTATTCTCGCTTACACTTTTCCCATGGCACTCGAGTTCACCACGTCGTATATCGAGGATGCGCTGGCGGTCTTCCGCTATTACAAGCGGCTCGGTGAGCGCGCGATGGAGCAGGTGAGCGATGAGCATCTCTTCACCGCGCTCGATGGCGAAGCCAACTCGATTGCGATCATCGTGAAGCACATGGCCGGCAACATGCGTTCGCGGTGGACCGACTTCCTGACCACCGACGGCGAAAAGCCCACGCGCAATCGCGACAGCGAGTTTGTCGATCCGCCGGCGACGCGCGAGGCTCTGCTGGCCGATTGGGAAAACGGATGGGCCTGCATGTTTGCCGCGCTTGAGCCGCTGAGCGACGCCGATCTTTCCCGCAAGATCACGATTCGCGGCGAGGCCCACTCCGTGATGCAGGCCGTCAATCGGCAGCTCGCGCACTATCCGCATCACGTGGGTCAGATCGTCTTGCTGGCCAAACATTTCGCCTGCGACCGCTGGCAATCCTTGAGCGTGCCGCGCAACAAGTCGGCGGAGTTCAATCGCAAGGTGGAGACTGGCGAAGCCAGCCAGCGATAAGCCAGGCGCCGACGACCGGAGAAGCGCGCCAACTAAAAGGCGTCCCAACCGGGACGCCCTTTAGTCTGTGTTCACTCGGGTTTTTCTATTGCGGCTGCGCGGCTGCCGATCCCTGCGCCGCGGTGCGAGCCTCGGCCTTCTCGGCCAGCACTTTGTGCGCATGGTCTTCGAGAGCCTGCGCCTCCGGCAGGAAGGTCAGCGCCTTCTCGATCTCCGGGTCCCAGTCGGCCATCACGCGAAGCCCCTGCAACTGGCCAAACTGGCTGGTGATCACGTACTCCTTGATGTTGGCCTTCAACCAGTCGCTCACGCCGTTGATGTCGTTCTCGGTCCAGTTGATGTTCTGGCTGGTGAGGTAGTCCTTGAATTCCTTGATCACCGCATCGTCCACCTGGAAGTTGTGGTCGACGGTGCGATTGGCCAGGTAGTGCGCGGCAAAGTGGAAGAACGCCTGCTTGTACAAGAGCTGATCCTGGAAGTCGTTGCTCTTGGGCGCATCGATCTTCTCGTCGGGCGTGATGCCGCCGCCGCCATAGACGGTGCGGCCCGAGTCGGTCATCTTCACTTCGCGATTGGTCGAGTCAGGCGCCGACGCGCCCGCGTGATTGTAGTAGTAGTCATACAGCGAAACGCCGGTGTAGTTGCGCTGAATGAGCCGGCCCGAGGGCGTGTAGTAGTGATAAGTGGTGAGCGCGAGCCCCGTGTTTTCGCTGAGGTTGTAGACGGTCTGCACCAGGCCCTTGCCAAAAGTGGTTTCGCCCACAATCAGGGCGCGATCGTGATCCTGCAGCGCACCGCTGACAATCTCCGCCGCCGACGCCGTGTTGCGATTCACCAGCACCACGATGGGAAACGTCTTGCCATCGTTGCCGTGCGTAGCCGTGTAGACCTGGTCGGGATAAGCCCGCCCGCGCTGCGACACGATGGTCTGCCCTTTCGAGAGCAGGTGGTCGCAAACCTCAACCGCCTGGCTGAGCAGGCCGCCGGGGTTGCCGCGCAGGTCAAAGATCAGCCCGTGCAGGTTGCTGAAGCCGTTGACCGCGTCGATCACTTCCTGCGCCGTGGTCTCCTGGAACTGGGTCAGGTGAATGTAGCCCACGCCGGGGCGAATCTCGTAGGCCAGATCGACCGAGGGATGCGGAATCTCGTCGCGGACCAGGTCGAAGACCAGGGGCTTGGCCTGTCCCTCGCGCACCATCGTGACCTGCACATGCGTGCCTTTGGGGCCTTTGAGCGCCTTGGCCACGGCGTCGGAGCTCATGCCGTCGGCCGACTTGCCGTCAATCGCCGAGATCACGTCGCCGGGCCGGATGCCGGCGCGGAACGAGGGCGTGTTCTCGTAGGGCGTAATCACAAATACCTTGTTGGCCTGCTGCTGGATGACCATGCCCACGCCGTAGTAGTGTCCGCGCTGATCTTCGCGCATGCGCGCATACGCCTTGGGGTCATAAAAGTTGGAGTGAGGATCGAGCACCCGCAGCATGCCGGGAATGGCGCCGTCGTAGATGGCAGTGTCGGCCTTGTCGCCGCTGATCGGCTCGGCGTAGTTCTGCTCCACCAGCGCATACACGTCGGTGAAGGTCTTGAGGCTGTCGCGGATCTGGCTCTCGTCCTGAGACGATTGCGCTCCCACTTTGCGCTGCATCACGCTGCCAATGACAGCGCAGACGGTGAAGAAGAGAACGAGGGTGAAAAATGCCCGGCGGGCGCGGGAACTCATAGGCGGAAGGTACCTCCGAACACCAGGTGCGGCAGGCACCCCGACGGGGCCGCGCAAGGCAGTCTTGGGCTAAAGTATAGCACTCACTTTATTGGACGCACTCTGAGCCAATCCGGCTCGCCGAAGCCTTCGTACCGCGATTTTCAAGGGTTTCCGGGACCCCTTGGCAGCGGTCCTTCACCCAACTTCGAGCCCTCGGCGTCGCCCGCCTGCTATCCCAGCATTTACAATGGCGTCTATGACTCAGGGGACAATCAATCGCCTCCTCGACTCATGCCGAGACTCGTGCCGACCTATGAATTTTAAAACCCTTCGCATTCCCGCGGCTTTCGTGATGGTCACGGCGCTGCTCGCAAGCCCCTCCTTTGCCCAGGTCCGCGGAACCGCCCCTGCCAGCCCCTACGGCGGCGAAACGGTCGAGGACATCATCGCCCGCGTCAACGACCAGATCATCACCAGCACCGACTACGACCGCGCCATGAAGGAGCTGGACGAGGAACAGCGCCAGCACGGCGCCTCCATGCAGGAGATATCGGCCGCGCACTCCGATCTGTTGCGCAACCTGATCGACCAGCAACTCTGGCTCTCCAAGGGCAAGGAACTCGGCGTTACCGGCGAAACCGAACTCGTCAACCGGCTCAATGAGATCCGCAAGCAATACGGCCTCTCCACCCTCGAGGACCTCGAAAAGGCCGCCACGGAGCAGGGTGTGAGCTATGAGGACTTCAAGGCCAACATCCGCAACCAGATCATCACCCAGGATGTGATGCGCCAGGAAGTGGGCAACCGCATCAGCATCACCCCCGGCGAGGTGCAGCGCTACTTTGAAGAGCACAAGCAGGAGTACGCCCAGCAGGAAAGCGTGCAGCTCTCAGAGATTCTCGTCTCCACCGGAACGGCCGGCGCGGACGGCCTCGGCGAGGACCCGCAGAAAGTTGCCGACGCGCAGGCCAAGGCCAACGACATTGAAGCCAAGCTCCACGCCGGCGGCAATTTCAGCCAGCTCGCGCGCAGCTTCAGCGATGGCACCACCGCCGCGCAAGGGGGCACGCTCGGCACCTACAAGCGCGGCCAGCTGGCCAAAGTTTTTGAGGACCAGGTCTTCACCTTGAAGGCCGGCGGCTTCACCGAGCCCGTCCGCACCAAGCAGGGCTTCATCATCTTCAAGGTGGATTCACACACTCCCGGCGGCATTCCCGCGTTCAAAGATGTGGAGCAGGACGTGGAGCAGAACTACTTCATGAGCCGCATGGAGCCCGCCATCCGCGATTACCTGACCAAGCTGCGCGAAGACGCCTACATCCAGATCAAGACCGGCTATGCGGACACGGGCGCCAGCGGAAACAAGCGCATTGTGGCGATCGCCTACTCCGCCTACACGCCGCCCACGCCGAAGAAGAAGCGCAACGTTGAGCGCACCCGTTTCCGCGAGACCACCCACACCTTCCGCCAAAAGGCGACGCCCGTCGCGTTGACCACAGAGAAACCTGCGGCCACGACAGCGCCCTCCAAAAAGAAGGGCAGCAAGTCCGACGAAGCCTCGCAGAAGCCCGGCAAGAAGGAAAAGATTCGCTACGGCCAGGCCCCGCAGGAGACTTTGCCCAACACACCCGCGGCCAAGACCGAAGACGCTGGCGCGGTGACGCAGCAGCAAACTGCCAGCGCCGGCGATCAGCCCGCCAATCCGCTGGAGAGTGCGCCCGCACCGAAAAAGACTCGATACAGCGAGCGCCTCAAAGAGCCGAAGCAGCCGAAGATAACCGCGCAGCAGCAGCGCGAGGCGCTGGCTCCCGCAGGTCCCGACTCCGGCGAAGTGGCCGACCGCCAGACCCAGTCTGCTCCGCTCGGTCTCAACGGCGACACGGCTAGCAAGAAGAAAAAGAAATCCACCACCACCGCCGCTGAAAAGAAACGCATCAGCGAACGCGCCAAGACTCCCGACGACCAGAAGCAGCCGCCGGCTCCGACGCCCACTGCGCCCGTGCAGGGAGCGCCCGCGCCCGCCGACGCGCCGCCGGCCCAGCCTGCGCCAACACCACAGTCAGCTCCACAGCAATAAGCGCGAGCCGTTCGCAACTTATTCCGGGCCTGGGATTCTCAATCCCGGGCCCTCGCTGTTTGATCCCGCTCGCTCGTCTTTTTGGTCCCGCCCTCCCGCATGAGTTAAGCTTTCCCGCAGGATGAAAGACCTCTTTGTTACCGACCTGGCAAGCTACGACGAAGGACGCGCCTTCGACGGATATTTTCTGCTGCTCTTAAAGCAGACCCGCAGCACCAAGGCCAACAAGCCCTATCTCAATCTGATTCTCGGCGACAAGACGGGCCAGATCGAGGGCCGCATCTGGGATCCAACCGACCCGCGCATCTCCAAAGACACAGAAAAGGGCGACATCGTCAAGGTGCGTGGCTCCGTCTCGCGCTTTGACGAGCGCCTGCAGATGAAGGTGGAGCAGATGCGCAAAGCCGCAGCCGGCGAGGTCGCCAAGTCCGACATGCTGCCCGCCACCACCTACGACGTCGACGCGCTGTGGCGCGAGCTGATGAGCTTCATCGACAGCTTCACCGAGCCCAATCTCAAGCTGCTGCTCACCACTCTGCTCAGCGATCCGGCGATCAGCCAGGCTTATCGCGAAGCCCCCGCCGCGCGCCAGCTTCATCACGCCTGGCTCGGCGGCCTGCTCGAGCACGTCGTCAGCCTGCTGCGCCTCGCCGAGCGCGTTGCGCCCAGCTACCCCATCCTGCATCGCGATCTGCTGCTCACAGGCGTCATCCTCCACGACATCGGCAAGGTCCGCGAACTGGCGTGGGACATCTGTTTCGAATACACCGTCGAGGGCACCCTGCTGGGCCATATCCAGATGGGCACCGAGTTAGTCGAGAAGACCATCGACAGCCTGCCGGGGTTTCCGCCGCGGCTGCGCACTCTGGTGGTGCACATGATTCTGTCCCATCACGGCAAGCTGGAGTTCGGCTCGCCCAAGCTGCCCATGATTCCCGAGGCGCTGGTGCTCAACTTCGTCGACGATCTCGACGCCAAGATGCAGGCCATGGCCAGCGAATTTGACAAGTGCGCCCGCGAGGGCAAAGCCGCTGACGAATTGACAGGCAGAGTCTGGGCGCTCGATCAGCGTCAATTGCTCAACACGCGGGGCTGGCTCGAGGGCAAGGATTAGGCCGCAGCGCGCCGGCAGCGCTCCAATGCCGCCAGTGCCGCGCCCACTCAATCGCCCTCAAATCTGTTCGTCAATTTAAAAAGAAATCGCCACGGACGATGATAGGATTCCGCTCATGCGACACTTGGGACTTTCTCCTGCCCTTCTGATTCTTGGCGTCACCTCGGTGGCGCTCGCTCAAACTGCCTCCGCGCCCCAGCCGCCCATCGCCGACAAGGTTCATGTCGAGAAGCCCATCAATGGCTCCGTCCTGGTCGACGACTACGGCTGGCTCCGCGAGAGAACCAGTCCCAAGGTGCGGCAGTATCTCGAGGCCGAGAATGCCTACGCCGAGGCCATGACCGCCGACGAAAAGCCTCTGGCAGACAAGCTCTATAACGAGACCCTTAGCCACATCAAGCAGACCGATGTGGCCGTGCCTTATCGCAAGCACGGCTACTGGTACTACTCCCGCACCGAGGAGGGCAAGCAGTACCCCGTCTACTGCCGCAAAAAAGAGAGCCTCACCGCGCCCGAAGAAGTGGTGCTCGACTTGAATGAGCTCGCCAAGGGTGAAAAATTCATGGGCCTCGGCGCTTACGAGATCAGCGACGACTCAAACCTGCTCGCCTACACCACGGACAATGTCGGCTTCCGCCAATACAAACTGCACATCAAAGATCTGCGCACCGGCCAGCTTTTCTCTGACACTGCCGAGCGCGTGGACTCCGTCACCTGGGCCGCAGACAACAAGACTCTCTTCTACAGCACTGAAGATGCGCAGACCAAGCGCAGCGACTTCGTGCACAAGCACGTGCTGAGCACAGACACTGCCTCCGACCCCATCGCGTTCAACGAAAAAGACGAGCGCTACGACGCCTATGTGGCTCGCACCCGCGATGGCAAATACCTGTTGATCGACACCGAGAGTCACGTCACCAGCGAGATTCGGTTTCTCGCGGCCGACACACCCAACGGCGATTGGCAGTTGATCGAGCCGCGCAAAGAGGGCGTTCGCTATTCGGGCGACGAGGGCAACGGCATCTTCTACATTCGCGTCAACGATACCGATCCCAGCTATCGGCTGGTGACCGCGCCCGTGGCCACTCCGGGCAAGGCGCATTGGACCGAGTTGATCGCCGCGCGCCGCGATGTGCCCATCGAAGATATCGACGTGTTCAACGACTTCTACGTCGTCTCCGAACGCATCAAGGGACTGCCGGTTCTCCAGGTCTTCGACGCCAGGACTCGGCAGCAGCATGCCATCCAGGTTCCCGAGCCCGCCTACAACCTGGGCTCGGCGATCAATGCGGAGTTCGACACGAGCAAATACCGTTACACCTATCAATCGCCCATCACGCCGAGTTCAACCTTTGAATACGACGTCAAAACGCAGGCCTCCACGCTGCTCAAGCAGCAGGAGGTGCCGGGCGGCTACGACAAATCTCTCTACGCAGTCGAGCGGCTGTTCCTGCCCGCCAAAGACGGCACCGGCATTCCCACCACCGTCGTCTATCGCAAAGACCTCTTCAAGCGCGGCCAAAATCCGCTCTATGTTTACGGATACGGCTCCTACGGCATCGTGATTCCCGACTCGTTTACGGTCACTCTCCTTCCCCTGCTCGATCGCGGAGTGGTAACGACGCTTGCGCACATCCGCGGCGGTGGAGAGCTGGGCGAGGCTTGGCACGACGCGGGAAAGATGATGACCAAGCGCAACACATTTACTGACTTCATCGATGCCACCGAGGGTCTGCTCGCGCAGGGCTACGGCAAGCGCGGCGAGGTCGGCATCGAGGGCGCCAGCGCCGGTGGAATGTTGATGGGCGCAGTCACCAACATGCGTCCCGATCTCTTCAAGGTGGTGCTGTGCGAGGTGCCCTTCGTCGACGTCATGAACACCATGCTCGACGCATCGCTCCCGCTCACCGTGCCCGAGTATGAGGAGTGGGGCAACCCGAACCACAAAGACGCCTTCGATTACATGCTGACCTATTCGCCCTATGACAACGTCGCGGCAAAGAACTATCCGGCCATCCTGGTGCAGACTTCGTTTGACGATTCGCAGGTGATGTATTGGGAGCCGTCAAAGTACGTGGCCAAGCTGCGCGCCCTCAAGACCGACAACAATCCGCTGGTCTTCTTCATCAACATGCACGGAGGCCACGGCGGCTCGAGCGGGCGCTACGACCGCATCCGCGAAGCCGACCGCCGCTACGCATTCATGCTGACGCAACTCGGGATCACGCAGTAGGCAATCTCAATCTCATAATTTCCCACTGAAGTGGGTGCCCCAGGTCTCGATAGCGCTCCAAGCTCAATAAGGTGAGCGCGTTGAAAATCTCGCCAAAAGTTTTGTGCTAATTCTGCGCTTGATCGCCTGCGGCAATTCCACTGACAGTGAGGCCGCCTCCGAGTAGTCGACCACATAACCGAAACCCTGGTAAGCGTGGTCCCAAAGGGCAGGGTGTTATCGTTGCGATCATGGTGCGTTTTGCGCTTCTTTGCTGCCTTGGGGCCGTGGTGTTTGACGCGACAGGATGCCGTAGGCACTCGAATGCTCAGAAAGTGGGGAGCGTGGAGCCCTATATTTCTGATCCGAATTCAGTTGGGTTTGATATTTCTCAGTTGCCAAGCAATGACGGATCGAGACGGTGGCTCGCGACCTATTCTTATCAGAACAAGACAGCCAAATTCACAATTGAGATCGGCCCTCCGGTCCCGATGGATTCTGAAGCAGGCGGAAGTCTCAACATGTCGTCGGGCACCGGAGCCATTCTCTCCGTTGTAGATTCGGACAACAGCACAATGCTAGTTGCCCTCGCCAAGGCACTTGAGGCGAAACACGCTCCGGCGCACGTTGAGAGAGCGTCGCGCCTACCTTTCACGTATGTCATTCTTGGCGAGAACAATTCTCAGGCAAGCGGGGGAGGATTCTCTGTCAAGCCACCCGGGAACTGGACTGCAATGAAGATTTTCATCGGCGAAGGGGACGACGAAGCCGAGGTTTTCCTAAATTTCAATCCCGTGTCCAGAAAGGGTCAGTTTTCGGAGAAGGACATTGATTATGGTGATACTGTTCTGGCGAAACTGGCGACGGTGCTCTGATTGGCGGGTGGCCCCGGTCTATAACAACAATGAGGGGTGCCCCCGGTCCCTCGTCCGCCGTGGCGGAGGGACCGGGGTGTAGCGCGAGGTCTGCTCTAGCGGCTAGAAGCTAGGAGCTAGAAGCTGGCTTCTAAAATTCTTGTCAATAGGTAATCCGAAAAATAATTTTCAACTCATTGATTCCATTACGAATTTTCCTTGCTCGATTTTGCGTATTAATTATCTCGATTAGCGCACAATAGAGAAGTAGTCAAAATCAAGGGCATGGGAACCAATCCCATGCCCTTTTGCTTTTCAGGAGCGAACGATGCCCAATAATGCTCAAAAACCGGCAAACCGAGTGAGCGAACCCGCAGTCCCTGCGGACATGTCTAAGTCGGTGGCACAGGAAGCAAAAGGGCGCATCGCAGTTTCCGTTAAAGCTGTATGGCTGTATGCGCTGGCACTCAAATCCAGTCGCAGCACCAGTTGCCTCACCGCAAATTCCAAGTTAGCAAAGACATTTTCTGCTGTATCCCTGTACGATTCGCGTCAGGCCAGGAACCAGTTCCACTGCTCCTCGGTGAGCGGAACGACGGACAGCCTGCCGATCACCAGCAGCGGCGAGCCGGCGAAGATCTTTTCCGCCTTGATCGCTGCCAGCGTCTTGGGAGTTTTGAGCCGCTTGCCGGCCTTCACCTTGACGATGGGAACCTTGGGGTCGCTGGCGTCGACGCTCAAGACCGTTCCGGCGCCGACGGCGGTGCGCTCATCCCCCGTGTGGTAGAAGATCCACTTCGTGCCCGCCTTCATTTCGCGCAGGTGCTTCACGGCCGCCGGCGCGGTCACTCCGTCCCACACAGTTTCTTTGTCGCGCACAAAATCGTCGTAGGAGTAAACGTCAGGTTCGGACTTGAAGAGAAAGTAGGCCATAACGGAGAACCAGAAAACAGAAGACCGTCGAAAGATGGCGACGGAAGCCCGCAGCAATCCGTCGCTGTTCCAGCAGAATACACGAGCCGACAGGAAATTGACCGCCGGAGCCCGAGCCCGGCTCAGCAAAATCCGATGTTCAGTCGACGCTATTCTGTTCCATTACAATCAAGAGGTTATGATTCGTTTCTCGACCGCCGGGGAGTCGCACGGGGAGGCATTGATCGCGCTGGTTTCAGGCCTGCCTGCGGGGCTGCCGGTCGACCTCGATTTTGTGAATCGCGAGTTGTGGCGCCGGCAGCAGGGCTACGGGCGCGGCGGCCGGATGAAGATCGAGACCGACAAGGCCCACATTTTGAGTGGCGTGCGGCACGGCAAGACCATCGGTTCGCCGATCGCGATTGAGATTGTGAATCGCGATTGGAAGAACTGGGAAGAGAAGCTGCCGGTTGAAGCCGGCGACCCGGCCAAGCATCAGGCCGTAGCTTCGCCGCGCCCCGGTCACGCGGATTTGGCGGGCGCGTTGAAATACAACTTTCCCGATGCCCGCTACGTGCTGGAGCGGGCGTCGGCGCGCGAATCGACCTCGCGCGTGGCAGCAGGAGCCTTTGCGAAGCTGCTGCTGAAATATTTGGGAATTGAAGTCGCCAGCCACGTGATTCGCGTGGGGCGGGTGGAGCTGGAACGCGCCGCGACCTGGGATGAGATTGTTGCCGTTGTCGCCAAAGACGAGATTGTGCTGAGCTGCGTTGACCCTGCCACCGAGGCGCGCATGAAAGAGGAAGTCGAGCACGTCTCCCGAACCGGCGACACGGTTGGCGGAGTCTTTGAAGTGGTGGTGCACAATGTGCCCGCCGGCCTCGGCACCTATGCGAATTGGGACGAGCGGCTGGATGGACAGCTCGCCTGGTCGGTGATGAGTCTGCAGGCAGTGAAGGCTGTCGAGATCGGGCGCGGCGTGGTTGCGGCGGAGTCGTTTGGGTCCGCGGTGCATGACGCAATTCACTATGCTGCCGGAGATATCGGTAAGCCGACGCGATTTACGCGAGACAGGAACAATGCCGGCGGTATCGAGGGCGGCGTCTCGAATGGAGAAGATCTGGTGGTGCGCGGATATTTGAAGCCGATCTCGACGCTGCGCAGGCCGCTGGAGTCGGTGCGGTTCGACACGCGCGAGACGACTAGCGCAAGCTATGAGCGGAGCGACATTTGCGTGGTGCCCGCGGCGGGGGTGGCGGCCGAAGCGATGGTGGCGCTGACCGTGGCGGGGCTGGCGCAGCAGAAGTTTGGCGGCGACTCGGCGGCGGAGATGAAGCGAAACTTCGATGGATACATCGAACAGATACGGAGCTATTAGAAGACAGAAATGATTCTGAAGATTGTGAAATATCCCGACCCGGTGTTGCAGAAGCCCGGTGAGCCGGTAACCGAATTCGACAGTGAATTGCGCAAGTTCGTAGCGGACCTGTTTGAGACGATGTATGCCTCGCAGGGCATCGGGCTGGCCGCACAACAAGTGGGCCTCGCCAAGCGGATTACCGTAATCGATCTGAGCCAGGGTAAAGATCCAGCGCAAAAGCTGGTGATCATCAACCCGGAAATCATTTTTCGCGAGGGCCGGCAATATGAAGAAGAGGGATGCTTGAGCTTCCCCGATATTCGCGAGAAGGTCGTGCGTGCGGCGAAGGTGCGCATTCGCGCGCAGGACATAACTGGCAAGTGGTTTGAGATGGACGGCGAAGAACTGCTGTCGCGCGCTTTTCAACATGAGATCGACCATCTCGATGGGATGCTTTTCATTTTCAGAATGAGCGGGCTCAAGCGCGATTTGAACCTTCGCAAGATTCGCAAGATGCAGCGCGAAGGCACGTGGTAGAGGCGTGAAGCTGGTTTTCTGCGGCACTCCGCAATTTGCCGTGCCCACGCTCGGCGCGCTCATCGCCGCCGGGCATGACGTTGAATTGGTGATCGTGCAGCCGGACCGGCCGGTGGGCCGAGCGCAGCAGATGATGGCACCGGCGGTGAAGCAGGCCGCGCTCAAGGCCGGGATTCCAGTCACACAGCCGGAGAAGATTCGCAACAACCCGGAGTTGCGCGCGCAGTTGGAAGCAATTGCGCCGGATGCAATCGTGGTGGTGGCGTACGGGCGCATCATTCCGCAGTGGATGCTGGCGCTGCCGCGACTGGGCTGCATCAATCTGCATGCATCGCTGCTGCCGAAGTATCGCGGGGCCGCGCCGATTCAGTGGGCCGTGGCCGAGGGCGAGACGGTTACCGGGAACACGACGATGCTGCTGGAGGAAGGCCTCGACACGGGGCCGATTTTGCAGCAACAGCAAGTGGAGATCGGGCCGGAAGAGACTGCGGCGGAGTTGTTTGACGTGCTGGCTGAGCGTGGCGCTCCGCTGGTTGTCGAGACGCTTGCGGGTCTGGCGGATGGGAGTATCCATCCGAGACGGCAAGAGGATGCGCTGGCGACACTGGCTCCGATGCTGACGCGCGAAGATGGGCGGATGGATTTTATCGCGAGGACTGCGACGGAGCTGAAGAATCGATGGCGGGGGTTTCAGCCGTGGCCGGGCGCATTCACCTCGATCGACGGGAAGAAGCTGATTGTGCATCGGCTGGCAGTTGCAGAGGAGCAGAGCGCAAGCCCGCGTGTCGATCCCGGCGCGGTGCTCGTCGAAGGGCAGCATTTATTGGTCGCCTGTGCGAAGGGGACGTGGCTGGAACTTCTCGAAGTGCAGCTCGAAGGCAAGAAGCGCATGGCGGCGGCGGAGTTTTTGCGCGGGACGCAACTCACGGCCGGCGCGCGGCTGGGTTGAGACAGATGACGGCAGTTTCTCCAGCGCGGGCAGCAGCTTTTCAGATCCTGATGGCAGTCGAGCGGGGTAAGGCGCATTCGGACGACTTGCTGCGCGGCAAAAACGTTGCGGCTCTTTCCGAAGCGGATCGACACCTTGCGACGGCCCTGGTACTGGGCGTGTTGCGCTGGCAGATCTGGCTGGATGCGCAAATTCATCCTTTGCTGACGCGGCCCAACGCGAAGCTTGACGCCGAGGCGCGTGTTGCGCTGCGCATGGGCGCGTTCCAATTGCGGCGGATGGACCGGATTCCCCCACACGCGGCGATTGATGAGAGCGTGGCGCTGACGAAGAAGGCGGGGCATCAGTTCGCTGCAAAGATGGTGAACGCGGTGTTGCGCAAGCTGAGCGGTGGTGCTCCGCGCTCTCCGATTTCGGACGAAGTTGGGCGAGATTCTGCGGCGGCAGTCGCTCATCCGCGATGGATGGTGGATCGGTGGGCAAGCTTCTATGGAGCGGACGCGGCGCGAGCGATTTGCGCGCATGGGCAGAGTCAGCCGGAAGCGGCGGTCCGCGTCCTTGATCTCGCGGTTGAGAAGGAATTATCAACAGAAGGCATTGTGTTGAAGCCGGGGGAACTGCTCAGCGCGGCTCGCATCGTTTCAGCGGGAGACGTGGCTGCGACGGCGGCGTTTCGCGAGGGACGGGTGCGGCTGCAGGACGAGGGATCGCAGTTGGTGGCGGAGATTGCGGGCCGCGGTGAAGCGATTCTCGATTGCTGTGCGGCACCGGGTGGAAAGACGCTGATTCTGGCTGAGCGGAATCCGGGGTCGCGCGTAGTGGCTTGCGAATCTAGCCCGCAGCGGCTGACGCAATTAAAGGAACGTCTGGCCTCGCTGGAAGAACGCGTTGAATTCAGGCTGGGCGACGCGGCAGAGCTGCAGGATGCGGACGCGTTTGATCTTGTCTTGGCCGATGTGCCTTGCAGCGGGACGGGCACGTTAGGGCGGAATCCGGAGATTCGCCACCGGCTGCGGGCGGAGGATCTTGCGCGACAGGCGGAGCGGCAGGAAGCAATTTTGCGTGCGGCATTGCGAGCGTTGCGACCGGGCGGTCGGCTGGTTTATTCCACATGCTCGCTGGAGCCGGAAGAGAATGAGCAGGTGGTTACGGAGGCGCTTGCAAGCACGCCGGATGCGCATGTGATTTCGATGCCGGATCGAATCGGAGAATTGCTGAGCGAAGGCACTCTGAAGCAGGGGAGTGCGGAGCGATTGCGCGCGTGCGTCACGAGCGAAGGCTATCTGAGGCTGCTGCCGGGAACGTTTCAGACGGACGGTTTCTTTATCGCAATGATGGGGAAACGCCGTGGGTGAAGCGCTGGCGGGCTATTCCTGCGCAAGACGCAACTGCGCGAAATCGCGGCCCAGTAATGCGCAGAGGGCTTCGACGACCAATTCGTGATCGCTGCGCTGCGGCAGGCCGGAGACGGTCGCAGAGCCCACGACCCCGGCGCCGGAAACATTGAGAGGGAAGCAACCGCCGTGCGTGGCGTAGTCGGCAATCGAAAGGCCCTGGCTTTGAAGCAGGGTCTCGTTTTTTAGTTTCTCTCTCAGGCCGCTCGCGTAGGAACTGTGCAGAAAGCGCGCGACGACGTTGCTTTTGCGGCGGACCCATTCGACGTTGTCAGGCGTGGTGCCGTCCATGGCGGCATAGAAGAGCGGTTGGCCGAAGCGGCGAATGTCGATGACGACGGCGAGACTGCGTTCGGCGGCGAGGGTCCTGAGCCGCGTGCCCAGCTCCCATGCGATTTGCGCATCGAGGCGTGGCAACACGAGTTCACGCTCCTGCAGGGCTATCTGTTCCAGATCTTCTTTCATTCCCATGGAGAGGTCCTTTCAGGTCACTGCCATCCTAAGGTATTTTCTGCAATCGTGTTGTCTTTTGAAGTGGTGTAAGGTTACTGCGCTCTGTTAGTCGCGTTGACTTTGCGCTTACGGCTTCGGGCTAAATTTCAGAAAATGCTACAGTGCGAGCGCGGGGTGCGGACAGGGCAGCGAGGCCAGAGGTCAGGTCTCGGTGCTTTCTTCGATTGCAATATTGGATTGGGGCACGATGCCGAGGCGCTGGTAGATGGGGCGCATCTCGCGGCGCAGGTGCGGGATGCGGAACCAGAACCAGAGTGCTCCCAGGATGCAGGCGACCCCGCTGACAATGACGGTGCGGGGAGCGCCAATGGCATGAGCGAGTGTGCCGGCAAGCAGGCTGCCGAACGGGGCCATGCCGACGAAGGCCATGGTGTAGTAGCTCATGACGCGGCCGCGCATCTTTTCGTCCACAAGAGTTTGGATGATGGTGTTGCTGGCAGTAAGGCCTTGCATCATGCCAAAGCCGATGAGCAGCATGAGCGGCAGAGAGAGCGCGAGGGAGGTGGAAAGGCCGAAGGCGATCAGTCCGACGCCGAATGCTGCGGCCGCGATGGGGATCATACCGGTGAGCCCGCGAACCGAGCGGCGCGCGACCATGGCCAGGGCCGAGATGAGCGAGCCTACACCGACCGCGCCCATCAAAAAGCCGAGCGTGTGAGGACCGCCGTGCAAGACCTGTGCGGCGAAGATCGGCATGAGCACCATGAATGGCCAGCCCATCAGGCTGAGGAGGGCGAAGAGAGACAGGATGGTGCGGATAGGCATGAAGCCGGAGACATAGTCCCAGCCCTCGCGCAACTGTTCGAGCATTGACGATGTGTGGCGCTGCTCCTGGGATCTGGTAATGCGCATCATCAAGAGCGAAACGATGACTGCGATGTAACTGACGCCGTCGACGAGGAAGCACCAGCCTTCGTTGGTGGCGGCAATCAACAATCCTGCGAGGGAAGGGCCGATAAGGCGCGCCACGTTGACCATGGACGAGTTGATAGCGATGGCGTTGGAGAGGTCGGTGCGGTCCTCGACCATCTTGACCATGAAGGATTGACGGCCGGGCATATCGAAGGCGTTGATGAAGCCCTGCATGACGCTGAGAGCGAGGATTTCCGCAATGGTGATGCGATGAGAGAGTGTGAGCCAGGCGAGCGCGAGCGACTGGAGCATAGCCAGGGTTTGCGTCCAGACCAGCACCTTGCGGCGGTCGATGCGGTCGACAATGACGCCGGCGAGTGGCGCGAGCAGAAATGTGGGGATCTGGCCGGCGAAGCCCACGGTGCCCAGCAAGAGGGAGGATTTCGTCAGGCGGTAGACGAGCCAGGAGGTAGCGACACGCGTCATCCACGTGCCGATGAGCGAGATGCTCTGACCGCCAAAGAAGAGGCGAAAATTGCGATGGCGCAGAGCCCGCCACGCGTGCGAGAAATCGCGCCGCGCGGGCAAACTATCCCTCCTGTGTTGAGGTTCGGTGGCTTTGGGCGTCATCCGCTTTTTAGATGTTGAAGGATCGCGAAACGAACTCGCTCATTTTGCGACTGTCAGGTTGACTTGCATGGTGAGATCCACGCGCGCGCCGGCTGGCGGCTGCTGAGCGACGACTGAACCCGGAGCCACGAGCGGAGCGGGCGGCGCATTGCCGCTGCCGACGTGAGCCACGGGGACATCGATGAATAGGGGCGTTGCAGTTTTTATGCCGACAGAGGCGAGTTGCGCCTGCGCGGTGACGACGGGTAGACCGGTGAGGTCGGGCATGACATAGCCGTCAGAGGCTTCGATGTCGGGCACGGCAATGAGGAGGCTGACGCTGGGCTGCTCGATGCCCTGCGCGTGCGGCGGCGGGTCCTGCGAAACTACGGTGCCTTCGGCCACGGCGGCATCACGGAAACGAGCGATGGCGCCGACATCGAGGCCGACGCGACGCAATTCGAGCGAAGCAAGGCGCTGATCGCTGCCGATTGTGTCAGGGACATCGACCTTTTGCGGGCCCAGGCTCTCGGCAACGCGTACATGCCACTCGCGGCGCACCACGGTTCCTGGGGCAGGAGACTGAGACAGGATGTGGCCGGCGGCGACGTCACCTGAGTAGTAGCGGTTGTCGACGTTCAGATTTAGCCCCATGCCGGCGGCCTGGCTACGTGCGTCGGCCACGGTCATTCCCTTGAGCGCAGGGACTTGCACTTCGGCTCCGTGAATCGCGAAGTGCATGGTGGTGATAGCCGAGAGCAAGGCGATCGCGACTAGGACCATGACCAGGGATGCCATGCGGAACAGCTTGAGAAGGAAATGACGGCTCATGGTTCGGGCTCTCCGTCGGGATAGACGATTTCGTACTCGATACTGGCAGCCTTTTCGAGCATTTGCGAAACGGAGCAGTACTTGTTCTTGGAGAGCGAGACAGCGTCTTCGACGGCCTTGCGGCTCAAGTGACCGTGCACCGCATAGGTGAGTTTGATGTGAGTGAAGACCCTTGGGGGCGCGTCAGCCTGGGTGGCGGAGGCAGAGACGCGCAGTCCGGTGATCGACTGACGTTTCTTCTTTAAGATGCTCACCACGTCGACTGAAGTGCAGCCACAGAGCGCCATGAGGACAGCTTCCATCGGGCTGGGGCCCTGGGTGTGAGCAGAATCCGCGTCGAAGAGGATGGTGTTGCCGTTCTCTGCGATTCCCTCAAAGATGTTGTCGTGCTTCCATTCGCTATGGGCGATCATGATGTGCTTCTCCGGGATTTAACGCGTATTGTCGGTGACCGGTTCGGGATGAATCGTTACTCGATATACCTCGGGGCATTGCAGCTTGAATCGATCCTCAAGGGCGGTGATGATTTCATGGACGCGACCCATGGTCAGGTTATCGGGCAACGTGCAATGGCAGGAGAGGTAAATGTGTTCGCTGGACCGGCCTACTGAAATTTGATGGACGTCGATGATGTCGCTATAGTGAGCGGCTGCCGAGCGCAGGGCTACTTCGATGCGCCGGTCTTCAATCAAGTTTTCGGCAGGCAGCTCGATCGTGGCTGGTTCGCTCTCGATGTGGGTCACCACGGTGTCGATCTCCGGTGTTTCGCGCAGAATCTCGGCTTCGAGCGCGGTGACGAAATCGTGGGCCTGGAGCAGGGGCATCCTCTCATCGACTTCTACATGCTGCTCGACGTGGAGCTTCCCATGTATCGACTGAATGCTGAGTTCGTGGAGGCTGACGTTGTTACGCGCGCCAACGGCACGGACGCGATCGAAGATGCTCTCGGCGCGAGCCTGACGAGGGACGGCATGAATGACGACATCGGCTCGCGGCAGAACGCGGTGAACCGCATCGGTAGCGGCCTGCGTCAGTTCACCGGTGTGCTCAAAGGTGTAGCGGCGAG
>Ga0181516_10000551_pt1 | contig 33690 bp, 29 predicted proteins | sample PEATcosm2014_Bin_25_FD_121104 | JGI IMG/M metagenome (GOLD analysis project Ga0181516, IMG submission 121104) | Peatland microbial communities from MTU Mesocosm Facility, Houghton, MI, USA - PEATcosm2014_Bin01_10_metaG | ecosystem: Environmental > Terrestrial > Soil > Wetlands > Peat | place... | reverse complement strand
GCTCGTAATTGTGAATATGACCGTTGAAGACCACAACCCGCGCATGCATCTTCGCCAGATGCGCCTCGAGTATCCCGCGCAAACTCAGAGCCTCCTTCGACGGCAGATGCGCAAAGATCTGCGACTGCTGATCGACCACCCACGGCACGTGATAGAGGATGAAAACAAACTGCACCTGGGACGGCAAATGTCCGAGCTGCGCCGCAAACCACTCCCCCTGCTGGCTCGGCGGCCCCACGCCCATCGTCGCGTCGAGCGAGATCACGTCCACATTCCCGATCAGCGCCGAGTAGTAGCGTCGGCCTTGAATCTCCGGATAATTGCGCAGATAATTCGCAACCCCGGCCTGCGCGCCACCATAAATCTCGTGATTGCCCAGCGTCGGCAGCGTGAGAAATCCATTGGCCCGCCAGCTCGCCGTCTCCACGGCATACTCCTGCCAGTCGCGATAGTCGGCTCCGGTAAAAGGCATATCGCCAGTAAGCAGCAGCACCTCGGGCCGTTCTTCGCCGACCCGCTCCGCGAGCCATTTGCGCACCCGCGGGTTGGTGCCGCTGGTCCTCGCCGGATCGGTAAACCGCATATCGCCATATGCGATCATGCGAATCGGCCGATCTGCCGAAAACTGAGAAAACGTAAATGTCGGTGCGGAATCAGGCGGCTTGACCGGCGCCGCCACGCCGTTCGCAGCGCCCAAAAACAGCAGCGCGCAGCTCCAGCGCAACAACCCATTGCATTTCGAGGAATGAAGCCGGCTCACGGCCTCAGAGTATCATCCGGTTTCATCCCGCAGGCTCGCGCGTCCCAGCAACATTCGCTTCTGCTAATGAATCGTCGCCCGCACAAAACTGCTCCAGCGTTCTCGGATCGTCCGCGTCACCGGGCACGCAAAGTAAATCTCGCGATTCAACGCCATGAGAATCTGGATCGCCTTCAACTCCGCATCGCACGTCGCGAGGTCGCCGCCCGTGTGCGCATACTCATCGGCGAGGTACTCGATCGCGTGCCCCAGCATCTCCAGCCCGCGTCCCGCTTCGTATCCGATTCTGCGCCGCCTGAAAACCTGCACCGCCGGAATCGACGCAATCACGCCTGTCATCGAATCCGCTGTTTCGCCGGGCAATTGCGAGACTGCGCTCAGCTTCGTCCCGCACTTCGCCTGCTCGTCGACAATTGTCAGCGTTGTCATTTTTCAAGTGTCCTGATTTGAGACACTCGATTATGCATTCATATTGAGGAATACGACGTGACGCGGCTCACTGTGCTCGCATCCCGCAGTTGCATATACAGTTCTGAGAGCGACAAACTGAATCATTGCGGTGCTGCGGCGCGGGCAAGGCCTTTCTGCGCCAAATCGCCATACCATTGGAGTTTTCAGCAGATGCACAGAGCCGATCGCCTTGACGTTATGAGGTCGAAAACCTAAGCTCAAACCAGCGGCCTGTTCGCACCGCAAACCGTTCAGCAATATGCCCGGCACAAGCTCAATGAATCAGTTTTAGACAAGGTTGCGATGACAATCCCCTACCACTGGCAATATCTCCCGCTGTTCCTGCAAATCCTTGTTGCTTTTGGGCTTGCCACGGCGATGGTGGTGGCTTCCTGGTTCGTCGGACATCATCTCAACTCCAAAACCAAGCTCGCCGCCTACGAGTGCGGCATCGAGGCCGTGGGCGACGCCCGCGCCCGCTTCAGCGTCCGCTTCTACATGGTCGCCATGCTCTTCATCCTCTTCGATGTTGAGGCGGTCTTTATGATGCCCTGGGCCGTGATCTACCGCAAACTGCCCGCCATCACCGGCAGCCGCCTCTTCGGCTTTTGGGAGATGATCGTCTACCTCGGCTTCGTTGCCGTCGGCCTCTTCTACATCGTGCGCAAAGGCGTCCTTAATTGGAGCCAGGATAGGGCGGACCTCTGATGCCTGCCGAATCCTCCAAAATTACCCTCGCGGACAGGGCTGCCGTCCTTGAAACCATGTCCGGCCATCCCGCCGTCAAAGCCATCCTCGCTTGGAATGCCGCCGCTCTCGAAGACGCCAAGTTCGATCGTGGCGAGTTGACCCTCACCATCGCCCGCGACGCAATCCGCGACGCTGCCGCCACCGTGCAGGCCGCCGGCTACAACTTTTTTGAAGATATGACCGCGGTCGACTGGTTCCCTTCCGAGCCGCGCTTCCAGCTCAGCTATCACATTCTCTCCCACTCCTATAAGGAGTACGTTCGCCTCCGCGTCCTCATCGACGGCGACGATCCGGTCATTGACTCCATCACGCCCGTCTGGCCCTCGGCCAACTACTACGAGCGCGAAGTCTTCGACCTCTTCGGCGTCCGTTTCGCCGGCCATCCCAACCTCCGCCGCATCATGATGCCCGACAATTGGAAAGGCCATCCCCTGCGCAAGGACTACCCCGTGGAGGGCTACCGCTGATGCATTTCTCCTTCAGGCCTCGAATCGAGCCTCAGCCGGTTGGTTGCGAGTTCCTCAAGAATTCGCGACCCCTTGCTGCGCTTGAGATTCCTCTCGGTGAAGGAGGAATGCTGTAATGCCCGAATACGACGTAGGCTTACCCATCCTCGAGGCTCCGCTCGCCGAGGGCGCCAAAGACCAGCACATGGTCCTCAACATGGGCCCTCAGCATCCGTCTACTCACGGCGTGCTCCGCCTCGTCCTCGAAATCGACGGCGAAATCATCGTCCGCCTCTATCCCGAAATCGGCTATCTTCACACCGGCGTCGAAAAAACCTGCGAAGCCAAGTTCTATCAGCAGGTCGTTCCCCTGACTGACCGGCTCGACTACCTCAGTCCGATGGCCAACAATCTCTGCTACTGCCTGGCTGTCGAAAAACTTCTCGATCTTGAAATTCCCGAGCGCGCGCAGTGGATCCGCGTCATGCTCACCGAGCTCACGCGCCTCAACTCCCACCTGGTTTGGCTCGGCACCCATGCGATGGACATCGGTGCCCTCACCGTCTTCCTCTACACCTTCCGCGAACGTGAAGACATCCTGCGCATCTTCGAGCACGTTGCCGGCCAGCGCATGATGACCAGCTACTTCCGCATCGGCGGCCTCGCCATGGAGCCGCCCCTCGACCTGTTCGATCGCATTCAATCCTTCATCAAGATCTTCCCGGAGAAGATCGATGAATATTCCAACCTCCTCACCGGCAATCCAATCTTCATCAATCGCTTGAAGGGTGTCGGCCATCTTTCTGCTGCAGAAGCCATTGCGCTCGGCGTCACCGGGCCGCCTCTGCGCGCATCCGGCGTCGACTTCGACCTTCGCCGCGATCGGCCCTACTCCGGCTACGAGAAGTTTCAGTTCAAAGTCCCGACCTCTACCGTCGGCGACACCTGGGCACGTTACGAGGTTCGCCTGATCGAGATGCGCGAGAGCGTCAAGATCATCCAGCAATGCCTCGACGGCATGCCCGGAGGGCCCATCAAGGCCGACGCGCCCAAGATCGTTCTGCCCGATCGCGAAAAAATGAAGACCCAGATGGAAGCCCTCATCCATCACTTCAAAATCGTGACCGAGGGTTTCGCCGTCCCCGCAGGCGAGGTCTACCAGACCATCGAAAGCCCGCGGGGGCAGATGGGCTACTATGTGGTGTCGGACGGCACCGCAAAACCTTATCGCGTGCACATGCGCAATCCATCCTTCGCCACTCTGCAGGCCCTTGAAACCATGTGCAAGGGCCGCATGCTGGCCGACGTCGTCGCTGTAATCGGATCAATCGACATTGTCCTTGGAGAGATCGACAGATGAGCTTAATGAACTTTATTGCTCAGGATCAGTACGTTTCAAGGCTGAACGAGCGCGAACAGATTGCACTCAACTTTTTTGATGGCGTGGCCCAGAACCTTCGCTCCGATCTGGATCAGGCCCAACAGCACAAAACCCAGTCCGGCGGCGATTCCAGTGACTTCGGAAAAACGCTGGGCGCTCTCGATATCAACCTGGACGTGAAGCGGTCCGAGGACGGCCATGCGCCTTCGACCTTTATCCTCTCCAGCGCGTATTCCGAGATTCGCTTCATCGCCAACAATCCGCCGGGATGGATCTTTATCCAGGTTTCAAAAAGCTCCGCCATGTTTGAGGGAGTCCTTCAATTCGGCCTGGTCGAGGTGGTGCTCCACACTCAACCCAACCGGCCCTATGAATTGAACTTCGTTCGTCTCGCCTGGCTGTGGAGCGAGGGCATGCCGGACAAGGACAAGATTCGCCCCCGGCTCGTCGTCGACCAGCTCTGGAAGCACCTCCTCAATCCGCAGGTTCTTCCGCAACTCGAAGAGTTCAACAAGCGGAATGGACAGTGACCGAAATCTACGATGCAGTGTTTGCCGAGCTTTGGGTATCGCTCGCTTCCCTGCTTCGCAGCTACACCGCGGCACACGGTTTGAATGGGGATCGACAGGCTACAGTGGAATTAGGGGAACGGCGCATCACGGTGCGCCACAGCGATAAATGGCTCGACCTCTCACGCAGCGGCCCGCACATCGAGTGGTCGCGCGAGGACGGAACAACTGGAGTGCTTGAGTTGACTGAGGCTGGAACATTGCGATCGACCGAGGGCCAGCAGGAAATGGATTTGGCCGCAGAAGCATGGGCGCGGGAGCTGATGCAATGAGCCCCGAAACCATGTCCATCTTCTCGCCCGCGCTGGCCGCCCGCTTTGACGCGCTCGCCGCCAAATACCCTGTCCGCCGCTCCGCCCTCGTGCCCATGCTCCTCTACGCGCAGGATGAAATCGGCTATCTCTCCGACGCCGTCATCGCCGAAGTTGCCGAACGCATCGGCATCACCGAGCTCGACGTCCGCAACGTCGCCACCTACTACTCCATGCTGCGCTTCAAGCCCGCCGGAAAATTCAACGTGCAGGTCTGCACCAACATCAGTTGCATGTTGCGCGGCGCCTACGATCTTTTCGAGCGCTTTCAGGACGAACTGCACATCGGCAACAAAGGCGTCACCGCCGATGGCGTCTTCTCTCTCGAAGAAGTCGAATGCATCGGCGTCTGTTGCTGGGCTCCGGCCATCCAGGTCAACTACGCCTTCCACGACGATCTGACCCCCGACCAGGTTCCGGAAATTCTCGCGCAGTACCGAAACCAGGTCCGAGACGAGAAGAAAAATGCCTAGACTTGTCTCCCATCCCGACGAAGTCAAGATCGTCTCCAGCCGCTTCGGCAAAGGCGCGGCCGCCATCGATAAATACATCGAGCTCGGCGGCTACGAGGCCACAAAAAAGTGCCTCGCCAACGGACCCGACTGGATCATCAACGAGATGAAGGCCTCCAACCTTCGCGGCCGCGGCGGCGCTGGCTTTCCCACCGGCATGAAGTGGTCCTTCGTTCCCAAGCAGAGCGCCAAGCCCAAATACGTCCTCATCAATGGCGACGAGAGCGAGCCCGGCACCTGCAAAGATCACCTCATCTTCCTCCACGATCCCCACGCCGTCATTGAAGGCACCATCATCGCCGGCCTCGCCATCGGCTCCAAAGTCGGCTTCATCTATCTGCGCGGGGAGTATCGCTACCTCCTCGAAATCATGGAGAAGGCCGTTGCCGACGCCTACGCCAAAGGCTTCCTCGGCAAAAACATCTTCGGCTCCGACACTGAGTTCGAGATCATCACCCAGTCCGGCGCCGGCGCCTACGAAGTCGGTGAAGAATCCGCATTGATGGAGTCGCTCGAGGGCAAGCGCGGCATCCCGCGCATCAAGCCGCCCTTTCCCGCAGTCGTCGGCCTCTACGGCGGCCCCACGGTCATCAACAATGCCGAAACCATCGCCACCGTGCCCCACGTCATCGACATGGGCGGCGAAGCCTTCGCTGCTGTCGGCACTCCGCGCAACGGCGGCACGCGCCTCTTCGGTCTCAGCGGCCACATCGAGCGCCCCGGCGTCTACGAGCTGCCCATGGGCTACAACCTCAAAAAAATGATCTACGAGGTCGGCGGAGGCATTCGCGGCGGACGCAAACTCAAGGCCGTCGTTCCCGGCGGCTCCTCCACGCCCGTTCTTCTGCCCGAAGAAATCGAAACCCTCGGCATGGACTTCGATCAGGTCGGCAAAGCCGGATCGATGCTTGGCTCCGGCGGCGTCGTCGTCATCGACGACCAGACCTGCATCGTCGAATTCGCCTTGCGCACCATCAGTTTTTATGCGCACGAGTCCTGCGGCTGGTGCATTCCCTGCCGCGAAGGCACCGACTGGCTCAAGAAATCGCTCACCCGTTTCCACGCCGGCTTCGGCACGGCCAAGGACATCGACAACATTCAATACCTCGCCGACAACATGATGGGCCGTACTTTCTGCCCGCTCGGCGATGCCGCGGCGATGCCCACGCTTGGCTTCGTCAAAAAGTTCCGCAAAGAGTTTGAAGATCATCTGGGCGGCAAACCCTGCCCCTTCGCAAAGCACGGGGCACCGCAGTTAACGGTGGTGTAGAAGGAGGTTGGAATCGCGATGAACATCGATCAGTCAATGCCCGGAAATGATCGTTCCAAAATAGCTGCGCGACTTGTTGAGTTAAGCAATCAAGTCCTTTCAAAGAAAAATAACAGGACTCACATTGCGTTGAAGGTTAAGAATCGTGTCGCGGTTCTCGTGTCACACTCCGACCGAGTTCAATTCATCATTTCGTCGACCGACCTCCTAGAGAGAGTGAAGGCTGAGAAATTCAATCTGAAACCAGCACCGAAATACATACCGATGCACGAGGTTAAGCATTACTTTGAGGGTCTAGGCCTAAATCAAATTCAAGCCCACGAGTTGCTCTTCAAAGAAATTGTGAATGAATCTGTGGCCGCAGTCTCGGACAGAAGACCAAAAGGGATTAAGTAACGAATGGCTGACGTAACCTTTACAGTCGACGGAAAAAAGCTGACGGCTCCCGCGGGAACGCTGCTCATCGAGGCCTGCCGCAAAGCGGGCATTCAGATCCCTGCCTTCTGCTACTATCCCGGCCTCAGCCTCCAGGCCGCCTGCCGCATGTGCGTCGTGCGCCAGGAGAAAGTTCCCAAGCTCCAGACCGCCTGCACCACCACCGTCGCCGAGGGCCAGATCTTCATTACGGAGTCGGCCGAAATCGCCCAGGCCCGCAAAGCCACCATCGAACTGCTCCTCGGCAATCACCCGCTCGACTGCCCCGTCTGCGACGCCGGCGGCGAGTGCGAGTTGCAGGACATGACCTTCAAATACGGCGCCGGCGAGAGCCTCTACACCGAGGCCAAGCATCACCGCGACGAACAGCAATGGTCCCCCGCTGTCTTCTACGATCGCCCCCGCTGCATCCTCTGCTACCGCTGCGTCCGCATGTGCGGCGAAGGCATGGATGTCTGGGCGCTCGGCGTGCAAAATCGCGGAGCCAGTTCCGTCATCGCTCCCAACGACGGCAACCAGCTCGACTGCGAACAGTGCGGCATGTGCATCGACGTTTGCCCCGTGGGCGCGCTCACCAGCGGCAGCTATCGCTACAAAACCCGCCCGTGGGAGATGAATCACGTCTCCACCGTCTGCACCCATTGCGCCGACGGTTGCAAAGTCACGCTCGGCGTGCGCCAGGCCAATGATGGATCGGAAATCATCCGCGCCGACAATCGCGACAAGAGCGGCATCAACAACGATTTCCTCTGCGCCAAGGGCCGCTTCGGCTTCGACTTCGTTGAAAGCCCCGACCGCCTCTCAACACCTCTGGTTCGCAACGCCGCTGGCGCGCTCGAGCCCGCGACGTGGGAGCACGCTCTCCGCTTCGCCGCCGGCAAGCTCAAAGAAATTCGCGACAGCAAAGGCGGAGAATCCATCGCCGTCATCGGCTCCAACACCACCACGAACGAAGAAAATTACCTGCTGCAGAAATTCGCGCGCACAGTTCTGCACACCAATAACATCGATCACGAACGCACCGCCGACTACGCCACTTTTTCCCAGGCGCTCGCCGGCCATCAACACCGCACAGCCGGCCTGCGCGACATCGGCAGCGTTCCTGCAATCCTGCTCATCGGCGGCAATCCCACTGAAGAGCATCCGCTCCTCGCCTGGCAACTGCGCACCAACGTCCGCCTCAATCGCGCCCGCCTCTACGTCGCCAACACCGCGCGCATCAAGCTTGAGCGTCAAGCCAAAGCCGCGCTCCAACTTCCTGCGGATGGCTACGCGAATCTCGCCGCCTATTTATCCGGCACGAGTTCCGCCATCGACAACGCCGCCTTCCGCGACGCAGTTCTCGCCGAAGAATCGCTCGTCGTCATCCTCAGCGCGGAGCTCACCGGCTCCCAGCTCACAGACCTCATCGCTTGGGGCCTCTCGCGCGACAACGTCCGATTCGCTCTCCTCGGCGCACATTCAAATTCTCGCGGCGCTGCCGACATGGGCCTGCTGCCCGATCTGCTTCCCGGTTACGTTCCCGTCGCTGCCCCCGGCGCATTCGCCGAAGAATACCCAGGCCTGCCCACCGCGCCCGGCAAGTCCCTGCCCGAAATCCTGGCCTCCGCCTCCGAAGGCTCGCTCGGCGCACTCTTCGTCGTCGGCGCCAATCCCGCCGCAAAGGCCAGCCTCACCACGGCAGCTCTCAAAAACACATTCGTCGTTGTTCAGGACATCTTCCTTACTGAAACCGCTGCCCTCGCCGACGTCGTCTTCCCCGCCGCCAGCCTTTACGAAAAGACCGGCACCATCACCAACACGTATGGCGACTTGCAGCTCGCCAAAAAAGCCGCCGATCGCGCCGGCGTCAAATCCGACTTTGAAATCCTCGTCCGTCTCGCCGAGGCCATGGGCGCCGACATCAAAAAACTTGTAGCCTTCGGCAAAGGCGGTGTCACCGCCGATCTCGGCCAGTCCCGTGGAGCGCAGGCCGGCGAAGCCGATCGCCACGCCGTCTGGCTCGCTGCCAATCACCTCGAACCCCGGCTGAGTCCCTTCGATCCGCTCGCCGTCCTCGATGAAATTGAGCGCCTCGTTCCCGGCTACCAGCTTGACCGTCTCAATCTTTTCGGCGGCAACGACGTCCCGACAGAGCCAGGCTTCGTGCCCGTGTCCGCGCTTACCGTGTCCGGCCCCATCACCCCCGTGCACGATTCGCTTTTCACTTCAGGAACCCTGGGCCATTACAGCCCCGCACTCAAAGAATTGGAGCAGCACCAGAACTCCGTACCCGCAGCAGCAGTGGCCGATTAGTTTGAGCGGCCAATTGATTTTTTGTTCGACTCTGAAAGGCTGAACCCGTGACGATATTGCAGTTTTTTCTCTGGAGCTTGCTTAAGGTCATCGTGGTCACGGTGGTGATGCTGCTCGGCGTCGCCTACACGGTGCTGCTTGAGCGCAAGCTCGTCGGCCGCATTCAGAATCGCTGGGGACCCACCCGCGTCGGCCCCTTCGGCCTGCTGCAGCCGCTGGTCGACGGCGCAAAATCGTTCCTCAAAGAAGACATCATCCCCACCGCGGTCTATCGTCCGCTTTATCTCCTCGCGCCCATTCTAGCCTTGAGCTGTGCGCTCATTTCCATCGGCGTCGTGCCTTTCGGCTCAACCAATATCAATGGTCCCGGCGGCTTTCACTTTTTCGAAATCGCCGACGTCAACATCGGCCTGCTCGTTATCCTCGGCATCACTTCCATCGGCGTCTACGGCATCGCCCTCGCCGGCTGGTCCTCCAACAACAAATATTCGCTGCTCGGTTCCCTGCGTTCCTCCGCGCAGCTCATCAGCTACGAGCTCGCCCTCGGCCTGTCTCTGGTCGGCGTCGTGCTCCGCGCCGGCTCCCTCAATCTCCGCGAAATCGTCGAGAGCCAGTCCCGCCGCGGCATGCTCTCGTGGAACCTCTTTGGCGGATTCCAGTTCGTCGCCTTCTTCATCTACCTCATGGCCGCCTACGCCGAAACCAACCGCTCCCCCTTCGATCTGCCCGAGGCCGAGAGCGAACTCACCGCCGGCTATCACACCGAATACAGCTCGATGAAGTTCGCCATGTTCTTCATGGCCGAATACGCCAACATGATTACCGTCGGCTGCGTTGCCACCCTGCTCTTTCTCGGCGGCTGGACCAGCCCTTTCGGCAACCTGATCCCCCTGCCGCAGAACTTCTTCCTGCAGGCCCTGCTCCCGATCTTCTGGTTCGTCCTCAAAGTCTTCAGCTTTCTTTTTCTCTATGTATGGGTGCGCGGCACATTGCCCCGCTTCCGCTATGACCAACTGATGAGCTACGGATGGTGCTACCTCATGCCGCTCGCCATCCTCAACATTGTCGCCACAAGCCTCTGGCTTGCGTATAAGTGATCGCACGATGCACCTGATCCTGTTTCTCGTTTTCGCCGCATTCTGCCTGGCCGGGGCCGTCAACCTCCTGCTCCAGACCCATCCCATCGACAGCGCTCTCTCGCTGATCGTGGTCATGGTCTCGCTTGCCGTGCTCTATCTCATGCTCGGCGCGGAGTTTCTCGCCGCCGCCCAGGTCATCGTCTATGCCGGCGCCATCATGGTGCTCTTTACCTTTGTTGTCATGCTGCTCAACGCCGGCCGCGAAGAGCGCACCCGCGGCAGCCGCTCCTACAAAGTCGTCGGATTCCCTGCCGTCGTCATCATCCTCGCTCTCATCGCCACCGTCGTCCTCCACACTCAAAACCTCGGCGCCGCAGGCCTCGCCGAGGGCCTCAGCAACCAGCCCGGTGAAACCAATCTCGACGTGCTCGGCACCATGCTCTTCACCAAGCTCCTGCTCCCCTTTGAAGTCACCTCCGTCCTCATCCTCATTGCCATCCTTGGCGCCGTCGCCCTCGCCCGTCCGGGCGAATCGGGAAAGCCGGTGAGCAAATGAGCCATCTCTTCCAGCAACAAGTCCCGCTTTCTCTCTATCTCCTGCTCAGCGCCCTGCTCTTCTCCCTCGGCATCGTCGGCTTTCTCATCAAGCGCAACCTGATCACCATGTTCATGTCGATCGAACTGATGCTCAACGCCGTCAACCTCACCTTTGTCACCTTCGCTCATCAGTGGCACACTGTGTTTCTTCAGACCCACACCGGCCCCGGAGCGGACGCCGTCAAGGGCCAGATCTTTGTCTTCTTCGTCATGATGGTCGCCGCGGCTGAGGCAGCCGTGGGCCTCGCCATCATTATTGCTGTCTTCCGCGCCCGCGCTACTCTGGCCGTCGACCGAATCGATTTGATGAAACTATGAACGTCTCTCTCCATCTCTGGCTGATTCCGCTGCTGCCCTTCGCCGGGTTTGTGCTCAACGGACTCCTCGGCCGCAAGTTGCCTAAGGCGCTCGTCACCACGATCGCCCTGCTGGCGCCGCTGGCCTCGTTCTTCGCTGTCCTGTCGGCAGCGCTTCTGGCGTGGCCAGGTACGGGCGCAGGCCCGGTACTCGTAGGATTGCCCCACGTCGAAACCTACGGCACCTGGATCAACGCTGGCACCCTCCACACCGATTTCACCTTCGTCCTCGATCAACTCTCGCTGGTCATGCTCCTGATCGTCACCGGCGTCGGCTTCCTCATCCACATCTACTCCGCCGGCTACATGGCCCACGAAGAGGGCTACTGGCGCTACTTCGCCTACCTCAACCTGTTCCTTTTCTTCATGACCGTGCTGGTCCTCGCCGGCAATGCCCTGCTCATGTTTGTCGGATGGGAAGGCGTCGGTCTCGCGTCTTACCTGCTCATCGGCTTCTGGTTCCAGAAAACCTCTGCCGCCGACGCCGGCAAAAAAGCCTTCATCGTTAATCGCATCGGCGACTTCGGCTTCCTCATCGGCATGTTTCTGCTGCTGGCCAACTTCGGCACCCTCACCTTTAGCGAAGTAGCCCAGAAACTCGCCGCCAATCCCGCATGGACCGGCGGCATCCTCACCGCGACGGCGCTCTGCCTGCTCATCGGCGCCATCGGCAAGAGTGCGCAACTTCCCCTCTATGTCTGGCTGCCCGATGCCATGGAGGGCCCGACACCCGTCTCCGCGCTCATCCACGCCGCCACCATGGTCACGGCCGGCGTCTACATGATCGCCCGGACCCACTTTCTCTTTGACCGCTCGCCTCTCGCGCTCACCGTTGTCGCGATCGTCGGCGCAGCCACCGCGCTCTTCGCCGCCACCATCGGCCTCGTCCAGACCGACATCAAGCGCGTCCTCGCCTACTCCACCGTCTCGCAGCTCGGCTACATGTTCCTCGGCTGCGGCGTCGCCGCTTATTCCGCCGCCATCTTCCACCTCATGACCCACGCCTTCTTCAAGGCGCTGCTCTTCCTCGCCGCGGGCTCCGTCATTCACGCGCTTGACGGCGAGCAGGACATGCGCAAGATGGGCGGCCTGCGCAAGCATCTCCCCATCACTTTCTGGACCATGACCGCCGCGGTCTTCGCTATCGCCGGGTTCTTTCCCTTCGCCGGATTCTTCTCCAAAGACGCCATCCTCTACGCCGCCTTCGCGCAGGGTGGTCTCGGCATTGTCTTCTGGTTCATCGGCCTCGTCACCGCTCTGCTCACCGCCTTCTATATGTTCCGCCTCTGGTACATGACCTTCTTCGGCGAGTCGCGCAGCCCCGACATCCATCCGCACGAGAGCCCCTGGTCCATGCTCGCCCCGCTCGTCCTTCTCGCCGTACTCTCCGTCTGCGGCGGCTGGATCGGCATTGATCGGTTCTCCAATTTTCTCGCCCCCTCCGTTGGCGAACACCCGCTTGCAGGCAGCGCCCAGCTTGAAATCGGTCTCAGCATCCTCGCCGTCCTCGTCGCCGCGCTCGGCTGGTTCATCGCCGATCGCCTTTATCGCAAGCACCCCGACAGCCCCGCGCGCATCGCCGCCGCGGTTCCTGCCGGCTACAGCCTCCTGGCGCACAAGTATTACGTCGATGAGATCTACAACCTCCTCATCGTCAAGCCGATTCTTCTCACGTCCAAATTCATCCTTGAATGGGTCGTCGACTTCGCCATTCTCGGCGGCCTTGCCTGGCTTCTCGCCGGCATTGCTCAACTTGGTGGAGCCATTCTGCAGCGCTGGCAGTCCGGCAACTTGCGTTCCTACGCCGCCTGGCTCGCGCTCGGCGCCGCGGCTCTTCTCTTATTTGTGCTGGTGCCCTGGACCTCGGTCCTGGCCGGCTTCGGCATTCACGTTGGCATGGTGGGGCACTGATGAACGACTCAATCCTTACGCTGATCCTTCTCGCCCCGCTCGCCGGCGCAGTGCTCATCGCCCTCGTCCTTGCAATTTTGCCCAATCGCGGCAAACTGCCCGCGTGGATCGCCCTGCTCACCTCGCTCGTCACCTTCGGTCTCACTCTCCATCTGCCCGCCCACTTCGCTCACGGCCAGCCCGGCTTCCAGTTCGAATTCAATCTTCCCTGGATTGACATCCCACCCATCTCCTACCACGTCGGCGTCGACGGCCTCAGCCTCTGGCTTGTTGTTCTCGTCGCTCTGCTCGCCCCCGCCGGCATCGTTGCAAGTTGGAACTCCATCAACGAACGCCGTGAGCTCTTCTACCTGCTCTTCCTCGTCCAGCAGACTGCCATGCTGGGCGTCTTCATCTCCCTCGACCTCATGCTCTTCTACGGCTTCTGGGAACTTTCGCTCGTGCCGATGGCCATCCTCATCGCCATGTACGGCCGCAAAGACGGACCCAAAGCCGCCACCAAATTCTTCCTCTTCACCTTCATCCCATCGGCGCCGCTACTCGTCGCGATTCTCTGGCTCTACGCCAAAACCGGCACCTTCAACTTCGCCGACCTGCAATACGCCATCGCCACCGGCATCGTGCCCGCCGCTCCGCTCTTCTGGGTCGCGCTCGCATTCCTCTTCGCTTTTGCCGTCAAGGTTCCGGTCTTCCCGCTGCACGGCTGGCTCGCCGACACCTTTAACGAAGCGCCCGTCGCCATGGCCATGGTCGTTGCCGGCAAGCTCGGCCTCTACGCCATGCTGCGTTTCCACGTCGGCCTTTTCCCGTCGCAGGCGCGCCACATCGCTCCCATCCTCGTCGCCCTCGCGGTCATCGGGATTCTCTACGGCGCTTGCCTCGCCCTCGTCCAGCGCGACTTCTGGCGTTTCCTCGCCTTCGCCGCACTCAGCCACCTCAGCCTCATCGTCCTCGGCATCTATGGGCTCACCTTTACCGGCTGGGACGGCGCCATCTACCAGATCCTCAATCACGAACTGATCGACGCCGCGCTCTTTATCCTCTTCGGCGCGCTTGAGCTGCGCTACCTCACCAGCCAGATCGCCGCATATGGCGGACTCGCCGCCCGCATTCCGCAGACCGCCACCCTCTTCGTCATCGCCTCGCTCGCCATGATCGGCCTGCCCATGCTCAACAGCTTCATTGGCGAATTCCTGATCCTCTCCAGCACCTTCACCGGCGTCAGCCGCGGCTGGGCCATCACTGCGACTCTCGGCGTCATCTTGAGCGCGGCTTACATGCTCTGGCTCGTTCAACGTCTCTTCTATGGACCCCAAAGCCAGCTCGCCGCATCGAAGCCTCCCGCCGACCTCCGCTTCGGCGAACTCGCAATCCTCTGGCCCTTCGCCGTCCTCATGCTCGTCATGGGCCTCGCTCCATCGCTCTGGATCAACACCATCGAAAACCGTACCGGCCCGCCCGCCCCTCCACGACAGGTCCAGTGCTGCTCGTTCCTGACAATTCCATCTCAGGGTCCAGGCTCGACCACAAAGGAGGCACAGCAATGAACCCTGGCGACCTGCTGCGCATCCTTCCCGAAGTCATCCTCACCCTCACCGGCGTCCTCATCATGCTCATCGACGCCTCGCTCCCCGCCGCCTTCCCGCGCCGCTCTCTCGGCTGGGTTGCCGCCGTCGGCGCCACCGTCGCCATCTGGGCCAGCCTGTGGCAGCTTTCTCTTCCCGTCGGCACCGGCTTCTACGGCACCGTCGAAACCAGCCCCTTCACCGTCTTCTTTCACGTCCTCATCTGCGGCATCGTCCTGGTCGCGCTCTTGCTCGCGCTCGACACCCTCCCCGAAGACTCGCACCATCAGGGCGAGTACTACGCGCTGGTTGTCTTCGGCGCCGTCGGCATGTGCCTGCTCACCAGCGCCGTCGAGCTCCTGGTCGTCTTCATCGCTCTCGAAATCTCCTCCATCTCCACATACGTCCTCGCCGGCTATCGCAAACACACCGGCCGCGGTCCCGAAGCTGCCATCAAATACTTCCTGCTCGGCTCCTTCGCCACCGCATTCCTCCTCTACGGCATCGCGCTCATCTTCGGCGCCACCGGCACCACGCAGGTTTACGAGATCGCGCACGCCCTTGCCGCTGTTCCCAACGTCCCCAATCTGCCGCTCATCCTCGCATCTCTCGCCTTGATGCTGGTCGGCATCCTCTTCAAAGTCTCTGCCGCGCCCTTCCACGTTTGGACTCCCGACGTCTACGAAGGCGCGCCCTCGCCCGTCGTCGCCCTCATGTCCACCGCGCCCAAGGCCGCCGCCTTCGCCCTGCTGTTGCGCGTGGTCTATGAAATGTTCCCGACCCTGCGCTCCATCTGGTCGCCTATGCTCTGGGTTGTCGCTGTCCTCTCCATGACGGTCGGCAACCTCGCCGCGTTGCGCCAGCAGAACGTGAAGCGCATGCTCGCCTACTCCTCCATCGCCCACGCCGGTTATCTGCTTGCCGCCCTCGCCGCCAGCGCCTCCGACGGCATCGCCGCCGCCAGTTTCTACGCCGCAGCCTATGCCGCCATGAACGTCGGCATCTTCGCCGTCGTCACCGTCGTCAGCGGATACGACGAGAAACTTCCCCTCATTCAGGACTTCCGCGGTCTCATCTATCGCTCGCCCTTGCTCGGCGGCCTGCTGATTTTCTTCCTCGTGTCGTTAGTGGGCATTCCCTTTACCGGAGGATTCTTCGGCAAGTTTTATTCATTCTCGGCAGCCGTCAGCGGCGGAGCCATCTGGCTCGCCATCATCGGCCTGCTCAACTCCGGCCTCGCCGCGGCATATTATCTCCACCTGGCCTTCACTGCGGCCCAGCGGCCCACGGAACCGAGCGCGAATCCGCCCCGCTCCCCTCAAGTCGGCATCGCCGTTGCCGCCGCCCTGCTCTTCGCCGTCGCCGCCACCCTCGTCCTCGGCATCATTCCCGGAGCGGTGCTCAATGCTTCTCAAAGAGGGGCCCACACCCTTCAGCCGTTACCCACGGCGCAAACCGCTCCGCCCGTCACCTTGACCGTGCAGCCAGCTCCATAGCCGCTTGCGCCAGGGGCTTGCTCGTCTTTCTCTTCAATAAGTTTTTATAGAACTCGACATTCAGCTTCAACACCTTCCGATTTGAGAACTGCTCCATCACCCATCGCCGTCCCGCGGCTCCCATCCGTCGCCTCAGGTCAGGGTCTTCCAGCAGTCTCTCCGCCGCCTCGGCAATCGCCCCAGGATATCCGGCCGGGACCAGCAATCCCGTCACCTCCGGCAACACAGCGTCGCGCGCTCCCGTCGACAAGGTCGTAATCACCGCGATTCCCGTCGCCGAGGCCTCCAGCACTGCATTGGGAAATCCTTCCCTCTGGGTCGGCAAAACCAGCATGTCCATCGCCCGGTAATACGGCGCCGCATCCGCTACAAATCCGGTGCACACAATGCGTGGATGGTTGTGAATGCGCGCGCGCCACTCCCGGTCCAGCGCGTCCTCTGCTTCATCGAACCAGCCCACCAGCAAAAGATATGTGTTCTTGTGCGAGCGCAGAATCAATTCAAAAGCATCCAGCAATTCAGGCAGGCCTTTGTCCCGCGTCAGCCGTCCCACGAAACCAAGCACCGCGGCGGATTCCGGCAGCCCTTGCTCTTTCCTCACGTCGCTCCAGCCCGGCGAAAACCGCTTCACGTCTACGCCCACGCTGCTTCCCGCGCCCAGCAACTCCAGTTTCGCCGGCGGCGCAAGGTCCATTGAGATCGCCTGCCGCCTCAGGCTCGCACTGGTGCACAGCACGGTCCGTGCGCAGGCAGCTGTCAGCCGCTCTGCCACCCGCAAAATTCCCCGCTTGATTCCCGTCGCCGTCTCCAGCTTCAGCCCGCGCAGCAGATACACCCGGCACGGCACACCCGCAAGCAATGCGGCCACCATCCCCAGCAATCCTGCCTTCGGTGTGCTGAACTCAACAATGTCCGGCCGCGTCTTTCGCAGCATCCGCCACAAACGCGCCAGCGTGATCAGATCGTTCAGCGGCGCAATCTCACGCTTCATGGGAACCGCGATCGTCTCCACATTTTCCGTGCGGCCGATCCGGTCCAGCAACTCCCCCGGCCCGGCAACCAGGGTCACGTGAAATCCAGCCTCGCGCAGCGCGCGTAGCCGTCCGGTCAGCACCACGCAAGTCTGCGCACTCGTAATCCCCAGCACAATCTGAGGCGAATGCTCTGCGCCGCTCCTGTTTCCGGCTCTCCGCTCTGGCACTTCGAATACGTGCATCGATTCAGGCCGTACTTCTTTCTTTAGTGAGGCTTCTCTTTTTTAGGAAGTGTTTCTCAATCAATCTGCAAGCGCAGAAGCTCTTAAATCTCGATACGTGTACCGATATTTCCTTGGAAGGGGTCAACTGTACCATTTCCGTACACTCTGGCTTGTGCGGACTGTCACACCACGCAGTTACATCAATCCGCTACATTTGTTGCTACAGAATCAACTTCATGTTCAGACGGCCCAGGGTCCTCCTGCTCATTCCGCACCTCGGCGGCGGCGGCGCGGAGCGCGTCACCGAATTGCTGGCCTGCAACCTTTCTGCCGATAAATATGAGCTCCATCTCGGCCTGATTACGCAATCATCCGATTCCGCCACCGCGCTTCCCCGTCACATCACGGTCCACGGTCTTGCCGCCCGCCGCGTGCGCAGCAGCGCGCTCCCGCTCCTTCGCCTCATCCGCCGCATACGCCCCGACGTGATCCTCTCCGGCATGGCGCACCTCAATTTTCTGGTCCTGCTGCTGCGTCCATTGTTCCCAACTGGAACTCGCGTCCTCGTCCGTCAAAACGGCACTGTCTCCTCTGCGCTCTCTTCGCACCAATCGCCGGCGGTCACTCGCCTTCTCTACCGCCTTCTCTATCGCCGCGCAGACCGCGTCATCTGCCAATCGCAGGCCATGTCCGACGACCTTCGCGCCTGCGCCGGCACGTCGCGTCACCGGCTCGCCGTCCTTCCCAATCCTCTCGACGTCGAATCCACCTGCTCCATCCACCCCGCCGGCCTCTCTCCGTGGACCGGCCCCGGACCCCATCTGCTTGCCATCGGCCGCCTCTCCCACGAGAAAGGCTTCGACCTTCTTCTCGAGGCAGTGGCGCAACTCAAGCAAAACTTCCCTTCCATCGAAATTGCAATTGCGGGCCAGGGGCCGGAGGAATCCGCGCTCCGCGCCCAATGCCGCGCTCTTCAGCTTGAAAGCGCCGCGCATCTACTCGGCTACATCGATGCGCCCGGCGAGCTCAATCCCGCGGCAACACTGTTCGTCAGTTCCTCGCGCCACGAAGGCATCCCCAACGCCTTGCTCGAGTCTGCCGCCGCAGGTTTGCCGATCGTTGCTCTCCCGGCTTCAGGAGGAATGGTCGATCTATTGAATCTCCAACCCGGAGTCTGGCTGGCCCGCGAGGTCTCGACTGATGCCCTCACCCAATCGCTCTCCGCAGCCCTCGACGCGCTCTCTCCCGGCCAGCGTTTTTCTCACTTGTGGATTGAGCCCTTCCGCCTCGCAAACGCAATTCCCTCGTATGAAGCGCTGATCGATTCAACCCTTAGCGAGGAATTCGCTTGAGGCATCTGGCTCTTGTCATTCCTACCATCGACCGCATCGGCGGCGCAGAGCGCCAGGTCCTGCTCCTTGCCAAAGGATTGGCCCAGCGCGGCTGGCGCGTCTCTCTCATCGCGCTCTCAGGCACCGGTTCCAAATTTGCCGCAGAACTTTCCTCTGCCGGCATTGCCTACCACAGTCTCCAGATGCGCAGAGGCCTCGCCGATCCCCGCGGCTGGATTCGCTTCAACCGCTGGCTCCGCCATCACAATCCCGACATCCTTCACGCTCATCTTCCCCACGCTGTATGGCTGGCTCGCTGGTCGCGCCTTTTCGCCCCCGCCTGTGCGGTGGTCGACACCATTCACACCTCCGCAACCGGCACCTGGGGCCGCAAGCTCGGCTACCGGTTCAGCGATCGACTCTCCGATACTGTCACCGCCGTCAGCGATTCAGTCGCCGATGCCTACACGTCCGCCCACATGGTCTCTTCCCATCACCTGGCCGTCCTCCCCAACGGAGTCGACACCGAAACCTGGCAGCCCGATCCCTCCGCCCGCGACACGGTTGATCGTGAACTCGGCCTGACCGATGAGTTTCTCTGGCTTGCCGCCGGCCGCCTCGAGCGCGTCAAGGACTATCCCACCCTGCTCCGCGCCTTTGGCTCCATCTCTGCGCCTGCGCGTCTCGTCATCGCCGGCGCCGGGCCCGATGAGGCCGCTCTTCGCCTGCTGGCGCGCGATCTCGGCGTTGAAAGCCGCGTTCAGTTCCTCGGCTTCGTGCCCGATGTGCGCCGCTGGCTGCAGGCCGCCGATGGATTTGTGCTCTCGTCTCTCTGGGAAGGCCTGCCCATGTCCATCCTCGAAGCCTCCGCGTGCGCCGTGCCCTCCGTCGCCGTCGACGTTCCCGGCACCCACGAAACAATCCTTCACGGCCAGACCGGCTTGCTCGCCGAGCCCGGCAGCGTCGATGCTCTCGCCGTAGCCATGACACGCATGATGAATTTCGCTCCCCAATCGCGCCAGCTCCTGGGCCAACGCGCGCGGCAATTTGTCGTCGACCGCTTCAGCCTCAACTCGGTCCTCGATCGCTGGGAGACTTTATATGCCGAATTGCTCGATCGCGCCTCAGTTTCGGCCGTTTCAACCAGCCCTCGTCAGGCCTGAACCCGCGCCCCACGCGCTCCCCGCTTCATCCTCCGCACGCGCATTCTCCAAACCGCCAGTTCCTCGTAGCCTCGCTCCACTAGCCCCAGCGGTGTCCCTCGATACTCCTCCACGACGCGATCAAATGAAGTGAACCTCTCCGCATGCCCCGCCACAAATCTCCGCAACTCCTTCACCTCATCGTCACTCGCCCGATTCGCGTGCACACAGATCGTCCACAAGCCCGCCCGCTTCTCCACCGGCCCCCAAAGCTGCTGCGGAATCCATGTGACTCCGCCTCTCACCTGCGCCACACGCGCAAATCCATCCGAAAGATATTCGATCCCTTCTCTGCGCAGAGCCCGCAGCGTGCTTCGATCGAATCCGTGCCGCGGAGCTACCCACAAGCGCGGACTGAGCCCATGCTCGCGCAGAATCTCGAGCCCTGCCCCAATCCATCGCCGCTGCGTGTCCTCCGCCACGCCTGCGAATTCCGTATCCTCATGCAGCGCCAACATTCCCCGCTCCGGCTCGCGCACACATGCCGATAGCCATGCAGTGCAATCGCCGCTCCCTCCGCCTCCCGCGCCCGCATCTTCGCCCAGAACTCCGCATCGGCATCCTCCACCTCAAGTTCCGGGTCGCCGTTATCGGGAACCACCGCAAGCATCGGCCGAACGCCAAACTCATCGATCAGCGCCTCAAACCGCTGCCACCCGCTCCGCGACATCGTGGGACACAGATCGTCAAATCGCAACAAATACTGCGCCGGCCGCATCGCCATCACGCCGCCTCAATCCGCATGCGCAGCACTCTCCGCGACCAGTACCATAGAAACCCGAACGTGCTCACCGTCCACAGCGACGTCGCCAGCGCAATTCCCGCCACTCCATACCGGCGCATCAGCACCAGGTTCAGCACCACGTCGAGCCCCAGGTTCAGCAGCCCGCAGTAGAAAATCAAATCCGTTCTGCGCACCGCCAGCAGAAACCGATAGAAGACGCGGCTGCACACAAAAAATGGAATCTGAATCGCATACATCGCCAGCACTGGCGTCACCGCCGCCGTATCGCGCTCGCCAAAAGCTCCATGCTCAAACGTCACTCGAATCAGCGCATGCGCCCCCGCGATCAGCGCCAGCGTGACCGGCAGCGCCACCATCGCCGTCAATCCCACCCACGTTCGCATGGTCCGCCTGCATGCCGCCCAATCCCTCTGCGCCACCATCGCAGAAAAATACGGCGTCAGCGCCGAAGCCACCGCGCCCGCCAGCAGCGTCACCACCACACCCACGAATCGATTCGCATACACCAGCGCCGAAACACTCCCCGCCGGCAACATCGCCGCCATCGACTGATCCACCAGCAGCCCGCCCGACGCAACCACGCTGCTCAGCAGCACCGGCCCATATTGATGCGCCACCTCCCGCGTCGCCTCGTTCATCCCATACCAGCGCAGCCGAAACCGGTATCCATGAGCGTCCATCATCCACGCCATCCAGCCCGCGTGCACCAGCGCTCCGGCCACCGTGGCGTAAACCATCGCCCAGATGCCCAGGCGCGTGCTCAGCAGCAGCGCGCACGCCATCACCGTCAGCGGCAACACCACCGGCGCCACAGCCGGCACCGCGAATCGTTCAAATGTATTCAGCACCGCCGTGCAATTCGACGCGATCCCCGTCAGCAGCACCACCGGCAGCAATCCATAAAACAAATGCACCGCCAGCTCTAGCTTGGCCGGCGCAAAATGCGATCCCAGCAGCGGAAAGAACGCGCGCGCCCCCAGCCCCATCCCGAGCGTCCCGACAGCCAGCAAGCAGCAAAGCCACAGCATCGAGCTCGACAACAATTCCTGTGCGCGTTTATGTCCTTCGCGTTCGCGCACCCTCACCAACGTCGGAACAAGCGCCTGGTTCATCGATTCAGAAACAAGATTGATCAGCAGGTTCGGAATCAGCGCCGCCACCAGAAACGCATCCATGGCGTCCGATCGCCCATAGATTCCCGCAACCGCGAACTCCTTCAGCGTGGCAACCAGCTTCACCACGATCCCCGCCGCCGTGATCGCCGCTGCCGCCTTGAAGATCTTCCGGTTCACGCCCTCGGCCGGCAACAACCCAACCTGCGCGCTCATCGAGCTTCGCCTGAATTGAGCAAGCCGGTCGCGCAGGTGGCCGCACCGAATGCGCTCTTGGCCTCGCCGTTTGTAGCCGTGCCATAAACGCGCCCCATCAACGCAATCACTCCGAATAGCAGCCACGTCGTGCGGCTCCCCGTCGTCGTTCCGACCATCGAAGTCATGATCCACACCGTCAGCCATGTCACCAACAAAATCCGCGTTGCTCCGCGCATCTTCAGCGCCGCATAGAGCGCCATCGCCACAATCGCCGTCATCAGCGCGACTCCGCAGATTCCTGCCTCAACCGCGATCGACAACGCTGTATTGTGCGCCGTATCGATCGTCGCCAGCCCTGCCGCACTCACAAACGAGCCGGCCCCATGCCCCAAAAACGGCGCTTGCGTAAAGGCTCTCCAACCCGCCTCCCAGATGTTCACCCTCTGGTTCAGATCTCCGCCCTGCACCTGCTCGGTAATCGTCGCAATCCGCGCCAGGGTCTCCTGCGGAACCACGAACCACAGCGCTCCGCAAACCACCGGCACCGCCGCCAATACGCTCCACATGCTCCGTCGATGCCGCATCAGCAGCGCCGCCCCGCATCCCGACAACGCCACCACCGCCGCTGCAAAACCTCCGCGCGATCCCGTTATCAGCACCGCCGCAAGTCCCACCGGAAAATATCCCAGCGCAAAAATTCTTCCCAGCCGATGCCGCTCTCCATCCAGCAGCAATGCCGCCACCGGAAATCCAAGGTCGAGATAACGCGCCACGTCATTGGGATCTTGATCCACCGCGACAAACCGGATCTGCGCTCCGCCATGCGCCACGACCCAGGCCAGGCTCACCCCGGTCAGCACCGCCAACACCCACTCGCCCAGCAGCCACGCTCGCAGCAACGCCCGCAAATCGCGCGCCCCTTCGGCAAACTCCCACACCAGCCACACGATCGCCATTTCCTGAAAGTAGCCGCGCAGCCGCTCCAGCGTATCCCCCGGTTCCAGCGTCCAGAAATACGTGCAGCAGAACCACAGAAAAAGCGCCACCACCAGCCAATGCATCGCGCCAGGTCTTCTCGCTGCGCCGCTTTGCAGCATCGCGGGAGTCGCCACGATCAGCAGCGCCACGCCAATCAGCCGCGCAATGTTGCCCAACGGCACGCCAAAGTCGAGCGAATATTCCCAGGGAATCGCGAATGCCAACAGCAGCAGCAGGCCTCGCGCGACTGCCCGCATGGCTAGAACCTCTGCGAGTAAACCATACCCGCATAAATACTCACGCCCGCCGCCGATTGCACCGCAGACTCGAGGGTCCGATTCCACAAATTCTTGGCCGTCGAATCCGGCACGAAAAGAATGTCGCGGTCCTGCACCATCAAATCCGGGTCCTGTCCGTGCAGCAGCCGTTTCACATTCAGCGTCGTCACCGTGCGCCCGCCCTTTTGTTCGCGAATCAGCAGCGCCTTGCTCAACGCCGCGCTCGGCGTCGGCCCCCACGCCAGCGTCAGAGCCTGCACCACCGTCATGTGTTCTTTGGGATCGACGAGAAACCCGCCCGGCCGCATCACATCCCCCACCACATACACCAGCCCCGCTCGCTTCACTTCGACCGTGTCGCCCGGTTGCAATTCCGGATTCTGTTCCCCGGTCGCGCCCATTGCAGGCAACTCCACCGCCTGCGCGGCTTTCCCTTCGTCGCGATGCACGATCGTCACCAGGCTGCCCGCGTCCGCCGCCAGCCCCGACGCCGCTGAAATCAGATCCAGCAGCCTGTGATGCGCCGCAAATGGATACACCCCCGGCCGCGTCACCTCGCCCAGCACGCTCACATCCTGCCCCACCTGCACCGTCAGCATGACCGTGACTTGCGGGTGCAGCAGCATGCCCCTGGCCACGAGCGCCGCTTCAATCGCGTGCGCGGCTGTGCGCTCATCCATTCCTGCGACGCGCACTTCTCCCGCCAGCGGCAGCGTCACCGTTCCCACGCTTGATACCCGCGCCACTGAACGAAACTCCGGGGTGTGAAACTCGCTGACCTCGACCACATCGCCCGGCCCAATCGGCGCCGGCATCGGCTCGCCCAGCGCGCTCGCATTCGCAACCATGTCCGTCTGGCCTCCCGCCGCATTGCCCCACACCGCTGGAGATTCCTTCGCATTCGGCAGCACTCTCGTATTGCTGGGCTGCGTGGTATGCGCCACGCCTGCCGGAATCCCCGATGTGCTCGGCGTTGGCGCCTGTGCTCTCGCCATCGCGCACGTTGCAATCAGAATCAACAGCACTGCCGCGCCGCGCGCCGCCGACGGCTTAATCGTCTCAAGCAACAATGCGCCCCCCACTGCGATCCACAGGCCCACAAACAGCGTGATCGCCAGATCCACCGGCCAATCGGGACTCACCGGCTTGACCGGCTGCCGCGCCGCATCCACCACTTCAATGTTCGAGGTGTTGATTCCCGCGGTCAGTCCTGCCTCTTCTGCCTTTTCCTCGACGCGCAGATACAGTTCGCGATTGCGCTCTGCCTCCTCGCGCATCACAGCGAGGTCGGTGGCTGCCTCGTTCACCCGCATGCCCTCGGTCGTCGCCTGTTCCAGGCTCCGCCGCACCATCTCCTCGCGGTCCGATGCCGTCTTCCAGGCGCCTCGAAACCGCTCCACCAGCTTCGCGTCTTCCGCTGCAATTTGCCTGTCCAGATCCGACAGCTGCGCGCGAATCTCCACCACCCTCGGAAAATTCGGCCCATGCTCGGCGCTCAGCTGGCTCGCTTCCTGCTCAAGATCGCTGTGGTGCGCGTGCAACTGCTGCAACAGCCCCGTCCCAATGCTCGCGCTCTGCGCCTCGATGCCCGCATTGGCTCCCAGCACCTGCTCCGGATTTCCCTGCATGGCCGCCCGGTACTCCGCCTCATGCAAAATCCGGTCCGCCGTCGCCGTCACCAGCTCTCGCCCCAGTTCGTCCATCTCCACCAGCGCCGTATTGTGTTCCACTTCGCCCGTCTGTCCATTGGGCAGCGTCTCCGGCGCGTCCACCAGGTCATGCTGCCTTTGAAACGCCGCCAGTCTCTGGTCGTCCAGGTCCACGCGGCTCTTCAAATCCTTCAATTGTCCGCCCAGCCAGCCCGTCGCCTCCGCCGTGGCCGTCATGCGGGCCTCCGCGCTCTGCCGCACATACTCGGCTATCAGTGCATTCACCACCGCCGCCGACAATGCCGGATCCTTCGATCGAAACCGGATCTGCACAATCAGCGTCCGCGGCAGCGTCTTCACGTTCAGCCGTTTTTGAAAGCGCTCCAGCAGGTAGGCCTGCGCCTCAGGTCCCGGCGCATCCACTTGAAACCCCGGATACCGCCGCGCAAATCCGCCCGCGAATCCCGGCGCCACACAAAGCTTTTCGCTCTTGATCACCCGCCAGGCCAGTTGATCGCTGCGAAACAAGCTCGCCAGCGTCTCCAACTGCGCATCTCCCAACGCCAGCAGCCGCGATCCCAGCTCGCTCGCTCCATCCGAACTCAGCGCCGTCGCCGGCGCCGTCCGCAACTCCACCCTGGCGCTCGCTTCATATTGATTGGGAACAAGCGCGCAGTAAACCGCGCACAGCAGCAGCAATCCGCCCACGGTGCCCAACACAAAACGGCGTCGCCGAGCCAGCACCGCCCACAGATCCCGCAGCGATGCCGTCGATCCGGCCCGCGCGGCATCCACCGCCGCCAAAGCCTCGGGCGCGTTCGACACGTTGTCATCAGCAGCGGGAACATCCGCCAAAGCAAGGCCCTCAGTTCAAGACCCCTCCGGCGTGCTCAACAATCTGCACACAAAGCAAAACACCACTGCGAAGGAGTTCCCCCACAGTCTCAGCAATCTGCCTTTGAATCGTTTGTGAGTTGTGTCACCCTAGTCCGGGAAAAATCAGCCCGACGTAACCGCCCGCAATCGGTGCAGCCTACCCTGCGGCGCTCGCCCGGTACCACTCCACCGTCCGCCGCAGTCCCTCGCGAAAATCGACAATCGGCTTGTATCCCAGCAACTCGCCAGCCAGCCCAATATCCGCCAGCGAGTCCCGAATATCCCCGGCCCGCGGCTCCAGATACTTCGGCTCCCCGCGATAGCCGGTCAGTTCACGCAAAATTCCGAATGTCTCATTCAGCGTGATCCGCTTGCCCGTCGCCGTATTCATCATCTGGCCCGCGACCTTCTCCGCCGGAGCCGCCGCCGCCAGCAGATTCGCATGCACCACGTTATCTATATAAGTGAAGTCCCTGCTCTGCTCGCCATCCCCATAAATACTCGGTTGCTCGCCTGCCAGCATCTTCCTGCAAAACACCGCCAGCACTCCCGAATACTGCGACGCCGGATCCTGGTGCGGGCCAAATACATTGAAGTAGCGCAGCACCACCGTCTCCATCCCATAAACCCGCGCAAACGCCCGCATATATTGTTCGCCCGCCAGCTTCGCCACTGCATACGGCGATATGGGATTGGGCAGCATCGTCTCGTCCTTGGGCAGCGTCGGCGTATCTCCATAGGCCGACGACGAACCCGCATACACCACCCGCCGCACTCCCGCCGCCCGCGCCGCCACCAGCAGGTTCAGCGTCGCCGTCACGCAGTTCAGATTCGTCCCCACCGGGTCGGCCACCGAGCGCGGAACGCTCGCCAGCGCCGCCTCGTGAAACACAATCTCCACGCCCTCGCAGGCCCGTGCACATGCCGCCGGCTCGCTCAAATCGCCCTCAACAAACTCCATCGCCTCCAGGCCCGCCAGGTTCTCCCGCTTGCCTGTGATGAAGTTGTCGATCCCCCGCACCGTGTCCCCGCGCTTCAGCAGTGCCGCCGCGATCGACCGCCCGATAAACCCCGCCACGCCCGTTACCAGATACTTAGCCAATTCCGTCTCCAACCCAATTTTGTCAACTGATTCCCGGCATCTGACTGCCCCCCGGGGCCAATGCCCAGCTTACTATCGAGTAACTCATTGCGGTGTGATAACCATCGCTGGTCTTACAATCCTTACATGACCATCGCAACATCGGGCTCGCTCGCAGAGCTCAAACAACGTATCGAATCCCGCCAGGCCCGCGTGGGCATCGTCGGCATGGGCTACGTCGGCCTGCCCCTCGCCCTGCTCTTTTCCGGCGAGCGCTTTCAAGTCACCGGCTTCGACATCGCCGCCGACAAAGTCGCCACCCTCAACGCCGGCGGCTCCTACATCGTGCGCATTTTGCCGGCCATGATCCAGGAGGCACAGCAGGCGGGCTTCCGCGCCACCGCCGACTATTCTGAGATCGCTCTCATGGACGCCGTCATCATCTGCGTCCCCACTCCCCTCAACGAATATCACGAGCCCGACCTCAGCTACATCACTGGAACCGTCAAGGCCATCGCCCCCCATCTCCACGAGGGCCAGCTCATCATCCTCGAGAGCACCACCTACCCCGGCACTACTGAAGAAGTCGTCGTTCCCCTCCTCGAATCCGGCAATCCCCGCGGCCTCAAAGTCGCTCATGCCTCTGAACCAACCGGGGTCCACGTCGCCTTCTCCCCCGAGCGTGAAGATCCCGGCAACGACACCGTCGCCCGTCACGACATCCCCAAAGTTGTCGGCGGTTGCGGCCTGGTCGCCGCCGAGCTCGCCGCCGCTCTCTACGGATCGATCTTCCGCCGCGTCATTCCCGTCAGCAGCCCCTCCGTCGCCGAGATGACCAAGCTGCTCGAGAACATCTATCGCTGCGTCAACATCGCCCTCGTCAATGAACTCAAGCAGCTCTGCATGCGCATGGGCATCGACATTCACGAAGTGATCGACGCCGCCAAAACCAAGCCCTTCGGCTTTCAGGCCTTTTATCCCGGACCCGGCCTCGGCGGCCACTGCATCCCCATCGATCCCTTCTATCTCTCGTGGAAGGCCCGTCAGTTCGACTTCAGCACCCGCTTCATCGAGCTCGCCGGCGAAGTCAATATCAACATGCCGCGCTTCGTCATCGATCAGCTCGCCGAGGGCCTCAACCAGCATAAGAAGTCCATCAATGGCTCCAAAATTCTGGTCCTCGGCCTCGCCTACAAGCGCGACATCGACGACCTCCGCGAATCGCCCTCGCTCACCATCATTGAATTGCTCCGCGATAAAGGCGCCGCCGTCGCCTACAACGACCCCTACTTCCCCACCGTCGGCCACGGACGCCACTACGCCCTCAACATGACCAACACGCCCCTCACCAACCTTGGCCAATATGACGCCGTCATGATCGTCACCGACCACTCCACCTACGACTACAAGGCCATCGTCGCTCAGTCGCAGCTGGTCATCGACACCCGCAACGCCACCAAGGGCATCGACGCCCCCAACATCGTTCGCTGCTGAACGAACAATCAACAACCTTCGCTTGCGGTTCACTTGCAAGGCCCCGGAGGGATGCATGCCAGCACGTTCTATGCGCGTAGTTGCCTGGTCCTTATTTGCCCTTCTCTGGCTCGGCTGTGCGACATGCTCTCTGGGCCAACTGGTCGCAACAAGGGACCTCACCCAGCCGCCGCTATCCGGTCCGACCAGTTCCCAACTCGGCCACTATGACGAGGACTACAAGATTGCCTGCAATGGATCAGGGGGCGCAGATGGCGTGAATCTCGGCGGCGCCGCAGAGGATCACCTCGAATTCTCAATCGTCGACGCCAAGCCGGAAGCACACGATGCTCACTCCCGCATCATTGTCACAGTCCGCCTGAAGAATTTGAATGTGTACGCACCCGCTGAGATCCCCTGGGAGTTTTCTCCGGTCGTCCCGGTGCAAATCGACCCGCGCGACAAAACCCTACACTATGAAGCCGTTGACATAACAGTCTTCGCGAAAACGCCAAAACGACCCTCTGCCGTTGATATCCTCCCAGGCAGGACGAATCTGTGGGCTCAACCCGGAAATCCGGCCCATTACCTCAAGCTCAAGCCGGGAGAGTGGATAGAGCTCAAGATTCCCGTCAGCGTCAACTGCGATCCAGTTCACGAGTCGGTTTGCTCTACATACCTGTCAGGGAACGCCGTACAGCTTACCTCGCGGTGGTATCAACGAGAACTAACCCACGTGCGCAAAGGGTGCGTCGTCACGGATGGAGCTTTCACCACACGCGAACTTGAATCGGCTCCTTTCGATTATGAGTATGCGGCCCCAACATCTGAGACCCCAACAACAGCAAAGCCCCCAAAATCCGCAGCCGCAGTGTCACCCAGCGGCCATCCAATTGGCGCGGAGCGATCGAAGCAATAAGAAGACAGAAATCCTCTTCGCCTGTCCCTCCCAAAACGCAGCAGGCCGCCTCGCGGCGGCCCACTGCATCATCCAACTACCTCTGGGCTTTCGCATCGCGAGAAGCCCTTCACTTCTTACATCTGTCCTGCGCGCTCTGCCATCTGCTCGTGCTGTGCGGCAAGCGCTTCCATCTTCGCGGCATCTTTCTTAAAGCTCTCGGCAAGATACTCGCAGTGATTCACCGTGCCGTTCGCAAACTTCGCCGAGCTGGTCACGTTATTCGCTTTGAACTCGGCCGCCATCTGCGCATGCTCCTTCGACTGCGCCAGATCGCTCTGCGCCTTCGCTTCGTAGTACTGCGCAATCCGCTCATGCTGCGCCGGAGTCTTCGCCGTCGCGATCAGGGATTGCAGTTGCTGTTTGCTCAGCTTCTCGGCCTGGGGTTGATTGGCCGTCTGTCCAAAGGCCATCGTGGCCACTGCAAGTGTGAAAGCAAGTACGAGTGCGTTTTTCATCGAAATCTCCTATGCGATTCAAAAGTTGATGGGTGAAGGCATGCCTGCCCTGGGCTCAAAGCCCAGAGAGGCGCTGAAGCATTTTCGGAAATACTGTAGTCCGAAGCGGTAAGCGTTCAGTCAGCGCGACCAACAGAGAGCGATGACCCTGCACCACTTCAAGACACAACACATTGCAGAAAATGCTTTGACGTTGCTTTTGTCGCAAGGAGATTTAAATGCGGAAGGTGTGCAGCAATAGATATCGATCGGGCTCGGTCGCGGTTCCGATCCACAGCGGCAGAGCGGTCGCCGCCTGCACCGGCTCAACCGTCACGGCCATCAGCGGCGCTGCCTGCGATCCCACGGTCACTTTGAACTTTTCCGTCGTGACCAGCTGCGTCGTAGTCCGCGAGGCGTTCATTTCGCAGCGATGCTGGCTTTCGGTCGAGTTCATCGCCGTCATGCTTTGCGCGCCATGGCAGCCGGCAGACATCGCCTGCGCGCCCATGCCGTCCATATCGGCGCAGCATCCAGTCGCGCAGCGATCCGTCGGGCACGCCCCCGGTACACAGGCTTCCTGCACCAGCAGCGGTTGCACCGCAACCAGCGATGCAACCATCAGCACCAGGATTTGAAAAGCACGCTTCATATCGCCCATGTGAGTATCGCGCCCCCGCTCCCGCAAGTACGTGATCTGCGTCACGAGTGCTCCTGTCTATCGCATTCACAACTGGCACGAAAATGGGTGCCCCATTCATGCGCGCCGTTTGCGCATGAGTGGGAAAGCACGAACCCACCCTGTCATCTTGAGCGAGTCGCGCAGCGGCCAGTCGAAAAGTCTGCAGTTGTTCTTTGGAGGGAGCAGGGGGCCTTCCCGGGGCCCCCATCGCCGGGGCCCCCGGCGACAGGTCTTGGTCGCTGGGGTGGATCGATAGGTCTTCGTCGATGGGGTGAGGGTCAGGCCCCTGAGGTAGCCTCGGAAAAGGAATCCCGGCTTTAGCCGCGGAACACTGAGCTCTTCCGTCCCCGCATGCCCCAGCTAACAGCTAAAAGCTAAGAGCTAAAAGCTTCCCCCTAAAAATCTTGTCAATAGGTAAACGGCAAAAATAATTTCCCCAATTTTCTAACCGCCTTGTTCCTTATCACTTACAGCAAAAGATTTTTTGATCGATTTTGCGTATTAATTAGCTCGATTAGCGCACAATAGAGGAGTAGTCAAAAACAAGGGCGTGGGAGCCAATCCCACGCCCTTTTGCTTTCAGGAGCCGACCATGCCCAACAATGCGCAAAAACCGGCAAACACAGGCGGCTTACGCGAGCTCTTTCCGCGCCCAGGCCTCGTCCGCTCAACGCACTCGCAGCAAAAAACACTGCGCGAAACGCGGCTATCGCACCCCTGGTGGCGCGAAGCGCAGTTGGCCCCACCGCAGGTGGTTAACGCTGTATCGCTGTATGCGAGCCACACGCAAACCCAGTCGCACCACCAGTTGCCACACGGGAAATTCCAAGTTAGGAACGACATTTATTCCTGTATTGCTGTACGATCCGTGAAATGCGCGAAGCGCGGCTGCCGCACCGCAGGTGCCCAGTCCCAGTTTGCCCCACCCCAGCCTCTCCTGTATCGTAGTTCCGTTCGACTATGTCCTTCCCACTCCCCACGTTGGCTGAGCCGCGGCATTTCTCCCTCCTTGAGCGGCTGCTTTTTGTCGCACTTGTGGTCGCATCCGGCTGGCTTTTCGCCCGCCGCATCGGCCCCATCCTCGCCAAAATCCTTCACTCCAAAAAGGATCCCGATTTCCATCTCTTCCCCATCGGCCGCCGCCTGTCGGACTTCTTCTGGGAAGTGCTTTGCCAGGCCAAGGTCATCCGCCAGCGCCCCCTTCCCGGCCTCGCCCACGCCTTCGTCTTCTGGGGATTCTGCGCCTTCGCCCTGGTCACCCTCAACCACTGTGCCGTCGGCCTCGGCATCGGATTCCTCTCGCCCACAGGCCTCTTCGGTCGCTTCTACTTCTATCTCGCTGCCGCCTTCGCCCTCGCCTGCGCCGTGGGAATCGCCGGCCTTTTCATTCGCCGCTTCCTCGTCCGCCCCCGCTGGCTGGGCGATCATCTCTCCTGGGAATCGGGCTTCATCGCTTTCCTCATCTTCACCCTCATGGCCACTTATCTGGCCGCATTTTTCGTCGCCGACACCGATCCCGCCGCCCGCATTCTCTGGTGGGCTCACACCCTCACCCTGCTCGTCTTTCTTCCCATCATTCCCCACACCAAGCACCTGCACCTCGTGCTCAGCCCCGCCACCATCTTTCTTTCTCGCGACGGCTTCAGCCAGATTCCTCCGCTCGTGGGCGACGAAGACTTCGGCCTGGTCGCCGGCACCGACCTCACTCAGCTCGTCAGTCTCCAGGCCTACTCCTGCGTCGAGTGCGGCCGCTGCACAGAACACTGCCCCGCTGCCAACACCGGCAAGCTCCTCAACCCCAAAGAAATCATCCTCGGCCTGCGCGGCTACCTCAACGAATACGGCCCTGCCTCCGCTGAACCCCTCCTCGGCAAATACAACTCGCCCATCGCGCCCTTCCAGTGCACCACCTGCGGCTCCTGCGAATTTCAATGCCCCGTCGGAATTGAACATCTCCCCATTCTCATCGGATTGCGCCGTGGAGCGGTCAACACCGGCACCTGGGAAGACGATCACGGCGCCAAACTTTTTCTCGCCCTCGAGCGCGGCTCCAACGCTCTCGGCCTCAGCGCCTCCGACCGCGACAAATTCATCCAGAAACAGCAATTTCCCATCTTCGACGGCACTCAGGAATACTGCCTCTGGCTCGGTTGCATGGGTGGATACGACCCCAAAGGCCGCGAAATCGTCGCCGACTTCGCCCGCGTCATGGATTACCTGGGCACCAGCTACGGCGTCCTGCGCAAAGAGAAGTGCACCGGCGACCCCGTTCGCCGTCTCGGCAACGACTTGCTTTTTCAGCAGCTTGCCGAGGCAAACCTCGAAACCATCTCACAATCCAAAGTCAAGAAAATCGTCACCATCTGCCCTCACTGCGTCCGCACCATTCAAGAAGACTGGAAGGAGTTCGGTACCCCGCCCGAGATCGAGCACCATAGTGAGTTTCTCGCCCGCCATCTCAGCCGACTGCCCTCCGTCCAGTACCGGGAGAAAATCGCCTATCACGATCCCTGCTACCTGGGCCGCTACCGCAACGTCTATGACCAGCCCCGAGCCGTCGTCGAGCAATCCGGCCAGCTCGTCGAGGCTCCGCGCAATCATGAGAGAAGTTTTTGTTGCGGCGCCGGCGGCGGCCTCGCTTTTCTCGGCGAAGAAACAGGCGAGCGTGTCAGCAGCGTGCGTGCAGCCGAACTCACCGCTACCGGGGCCACCATCATCGGCACTGCCTGCCCCTTCTGCAATACGATGTTCCGCGACGCGCTCGCATCCAAAGGTGAAGCCGCACCGCAGTTGCTGGACATCGCGCAGCTTACCGCGCGTTCCCTGCCTCCTTCGCCATCTACCAACGCCAGCTAAGATGTACGAGAGCTTCTCCCTATGAAGATCATCATCGCAATCAAACAAGTTCCCGAGCGCGACGCCCAGGTCCGCATCGACGCCGCAGGCAAAGGGTTCGACGAGTCCGACCTTCAGTGGGCGCTCAACGAATCCGACGCCTATGCCCTCGAAGAAGCTCTGCAGCTCAAAGAGAAGCACGGCGGCGAAGTCGTCGTCCTCAGCGCTGGGCCCGAGCGCGTCGGTTCCACGATTCGCGAAGCTCTCGCCAAGGGCGCCGACCGAGCCATTCACGTCGACTGCGACGATCTCGCTGAGCGCGACGCTCTCGGTGTCGCGCAACTGCTCGCCGCCGCCATCAAGCCTGAAAGCCCGGATCTTGTACTCACCGGCCTGCAGTCCGACGATCTCGGCTATGGACAGACCGGCGTCATTCTCGCCGAACTTCTCGGCCTGCCCCACGCCTCGCTCATC